>WNFY01014780.1_pt1 | contig 15141 bp, 19 predicted proteins | sample 5400091 | NCBI WGS metagenome assembly WNFY01 (sample SAMN13153364, study PRJNA577476) | soil metagenome | isolation source: 60 cm soil or saprolite under grassland replicate 1 | place: USA:California | collected 2016-06-15 | reverse complement strand
CATCCATTGTCCCAGGAGCTTCACACCGTCGAATTACTCCAACCGCATGTCCTGGTAGGGTACTGGGAGCAGCATCCCAGGTGAGATCTTGTTTTGTTCAACCCTCACAGCTCGTCATACAACTTCGTGTCGCACGCCCTCTTCCATACCGGCACGAATGGGCTGGGAGCGGGCACACCGGGTGGCATGGGTATCAAGCTGGACTACACGCGCCCTATCTACCTGGACTCCCTGGCCGCCGACTTTCCCGGTCTGACCATTATCGGCGCGCATCCTTCCTGGCCCTGGCACGAGGAGATGATCGCCGCCATGCAGCACAAAACCAATATTTTCAATGATCTCTCCGGCTGGTCACCGAAGCATATTCCTGAAACCCTGCTGCGCGAGGCCGCCACACGTTTACAGGATCGCTTCTTGTTTGGTTCTGATTATCCCTTTATCACCCCTCAGCGCTGGCTCAAGGACTTTGAACCCCTCACCTACTTTACGCCAGAGGCGCGCGAAAAGCTGATGTGGCGCAATGGTCAGAAACTGCTGGGCCATACTAGCGTCGGGCAAATGCACTTCTCATCTTAGCCGTAAGTCTCTTCTTTGCCTGGACAAATGCGGTAGTGGAGGGAGAACCTCTGGCTCACACTTTGGTGCCAGAGGTTCTCGTTCGTATTCATTGTTGAATGATATTATGGAAGGAACGTGTGGGATGTTTATGAAAAGGGTTGAGATGATTTTTTGTCATCACACCTGATTCCAATATCCTATTTGAGTTCTTGTACTATTAGAGTATAGTTACCGTCTGTCTGAATATCCAGGTAGATGTTCCCTCCCTGGTGTTCCTGAGTACTGCCGGATGTTGTACCAGATTTGCAAATAGTGTTGAATGCAACCGGGTCAAGTGGGGTACCATCTGCATTGTTCACTGCTACCATAACGTTATATTCTCCAAACGTATCTGATGATGGATTGCATGTCCATTGCATCTTCCACTCATCAGCTACTGTGAACTTCTCTGTCTTCATCGGCCCATTGCCGATAAAGGTATGTGTCGTAACCCACTTTGGAGGTTGTGTTGGTGTGGGTGTTGGCGCAGGGGTGTTAGTTGGAACTGGTTTCACAGGTATCTGTGCAGTTTGTTGTGAAGCTTGTGCCGTTGTTGGTTGCACTACCGTAGTATCTGATGTGGTTTTGCTAGTAGCGACGGCTACAGAGCCTATTAAGAGTGCAACAATAATAGCAACGATCCAGGGCCAACGTCGCGGTTTACGTGTAGTTTGGGGAGGCTGTGGTGACATAGGTGGTTGTGGGGTTGATTGAACCATTGGCTCAGGCTGTTGATGGGGTGGTTGTCCCTGGTAAGATTGTTGATACTGATTGTTGTGCTGTGGATAGCCAGGATTATCAGGAAGATAGCTACTCATTATGTAATTATCCTTTCTAAGGTGCAGCCTCTCGGTTTTTTGAGAGAGGAATGCATTGACATTTCTCTTCTCTTACAATCGGCCAATGTCGATGATAAAAATAGGGTATATATATCTTTCAATCGACAGAGCTCTGGAAGAAAGACAAGAATTATTATATCAGAGAGGACGGTTGTAAGATAATGTGATTGTGGCGAAGATTTAGGGTAGAAAACCATTTTTGCGATTTATTTATTTACCAAATATATATCAAGATAACCATCTGGGGGATAATTATTTGTATCCGTTGACACAGCTTCACATGAGTTCTTATACTGGTAGCTGAGCATCATACGTTGGTATTGATAGCAAAGAAATATTAAGAAGGGTCCAGACAATGTCGTTTACACAGGATGAGCTTCAGTCCTTCAATACTATTCTGGAACAGAAACTCTCGCTTCACCGTCGTGAGTTAGAGCGTTCCTTTGATCAACGTATGAGTGTGCTCCTGCGCGAATTTGAGCAGCGCCTCGCCTCGGTACAGCAAGATATTATGCGCAATCTCCCGTTGCGTTTGACGGATCAGCAGAACAAGATTAAAGATACAATGGGCCAGTTGGAGGAGCGACAGACACGGATTGCGGAATCCGTTAGCCAGGAAATTGAGCAGCTTCAACAGCAGCGGCAACAGGTGCTCGAAGCTGTAGTCGAAAACGCGCTGGCGGCCCAGTTGCTGGCAATCGAGCAATTAATTAATCAACGTCTACCTGCTCAGCCTGCTGAGCTGCCACAAACGTATGAAAACGAAGTTCATCCCGACATCGACGCAATCGAGATGCAGACGGAGGTATCGTGGGAAGATCTGGTAGATGTGATCGATAAAGCGATCGGCGAGCGTCTCGCATCGAGCAGCTTGAACGTATCATCGAGTCAATGCAGGTAGCAATGACGGCCAACCATGCTCTACTCTCCAATCGTTTATACCACCACCAGCACCTGCCACTTGAGCGTGCTCATCCCGGTTCGCAAACTTCAGGTACCAATAATACGCATGGTGAGAGCAAAAATAATCAGTTGCCCCAGCCGAAGGAGCACGAAGCGGAGCAGGGACGCGATTTATAAGCCCGCTCGCCAGCAGCGTTCAATGTAGCGGACACCTGATAGCATTGACAGCACCACCAAAAATATGTTATAAGATTCGTCACTCTCTTCTGTAAATAACAGAGAGCGAAAATCAGCGCGGATAGACATTTATGACCCTGTAAGGACAGCCATATAGGGCGGATTCTGGCTATCCCGCATAACTGCATGTGCGCGAGCGCAAAATAGAGAAGTGTACCAGTAGCCCCTGAGCGGAGACTACTGGTTTTTGTGCTGGGCAAATACAGGAGACAAGGATATGCTGCGTTTCTATATTGAGGTGGCACGTACCGCTTTCCGACGCCAGCTCATCTATCGCTGGGCGAACCTGGCTGGCTTGCTGACGAATGCCTTCTTCGGTGCCATCTTTAGCTATGTGATTATTGCACTCTTTCATGCACGTCCCGCTGTTGCTGGCTATAATGTCAACGATACTCTACGTTATACCTGGCTGGTGCAGGCTATGGTGATGGTCGTATTACCGTTCGGTTGGCTGGATCTGATGCAAACCATCCGTACAGGTGAAGTTGTTGCGGATCTGAGTAAGCCGTGCGACTTCTACTGGTACTGGTTCAGTCGCGAGATCGGGCGGGACATCTACTATATCATTTTTCGAGCACTGCCTACATACGGCATAGGAATGTTGCTCTTCCTTGCTTTATCGATAATTATCCCCGCTTCGTCTGCTTTTCTTGTTTGCAATTGTTGTATCATGTGAGGTGGTACCTTGCTGTTTCTTCCACTGTTCCAGAGCTTCTTTATATCCTCTGAGTAATCGTTCATCTGAGGTCCCAACATCTAGCTCAAAGGTGATTCGTCCGTCTTCCTGCTCCTCTAAAATGTTGAAGCCAGCGCTTTTGAGGATACGAATACCCGATGGCGTTCTACTCATGCCATAGAGTTTTGTAATCTGAACGCCCTGTCTTCCCCATTCTTCCATCGCTTCCGCAAGATGAACGAGCATGCGTCCTGCATAAAATGATCGTTTGTTTGGTTCCACACCAGGAATTGTGAGCATGTCTAAGAGAAAACATTCAATTGGTTCTTGGGATGTGAATGGTTGAATATTGCTCGTATCTAACGTCCAGGCAGGTATCCTCTTTTGAAGGAGTGTTATGATGGCCTCATGTTTCAGCGGGACGATATGGATACATCCAACAAAGTTTCCATGATCATAGAGGTGATAGTTACTATCAGGGTTTTTTTTGAGAAATGACTGTTTTCCCTTCCGTATCTCCGATGTATCCGCATTTCTTCCAAAGATGATGCGAGCCAACTTGTATTCCTCTTCTAAATCGTCGATCGTCGCCTTTCTGAACTCTAAACCCTCTGCTTTTTCTATAAGAGTTGCTGCTTCTATCTTACGAGCCATTTCATTAATTTCTTTCTTTGAATACACTGCTTGCTTTCTCCCTGGCAGATAGGTTCTCTTGATACGCTCGCTTTTCCCCCAATATTGGAGCGTATCCTGATCTACTCCTAGTACCTTCCTGGCTTCTGCCGCAGTGTAGTAAAATTCTGCAAGTTTCCCCAATTTCATACAAGCACCTCTGAGTAAATTGTCCTGGTCAGTTGCTTTCTCTCATTATAATTCAATGTTTATGATAGTTGCAATCCCGATAGTTTCTTCGATTTTTTCGATTTATCTTGACAACTGGTTCTCTCTATGCTACTATTTATTCCATAAATTACAATTTCTTCGATTTCTTCGATTTAGTGAGGTATTAAAAATGCTGACTCGTGTTCGTACCACGTGGTCAGCAAGAGAAGTCTAGTTCTTGTTAAGGCCGACTAGACTCTCAAGCGGGATGATACCTGCATGGGAGTCGAATGTCAAGCACGCGCAAAGGAGACACACGACCATGTTAGAGCAGATGCAGGTCCCTCAGATGCAGAAGGTCACAGACCCTCACATGCCAATCTCTCAGCACTTTCCCTTTGGGCATGTGATCATTACCGTGGATCACGAGAAATTTATCGCGGCCATCGGAGACGGGATGATGGCGTACTTTGAGGATGGTGATGATGAGAGAACGCAGATGAGCGCACAGGAACTGCTTGATGATCTCAAGGAAATTCTCCACGACGATGATGATGGAACCTCGCTTTCCTGGCGCATCGGCTTTCTGGTTGGAGAGATTGCAGGCTTCCTCAACCCCGACCTCAAAGAAGATGACCCTTCTCTGAGCTACCTGGAGTCGCTGGCTCGCAAATGTCAGAGGCTTTATTGTTAATGTATCCTCTTTCACACGAGAGAGAGAAAGAAGGGCAGCGGTATGCAGTTAACCGAACAGCACATCATTGATCGAAAAGACCCTCGTTACAAGGTGATCGATGATGCCGCCTTCAAGTCCAAGAACCTGTATAACGCTGCCCTCTATGAGATCAGACAGGCATTCATCCACGAAGGCAAGTACCTCACCTACAACGAGATGGACAAGCGCATGCAGTCCCATGAAGCGTACAAGGCGTTGCCAGCGAAGGTCAGTCAGCAAATCCTCATGCTCCTCGATAAAAATTGGACATCGTTCTTTGAGGGCCTTGAAGCCTACGAGAAAGACCCTTCCAAGTTCACAGGACGGCCACGCTTACCCAAATACAAACACAAAATGGAAGGGCGCAACATCCTTATTTATAGCATGCAGGCGATCAGCCAGGGCAAGAAAGGCTTGAAACGGGGCCTGATCAAGCCCTCACAGCTTCCCATCACGGTCAAGACCAGACAGGACCCGGCAACGATCTCACAGGTTCGCATAGTTCCTCGAAACGGTCACTACGTGGTTGAGGTGATTTACACCAAAGAACCAGTTCAGGCGAAAGTAGACCCATCTTTCTGTGTAGGCATTGATCTAGGAGTCACGAACTTAGCGGCGATAGCATCAAACCGTGAGGGCTTTGTCCCTCGATTGGTTAACGGTCGTCCGGTAAAAGCGTGGAACCAGTGGTACAACAAGCGCATGAAAGAGTTAAAGAAGCTGCTTCCCAAAGATGATCGAGAGCGCGTTACCAAGCAAATGGAGCAGATCACCAACAAGCGCAATCGGCAGATTCATCACTACCTGCACACGGCCTGCAAGCGCATTATTGACTTCCTGGCAAAGGAAGGGGTAGGAACGATCATTATCGGGAAGAACCCGCTCTGGAAGCAAGAAACTGGCATGGGCAAGCGCACCAACCAGAACTTTGTTTCTATCCCACATGCACAGTTTATTGACATGATCACGTACAAAGCGGCATTAGTCGGAATAGGGGTGGAAGTCAGGGAAGAGAGTTATACCAGTAAAGCCAGCTTTCTTGATCTAGACCCTATTCCTACCTACAAACTCAATGATGAGGAAGAACACATCTTTAGCGGCAAGCGGATTGGACGGAGAAACCGCCTGTACCGTACAAAAGATGGACGCGAGATCTGTGCTGATGTGAACGGTGCATATAATATACTCAGGAAAAGTAGACCCGATGCCTTCTCGAAGGCAAAGGGAATAGCGGCCTATGTAGTTCAGCCCGTACGGTTAGCGATGACCGTATAAATCAAACAGGAACGAGGGCGTGTGCAATATCACGCTATAGTTTCTGGAACTATAATGTTATTGCCTTCTGGATTATCGAGGCGCGGGCGGTGGCGACGCTGGCGGGGGTAATCGCACTCTTTTTCACCGGCTCCTACGTTCCAATTCCGTTTTTTCCCGCCTGGTTGCACACGATTGCCGATTGGTTGCCCTTTAATGGGTTGATGAACCTGCCCGCCGAATTGCTGCTGGGAAAGCTGGGTGGGGATAGCTTCTGGTTCGAGATTGGACGCCAGGTATGCTGGCTGGTCGTGTTGACGCTTATCGTACGTGCGGTGACCGTTCTCGCCTCCCGCCGCGTCATCTCGCAGGGTGGCTAGCAGAGAGAGAAGGAGACTCTTATGTCAAATATACAGAACACATTTCATACGCTATTCAGCGACATGCGCCTCTACCTGCTTCTCATCCGTATGCAGCTCCGGGCGCAGACGCAGTACAAAATCAACCTGGCTATTGATATTGTGACCTTTCTCTTTACGACCGGGCTTGAGTTTCTTGCTGTACTTCTGTTTTTTGTCCAGTTTCCCACCATACTGGGCTGGCACGTTGGTGAGGTAGCATTGCTGGCAGCTATCATGTCGATCAGTTTTGGATTGGCGGAGATGGTTGGTGCGGGTATCGAAGATTTCTCGTTGACTATCCGGCGTGGTGAGTTCGATCGTGTGCTGCTGCGACCGGTGGGTGTCTTTACGCAGGTGATCGGGAGCGACTTCCGCCTGCGCCGTCTGGGACGGCCGACGCAGGGAGCGCTAGCTTTTGCCCTGGCGTTGCATCTTTTACCTGAATTGCATTGGACGGCGGAGAAGCTGATCGTACTCCCAATCAGTATTGTCAGCGGCGCGGTGATCTTTATAGCCGTTCAGTTGTTAGGAGCGACGGTCTGCTTCTGGACGGTGGAGACCACCGAATTGATCAATATCCTGACTTATGGTGGGCGCGAAATGCTCAGTTATCCGCTGACCATTTATCACCAGTTATTACAGCGCTTCTTCCTGTTTGTTGTACCTGTAGCTTTTGGCTCGTATGTTCCGGCCTGCTACATCCTTGAGCGACCGCTGCCCTCTGGTTTACCCAATACGCTGGTCTTCGCGGCTCCCCTGGCTGCTATCATTTTTGCATTCATGGCAGGTTTTGTATAGCGCTTCGGGGTGCATCGCTATCAGAGTACAGGCTCGTAGAGGCAGGCCTTGCGTCTGCCGCAGGGTGGCCTGCAATGCACTCTGTCTGCCCACCCACCCTGCGGCAGACGCAAGGCCTGCCTCTACGGGAACTTTTAAACGAATCATTTTTTTGATAAGGAGGCTACTTATGGCTATAATGATCGAGGCCAGAGGATTGAACAAAACATTTCGTATCGCGCGTCGGCGACCTGGGATATTGGGGGGTTTGCGCAGTGTGCTGAACCCTGAAGTGCGGGTCGTCAGGGCTGTCCATGATCTGGATCTGTGTGTGGAGCGTGGAGAGATGATCGGGTTCGTGGGTCCAAATGGTGCTGGTAAGAGCACTACAATTAAGATGCTGACAGGAATTTTGAGTCCGACGGGTGGATATGTGCGCGTGGCCGGATTAGTACCGATACAGCAGCGCAGGCAACTGGCGGCGCGTATCGGCGTTGTCTTTGGGCAGCGTACGCAATTGTGGTGGGATCTTCCGCTGGTCGATTCGTTACGCCTGTTGCGCCATCTCTACCGGGTACCTGAAGCGCGCTATAACGCCAACTTTGAGCGCTTACGCGAGATGCTTGATCTGAAAGAATTTCTGGATACTCCTGTGCGTCAGCTCTCGCTTGGTCAGCGGATGCGTGGTGACCTGGCTGCGGCGTTGCTGCACGATCCCGAACTGCTCTACCTGGACGAGCCAACCATCGGACTGGATGTAGTAGCAAAAGCGCGTATCCGCGAATTCCTGCTCTCTATCAATGCTGAGTATGGCACAACCATTCTGCTGACCACCCACGATATGGACGATGTGGAGACGCTGTGTCCGTTCTGGATTCTGCCGAACTGGCTACATTGCCACATGATGAAGGTAAGCCTGTGCTATACGATCTACCTGTTGGTGTGCAACTGGTCAAGGCAGAGGGACCACGTCTCTGGCTCAGCTTTGGTCATGCTGCCCTGGCCGCTCACGAGCTTGTAGCATGGCTGGGTGCTCGCTATCGCCTGCGAGATGTCACCTTCCAGGAGCCGGAGATCGAAGACGTGATCCGGCGCATCTATGAGGAAGGATTGTTGCTCCAGGAAGCTCAGGTCTCGATGCACACATAAGATCTGTCTGCGGTTGTTCCGGTGGGGTGGGCGCAAAGCCGCTCCTTACCTACAAGCTCTCTTGAAATGCCCTGGCCCTGAGAGTATGGGCGGATGTCAATTGTTTGCACATCGAGAATCCACGGCACGCAGGGCGACCGCAAGGGTCCGCCCCTACAAAGATCCGTTCGTTCCCGAGCAACTCACCGTCATCTTTGTAGGGGCGGACCCTTGCGGTCGCCCTGACAATTACCCACATCTTTAGTGGATGTGCCTCAATACGCCTGAGAAGCGTATTGAGATGGATGAGTTCGAAGTCATCCATGAGAATGGCATAGAATTTCGTCCGGCCCGCCATCTGGTTTGCCATTGATGACCTTGAAAGATGTGGGTCATTGTCAGGCGGTCGCCCTGGCCTACGACCCGGTTCGCTCGTTGCAAAATTTGACACTCACCCCGAGAGTATCAGCCGCTTGCACAGGTTCCACTTATTTGGTATGCTTAGTAGCAGGACGTTTTGGGAATACACGTCCTCGTAGATCGTACTACATTTCAAGGAAAGCGAGAGCTGGATGGATAGTTCTCTTAAAAGTACTAATCTCACTACGGACGAGTTAACGGCGTCCCTTAAAGAGCAACATGAGGAAGTGGAGGGGGAACATCATGTGCACCTGCCCAATCCAAGTTTGTGGCCGTTCTGGTTAAGTCTTGCTATTTTGGTCACAGTCGCTGGTGTCTTGTTCTTCCCAGGTAATCCCTGGCTCACTATTATTGGTACTCCCTTTGTACTTATCTGTATTCTGGGTTGGGCGTTGCAGGATCCGATGGCACCGAAAAAGGAGGAGTATATTACTCTTCCAGCCCCTTCCAGCGTTGCCTCGCGCTTCTTGATTGGTCAGGAAGTTCTTGACAAAGATGGGGTATGGCTTGGCACTGTGCGGGCGCGTTTCGATCGCTATGTCCTCGCCGAGCGTGGTGGCCTGTTCGCGAAAGCGCTCTATGTTCCTATTAACGCTATTGAGGAAGAGATCAAAAATAATGTCTTGCGGCTGGCGGTGAGTGAGAATGATCTCTTAGAGCGAGGTCTGGATAGCGTGCCCAACGATCTATACTTTGATGCGCCAGATCCAGGGAGACCAGCGCTTACTGGTGTTCCTATGTTCGCGCGTGGACCATTATCGCCAGCCGAAACGGGACACTACAACTATGGTCCCAACTCTCCCGGTATGAACACGGATGCCAGTGGTTCCTATCATCGTGAAGAGGTAGTGCCCGCACCACAGCGCTATGTGGGCGAGCGCCGCAAGCTCTATGCTACAAGTAGGCCCATTCCACCTCGTGTGACCAGTCCAGAATAATACGCTGACAGCAAAGAAGGACGTGACTGAAAATCCACGTCCTTCTTTGCTATGCTGGCAGTCTCTCTATGAGAGTAAGCAGAGATTACCTTGGGCATGGTCTGAGACAGAATAAACAGGAGAAGGGATATGGAGGATCAGGTAGAAATCTTTTTCTCTTATGCTCCTGAAGACGAGCGACTCTGTGAACAACTAGAGGCCCATTTGAGTTTCTTAAAATGGCAGGGCTTGGCAATTAGTTGGCATCGCCGCAACATCAGTGCTGGAGCTGAATGGGAACATGAAATTGATCAGCATCTGAATGCTGCTGATATTATTTTACTACTGATCAGTTCAGACTTTATGCATTCAACCTATTGCTTTAGCAAGGAGATGATGCGCGCAATGGAGAGGCACGAAGCAGGGGAGGCTTGTGTCATTCCGGTTCTTCTTCGTCCGGTGTACTGGTGGACAGCTCCTTTCAGCAAGCTCCATGCTCTCCCGACCAATGGTAAACCTGTCGTGAGCGGAATCTGGCACAGTTCCGATGAGGCCTTTGAAGAGATTGCGCGGGGAATCTGCAAAGTCATTGAGAAGCTAACACAAAAATCACTCGAGAACCCCTTTCTCTCTGCTAGAAAGTCGCCTGATAGGGATAACGAGATTGCAAAGATTCCATCAGGAAAGGACGCTCTACAAATAGACTTAACAGCAGATACTTCTTCGCTGTGTCCTGGAGAAGCATATGCAGCATCTAAGCCCCAAATTTTAACCCCATCTCTCATCATATTGCTTGGAGGCACAGCAGCAATTACTGGTCTTGAACTTATGCAACAAATGCTCACCCTCTCACAAACTGATCGTGACCGTGTAAGGTTTGTGTTCATTCGAGTTGAAGCTCCCTCCTACTCGTACGTGTAAAAGCCCTTACCGCTCTTCTTACCCAGCATCCCGGACTGTACCATGCGGCGCAGCAGTGGAGGTGGAGCGTAGAAAGGATCTTTAAATTCGTCGTAGATCGCCTCTGCTGCCCACAATGTGGTATCGAGTCCTACGTAATCAAGCAAGGTGAATGGACCCATTGGATAGCCACAACCCAGCTTCATACCTGTATCGATATCATCTCGTGTCGCCTGCCCGTTCTCTAGCATGCGAATTGCAGCAACCAGGTAGGGAATAAGCAGGAAGTTGACGATAAAGCCAGCCTGATCTTTTGCCACCACCGGAGATTTCCCCAGCGAGCGCGCAAATTCCTTGACAGTCTCGATGGTCTCCTGTGAGGTGGAAATGGTCTGTACAACTTCTACCAGCTTCATGACCGGGGCGGGATTGAAGAAGTGCATGCCCGCAACCTTATCCGGTCGTCTGGTCACTGCTCCCATCTGCGTAATGTTCAACGAAGATGTGTTGCTGAGAATGAGCGCGTCCGGTCCCAAGATACGGTCAAGTGCGGTGAAGAGCTTTATTTTCTCTTCCATCTTCTCAACGACCGCTTCGATCACTAAATCACAACTGGCGTACTCTTCCCTGTTGAGCGTCCCATGTAATCGTGCACGGTACTCGTCGACCTGGCCCTGCGTGATCTTGCCTTTTTGCGCCATTGTATCCCAGGCGCCATAAATACGTTTCAGGCCCTTATCCAGTAGTTCCTGGTTGATCTCACTTACAATCGTCTCGTAACCGCTTTGAGCGAATGTCTGAGCGATACCCCCGCCCATCAGCCCGCATCCGACAACACCAACTTTGCGAATTGTCGCCATATGTTCTCCTCCAATCGTTTTACGCCAAAAAGACGGGCACACTCCAGTATACCACTCAATAGCGGTGAGAGTGTCGAGGCTATAATTATCCAAACCACATATATGTAAAAGGCATATAAGTGTGTTTTATTATAGCATAAAATCTTCTCTAGACGGTAGTATTTTTATGGCTTTGCGGGTGGGGGCAAGCCCCACCCCTACAGTGAGCCCTGTTATTCTTCGTCGACAAACTTGCGGATCTCCGATGCTGGCCCATGACCAGTATTAAAAATGATCGTGTAGTGATTGAGTGTCGGGAAATGTGCATAGCGACAGTTCTTGATGCCCTGTTGAATAGCTTTTACGTCGTCCTCGGTTAGAAGCTGGTCCTTATCAGAGAGCAAGCCCTGGCCCGCACGCAGCAGGAGTGTGGGAACGCTCACGTGGGCCCATTGTTCTTCTGGCAGCCCCTCGCTCACACGGTCGGCCTCCTCGATCAGCGCCTGGCGGTACACCTTGCTTACAACTGAGCCATCATCATTTACGCGTATATCGTGTTTGAAGTAGCTATCCATATACTCATTCCAATAGGGTCCCAGGTAAGGCGCAGCCTTCAAACGATCCGTATATTCCTTAAATGAAGGAACAGGGACGCCAATGCGACTGACGGATGCTTTCAACCATGGCGGTTGATCTTCAAAGCTCTTCCAGGGTATTGGAGCGCCAGCATCGATCAATACCAGCCTGCTTAACTTATCAGGGTAATGGGCGGCAAAATAGAGTGCAACCAGTGCGCCGAGCGAATGCCCAAGCACAATTGGGCGCTCAAATCCCATTTCATCGATCAGAGCCGCCAGGTCGTCTCCATAAGTAGCAATGCTGTAGCCCTCTTCCGGTTTGTCGCTATCGCCGCGTCCACGGATATCAAAGGCGATGATACGGTGATCGTTTGCCATCTCATCGGCCAACGACTGGAAACAGAGAGCATTCGCAGTTACACCATGAAGGCAGACAATGGCTGGTCCCTGTTCGCCCCATTGTACATAATGAAGTGTTATATCGTCCGCGATGACGAACTCGTCACGAACTGGTTTGATCGGCATAATTTATCTCCTGTTGTTGAAACTGGTGCCACTTCGCCTGTAGCTCCTCAATAAATGGCTTGCCCACTACCCGTCGTTCCTGGGGTGAGTGCCAACCGAATCCTCTATTATTAGCAAGTGCTCCTGGTAAAAGTACCTCCTGGATGATACGCGAATAGGGATCTATTCTGGGGGCGAAGAGAAAAGCGTTCTGAGCATCTTCCAGGTAAAAGTAGTTGCCATGAGCCTTGTGCCACGCCCGAATATCGTCTTGTGAATGGACCTCAAGTTGGTGTAGTCCTGCAGAGGGATTGTAATAGGTGTCTCCGAAGGGAAAGCAGTGCAGATGGGCATGGAAGACGGTCTGCCGGAAAATGCCATGTTCCCAGAAGGCGACGGGCGCATAATAGCGTGCAAAGAAGCGTTGTACCTCTTGCTTAAGGGCCAGGAGATCTGCATTCAGAGCCGCGGGAACATCTCCATAACAGGTATAGTGATGAATGGGAACGATAAGCGTATGACCCGGCACAAGTGGGGCATGATCGGCAAGAATACGAAAGGTCGGTGTCTCTTTGAGTATATAGTGAGCGATGCCGCTACGTTGACAGAATGTGCAACCATCCTTGAAGGTATCGGCACCTGAGAAGACTCTGCTCCGGCTTTGCATGCAAAAAGCTCCTTAGTTTAGCAAGATCCGTGCCAGAGGGTCTTGACTTCAGACATGGGAATAAACGGCACGCTTCTTGCCCCTTCCTGATTAACGAATAATACGGGCGGTGGAAGAATCAGAATGTGGCTCGCAGGCACTTCCTTTTCTCGTACAGAGCGGGTTGTTGTAGCCTGGCGTTACTTCGCAGAAGGCCCTGTGTTTTGAGTATAGCGCAGGTAGATCTGTTTAGCAAGTTATTAAAGGATACTGCAAGCGCTTCAAACGCCCCGTAGAGGCGTGCCTTGCGTGCGCCGCGTGGCCCGCCAGCCATCGCACCCAGCATCAGCACCGTCCACCGCCGCGACCCGGCGCACGCAAGGCACGCCTCTACGGGTCAACACGGGCCACTTTTGCGAAGCCCTAAACGCATAGACAACCGCTCCCTTATTAGTAATCATCAGTATATTAGCCTGCGTGACGAAAGCCAGCTTCATTCATAGTAAGTGGCCGTCCTTCCGCGACGACACCCGCGTCAACGATTTCAGCAATGATCAGCGTTGAATCGCCTGCTGGCGTGGTCTGCTGTACTGAGCAGCCGACCCAGGCCAGGGCTTCTTGCAGCACAATGTAGCCGTCTCCATGCGTTTCATAGACGATCCCTGTCAGCTTCTCTGGATGTTTCATGGCAGATTTGCCCAGCGTCCCGGCCAGTTCGCGCTGCCCTGTCCGCAGTACATTGACCGCGAATTTGCGACTGCGCTGAATCATCGGTAAGGACTTTGAAGCATTTTCGACGGAAACAGCTAACAGGGGTGGATCGAACGAGATCTGGGTCAACCAGTTGGCGGTGAAGGCATTGACCTCTTCGCCTTCGGCACAGGTGACGGCGTAAAGTCCATAGGTAAACTGGCGTAGTGCCTGTTTTTTGACTGCCGGGTCCATGTATATGGGTCCTCTCTATGAATAAAAAAGCTTGTGTGTGCGAATTCTTTATTGACACTTCCCCGCTTAAAAGACGGGGAATTCTTCTTTCCTCCAAGCAACTTGCTCAACTCCATCTCTGGTGGTGAGTATATGCTTGCCATCAGGCTCAAGCTTCCATCCGGTCTGCTTATACTCCACGCTTCGGTTGTCGTGTTGAAACTTGGGATAGCCCTTCTTCCCTCTCGTTTGGTTCTTGCCGTTCTCATAGAAGCGAGAGATAGCAAACCAGGCGCGATCAGCCGCCGCTTGACGGGCTTGGGAGTTGAGCGTATTGTGCTTTCTTCCCGTCTAACTTGTACTCTTAGATCAGCATCTTCCCTTACTCCGTAGACTACTGTGCAATATATTTCTGAATGATAGATGAACCGTCTGGTGTTCATGAAGATATTCGTGTGTCATGTAGAGAGTATACTACGACGCTACGTCTGCTCTCAACAGTTTTCTCCCACCCAACCCATCGCGCCTCCAAAAGAGGGGCCATTCATCCCCCGCATGAATGACGGGGGCTTTCTGGCTCGGTTCGGTAACTTTGGAATGACGTCACTTTCTATTGTAACCTCGGAAAAAGTCAGAAGCAACTGGGAACGCCGTCCACTGTAACTTCGGAAAAAGTCCGAGTGGGTGGTCTTGACCCACAAAGCCGGGGCAAGCTCATTTCTGCCTGCCCCGCGGGCCCACTGCAGATGACGACTGATTACGAACTGGCAGCATGTCGTCGGGAGGATCTACAGATTGTCAACATGTTTGAAGCCTCCACTAAGGATGGAGGGGCGCGATTGATAAGCCCGCCTCGGGAAGGAGAAGGAACAGGGAATCATGTTGGCCTTACAGGCAAGCCAGGAGATGTTGTCATGCTGATGCGGTTGTACGTTCACGCACGACTACACCAGGGCATCAAACAGCGGATTCCTGTTCCTTCTCGTTCTTGCAACGCAGCCGTAATACATGCTATGCTATAGTCTGAAATTGAGTGGCATTTACTGGCATCGTTGTTAAGGAAC
>WNFY01005967.1_pt1 | contig 15147 bp, 13 predicted proteins | sample 5400091 | NCBI WGS metagenome assembly WNFY01 (sample SAMN13153364, study PRJNA577476) | soil metagenome | isolation source: 60 cm soil or saprolite under grassland replicate 1 | place: USA:California | collected 2016-06-15 | reverse complement strand
ACAAACGAGCCGATCTGAAAAAACGCGCCATCGAGCGCGAGACGGCGCGCGAAGTCGCGCGTTTTAATCGCCGCCACGCTTAGATCGACATTGTTCGTATGTTTGCCAGCCGATTCTCTTTCGACGGCAAGATCATTCTGATCACCGGTGGCTCGCGCGGACTCGGTCTGGCTCTGGCGCGGGAGGCTTGTGCGCGTCGCGCACGCGTTGCCTTACTCGCGCGCGATCCAAACGAACTGGCGCGGGCTTGCGATGATCTAAGGCGACGTGGCGGAGACACGCTGCCGGTCGAATGCGATTTGCTTGAGCCCACGCAGATCAAGCGAGCAGTGGAAAAAATCGTCGATTACTTCGGCGCCCTCGATGTTGTGATCAACAATGCCGGCATCATTGAAGTCGGCCCGCTCGCGCACATGAAGCCCGCCGATTTCGAAAAAGCGATCATGCTTCACTTTTGGGCGCCCTACCACATTATTGGCGAAGCGATTCCGCATTTCCGCCGGCGCGGCGGCGGACGCATCGTCAACATCTCTTCCATCGGCGGGAAAATCGCCGTTCCACACATGGCGCCATACACGGCGAGCAAGTTCTGCCTCACCGGTTTCTCGGATGCGATTCGCGCGGAGTTAGCGCGAGAAGATATTTACGTCACCACCGTCACACCGGGAATGATGCGCACCGGCTCGCACAGCTTCGCGAAATTCAAGGGCGACCACGCAGCCGAATACAAACGATTTACGGCAGCGAGCAGATTGCCATTTGCTTCCATTTCCGCTGAGCGCGCAGCGAGAAAAATTCTCGCGGCGTGTGCCAGCGGCCGGCCCGCGCTTGTCATGCCGGTGTCGGCGCGGTTTATCGTTATGGCGAACGCGCTTTTTCCAAATCTCTTCGGGCGGATGATGAAAATGGCGAACGCCTGTTTGCCATCGCCGGGTGGACCTGCTGGCGATGAGCCGCGTCGCGGGTCGGAGATTCGGTGAAAGCAAAGCGCCTCTTTGCTGCAATCGAGTTGCCGGAATCAATCAAACACGTCCTTGTCGATCTTGACCCGAAAATTCGCGACGTCCGTTGGGTTGACGCTGAGCAAATGCATCTCACGCTCGGTTTTTTTGGATCTGTGCCGGAAGATGTCGATCTAAAATTGCGCGAAAAACTCAGCCTGATTCATTTCGGCGCTTTTTTTCTGCCGATTGCGGGCGTGGGAACCTTTCCGCCAAAGGATTCGCCGAAAATTATTTGGGTCGGCGTTGGTCGTGGACATCCGCACTTGTTCCAGTTGCACAAGCGCGTAAGCGACGCAGCCGTCGCCGTCGGTCTGGAACCGGATTTGCGACCCTGGCATCCGCACATCACGCTCGCGCGTTGCCGAAACGTTCCGTCGCATCTCGTGCGCCGTTTTTTGAAATCGAATGTCGATCTTGATGCGGGATTGGTGCGCGTCGAGTCGTTTCATCTTTATTCGAGCAAACTGGGTCCGGCGGGCCCGGCTCATACGCGCGAGCTCACACTTTCCTGCAGCGGCGGTCGGAGCTTGCCCTGAGCTCAGCCGAAGGGACCGCCGACCAATAAACGCGACGTTCATAGAGCGCTGTTACAGCTCTCGACTCGATAATGGCGCGGCCACGTGTTCGAGTGGCCGCCGCTCTGCAGGTACACCGATCCACGCCTCAGTCAATGCGCCAAAAATCATCAGCGCCGCCCCGACGAGATATCCGATGAACAATGCGGTGGTCGATCCCGTCCCGATGATCCATCCGAACAAAACGGGCGCGCCAACTCCGCCGGCGAGTGTTCCGACTGCATAAAAAATCGCGATCGCTAGGGCACGAATTTCGAGCGGGAAAATTTCGCTTACCGTCAGATACGCGGAGCTCGCTGCCGCAGAGGCGACAAAAAAGATGAGCGTCCACGCCAGTGTCTGTGTCTGCGCGGTGAGCATTCCCGCCCGGAAAAGCCAGGCCGTCGCGGCGAGCAACAGGCCCGCGAGCGCATACGTCGCGGTGATCATCTGTTTGCGGCCAATCGTGTCGAATAAATGGCCGAGGAGAAGCGGGCCAAGCACATTTCCGAGCGCAAACGGCAGCAAATAGCCGCCCACATTTTTCTCCGGCACGCCGTAAAAGCGCATCAACACGAGCGCGTAAGTAAAAAAGATCGCGTTGTAGAAGAAAGCCTGCGTCAGCATCAGAACAAATCCGAGCAACGAGCGTTGTCGATGTTCGTGCACAATTGCTTTCCAAATTTCTCGCCACGGCGTATGCGTACGCGTGTGGATTCGCGTCGGCGGCGCGTCATGCGCGGGCAAAGTTTCGGGATGCGATACGAAACGGTGCTCAACGTCCTCCACGATTCGTTCCGCCTCAGCATTTTGCCTGTGAATCATGAGCCAGCGCGGACTTTCCGGAATCCAACGGCGAAAGAAGATCACGACCAAACCCAATGTTGCACCTATTCCAAACGCACAACGCCAGCCCAGCCAGATCGGTAGCCGTTGCGGATCAAGCAGCACAATGGTCGCCGCTGAACCGAGCGCGGCGCCCACCCAGTAAGAGCCGTTGATCATCAGATCGACGCGACCGCGCACCCGCGCCGGAATCAATTCGTCGCGAAAGAAAGCGTAGCTCGCGAAACTCCAGGAAAACGCCGTCAATCCTGTGGCAACAAGATAAACCGCAACGGTGATAAAGAATAATCTTTTTCGTCCGAGTCGATCGGTTCCATAACCAAAAAGTAGCGCGCCGATCACCGCGCCGGCGAGATAGAAGGTCGCGGTCGCACCCACTTGCGTGTCGCTCAGGCCGAGCGTTTCGCGACGCGTAAGAATTCCGCCGAGCGAACCGGCGAGTGTGACTTCAAGCCCATCGAGAATCCACGTTGCTCCGAGTGAAACGACAATCAGCCAGTGCCACCGGCTCCACGGCATCCGGTCCAGCCGCGCCGGCACGTACGATTCGATCCATTCGTCATCGGTCATATCTCAACCGCCGATTGTCCCGCTACGATTTTTCGGAAGACTGCGACGGCACCAGGATGGCGTCGCGCATCCCGTGCAAAAATTTCTTGTCGGCCGGAGCGATCGTGGCAAGCGCCCCACGCAATTTCACTCGATCGCGTTCGACAAAAAAATACGGGCAAAGGCGAACACGTCCCTTCATGGTTTTTAACTCTCCCAACTCCGGGTCCCAGTATCGATGTTCGAACAATCGGCCTTTGTGAAAGCGCTGTAGAATCGTTGGTGATGACTCGAAGGTCGCGAGCGCATTGTCGATCCTGCGTTGCCATTCGGCGTGCGGAAGATCTGCCCCAAGTGCGATACCGCGGCTGCCCCAGCCGAGCGGCGAAAATCCGCTCACCTTCAAAAGGAGATCGCGGTCCTTCTGGCTGAATTTAGCGGCTTCGTGCCAATCATGAATTTCGAGGCGCGGAATCACCGCGTGCTGCGGCAGCGGCGTCGGATCGAGCAGCCAGGAGTACGGAATTACCTCCTGCAATTTGACAAAATATTTTTCACCCAGTTCGCGCCGCCAAAATTCGCGCAACGGTTGCAGCCAGAAAAGAGCGAACCACATTTTCTCTTCGAGATAAGGCTTGATCGGAGGCGTGATTGAAATTCGACCTTCCGCATTTGCGCGCAGTGTCTCGTCGATCTTGGGAATGTTTGGCAGATCAAACAATTCGAAGAACCGGTAGACGGCGCGGCCACCCTGCGGTTCGTAGTTTTCCGCCGCGACTACACGCCATTTGAGATCACGATGTCGATCTTTCAAGCGCGCGGCGGTCCATTCCATTTCCGGTCGGTAAGTCGCGGCTTCTTGCGAAATGACAATGTCGCCGCCATTCGGCAAAACACTTCGGAATCCATCGAGCATTCCATCCGCGCCGCCGATGATTTCTTTGTCGAAAGCCGAATAAGTTTGGTTGAGCCACGCCGTTAAACCGATACCGCCAGGCACGGAATCGATTTCAGCGATGACGTACCCGTTTTCCGTAAGAATGAGGTCGGGGCGAATGACGCGCGGCAGATCGTCACGGATTTCTTTTCGTCGCGAGAGTTCAACAAGCTCGGGCGGTTTGCCCGCATTCAAATAGCGCGCGACCCACTCGGGCTGCTTTCCTTTGACGCTTTGTTGATAAAGCTGGTTGCACGCGCGCTGAAAAACAAAAAGCCGATGCCCGAGTTGTTCGAGTTCCGCGACGATTTTTTTCTCGATCGGAAACGCATCCGGCGAAATCAGCCAATCTTTTTCGGCAAAGAGTCCCTTCTTTGGAAGTGCTGCACGGATTGCGGCAAGCTTTTCGGTTTCAGCTTCCGCAATCATCGTCCCACCGCCATTCGCTTCAATGCAAGCTTCACCAGGTCTTGCGCCGATTTCGCTTCGCCTTTTTGCTGCATTTCGCGAACGTTTTTATGCGCATCGATTTGTTTGTAACCCAGCGCGATTAATGCAAGGACCGCTTCATTTGCTTCTTCTTCCTCGGGTGAAGGCGCATGGGCCGCGCTCGCCGCTTCCCACGCCGCGGCCACGCCGAGTTTATCTTTTAATTCAAAAACGATCCGCTCCGCGGTTTTTTTTCCGAGGCCGCTGATTTTGGCCAACGCGGTTACGTCCGAATTTACGACTGCGCTCTTGAAATTGCTCACGCTCATTCCACTCAACACCGCAAGCGCGAGCTTCGGTCCGATGCCGCTCACGTGATTGACTAGCAATCGAAATAAATCGCGTTCGGCCGCGCTCATGAATCCGTAAAGCACATGTGCATCTTCTCGAACATGCAGATGAGTCAGGATGCGCACTGATTGCCCGGCCGCGGGAAGTTTGTCGTAACTCGAAAGCGGGATAAAGACTTCGTAGCCAACTCCGCTAACATCGACAATCGCCTGTGTCGGCAATGAGCTGATCAGTTTGCCGTCGAGAAACGCGATCATATTTTGCAATCCCTAACAGACGAAGGCGAAACTGCAAACCTGCGAGCATTGTAGCGACAGCCCTGTGGGCCGTGCCGCACGTCGCACAGCGACGTGGCTACAGAGCGCATCACTCCGGCTTCAGCATGAGTGTAAGATCGACATGCTTGCCTTTCGCAACGTTGACTCCGTGGCTGGAGAATCTTTTCCAATCCGAGGGCGAACCAGGAGCGAGATTCGTCGGCAAAATCACAAACCGGGGACCGCTTTGTTCCATGAATTGCCCAACGCTGTCCCGGCGCAGCGGGGTCATAAATCCCTTAACGCGGCTTCGAAAACACCAAACCAGGCTTGGCTCGGTAAAATCGACGGCGCCAAATTCCATTCCCGTCACAAGATCGTCGCGCGATTGCTTAAAAAGATCGGCCGCAGGAAAAAATCGGGCGACGCATGAAGGCACAACAAGCGCGACGCAGAAAAGCAAAACGCCGGCCGTGGCCGCAAAATTTCGAAACGTTCGCGTCGAGCATTGCGCTGCGGCCAGATGCCGAGCCAGGAGCAGAGCGAGCAACGGAAATGCCAGCAGTGTGTAATGCGGCAACTTTGTTTTCACGAGCGTGAAAATAACGAAGATCACGGCGGCGCCGGAGATAAGGTAGTTGTCGATCTTGTCCCGCTTTTTCCATAGCCGCCGTGCGAGCCATGGAAGTTTGATCGACCACGGAAAAAAGCTGGCGAAAACCGTCACAAAGTAGAAAGGGAGCAGGAGGAGATACACGCCTAACGAATTCGCGCCATGACCCTCCATCGCTCCGAACGAGCGTCCAATCACATGGAGACCTATGCCTGTTCGAAAAAATTCGCCATGTGTTTGAATAAGCGCGGGAATTCCCCAAAGCGCCACTGCTGCAAGCATCAGGAGGAGGCCACGCAGAAATTTAAAACGCTTCGCGGCTTGCTTGTTGCCTGTGAAAAAGATCGTGGACCCAACCGTTAAAAGCGGCGCCCAACCGATTGGTCCTTTCGCTAGAAAAGCGAACGCGAGCGAAAGATAGAAAATCGACCACCAAAGCCAATCGAACGTTGAACGTTGAACGTTGAACGTTGAACGTTTGTCGTCATTCGTTAGGCAAGCGCGTGGCAGTTCGTATCCGCTCCAATGCGCAATTGTCACGAACAACACCAGCCACATGTCTGCGACCGCGGCTTTCGCATGAACGAAAGTCTGGAGCGAGAGCGTGAATACGATCGCCGCCCACCAACCGACGCGATTTCCCCCGATCCGCGAGCCCCAGGCGAAGATCGACAATGCGGTGAGCGCGGCAGCGACGGCCGATGGAAAACGCGCCGCGAAATCGTTTTCGCCAAAGATTTTGTAGCTGGCGACTTGTGCCCAGTAGGTGAGGGGAGGTTTGTCGAAACGGAAGTGATTGTTGAAGTAAGGAATAATGTAATCGCTGCGCTCAATCATCTCGCGCGACGCTTCGGCGAAGCGCGGCTCGTCCCGATCAACGAGCGGAAGATTCCACGTGCCAGCGACGTGAAACAGGACGCAGCCAATAAACAGAAAGGCGGAATTGCGGATTGCGGATTTCAAGCGCGGACACAAAATAGCGCCGGGCAAATGTGACGGGAACTTATTTGTGAAGCACCGGCTCGTTTTTTATTGGCTGATCGGCATCGCGATTGTCGCAATCGTTATTGCGGCCGCATTCTACTTCGATGGTGCGGTGCAAAATTTCATTGCTCAACATCAAAGTCGAGTCGGGAAGAATTTTATGCGCAATGTGAGCCGGTTTGGTGATTGGACCGAACATTTTGCGCTTGGTATCACGCTGCTCGCGATCGCGTGGTGGCGCGGTAACAAAAAATGGACGCGCATTTTCTTGTCGATGTTACTCGCGTTTGCGCTCGCTGGTGCTGCTGCCAGGGTCGTCAAAATCGCTAGCGGTCGCGCACGACCATCCGTGAAAACGGAAGAAGTCTGGAACGGATTGAAATTTAGTTCGAATTATCACGCATTTCCATCGGGTCATACGGCTGCTTCCGCGGCATTTTTCGCCGTGCTACTGCTCGGGAGCTCGCGGATCGGCCTCGCGTGTCTGCCAATCCCAATTTTGATCGGCTTCTCGCGCATGTACATCGCCGCACATTATTTATCGGATGTGGTTTGCGCAGCGATTTTAGGAATTCTTTGCGCGATCCTTGTCGAGCACTTCCTTCGTCGACAAATCGAAAATCGGACATCGAAAATCGCAAATTGAATGGCGGAGGGGGTGGGATTCGAACCCACGAGGCCATTCGGCCTGCCGGTTTTCAAGACCGGCGCAATCAACCGCTCTGCCACCCCTCCGGAAATCTAACTGATGCTCGGCCCAGGCGGTAGTCGCGACGAGCAGCTTCGCGTCTAAAGATCACATTTTTTTCCAATCGGAACAGTCCCAGCCGAGAAGTTTTTCGAGGCGCTCGATGTCAGCCTTGTAAAGATCGACAAGGACTTCTCGTTCGCTCCTGGTCATGGTGCGCGCGTAAGGCGTCGAATTGTTTTCGACATTGTTTAGATTTTGCAGCGGCTCAATGCCGAGAAACGCGCAAACTGCATCTAGAGTCCTACGCGATTCGCGCCGGAAGTTTTCAAACTTAATGACCTCAACTTGCTCGCGTGGGAAATAATGGAACACTCTTTCAATTTGCCCGGCATAGAAACCGCGATCCACGTACGAAAATTTGCGTAGTTGCAGAGGGAGTGCTTCCTGGGCGCGGCATTTTTCTTCCCGCACTGCATCCATAAAGTCGAGACTCTCCAGATTTCTGTCTCGTTGCATGTTCCAATGCGAAAAGGCGCGATCGGCTGGATTGCGCAACAAGATGAGAAGCTTGACTTTGTCGTTATAATTCCAAATCCGCTCCATGGCGGTTTTCCAATAGATGTAAATCGGGGTGCAGGAGCCAAGGAGAGTCGAATCGTGCTTCCGCGCGCAGCCTCGTTGCAAGGGGGCGTAATCAATTTCGTTCCTGGCGAAACGTTCTTCATCATCAAAAAAGTGGCGGGCCGGCTGAACGGTCCGATGCAACTCGTCTTTGTGTGGCATCGCGATCCTTGGATGGCCCCCGAGGAAGTCGGCCAGCGCGCTCGTGCCAGCCTTTTGCGCGCCTGCGATGATGAAATCCAACTTGTCGGTGGGTTGGCGTTTGGATTTAAAGAGCACGGGTCAGCTAAAGTGGTGTGCAGCTTCGAGCAAATGGCACGGGTGTCAAGGTAACGGAGCGTCGCCAGAGCATCATTAGAATCCGAGCGGCAAAAGGGGTGGACAGGTAGAGATGTTCAGGCGAACATATCACATGGCCCTGCTAATCCATGGCCGCGGGGCCTCAGCTAATCCTGCCAATCGTTTCGAGAAGTTGCATGTCGATCTTACCGACGTTGTCGATGTCGATCCTGCGGAAGAGGAGGAACGGCCGCGCGGCGCGACCTGGTATTTTCGCGACGGCTCGAAGACGATTATCACGCGCAATAACAGCCCGGACGTCGGTTTCGAAACGAGTGTGAATCCTTATCGGGGCTGCGAACACGGTTGCATTTATTGTTACGCGCGGCCGACGCACGAATATCTCGGGTTTTCCGCCGGGCTCGATTTCGAGAGCAAAATCATGGTGAAAACGGACGCGCCGGAATTATTGCGCGCGGAACTCGAATCGCGGCACTGGCAACCGCAAGTGATCGTGATGAGTGGTGTGACTGATCCGTATCAGCCGGTCGAGAAACAGCTGCGAATCACACGAGGCTGTCTTGAAGTGCTCGCCAAATTTCGCAACCCGGTTGCGATCATTACGAAGAACCGCCTCGTGACGCGAGATGTCGATCTTTTGCAAGAGCTGGCGAAGTTCGACGCGGCCGCGGTGAACATTTCCATCACGTCACTCGATCCAAGATTGCAACGTGTGCTCGAACCTCGTACATCTTCACCCGAAGCGCGTTTGGAAGCGGTCAAGCAACTTCGCGCCGCGGGGATCCCTGTCGGCGTGATGGTGGCACCGATTATCCCGGGACTAACCGACCATGAAGCACCAAAAATTCTTGAGGCATGCGCGCAAGCGGGCGCGCAATTCGCCGGATACACGATCGTGCGTTTGCCGTGGGCAGTCGCGCCGCTTTTCGAGCGCTGGCTGGAAGAACATTTTCCAGATCGCAAAGAGAAGGTGCTCGGTCGCATCCGGGATCTGCGCGGAAACGGCCGGTTGAACAATTCAGAATGGCACACGCGCATGACCGGCGAAGGAATTTTTGCCGAACAAATCGCCTCGCTCTTCGAAGTTGGTCGCCGTCGCGCTGGCATCGGAGAACGGAAGCAGCTTTCGACGGCCTCGTTTCGTCGTCCGCGCGAACAGCTGACTTTGTGGTAGGGACAGCACGCTGCGCGTTGTCCGCGGAGGCTCCTTCGACTTCGCTTAGGACAGGCTCCGCGCGGCGTCCCTACCTCGCGGATTTCGCGAGCGTGACGTGGCCCAAGATCGACATCATCAAGAGACCACCAATTATTCCAAACGGCGCCATGAAATAGAAATAGTTGCCCCAACTTCGGTCGAGAAGCGCTCCGAGGAAGTAACCAGCCAGACTTCCGCCGAAATATTGGAACGAATCGATCACGCCGGACGCAAAGCCGGCCATTTTTGCGCCGCCGATGTCCATGGCGGCCGCCGTTCCGAGGATTAAATGAGTCGCGTTGGCGGTAAGCGAGATGAGAACAAGAAAAAAGATCGCTGCGTTCACGTTATGAAATTGTGCGGCGGAGAGAATGACGAGCGTTTCGAGAAAATAGAGACCAGCCGCGACCGGTGCGCGACGGCCGCTAAAAACTTTGTCGGAGATAAACCCGGAAATGAGGGAGCCGGCGGATGCGACAAACGGGATCGAAAAAGCAACCAGTTGAAATTGCGCCGATTGGTAATCGACGTGATGCACTTCCTGCAAGAAGCGCGGGAACCACTGATCAAGGGATTGGCGCACCGAGCCAGTGCATGCATAGGCACATGCCACAATCCAGATCACCGGATTGGTCACGATGATTTTGAAGACATCAAAGACTTTGACCTGAACCTGTCCGCTGGTTTCCTCCTCCGGATTAACCGGCGGAAAGTTCGCTTCCTCCGGCTTGTCTTTCACGATCAGCGCCATGCAGGCGCCGATAACAAGCGCGATGCCCGCTGGAATCCAAAACAACCACCGCCAATGCAACGGCGGAATTCGGATCAGCCCGAGAAAGGTAAATCCAGCGAGCAAAGCCGGTCCGAGTTTAAAAATGCCGAAGCGGCCGAGATTGATCATGAAACCGAAGATGCCGGCAAAGCCTCCGCGCTCGGTATGCCGGAACCACGCCGCATTTATTTTCACCATCCCCGGCGCGCCGAAGGCCTGCATGTAGCCATCGATTCCGCGAATCAGGACAAACAGCCAAAGCAATCCCCAGAACGACGCGATCCCAAATACGACATTCATGACGATAGTGCCGGCTGCTCCAATGAGCATTGCGCGTCTTCCGCCAAGTCGGTCGGCCAGAAGTCCATTCACAATTTGCCCGCAGGCGTAAGCGAGTAGCGCTGTCGTGATGATGCTTCCAATTTGTGCTTTACTGAAGCCGAACTCGCCGCTGATGGCGCTGCTGGCGAGCGGCAGGTTGTAACGGCACATGTAGAACGAAGTGTAGAGCAGGCCGATGAACGCCCAGTTCAATCCGCGGCGCGGGCGAAAGCCCGGCGGATGCGGAACAAAAACGGGAACGTTCGCCGATTCACTCATGATTTGAAAATGCGTCGGATCGAAGCGCCCGCGCAATAGCAGACGATTTTTCGATCGTGCGCCGCTCTTACGAAATCCAAACCGTTTTCGTGTTCATGAACTCACGAATGCCGGCAACGCCAAGTTCACGGCCGAAGCCGGAACGCTTTACCCCGCCAAACGGCAACCTCGGGTCCGACGCGACCATGGCATTGATAAACACCATTCCCGCTTCGAGCTCCGACGCGAACAGCTCCTGTTCGGCGCGATCGTTCGTCCAGGCGCTCGCCCCCAAGCCAAAAGAGCTGTCGTTTGCAATTTCCAGTGCCTCGTCTGCGTCGCGCACGCGAAAAATGGACGCGACCGGACCGAAAACTTCTTCACGATAAGCCGGCGAATCTTTCGGTACATCGACAAGAACAGTCGGTTCGTAAAAATAACCGCGGCCATGAATCCGATTTCCGCCGGTCAATAATTTCGCGCCGCCCGCGATCGATTTCTGAACCTGCTCATGAACACCGAGAAGAATTTGTTCTGTCGCCAATGGACCGATCTCGGTCATCTCATCGAGCGGGTCGCCGATTTTCAACGCCCGCATGCGTTCGACAAATTGTTGCAAGAATTGGTCGTAAATCTTGTCCGCGATTAAGAAGCGCTTTGCCGCGATGCATGATTGTCCACTGTTGATTGTTCGGGCCATGACGGCGGTGCTCAACGCGGATTCGAAATCGGCGCTCGGCATGACAATAAAGGCATCGCTGCCGCCAAGCTCGAGCACGCTTTTTTTGATCTCGCGCGCGGCTGCGCTGGCGACGGCGCTGCCGGCACGCTCGCTGCCGGTAAGCGTGACCGCTTTGACGCGTAGATCGACAATCACTTTTTCGGCTTGTTCCGCTTCAATCAGCAGTGTTTGAAAAACACCGTCGTCGAACCCGGCGCGACAAAATATTTCCTCAATCGCGAGTGCGCATTGTGGCACGTTGGCCGCGTGTTTGAGCAGTCCCACATTTCCCGCCATTAATGCCGGCGCCGCGAATCGAAAGACCTGCCAGAAAGGAAAATTCCACGGCATGATCGCGAGAACTGGGCCCAGCGGCTCATAGCGCACATAACTTCGAGCCGCGTTCGTCTGCGCGGGCTCATCTTCCAGGAAACGCTCCGCGTTCTCAGCGTAAAATCGGCAAACGCGCGCGCATTTCATGATTTCATCCATCGCGGCGCGAAGTAATTTTCCCATCTCGAGCGTGATTGTTCGGGCGAATTCTTCCTTCTCCTGCTCGAGCAACGAGCCCGCCGCCATCAAAAGCTGCGCGCGTTTGGCAAACGGTTCCCGCCGATGGTGTGCGAAGGCGCGCTCAGCGCGCTTCAATCGCTTTTCGATTTCGTTGTCGTCGAAGGCGGAGAACTCCTTCAGCTTCTCGCCGGTAGCGGGATTGATCGACGTGATGGCCATTGTCGATCTTATAACCGCAGACCTTTTGGAATCAAAGCGCGGTCGAGTAAATCGAAAACCGTTTGCACAAGCAGCGCCAGAAGCGCCGCTGGAATTGCGCCCTGTAAAATTGTCGCGTGATCGTTCAAATTGAGTCCGCTCAAAATCGGCTCGCCCAGACCACCGGCGCCGATCAATGCCGCCAGCGTCGCCGTGCCGACGTTAATCACGGCGCTGGTTTTGATTCCAGAAAGGATCGAGCGCGACGCCATCGGCAAGTAGATTTTTCGCAGCCGCGCCACCGGCTCGAGCCCGAGCGCAATCGCGGAATCACGGATCGGTTGCGCGATGTCCTGTAGACCCGAGGCGGTGTTGCGAACAATTGGCAGAAGTCCATAAAGAAATAGCGCGGCGATGGCGGTGCGCGCACTGATTCCAAAAAACGGCAACGGAACAAGAAGAGCAAGCAGTGCGAGCGATGGAATTGTTTGCACGACGCTGGCGAAGCCGAGAATGGCGTGACCAATCGCGCCGCCGCGACTGGCGAGAATCCCGAGCGGAACACCGACGGTCACCGATAAAAGCAAAGAGATGCCGGCGAGCTCGAGATGACGCAGTGTCCAGCGCGCAAGTTTGTGCGGGAAATTTTCGCCCGGAGGGATTGTCGATGTAAAGCCGCCGTCAAAATATAAACTCGCCGCTCTCGTGTAATTTTTCGTGCGCTCGGCTTCAGCGTTAAGCCGGATCATGCGCGCTTCATCCAGCGTGCCTTCGAGTTTGTGCAAAACGGCGACTGTCAATGTTGGCAATGAGAGACGAAACAAAAACACGGCGTCGTAGCGCGGGAAGAACTGGCGGTCGTCTTCCAGCACAACCAGATTGTTCTCGCCGATTTTCGCGTCGGTTGAATAGGCGTCTTTGACGTCGATCGAGCCTTTGGCCAGCGCCGCGTAGCCCAGGGCGTGATCGATCCCGATGACGTTCTGTTGAGGAAGCTGGTAACGCTCACGCAGCGGCTGCCATCCATCATGTCGATCTAAAAATTCGTGGGTCAGCCCAAATTTTAGTTCCGGATGTTTTTGCAAATCGCTGATCGTGTGCAGAGCGAGCCGTCGCGATTCATCGCGCCGCATGACGAGCGCATAAGTGTTGTTAAACCCGAGAGGCTCGGTGATTCCGATGCCCAACTTCGCGAGTGAGTCGCGAATTTCCTGGAGCGACAGCCGACGGTCTGTTTTCAGAATCTGCTAAAAATCGTTGCGAAAAAGAAGAGAATCGGTAGGGCGAAGCTCCGCTGAGCCGACCTATTCGACGGCTCGACAGAGTCTCGCCCTACCAAAAGATTTCGCGCGAAGAAGGATTTCATGTGAGAACCAATGCTCGTTGCGCGTTGAGAAATTCTGAAACGAAAGCGTCGGCTGGTTTTTCGCGAAGATCGACAATCGAGCCTTGCTGAACAATTCGGCCTTCGTTCATGAGCACGATTCTGTGGCCGAGGTAGGCTGCCTCCGCCAGATCGTGCGTCACCAGAAGCGCCGTTTGCTGTAAACGCGTGAAAATTTCCTTCAGATCCTTTTGCAAAGACGCGCGCACCAGCGGATCGAGCGCGCCGAGCGGCTCATCGAGAAGCAGTAGCTCGGGCGACAGCATCAGAGCTCGCATTAAGCTGACGCGCTGACGCTGGCCGCCGGAGAGTTCGACCGGATATCGGGCGAGCAGATTTTCAGAAAATCTTGTCAGCTCGCACAATTCCGAAAGCCGTTCGCGCATTTCGGGAGCTGCTTTTCCAAGATGACGCGCCATCAGGAGAGCATTTGCGCGAGCGGTAAGATGAGGAAATAAACCGCCTTCCTGAATGACGTAACCGATGCGCCGCCGCAACATGTCGATGTTCTCCGGCGTGATCGGCGCGCCGTTGAAAGCGACTGTGCCGGCGTCAGGCTCAATCAGGCGGATGATGAGCCGAAGCAGCGTTGATTTGCCGCAACCGCTCGGTCCAATCAGAGCCGTGGTTTTGCCGCGCTCGACTGCGAGATTGGTAGACTGAAGCGCGCTCGCGTCGCCGAAGTTTTTTTTGATGCCAGCGAGTTGAACGAGCGAATCCATAAAATTGAGATGCTTCGACTTCGCTCAGCATGACAACCTGGATCGACAAGTCGAAGCTGGCGCGGTCATTTCTTTTGTAGTCGTTTCGCTCTGCGAAGCGTGGCTCGAATTGTCTTGCACATCAACTCCCGCGCCGCCAAGAGAACGGCGGCTACAGTTTCACGGTGAAATAGAAAACGCCAAACAAGCGCGCCTCGTCCGTCCACATTCGGGCAAACTCAAATCCAGCGGCGCTGGCGAGTACGGTGAAACCTTCCGGAGTGTATTTGTAAGAAAATTCTGTGGTAATTTTTTCGTCGGAGCGAAAACGAAATTCATGATTGGCAATGTGAACGGTCTGGTCGACTTCGCTGATGAGGTGCATCTCGATTCGGCCGGCGGCTGAATTGTAAACGGAGCGATGGCGCCATCGCTCCAAATCAAAATCCGCCTGAAGCTCGTGATTGGCGCGCCTGAGCAAGTTCAAGTTAAATTGCGCGGTCACGCCCTGACTGTCGTTGTAAGCGCGCTCGAGAACATCAGGATCTTTTTGCAAATCGACGCCGATGAGAAGTCCACCGTTTTTTTCGCAAAGGTCGACAATGCGGCGCAAAAACCCGGTCGCTTCCTGTGGGTCGAAATTGCCGATTGTCGATCCGGGAAAATAAACAATCTTGCGCGCCGGTGTTCGAACTGGGGAGGGCAGATCAAACGGCTGCAAATAGTCGGTGCAAACGGGGAGAATTTCCAGTTGCGGAAATAGTTGATGAAATAACGCGGTGGACTGCCGCAGTTGCTCTTTCGAAATGTCGATCGGGATGTAAACAGCTGGCGCCTCCAACTCTTCGAGGAGAATGCGCGTCTTCGTCCCGGCTCCGGTACCAAGACCGATCAGCTCGCAACGCGCGCCGATGCACTGTGCCATTTCGTGAGCGTAAAGCCGGAGAA
>WNFY01013186.1_pt1 | contig 15149 bp, 19 predicted proteins | sample 5400091 | NCBI WGS metagenome assembly WNFY01 (sample SAMN13153364, study PRJNA577476) | soil metagenome | isolation source: 60 cm soil or saprolite under grassland replicate 1 | place: USA:California | collected 2016-06-15 | reverse complement strand
TGGAACCGCTTTTCCCATCGAAACTTTTGCCGTTCACTTCTGCCTGGACGACTTGCCCATTGCTCAAGTGAATCTCTTGCGTCTGTGGATTGTTCCATTGCCCGCTCATTGTTTCCTCTCTTTCTACCTGCAGCCCGGCGATCCTGACCAGGCTGCACTATTTTACACGATTGCGCTACAATGCTGCTTGCTTCTCATCAGCAACCGCATAGGCCATGGCCAACGCCGCCAGTAAGTTGATGTCCAATAACTTGAGCAGTTGCTCAATGATCGCCTCTTGTTGAGCAGGAGTCTTGCCCGCGAGCTGCTTGACGATCTTTTTCTTGAGTTGTTCGGTCGCAAAGTAAGCCGTGGTCCCATTGACGCCGATCTGGTTGTTGAACACGCGGTTGAGCTCGCTCACGGCTACACCTCCTCATGGTGCGCAAACGTTGCTGTTCTTTCTTGCAGCCAATGGATCGTGTTCTCTCTGCCCTGGTCATCAAGCCAGTTAAAGGTATGATCGCCCTGTTCTGTGTGGAACGTGACCAGACCGTTATTGTAGGTGTAGGTGAGGCCCTGCTCGGTGACGAACTTCTCTACGGTGCCAATGTCGGTGTATCGTTGGGCTTGCTCGCTCATGAGTTTCTTCCTTTCTGCAACCAGCCAATCGTCAGAGGTGAGCGGCGTCCCATCTGGTTTGAGCACAGGTGTCACCTGATCAGTCTCTGCCTCGTAGTAGCCGGTGCTATTCACCAGTTCCAACGTTTCGCCATGATCACGACGAACCCGATAGGTGTCATCACCGTAGGCAACGATTTGACCCTCTTGCATTGCGTTTGACCCTTCCTTACTCTTCGTACGGGATCTGTGGCTGGCCAGCCTGCTGAAATGCCTGTTGTCCAAGTTTCACGCCTCGCTTATATGGCTCAGTGTCATGGACCGGATAGTCAGGTTGTCCAACCAGGGGATAGCCAGTACGGAATCCATCCATGTATTCCTCATATTCTTGCTGGCTGTACTGTGGTGGTGCCTCTGTTGGTTGCTCCAATTGGATATCATCGTGAACGCTGAAGAGCGCCTTTCCAATGGTGCTGAAAATGCCCATGTGAGCTTCCTTTCTTCTCTGTAGGACTGATCGACTGCTTGACTATTCTAGAACCAGCCGCTACTGCTCAACCACAGACCAAGTATATCGTGGTAGCCGCACAACCGTTTGACGGCCATTGACGAATGCACACACATGATGGAAGAACCAGCCTCGTTTTTGATACGCGCCGGTCATCATTCGCCAGGGTTGTCGGTGGTGTCGAAATGTCGTCATAGTGCTTACCTGCTTTCTTGTATCTGTATGACTGCTTGATAGTTTGACGGTTAGAACCATTTCAGGCGAACCATTGCCGCCCGATCGTAGCGATAGATTTGACCATGTACGTTTTTGATCTCGACCTGGCTGTACTTTTCAGGGGTGCAGAGATAATCCGCAGCGGTTTCTTCCTGATAGTACTCGTCCGTGTCACCTCCATACTCGTGCTCTCGCTTGCTGCCATCGGTATGATGGACAAGCATCGTGCCTGGTGCTAACTGCTCTATGCGTTTGTTGGTCGTGCGACCACGTGAACTGAGAGCCAGTAGCACAACCATAAGTGCAATCAACAGTACCGTGCCCACTACGTTATTCCTCCCACTGGTGATCATTGCCCTTGAGAATGTCGTGAGGCCATTCTTCCGACTTGCCGCTGTAGGACCCAAATGCCGCTGCAATGAGCAGTGCAATGATGATGGCTGCTACGATCATCATGGTGTTCTCCTTTCTTGTTCTGCTCATCCTCAATCGCACGATGGAGCCACATGTGAGTAACCGCAAGACGTGCAGTAGACCTGACCATCTGAAGCCGAGCTGATGGTGTGACCTTCACCACCTGGCAACATGGCTGTGGGTTGCTGTACCCGTAGACGCTTACCAAACTTCGACTGAATGTAGCCTGCTATCCCTGCTACATCCTGCGTATCAATGCCAGAGATCTCGACACCGCTATACGTCTGCCTGGCCTGATACCCGTTCTTTCGAGCTGAGCTAACCAGCTCATCCATTTCCGTCTGGCTCAGATGATCGCCATTAATGCTCAATCCCGTCACTTTTTTGCCGAATAAGCCCATGATGGTTTTGTCCTTTCTGGCTACTCTTCGTCCTCGCCACAAACCCACCGACGCCCGTCCCAATGGTATCCACGGGCGATCAGCTCGTTGTGCGTTCTGACAATCGTTTTCTCGTCCTGGGTCTGTGCGTCTGCATCATGAATGTAGGATGGACGGCCAGGGACGCTATAGTAGCGCGAACTGGCCTCCATACTTTCTTCGATCAATTCTTTGTCACTCGGACCAAAGACGGCTTTCCCAATACTGCTGAAAATGCCCATGGTGGTTATCCTTTCTCCTGCTTTTTCAGTGCCTCACGCTCTCGACACGTTTGCTTGTATTCTTCGGTCAACGCTTTCATCTCCTGCCAGGCTTTCCGGCTGCCATTTTGATAGTCAGGTCCGATTTCATCCATCTTGGCCTGAATGGATTGCAATTGCTGTGTTGCTTGCTCACTCTTTTTCACTGCGTGTTCTCCTTCCTGTTCTGGCCTCGGGATCGGGTACAAGATCCACCCACGGTTAAGCTGATAGGTGGCCGTCTAGCCACGCCTGGCTAAGAGGAGCGAATACCAGTTGATCAGTCGAAAACTTCTTGTGCTTCCGCACCAAACGATACACTCCTGTTGCCATCTTCATAAAAACCCCTTTCTCGCCCCTTTCTTCTTTCCTCGGTTGCTTGTCCTCTGATCCATGCACTGCATCAACGCACTACGAAACCATCTCTCATTGCCTTGCCAGGAGTTGCACGCTGGCTTCCGCTTGGACGGTCAAGGCAACTGGCTACTGGTTCACTCCTTCCTCTGTTTCAAGCGTGGTCATTTCATCTGTCTCGCTCTCCGGTGGCACTTCCCCCCTGAATGCCTTTCTCACATCGCTCACATACGAGGCTGTGATTTTTTGTCCTACTTCCAGGGCCTTTCTCTGGATCGTACCGATTGAGATGTTCGGTTCTTCGCGTAGACACTGCCGAATAAACTCCCCTTTGTCAAAGTCTTCGCTATTCGGTAGGGTATTCGGTAAAGAGGTGACCGAACCCTTCGGTCCTGCTATTCGGTGACTATTCGGTGATTGGGTGACCAGTTTCGGTAACGCCTGCATCTGTTGGGCTACCGTTACTTTCACCTCTTCGGTCACTGTTTGCCATTCTATCCGCGCCGCCTGCTCAAACTGCCCGAACTGCTCGGACAAGTCTGAGAGCACCGAAAGCACTTCTGCCTGCTCGGCAAGCGCGTTGGCAAGGGTTGCCATCCCTGCGTCTATTCGCGCTTGAAGCCCTTCGGTCAGTGCGAGAATATGGGTGTCTCTATGCTCATCGGTGGTACAGAGAGTTTCGGTGAGCAGGGCTATTCGGTTTTCGGTCACGTCCTGAAGTGAAACCATGTGTCCAACCACCGTTCCTATTCGGTCTTCGGTCGTGGTTGCCAGCGACCGAAGGGCTTCGGTCAGAAGGGCTATGTTCCTTTCGGTCCTCACTTCGGATACCGCTATTCGGTCTTCGGTTTTTGCCGCATGGAATCGAAGCCCTTCGGTCAGAGACAGGACTGCCCTTTCGGTCCTCGCTTCCAAGAGGGCTATTTGGTCTTCGGTCGAGGCTTTCCCTGTGCCCATTTGCTCGCTCAACTGATCCAACCGTGCCATCACATCGGGCACCTCAACTGGCTGCATCACCGGATTGCCACTAAAGCGCAGGTTCTTCACCCGTCCGATCGTCACGTACGCCACTGAGACGATCCCGCGCAGAACTGCCATCGTCACCCCGTAGGCTGCTGGCAAACTGCTTTCCTGGATGCCCGTCGATGCCTCCACCAGCGCCATCACCAGCATCACGGTGCCGACGAGGGCCAGGCCAATCGTCAAACAGAACAGGATGTTGCGCTTGAGGTGGTCGTTGTCCTGATTGGCTTTAATGGCACGCGTGAGCACGACGCCCGCCGATGCCTCAAAGCCAATGGCCTGCGTCCACGTCCATGCCTGAAAGATCGGTGTATCGACAAGCTCGGACTTGCCGTGTGCAAGCGGTACCGTGGTACTGAACAGGGCTCCATGCTGGAAATGGTTCGCTGTCGAGAGGATCACGCCTAACGCTAATAAGCCTTCGGAGGCGAAGGCCGTCAGTTTGAACACAAAATCCAGGATGTGGTTGAACCAGTTCAGTTCGTTGATCCCTTGCACCAGGAACCCAAGCCGTTGCCAGCCCGATGGGGATGGATGGTGCTGTACCTGTGTTGTCATGGCTCTACCCCCTCAATGAAAAAGCTTGACGAATCTGCCGAACCTTCTTGCGTCGCCACTGCCCAAACCCACGTGTCACCCACCAGTGTGCCTTCACAAGCGGGTTGCGATGTTCTACCGCCGACATTGGGACAGGCCGTTTCCTGGTCGATCGAAGCGTCTTTGCTTGAACTGGTTGTTTCTTGAGCTTCTTGAGCGAGGTGCGCGGCGCGGGTTCTGGGCCCAGAAACTGCTTCCACTTGCTCTGTGGCTTCCCTGCATACTTGCCGTCCGTCTCTCTTGGCTGTCCTGCCTGATTACGCCGTCGCTGTGCGGTCGAGGGCTGCGGTGCTTGCGTGTGGGTTTGCGGCACCCCCGTATTCTGCTTCTTCTGCGGCGCTGCAGCGGCCTTTCGTCTTGCGGCTCTCTCCGCCCGCATCTCGCGCTCTTGCTCAAGGCGCTCCTGCTCTTCCCGTTCTGCCAGGATGCGCGGATGGATGGGTAAATCTTCCATGCGCTCAACCTGTACGGCGGGTTGGTAGGGCTGCTGATACATGGTTATGCCTTCCTTGCTTTCAATCCACGATCTTCTAAAACCCAACTGGCATGACGAAAGTAACGGTTACTGAGTCCTACTGTATGCAGTGCTATCTTGACATCCTTTGACTTTGCATAGTAGTAAGAAAGATCATCATGGAGATGATCTGGAACAATCTTGTCGTCCTCTCTCGAAACGAATGCGGGACTGGTCGGGACTGGCTCTACAGGCTCGCTGGCATCACCTTGCGGGACTCGTGGGACCAGGGGACTCGTCCCCTTAGCTTTCTCAGAATGGGCAGAAGAGTCCCCGTCATCAGTGTTTTGTGGGACGAGTCCCCGGTCCCACGGATCGGCTGCAGACTGCTCAGGGTCGGCGTCCCGTTGGGTCCCACTCTGAGGAAGCACCCGTAAGTGCGGATAAGGCAACGGATTATGCCTTTGTCCCAGAAGTTCGTCGCTTTCCGCTCTCACCTCAGCAATAATCCGTAACCCTCGCTCATCGGGAAAAGTGAATTGCATAATGTAGGTCTCACTCTTTTGCAGGACAATTGCCGTCCCTGGCGTGAGCGAGGGTGCCAGTTCCGCGATTTCGTCATCATCGGCATCTTGCAAAACAAGCAAGGCTTTCTTATAGGGGGTATTGAAAACGATTTGCGCGCAGGAGTCGCGCAGTTCTGTTCCCCCCGTACGCGACGCATTGCTAATCTGTCCAAACACCACAGCACGACGCAACCGTTTCCGCCCGCGCGTTGCATAATTCTCAACGGTGGAGGCACACATCGCGGCAACCTCCTGCCATTTGCCGCCCGCTTTCCCATGCCGCATGATCAGACTGAACTCATCAACGAGCAGCAAGAGCGGGAAGTCCGACGGGTGATCAATCTCATTTTCAGCAATTTCTAGCAGACGTTTCGCCTTCTCTGGCGTGTCTGCGATCTCAGAGAGAAGATACTGCTTAAGTGGGCCCAGACGACTACTTAAACTCTGTTCCGCAATCTGGGCATCGGGATCAATCACCAGCAAGTAGCCGCGATGGTTGACCGTGAGTGCAGCAAAGTACGTTCCGATGGTGCTCTTGCCCTGGTTTTGCTGCCCAACCACGAACAGAGAGTTCACAAAGTTCCCCTCACGCTCGAACAAGCGCACCAGAAACGGCTCGTAGGTGTCAATCGGGTAGCCAAACACGCTTTCCTCTTCATCTGGCATCGTCAGACCTTCTTCGATCTGGTCGGAAAGGTTGATGACCCGCTTTGGGGCCTCGATCTGTCGTACAGGCTCCTCATCATCGTTGTCTGCCTCGACCGTGTTCTGCTGTTGAAGGAAATCGAGCAGCAGTTTGTGCGGAATGCCCGAGGTGCCCGTTGATTGACCTGCGTTGCCAGGAAGCAGGAAGGCGACCGGGCGACCATCGGGGCCAATCATCTGCGGATAGTTGCCGTACTCATCGGCCTGGACCAGATAGGTAGCAGGTAAATTCTCCAGGTTGTGATAATGCAAATCTTCCAGGAACTGCGTTTCTTTGCGGATACGCCTGGCCTCTTCACGTACCTTCCTGGCCTCTGCACGCGGTAAGGCCGTGTGTGCACGCATCTCAAGAAGTGGGAAGCCGAACTTAAGAGCGATGATGCCGATGCCGCCAGCAATGAGCCATCTCTTGATAGAGTCGAACCACGCGGTGAAATGATGCCAACTTGCACCACTGTGCCCACGGATCATATCGGCCAACGAGAGAATGCCCAGGATCGCGCCGCCGATGAGCAGCACTCCAAGAATGATCATTGCCAGGACGAGAGAAAGCCTGACCGAGCTGGTCTCTCGCTGCACCGGATACGGCATCCGGGGATACGGAGCGTGGCGAACACGACACCGGGATGTAGGCTCGTGCCACTACTGGCTGCGGGCGCACCGGAAAGAGATAGCCAATGATTTCCTCCACGATCAGGTAGAGGATCACGATCAGCGCCGTCGCCGAGAGCACGACGGTGCATAAGGCAAACATATCGAAAAGGTGTCGATCGATCATGGCGCTTTCCTCTTTCTTTGCTTATCTACCGCAAGTGTACATCTGTTCCATGTCCCGAAAACACGGCGTTCGTTCGCCGTTCATTCGTCGTTTGTTCGTCGTTTCGCTTACAGATGAGCTTAGACAATCTTCAGCCCGAGCTGGTCGAGCGTAAGATCTGCCAACCCCCGCGCCTGTCGTTCTTCGTTCAGCGCTCTGAGGATCGCGTTCCCCGTTGACCAGCTCGTGTTTTGCTGCTGACCGCTCTCAAGCTGTCGGTACCACTGCAGCGAGATGCCAGCTTTGCGCGCCATCGCTTCTTGGGAAACCTTCGGGCTTGTCAGTTCCTCACGGAGCTGGCGTAGTCTGGTCTTCACTTCAATTGCCATCCAGGTCTGCCTTTCTGTCTGTTCAGGTCCGGTCTCGCAAATCTTGTTTGTTTGACATTTTGAATTTCATAGTTTAAACTATATATTATGAAATTCAAAATGTCAATAGTGAAGATGAGAAATAACAGAAGTTCTTTTTGTGTCCTTTGTGTCAATCCGAGCTTTTCAAAATGTCACAAACAGTGTATGCTAGAGAAGACCAGTAGAATTTCGATGCGGAGAGCAGAATGGAAGATTTGTACACATCCAGTGAGGCGAGAGAGAAACTCGGGGGGATTTCTTCAAGTACCTTCAAAATCCTCATAGATGAGGGGAAAATACGAAAGGTGACTCCGCCTGGCAGGAAGCAAGGGGCCTACGTGAGAGAGGACGTGGACAAGCTGGCGGGAGCAATGCAGGTCTCTGCATCGAAAAAGGGAACCGCAAGGAAACGAAGATCCCTCAGAGGGCTCCCAAGTCGGGAAAAGAGTGAAGGTGAGATCGATTGGATGAGCGAAAGGGACCTCCCGTACCTTCTGGCCTATGACTATGAAATGTATGGCGTTGACGCAACAGTAGACATTTCGAAGATGCACTCCTGGTGGCAGAAGAACCCACGAATGACCAGAGTGATCTTTGAGAGAAAGGATCGCCGCAACATCTGGGGAACTCTCAGCATCCTTCCTCTGAGGCAGGAGACAATCTTGAAGATCCTGAAGGGTGAAATGGAAGAGCACGATATTACCGCAGGTGACATACTGGTCTACGAACCAGGAGGAAGATACAATGGCTACATCCCGGCTGTATCCGTCAAGCCAGAGCATAGGATTCACCTCCGTAGCCTCCTAGAAGATCTACTGAGCTACTGGTGCCATCACTATCCTGAAATTCAGCTCGTCAAGCTCTATGCTGTCGCTTGGAGCGAAGGCGGTTGGGATCTCGTTAAGCACCTGTTCTTCTCACCACGTCACGATCTCGGAAAAGATGCCTTCGAGCTTGATCTCGGAGAGAGAAACCCGAGCCGATTGATCAAGAAGTACCAGGAGTGCATCAAGCGTAAGGTGAATTCAACCTCTCCTGATACGTAGAGCAACATCTCTTAGCACAGAAAAGAGAGTTTTGCCCCTCCGTGTTTCTCATTTAGCCTCTATTCAGTTGTTCAGGTTCAGTTATGGAAGTGAATATTTCGTTGGTTCTAATATATCTAAAGAAACTGGCGAAAATCTGGAAAAGCTGGCGTGGATACGCCAATTACTGCTGTACATTCCCTGTGCTATTCGGTATACTTGAACCAAAGATGCATGATGTCATTGATGCTTGGGCAAAAGCAGGTGAGGGAGACAAGTGGTGGGGGAGATCTGCTTGCAGGAAGGGATAACGACGATGCAGTTCCTGTCAACTCCTTACGACAGCACCACCCATACGACGTTTGACCATTTCGGTGCGCTTCTTACATGGTTAAGAGATCGCCACGGGCTGCATCAAGGACAGATTGTTGCACATCTCCCAGAGACAATCAATCAACAGCGCTATTCCAGTTTTGAGCGCAATAAGCGATTTCCCCGGTTCGATGAGCTTCCTGTGATCTACCAGGCTCTCAAAGACGCTGGTGTTCGTCTCACCCTTCGAGATCGTGATCTCTTCCTCCAGCTTGCCAAAAAGTATTTTGATGCGAAGAGGACACACAAAGCACACCAGGGGGCTGACGAGTGGAATGAGAAGCGCAGAGAACTGGCGGCCATCGACAACCTTCTTGATGTCTCTTCCCCTTCTGAGCAGACTCGCTCTGCTCGTAGCGTTCCCCTTCACAGAATGGAGATCAGTCATTTGATCGGGCGAGAGGCGTGGCTCAATTCACTGTATCGAGTGATTGCTGAGCATCTGGTCAAGTGGATAATTCTGCAAGGACCGCCAGGAATTGGGAAAACGTCCGAGATGCATCGGATTGCCTCCTACTTTCAGCAATATATCCCTCGTTACTATGTAGTGCTCTGCAAATTGCCAGCGTGTGAGCAGGAAACACTTGCTGCTGAGGTGGCACTGGAGTTCCTTCTCAGTGAGATAGCCGAGGGGATTGGACCAGCGCATACGCCAATGCCAGTCGGGAGCATTGAAACACGTATGAAATATATCCTCGATTGTCTTGCGCATGCTGACCGATCGGTGCTGGTGCTCCTCGACAACGCTGAGCAAGCGCTTGACGAGCAAAGTAGCCAACTCTCTCCAATCTGGAAGTCCTTTTACGAAAAGTTTGTGCATGCGCGCCATCGTACCTGCTTGGTCTTCGCTACCCAGGAGTGGCCTGTGCAGTTCACGTGTGAAACACAGTGGACGACACAGGTGATGGTGCCTGCTCTCACAGGAGATGAGGGGGTGTACCTCCTTCAAAAGCTAGGGCTTTCTGATCTTCCAGAGGAACAGTTAGGTCAGGTCGTAAGAGCTGTAGGGGGGATACCAGCCTGTTTGGAGTGGGTCATAAAGCTCGTTGAGGAGCCATTGTTGCAAGGAGACTGGTCAGCCTTCGAAGAGGATGAGGGCGGTGATGTAGGTATGCCAGACCAAGCAAAAGCACAACGACTTGCTCGTTTGTTGGGAGACGCTTCGTTGTTTCGTGGTCCGGTGATAGCACGAGTAGCTCCTCTGCTTGATCGAGTGCTTCGACGTCTCTCCCCGGACGCTTTGGCTGTACTTCAAGAATTGGCCCTGGCGGCAGTTCCATTAGGGGCTCCTGCACTCAAGGTGCTCTATCAGAGCCCTCTTCCCCTCCAAGAACTGCGCGATGCTTCTCTGCTGGTAGCCTATCCTAAGCGCGTGCAGTTATTGCCTATGGTGGCCGCCGCAATCCGTGTTCATCTTCCCTCGCAACAGCAAAAAGAGCTAGAAGCGCGGCTAGTGGACGCCCTCCTTTACTGGTTGACAACAAGCCGTACTCTTGACAATCGGGAAACGGGCTCCATTATCGCTGCGGTTGCAGAGATCTATCTGAAGCATCATCGCTTGCTCGACGCGGCACAATTCATCATCCGACATGGTTGGCTTAGTTTTAGGTTAGGGCATGCGCGAAGGCTTGCTCAGTTAGCGTTGAAGAGTATCGAAGAGGTTCGCCGGCAGGCAGCGGAGCTGCTTGATGTACAGCAGCATAGTGGGAGCATTCTGCTTTTCAACTTCCTTGCACCGTTTCTTGGGCACAGACTAGATGCCAAGCAGCGTATGAGCGAGTACCGCTTCATTCGCCAAGCGGTAATGGATGATGCAATAACGCTCCAGCCAGTCACCGAGGTCTATCTTATGCGTAACCTGATTGCCTATACAATCAGTCAGCCGAGCCAGGAGCATTTTGAGGAGGCACAATTACTCTTCTCTACTTGCCGTGAGCGCATGGCTCCTTATGGGTTATCAGACCCAGATCTCCAGGCTGCTTTACATGAAGTGGATGCGCTGCTGCTTACACGGCGGAGCGATTTCGCAGAAGAGCAAGGAGAAAAACAACACGCTACCGCATATCGTGTTCAGGCCATCCAACTGTATCAAGAAGCTTGTGATCTGCTCGCTGATTATGAACAACTGCCTGTTCTCACTGCCAGTTTGTGGAAGAAACGATTAGCGAAAGTAACGACGAGCCTTGGATACCATCTGGATCAACTTGGGCGGTATGAGGAAGCGTTACCGATCCTGGAGCAGAGTATTCTTCTGAAAGAAGAGGGATATGTTGAGCCAAGCGGGCTCTCATCCTGTTATGGGGAGAAGTCCCAGGCATTGGCTGCGCTTGGACGGTTTGAGGAAGCATTACGCTACGATACGCTTGCTGTAGAGGAAGTAGAAAGGCTGGCGAGAGCAGGAGAAACACTCTCTCAGGAGGACCTGTGGATTTACATGGTGAACCGAGCATGCCTCTACCTGCAACTCCAACGTGTTGATGAGGCCGAACAGCTCTTGAAGGAGGCCATTCCGCACATTGCATTAACGAGGAGAAACTATTCCGTGCTTGCAGATCAAACACTCAAAGAAATACAGGCGTGGCGCGAGAACGCTCCATCTTCACACTACCAACGAGATTGGCGCTGGATAGGGCGCTTGCGAGGCGCGATCGCATACAATGCATTCTGGTGGTTGGCCCACGCTGGACCATTCTCATGGGATGAGAAGCAGGAATGGCAATCACTCATGATGCAACCAGCAGATGAAGCTATGCAAAAGCAGCTAGAGACCATCATTAGTCAATCACGCCAGCGGGAACTGACCGAGGCAATCATAGAAAAAAGAGAACCCCAGCTTTGGTATCCTGCCATTCCTATCGAGGAAGTACGGTCTCGGATCGCCTGTCTCCATCAACTCGACGCTGATATCCAACGATCAGAACCAAACGAGATTATCCGTGACCTCTATCACGGGAAGATTGAAGAGGAGATGTGTTTTCTTCACCTGATCGAAGCAGCACATACCCGGGACCGGGAGCGTTTCTGGGAAATGAACCAGGAGTTGCATCCAGCCCCTACTCTGGAAGAAATGCAGTATGCCCTGAGCCGTGTCAAAAGGCTTGCCTCGCAAGGACTGCAACACGAACAGAGTAAGGAGGCAGCGGAGCAGGTCATCTCTCATCTCCGCACCCAGCTTCACCTCTCCTTCGATCCACAGGGGTACGAAACATTTCAGGATGAGCTAAGTTCCCTGGCCCCATCCTCTGGACAACCACGGCGATCTATCTCAGCGCGTGTGGCCCAGCGGTTTTTTGAAGCAGTGCTCCGAGAGGGAGGGTGTGAAGGATGGCGAGTTATTCTGGAAGCAACGACTTCTGGAGCGCGGATTGAAGCTGCTTCGCACTTGTTCATTCTTCCTGACAGACAGTTGACGCTTGATGAATGTAAAGTGCTGCTTGAGCATGAGGTGCTGAGCCACATTGCAGATAGCGTTGCAGGAGAACGTTCTCCGTTGGGCTTGTTAGCTGTGGGAACGCGAAACTATCTGCCAATACTGGAGGGATTGGCGCTCTATCACGAAATGCAAGCAGCAAAAGCGTCTGCTAAGGCCTTTGATGATTCCAGGATATGGCTAGGAGCCTTATCGACCGGCCTGGCTGCAGGTATTTGTACCCCTGCGCAATCGTTTACCACTCTTTATACTTTTCTGAAGGCGTTCCTCATCCTCTTCCGCCTGCTCAGACGGCCAGATGAGGACCACGAGGCGGTACAGAGAAATGCTCACAGTCTGGCGCAAACCCTCTGCCTACGTACGTTTCGAGGGGTTCCTGATCTTGAGAAACCAGGCGTTTGTTACAGTAAGGACGCGAGTTATTTACGAGGGATGCTCCTCATCCAGCATGAAGCCGCGAGAGACGAAACGATGCTTGAGCGGCTGTCAATTGGACGTACTGCGTTAGAATATCTACCTGCCCTTGAGCGCCTTGGGATCAAGCCCGCTCTCCAGCCACTCAGAAAGTTGGCAAAAGATGCGGATCTGGATGCGTACATACTTTCCTTCGAGACAGAAAACCAGGACAGACAGCAGTAGAGAGGTGGTTTAAGCAAAGCGGCAGAAGCATTGGAAAGTTTCCTCTCTAGTCTGTTATGAGCATGATGTTAGGAAATGAAAATGTAGTGCTATTCTTGTAGTGTGTCTGAAAAGAGCGAAGGGGACGTGCAATCGTTCGCTATCGCGAAGAGAGGAACCAGTACGGTGCTGATCTACTTTGAGGATGAACAGGCTCTACCAGAGGATAACCCAATCGGCGGAGGAAGTGATCCCGCTGCCTAAGATTGCGGTGTTTGTAATGCGTTGAGAAGTGAGTAGTCCACCCGGATAGTTCCCGACCCCAGGTGGACTACCGATTTTTCAGGGCAGATTCATTCGCAAGTGGCACTGGATGCTAAGAAGTACCAAAAACGGTGCTTCTTAGCATTTGGTGTCCCTTCGAAGAAGCTCAGGCACTCTTGCTCCCAGCAGAGAAGGGAACCACCGACACCATCGCACACTGCGCACACCGGATCTCAAAGGAAGTAGCCGGGGCTATATTGACGCGGCTGCTCCAGGTACCGCTCTAGCTTATGCTTACATCGTCGTGGCATCCTACACCTCCTCTCGCTGCCGGTCTACCATCGAGCCCTGCTTGAACTTGCGCACTCGTGCGGCCTGGTATCTATGAATGTCGTCGCTATCTCTTCCATAGAGCACGACTCGCCAGCGTGGGTGCACTGGATGGGTCCAGATCTCGTGACTGCCTTTGCCCGATCGGCATACAAAGCCCAGCGCACGCAGTTCAGTTCGCACAGCCCGTAGCTTCATCAGCCGCCTCCTTTGCACGATCCAGCTCCTGCAAGGCTTGCTCATAGAGCGCGATTTCTCGCCGATAATAGCCTCGATAGCCTTCCCGTCGGTTCCAGTTGCGTTGATCATTCTCGGTGATGGCATCCTGCGCCGACGCGATCTTGAGCAACAGCCCTTGCTTGGGATCAGGTTTGGCGAGCACCGCGACGATATTCCAAGAGGCGGCGTAGTCCACATGCCCTTTCCCGAGAGACTCCTGTGCCTCATCACGCAACTGCGTGTACTGATTGATCAGTGTTTGCATCCTGTTCGCCTCACTCTCTACCTGTCCAGATCCCGTAACCGTCTCTGGTATTGCTGGCGCGTCGCCTCACGCTGACGCACGCGCTTGAGTTCTTTTCTATAAGGGTGCAAGATGATAGCCATCAGCACCATTCCGAGAATGACACTGGCTAGACAGAGGCAAACGATCAGTGCAAGCGTAGTAAGATCCATAACACCCCTCCTTTTAGCGATAGCGGCTGCCACCACCACGACTAAAGAGCAATCCACCAAGGATGAAACAAAAGAGACAAAGGCATACCAAAAACCAGAGATTCACCTGTAGCATGACATTCATGTGCATCTTCCTTTCGCGTGACCAGTGACGACATTCCTGCTGCAAGTATGCGCGAAAGAAGCATTGGGAAACATGGCGAACACCTGTCGATCCTTCGCCGTCTTTTCGCCGTTTGTCGTGAACTTGAAGCGGGCAACAAGAGCAGGTACAATGAGAGGTAGTCGTTTCTTAGTCGCTTTGCTTATAGATGAGCTTAAACTCTTGATTCTCAGCGCATCTGCGCGTACGCTCAGGGAAGATGGATGAACAAACACGAGTCAGCTCCTAACCAGATGCTCAAAACAGCACGGTTGGAAAAATGTTGGACACTGGCGATAGCCGCCGAAAAGGCGAACGTCAGTATCGAGGCGTACTCACGCTGGGAGCTAGGAAAACAGGAGCCCAGACTCAGTTCACTTCTCTTGCTCAGTGAAGCCTTTGGAAAATCGCCTGAAGAGTTAGGCTTTGGACGTCTCACCAAGCAACTTCACCCACAAGAAGAGCAAAACGAGATGGTAGCTGCTCCGCTGAAAGAGAGAGAGCAGCTTCTGCCTGAAGCATCTGGTTCTACAGCACCGAAGCTGCTTGAGATCAGCATAGTTGCTTTGTCACTTGTTCAACAGCAGCAACGCTGGTCCTATGAAGAGCTTCTGGCCCATGTCGAAACAGCTATAAGGAGACCTATGACGAAGGAACAACAAGAACAGAACCAAAGGGGAGGAAAGCTCTCACGGCGACAAATTATCAGCTTAATGATGAGTGTCCCCGTTGTCGCATTTGGCCTCACGGAAGGAGACGACGCCGCTCTCCTGCGCGACGACGAGGTACTCGCTCTCTGCGCAGTCAATATCCCTCTTGCCTGGCGGCTCTACTTTGCAGGCGGGCTTGCTGAAGTACGGCAGATGTTGCCTGACTATCTTGCGCGAGTGTCAGCACTCGCAAAGCAGCCTTCACGCTACCAGCAGCAAGCAGCTGCTCTTACCTCACAAACCCACCAATTAGCCTACCTCCTCGCGCTGCAAAGCCAGAATTTTGGTGAGGCTCGAACC
>WNFY01003292.1_pt1 | contig 15154 bp, 10 predicted proteins | sample 5400091 | NCBI WGS metagenome assembly WNFY01 (sample SAMN13153364, study PRJNA577476) | soil metagenome | isolation source: 60 cm soil or saprolite under grassland replicate 1 | place: USA:California | collected 2016-06-15 | reverse complement strand
GCCGCGTTGCCCGATCCACCGGGCGACGCCTTGTAAGCGTCGCCGGTGGGATACGCCGTGGATACCGATGCAGCCGGCCGCTCGTACACCGGCTGGAGTGAGCAACCGGCCATCAGCGCTGCGATCGCAACGACGGCAGGGCCGCGACGGCGCTTGGCTTTGTCGCCGCTCACGCGGTTCACGCAGGCGTCGCGTTTCATGTCGCCGCCCCCCCGACAGACTCGGGCGCGGCAGTTCCCGGCAACGCAATGCGCTTCGGCTTGAATACCTTTTCGGTAATCACCAGGAAGAACATCGGGATCAGGAATGGGGCAAGGAACGTGGCGCTCAACATTCCGCCGATGACGCCGCGGCCGACCGCGTTTTCGCTCCCCGATCCGGCGCCGCTGGCGACGGCCAAGGGCAGCACACCCAGGACGAAGGCGAGCGAGGTCATCAGGATCGGCCGCAACCGCAAATGCGCAGCTTCGATCGCCGCTTCGATCGCTGACCTGCCCTGGGCCTCGAGGTCGCGCGCGAACTCGACGATCAGAATGGCGTTCTTGGATGACAATCCGATCGTGGTCAGCAGGCCGACCTGGAAGAAGACGTCGTTTTCCAGGTGCAGCGCCGTCGCCGCGGCGAGCGCGCCGAGAACACCGAGCGGCACGACCATGACCACGGAAATCGGCACCGTCCAACTCTCGTACAGCGCTGCGAGGCTCAAGAACACGACGAGAATCGAAAGCCCGTACAGCAGGGGCGCCTGCGACCCCGACTGTTGTTCCTGCAACGAGACCCCGGTCCATTCATAGCCGATGCCCGACGGCAGCTTCTGCGCCAGCTTCTGCATCTCCGCGATCGCCTGTCCCGTGCTTTGTCCCGGCGCCGCCTGTCCCTGGATTTCCACCGATGAAACGCCGTTGTAACGCTCGAGCTTCGGCGAGCCCCAGCTCCACTTGCCGCTCGCGAACGACGTGAACGGCACACTGCTGCCCTTGGTGTTGCGCACGTAGAGCGACCTCAGATCTTCCGGGTTCATCCGGAACGGCGCATCGCCCTGGACGTAGACCTTCTTGATGCGGCCGTCGGTGTCGAGGAAGTTGTCGACATACTTGGAGCCCCACGCAATCGAGAACGTCTGATCGACGTCGCTCAGGTTGATGCCGAACGCGCTTGCCTTCTCGCGGTCGATGTCGATCTTGTAGGTGGGGTTGTCGCTGAGTCCATTCGCCCGAACGAGTGTGAGATTCGGGTCCTGTCTCGCCAGCGCTAGAAGCTGATCGCGCGCCTCGATGAGCTTGTCATGGCCGAGTCCGCCGCGATCCTCGAGCTCGAGATCGAACCCCGAGGCAGTTCCCAGCGCGGGGATCGACGGAGGATTGATCGGAACGATGACCGCATCCTTGTACGACGCGAAGTGCTTCGCGGTGCGCGCCAGGACGGCCTGCGCCTTGAGGTCGGCGCGCTTTCGCAGCGACCAGTCCCTGAAGTGTACGAACAGCAAACCTTGATTCTGTCCACGTCCTGCGAAATTCAGGCCGGCGATCTCGAACGTGGCGTCGACGGCGGCGCCCTCGTCATGCAGCAGGTAGCCCGATACCTCCTCCAGCACGTCCCGCGTCACGCCTTGCGTAGCGCCCGGCGGGGTCTGGACCTGGACGTAGGCGATCCCCTGATCCTCGTTGGGAAGAAATCCGGTCGGCAGATGCATGAACAGGAGGCCGACGGCGACGACGAGCGCCCCATAGATCACGAGCCAGCGCCCGAAGCGGGCGATCACATGGCGCACGCCCGCGATGTACTTGTCGCGGCCACGCTCGAAGCCACGGTTGAACGCACCGAAGAATCCTCTCTTGGGAGCCTCGCCGCCTTTTTTTAAGGGCTTCAATATCGTGGAGCACAAGGCCGGTGTCAGCGACAACGCGACGAAGACCGAAAGCAGCATCGCGGAGACGATCGTGAGCGAGAACTGGCGGTAGATCGCACCGACCGACCCGCTCGAGAAGGCCACCGGGACGAACACCGCGCTGAGCACAACGGCCACGCCTACCAGAGCGCCCGTGATCTGTTCCATGGCCTTGCGGGTCGCCTCGCGTGGTGACAACCCTTCCTCGGACATCACGCGCTCGACGTTCTCGACGACCACGATCGCGTCGTCAACCAGGAGCCCGATCGCGAGCACCAGACCGAACATCGACAGCGTGTTGATCGTGAAGCCGAACGCCGCCATGATCCCGAACGTTCCGAGGAGCACGACTGGAACCGCGATGGTCGGGATCAGCGTCGCGCGCAGGTTCTGCAGGAAGAGGTACATCACTAGGAATACGAGCAGGATCCCCTCGAACAGCGTCTTGACCACTTCGGTGATCGAGATCTTCACGAACGGCGTTGTGTCGTACGGGTATACGACCTGGAGGCCGTGCGGAAAATACGGCTTCAGCTCGTCGATCTTGGCCCGCACCGCTTTCGCGGTGTCCAGCGCATTCGCGCCTGGCGCGAGCTGGATGCCGATCCCCGACGACGGCTGCCCGTTGTAGCGCGAGTCGATGAAGTACGTTTCCGCGCCCAGCTCGACGCGCGCGACGTCGCGGATGCGCACCTGCGAGCCGTCGAGGTTGACCTTGAGCAGGATATTTTCGAACTCGGCCGGCGTGTGCAGCAGCGTCGCCTCGGTGATGGTCGCAGTCAGCCGCTGCGTCGTTGGCGCGGGGGTCCCGCCGAGCTGGCCCCCCGCGACCTGGACGTTCTGGCTCTGGATCGCGTTGCTCACATCGACAGGCGTCAAGGCGAAGCTGTTGAGCTTATCGGTGTCGAGCCAGATGCGCATCGCGTACTGGGTGCCGAAGACATTGAAGTTCCCCACGCCGTTGATCCGGCTGAGCGGGTCCTGGAGGTGCGAGACGACGTAGTTGGCGATGTCGTAGCGCGACATGCTGTTGTCGCTCGACACGAAGCCGGCGATGAGCAGATACCCGTTGCTCGACTTGGTGACCCGGACGCCCGCCTGCTGGACCTGCGCGGGCAGCAAGGGTGTCGCGAGCTGCAGCTTGTTCTGCACCTGCACCTGCGCGATGTCGGGATTGGTTCCAGCCGCGAACGTCAGGGTTGTCGTCGCAGTGCCCGAGTCGTCGGAATTGGACGAGATGTAGAGCAGATGATCGAGCCCGCTCATCTGCTGCTCGATCACCTGCACGACGGTGTTTTCGACCGTCTCGGCGGAAGCGCCGGGGTAGGTCGCGGTAATCTGGATCGACGGCGGAGCGATCGTCGGATATTGCTCGATCGGCATCGAAAAGATCGACAGGCCTCCTGCGAGCATGACCAGGATGGCGATGACGATCGCAAAGATCGGACGGTCGATGAAGAACTTGGCCATGGCGCGGTTCCGCGCTTATTTCGACGTTGACGTGGGCATGGCGGGAGGCGGCTGCGCAGCCTCGCCGGCGGACGCCGCCACGGTGGTCGCCACGGCCGGCGTTGCCGCAGCGTCGGGCGTCTGCGACTCGGTGGCCTGCACGACCGTTCCCGTTTGCACCTTCTGCACGCCGGAAACGACCAGGCGATCCCCGTCGCTGAGGCCGCCCTCGACGATCCACTGCGTGCCCAGGGTGCCTCTGAGCTGGAGCGTGCGGAGCGCCACCTTGTTGTCGGAGCCGACGACGAGCGCCGTCGCCTGTCCCTTCGGGTCGTGGGTTACGCCCGCCTGCGGCACGAGGAAGGCGTTTTCATTCACGCCCTCTTCGATGCGCGCGCGCACGAACATGCCGGGTAGCAGCACGCCGCGCGGATTGGGGAAGATCGCGCGCACCGTGACCGAGCCGGTTCCCTGATCCACCGTGATGTCGGTGAACTGAAGGGACCCCGTCTGCGAGTATTGCCTTCCGTCTTCGAGGAGCAGCGTCACCTTGGCCTGATCGGGACCGCTGACCTTCAACTGGCCGGTGGCCACGTCGCGGCGCAGTTGCAGACCCTCGACGCTCGACTGCGTGAGGTCCACGTAGATGGGATCGAACTGCTGCACGGTCGTCATGAGCGTGGCGGCGCTGGCTTGCACGTACGCTCCCTCGGTGACGAGCGACGGACCGCTCCGTCCGGTGATCGGCGAAACTACGTTGGTGTAGCCGAGATTGATCCTGGCTATCTCGACCGCGGCCTTCCCCGTCGCGACGTCCGCAGCGGTCTGGCCTTGCGCGGCGACGGCGTTGTCGTAGTCCTGCTTGCTCACCGCATTGGCGGCGACGAGCAACTTGTAGCGCTCGGCCTGCGCGGTCGTCGACACGAGATTCGCTTCCGCCTTCTGCAGCGAGGCTTGCGCGCTGTTGAGCGCCGCGACATAGGGGGCGGGATCGATCTGATAAAGCCGCTGTCCCGCCTTCACCTCGCTGCCTTCCTTGAAATCGCGCTTGAGTACGATGCCGTCGACACGGGCGCGGACCTGGGCGACGAGATACGCAGAAGTCCGTCCCGGAAGCTTGGTCGTGATCGGCACGCTGCCCCGATGCACCGTCACGACCGAAACCTCTGGAGGCGGCGACGTGGTTGCAGGCTTGGCCGAGCCGCACCCGGACACAACCAGCGCCGCCAGTGCCGGGGCGATGGCCGTGCGACATAGGACAATAAGATGGGAATGCATGCCGTGCACCATCGGGGGGTTGAACGTTCGTCGCATCATGCGATTGCTTGTTTGTCCCGTGGTTTCATGTCGTGCAGACCAAGTTACATCTGCAACCGGATCCGTGGAATCACCCATCGGGGGGGAAATTCGAGACTCGGACGGGAACGGATCGCAGCATCCCGCCGCAACCGTTCATCGCATTGCACGCCACCGCGCGGAACCTTGTGCATTTCAAACGAAACACGAGCCGCGCGAATGGAAACGATTCGAACATCCGGCTGCGGCATCCTTCACGCATGCGGCCGGTTGGGCTGCGTCCATCAAGGAGTGGTCTTATGGCACTCGAAACTGCTTCCGGCAGCGCGTCGTCTCTCGAGGCGAGTGATGAGTCAGGGGATCAGTCGCGCGCGGCGAGCACCATGGAAACGATTGAAATCGGAGCATCCGGGATTACCGCTTCGCGCATCGCGCTGGGCACCTGGGCAATCGGTGGCTGGATGTGGGGCGGAACCTCCGATCTGGACGAATCGATCCGCACGATACGGTCGGCGATCGAGCGCGGAATCACCCTTCTCGATACGGCGCCGGTCTACGGATTCGGGCGCTCGGAGGAGATCGTCGGCATGGCGCTTTCGGGTGGTCTGCGCGACCGGGCGGTCATTGCGACGAAGGCCGGGCTCGAATGGCGAGGCGGCAAGGTGTGGCGGAACTCTTTGCCCGCGCGCATTCGAAAGGAGGTCGAGGACTCGTTGCGACGTTTGCGCACCGACCACATCGACCTCTACCAGGTGCACTGGCCCGACCCGCTCGTTCCCATTCGGGAGACGGCCGACGCACTCGCGCGTTTGCTCGAGGAAGGAAAGATCCGCGCGATCGGCGTGTCCAATTATTCTTCGGAGCAAATGGCCGCATTCCGCGAAGTCGCTCCGATTCACTCGGTGCAGCCTCCGTACAACCTCTTCGAGCGCGAGGCCGAAGCCGACGTCCTTCCGTACGCTGCACAGCACGGCATTGCCGTCCTCTGCTACGGCGCGCTGTGTCGCGGGCTCCTCACGGGGACGATCAACTCCGCTAATCGGTTCATCGGCGACGACCTGCGACGCTACGATCCCAAGTTTCAGGCGCCCCGCTTCGCTCAGTATCTTGCGGCGGTCGCCGCGCTCGAGCGCTACGCGCGCGAGCGCTATCGCTTGCCGGTGCTGGCGCTCGCGGTGCGCTGGGTGCTCGACCGGGGTGACACCATCGCTCTGTGGGGTGCTCGTCATCCGGCGCAGCTCGATGCCGTAGGTGACGCGATGGGGTGGAAGCTCGACGACGAGGCGAAGCGGCGCATCGAGGAAATTCTCCTGCAGACAGTCAAGGATCCGGTTGGTCCCGAATTCATGGCTCCGCCTTCGCGGGACGGCTCGGAGCTGGCCGCCTAGGAGATCGACATGAAGATTGGAATTGCGGGGACTGGACGAATGGGTACCGCGATAGCGCGTCGGCTGCTCGACGCTGGCCATGAAGTCCGGGTTTGGAATCGCACCGTCGACAACGCGCGCGAAGCACGCGATGCGGGAGCGCGATGGACCCCGACGCCCGGCGAGCTGGTGAACGAGTCGGAAGTCGTGATTACCTTCCTTTTCGACGACGCAGCGGTCGAGAGCGTCTACCTCGGCGCCAACGGGCTTCTATCCGGTCGCGTGGAAGGACGTCTCTTCGTCGATATGAGCACCGTACGCCCGGGCGTGCACGCGCGGATCGCCCCGGCGCTGGCGTCGCGCAATTCCGGCTTTGTCGAGTGTCCCGTCAGCGGCTCGATTCCCGCTGCACAATCGGGGACGCTGGTCGGCTTCGTGGGCGGCGCAGCTCGCGAGTTCGCCCGCGCAAAACCACTGCTGGACCAACTTTGCCGTCGTGTGGAGCATGTCGGACCGCTCGGGTCCGGAGTGAGGATGAAGCTCGCCGCGAATCTCCTGCTGGCGGTCTTTTGGCAAGCGCTCGGCGAGTCCTTGCTCCTGGTCGATGCCTCGTCCTCGGATGCCGCGCGGGACGTGGAGCTCCTCGCGGATTCGAATATCGGCGCAGCGATCCTGCGTACGAGGTCCCCCGAAATCGTTTGCCGCAATGAACAGCAACGCCAAAGGCGCGGCTACATTCGATGTCGACACGATGCGCAAGGACTTGCGCTATATGGACCAGGAAGCGGCCGCCCACGGAAGCTCGCTTCCGCTGGCGAATCGCACGCTGGAGTGCTTCGATCGCGCATCGCGGGACGGAGGCGGCGACGTGGACGGCGTCGCCTATCCCGCGTACTGGATCGGCCGGCAGAAGGCCGCGGCCCTCGGCGGCCTGCAGCCCGGAACCCCGCCGTTGCCGGCTCCGGGATTCAACGAGTAGACTATTGATTCACTTACGCAAATCATGACGACTACGACTACGCTAGCGCCGCACGTGCTGGCGATCGACGACGACGCGGCCATGCGCCAGCTCATCGCCGACTACCTTCGTGAAAACGACCTGCGTGTCACGACGGTTGCAAGCGGGAAGGAGATGGAGAAGGTCCTCGCCGAGCACGCGATCGACGTGGTCGTCCTCGATTTGCGGCTCGCCGGCGAAGACGGAATGCAGCTTGCGAAAAAGCTGCGCGAAACCTCCGAGATCCCGATCATCATCGTGAGCGGCCGGAAGGACGAAGCCGATCGCGTGATGGCGCTCGAGCTCGGCGCCGACGACTACCTCACCAAGCCCTTCGGACCACGCGAGTTGCTCGCCCGGGTGCGCGCAATCCTCCGCCGTTATAAAACCGCGAGCGAGGTGCTGCCAGCGCGCAACGAAAAGAGGCGCGCGTATCGCTTCGCCGGATGGGAATTGAATCTGCGCACGCGCAGGCTGGCCGGACCCGACGGCAAGCGACCGGAGCTGACCAACGGCGAATTCAGCCTGCTCGAAGCATTCTGCGCCGCGCCGCAGAGAGTGCTTTCCCGGGAACAGCTCCTCGATCTTTCACGGCTGCACAACGCGGAAGTTTACGATCGCTCGATCGACGTCCAGATCCTGCGGCTGCGTCGCAAGATCGAGACGAATCCGTCGCAGCCCGAATATATCAAGACCGAACGCGGCGCCGGGTATTTCTTCGACACGCCGGTGGAAGTGTTGTACTGAGGGATCGGCGAGGTTCAGGTGGGCAAGCGCGCTTGATCGAGCGTCTAGGCCAAGCCCCGTGCGGGGTCCGTGCACGCCGCCGAAAGCTCGAGCGTCACGATCGAAGCACCGCCGCTCGTCCCGTGCCTCCAACCGCCAGCCCACTTACATCCGTAATGCGCGCGCAGCGCTTCGAAACTGCGGCGAAGTACCGGAGCGATGTAATGATCGAACGAGATCATCAGCAAGGAACAGTCGCGTTCCGGATTGAATCATGTCGACTATCGTCATCATCGAGGAGGACAAGCTCATGCGAGGACTCCTCGTGGAATGGTTGAGCGCGGAGGGGTACTCCGTGCGCGCCGACGCACCGGGCGATGCCCAGGCGCCGGATAAGGCGGATCTCCTGATTGTTGATGTGTACATGCCACGCCGCGAAGGCGCGAAGACGCTGCGTGCGGTCAAGGCCGCGCACCCCGAGACGCCGTTGATCGCGATATCGGGACAATTCCGGCCGGGACTTGTCGGGCCATCCACGGCGGCCGACGCCCTTGGCGTTCGACAGGTGATCGCCAAGCCGTTCTCGCGGCGTGACCTGCTGGCGGCGGTGCGTTCCTTGATCGGCCCAGCGGGCCGGCTGACCGGGACCTGAGCCCGCGGATGGCGCAAGCTTCCGTTCCCCGCTGGCTGCCCGCCGATGCGACACGCGCGGCCCGGCTGCGATTCTGGATCATCATCGTTGGCGTGCTGGCTATCGCCGCGTTCGCCGGCTCCTCCGCTTACGATGTATGGCGTTCGTACGACCGGGACATTTCCGCGACCCACCGCGAGCTCGGCAACATGGCGAAGACGCTCGCGGAGCAGGCCGACGGCAGCTTGCAGCTCGCCGATCTGCTGCTGCGCGAAACGGTTACGTGGTACCAGACCGAGCACCCTGCACCCGGAACTGCGGCGGACGCCAGGCTCGCGGCCAGAGCGGCAGGCTTGCCGCAGGTGCGCGAGGTCAGGATCATCGACGAGCACGGAATGCCGCGCATTCGATCGCGAGAGCTGCCGGGGGATGATGCGGCGCTTTCCGATCGGGCGTACTTCATCGCTCACCGGGACCATGCGGGTCTCGGCGTGGTCCTGAGCGATCCGTTGATCACGCAAATCGAGCGTCGCCGTGCCATCGTGATGGCGCGGCGTCTCGAAAAGCCGGATGGTACGTTCGACGGCATCGTGCAAGCGGTGGTCGACCTCGAGGAGTTTCAGCGCATCTATCACGCGATCGATCTCGGCCAGGGCAGCGCGGTAAACCTGTTGCGCGATGACGGAACACTGCTGGTTCGGCAACCGCAAATGCCGGAGGTCGTGGGTCGAAAATTCCCCGAGATGGTCGCGACAGCTCCCGATCCATCCGGCCTCGTATTGCAAACCATGGATCAGCGGGCGCGTTTCGTCGGAATCGCGCATGTTCGCGGATTCCCGCTGGTGATCGCGGTTTCTCGCGACAGGAGCACGGCGCTCGAGGGCTGGCGCGACGAGGCCTGGCACGTCGCTGCGCGTACGCTCGTTCTCGTGCTGCTCGGCGCCGCTGCGATCGTCGCGCTGGTGTACCAGGTCCGGCGCGTAGAAGTTGGCGAACGAGCGCTGCGGCAGAGCGAGGAGCGCTACGCACTGGCGATGGAGGGCGCGAACGAGGGCCACTTCGACTGGAATTTCGAGAACGGAGCCTCGTACCTGTCCCCTCAGATGAAGCTGTTGCACGGACGCGGCGCGGACGCCCCTGTCACCACTCGTGAAGCATGGATGGCCGCGATCGACGTTCACCCCGACGACGCCGCCCGGATGGAAGCGGCGGCGCGCGATCATTTCGAGGGACGAACCGATCGTTACGAGGCCGAATATCGCGTTCGTCATCCTGGCGGAGAGTGGCACTGGCTGCAGGTGCGCGGGCGGTGCATGCGCGACTCGTCCGGCACGGTGCAGCGCTTCGTCGGATCAGCGATCGACATCACGGCGCGCAAGAACGCGGAAGCCGAAAAGGAGCGGCTCGAGATCCAGCTTCGCCAAGCGCAGAAGATGGAAGCGATGGGAACCCTCGCCGGTGGGATCGCGCACGACTTCAACAATATCCTCGGCGCGATCCTCGGCTACGGGGAACTCGCGCAGAAGGCCGCGCCCGAAGGTGGCGTCGTGCGCCGCTACGTCGACAACGTAATGCACGCCGGCGGCCGCGCCAAGGCACTGGTCGAACGCATCCTCGCGTTCAGTCGCAGCGGCATGGGCGAGCGAGGTCCGATCAACGTGCAAGCCGTGATCGAGGAAACTCTCGAGCTGCTTGCCGCTTCACTCCCGCCCGGCGTACGTCTCGAGAAACGTCTCGAGGCAGGCGACGCGGCGGTCGACGGTGATGCGACGCAGCTGCACCAGGTCGCGATGAATCTTTGCACGAATGCACTGCAGGCCATGGAGAATGGCGGCGTGCTCCAGGTAGTCCTGGATCGCACGGACGTGGCGCAAAGCCGCAGGCTATCGCACGGCGATCTGGGGCCCGGTGCTTACGTGCGGTTATGCGTGACCGACACCGGAAGCGGAATTCCGTTGCACGTGCTCGATCGGATATTCGATCCCTTCTTCACCACTAAGGGTGTCGGCCAGGGAACCGGCCTGGGGCTGTCGCTGGTGTATGGCCTCGTGGCGGATCTGGGCGGTGCAATCGACATTCGCACGGCGGTGGGCCACGGCACGACCTTCACGATTTGGTTACCGCTAGCCGGCGAAGCGACCGCCCCTAAGGCCGAGGACGTTACCGAGTTGCCGCACGGTGACGGCCAAACGGTCATGATCGTCGACGACGAGAAGCCGCTGGTCGCGCTCGCAGAAGAAACGCTGGCCGAGCTCGGCTACGAGCCCGTCGGGTTCACTTCCAGCGTGGCGGCGCTGGATGCATTCCGCGAGGCGCCGCGGCGCTTCGATATCGTCCTGACCGATGAGACGATGCCCGAGCTCGTCGGCACCGATCTCGCGAGTGAGATTCGACTGCTGCGGCCTGACATTCCGATCGTGCTGATGAGCGGATACAGCGGTGCGCAACTGCACGACCGCGCACGCGAGGTCGGGATCCGAGAAATTCTCCGCAAGCCACTGCAAAGGAAGGACATCGCGGAGTGTTTCAGGCACATCTTACGTTGACGCGAGTTGTGCGTCTTCCGGTGTTGATCGCGATGATCATCCGGCCAATGTTCGGCGATCACGTCCCAAAGCGCGTTCGATCGTCGAAAGGAGCTCGAGCGCAGACGAGACGCCGGGCGCTTTGTGTTGCGGTGTTACTAGGACTCTTGGTTTCCGGACCGGCAGCCGCCGACGACACCTCGACCGCAGACGACGTTGCCTCGCCGTCCGCAATCAAGCCCGGCCTTGTCTACAACGGCGCGGCGTTCGCCAACCTGGGAGGCGGAGTGCGCGCAGGCGGTACCTATACGAGCAACCTGAATCTCCAGCTTAACGTCGATGCCGACGCCCTCTTCGGTTGGCCCGATAGCATCGCCTATCTCGACGTCCTCTGGCTCCAAGGCGGGCTGCCAAGCAATTTTATCGGGGATGCCCAGGGCGTGAGCAGCATCTCTGCGCCAAATACTGTGAAGCTCTACGAGGCATGGATTCAAAAGAATCTCCTCGAGAACCGGGTTTCCGTGCTAGCGGGCCTCTACGACCTCAATAGCGAGTTCTATCGCTTGCTGTCGGCAGGGTTGTTCCTCAACAGCTCGTTCGGGATCGGACCGGAGTTCGCGCAGAGTGGTGTGGAGGGGCCATCGATCTTTCCCGACACCTCCGTCGGCATGCGCATCGCGCTCAAGTCCGCGGAAGGCCTGGTCGTCCGCGTCGCGGTGCTCGACGGCGTCCCGGTCGACCGACCTGACGGCAGCCGCGGCATTTTCAAGAGAGGCGATGGCACGCTGATCGTCACGGAAGTCGACCTCCTGGATCGCCCGGAGCGGCGGACGCGTCCAGCGAGCACTCAGCGGCGACTCGGAAGGCAGGCGATGCTCGGCGAGTACGATGCGAAGGCCGCGATCGGCGGCTGGTACTACACCGCGACTTTCAACGACCTTTCGGAGACTCAACCCAACGGCCAGCCAGTGCAGCATCGTGGAAGCAGCGGATTCTACGTGCTCACCGATCAGCTTCTCTACAGGAATCCGGATCAACCGGAGCGCAAGGTGACCGGCTTCGTGCAGGCCGGCTTGGGCGACTATCGGGTTGACCGCTTCGGCGCCTACCTTGGTACTGGACTGACGGCGGTAGGCGTATTCGAAGGCCGAACCGCCGACGAGCTCGGACTGGGTCTCGCTTATGCGCGCAACGGGTCGCATTACATGAGCGCGCAACGCGCGCAGGAACTCCCGGTGACAAACGCCGAAAAGACGATCGAACTCACCTACCTGATCCAGATCAACTCCTGGCTGATGTTGCAGCCCGACCTGCAGTACATCATCACGCCCAACACGACGACGGCAATACCCAACGCGTGGGCGTTCCAGCTGCGTATCGAGATGTCGTTCTAAGCGCATCGCGGTCGAGCCCGTATGGGGCGGACACATTGCCGTTGGTGGCGCTCGGAACGGTCACAGACTTTCGACAATCGCGGCGTCTTCGCCGACTATCTGGGCAATCTCGGAGGCGGGGTAGTCCGCCTCTTCAGTTCGCCATAGGCTTTCGGAAAAACCCAGCTGGACGAGCAGATCTGGGCGATCGCCGCATTCCTGCACAAGACGAGAGGTGTCTCAGCGCAGGAGTTTCAGAACTCACTGGCGGGTGAGCCGGTGTCATCGCCCCGTTCAGGAAGCACTCGCAAATTGCTTGGATTTCTCGGACCTGTCTTGACAGTTGGCTTTCGGCGTTCGATGCGCTTGATTTGTGCGAATCCGCTGACTAGGTCCACGAAGTGTTATTCCGCGTCCGCCTCGCTCGCCTGTGCCCCGTTTCACCTGTAATGGAACCATCGGTCCCTGAAATCGTGCGGTGCCAGCGGCATCTTACGATAGAGCAAATTGTGAAGGGTCCATGATGATTCACATTGATGCCACCTGTAGCCGGATGGCCCGCGGCAGGCCCCCAAAGGATCGATCGTGAGGGAAATCCGATGATCGCGTCCATACATGCTTGGTCGACCATCGCGAGCGCTTTCCTTGCTTCCTCGGTAGAGGCGATCGAGGCGCTGACAGTCGTCCTCGCGGTAGGCGTCGTTCGGGGATGGCGGTCCGCGTTGCTGGGCACAGTGGGTGCACTTGGCCTGCTTGCGGCCCTGGTGGCAGTTTTTGGGTCGGCGCTGGGGTCGGTACCCATCGCTCCGCTGCAGCTCGTCGTGGGAACCTTGTTGCTGCTCTTCGGGATTCGCTGGCTGCGCAAGGCAATGCTGCGCTCGGCGGGCGTGATCGACCTTCACGACGAAGATGCGAGCTACCAGAAGGCCGTCCTCGCTTTGGGCGGTAACAGCGAAAGCGTGCAACTCCACTCGCGTGCCAAATGGGATCCGATCGCAATCGTGACTGCGTTCAAGGCGGTGACGCTGGAAGGTGTTGAGGTTATCGTCATTGTCATCGGTCTCGGAGCCGTCCGCGGCCTGCTCGTCGGTGCCAGCCTAGGTGCTCTTGCCGCATGTCTAGTCGTGGTGGCCGCGGGATTGGTCTTGCACCGTCCGCTTGCACGTGTGCCCGAAAACTCGCTCAAATTTGTGGTCGGCATTCTGATGACGGCATTCGGCTTGTTCTGGTTCGGAGAAGGCGTCGGTTTGCAGTGGCCGTACGCCGATGCCGCCATCCTAGGACTGATGGCGATCCTCGTCGTCGCATCGTGCCTTGGTATCAGGGCCGCAAAGTGGGTAAAGACAACGCGCGAGCGCGTTGCAATTCGGGGAGGAGTCGCATGAATATCCTCACGCGCACGACACGAGGGTTGATCGGTCTGTTCATCGACGACGGCAAGCTTGCCTTGACCGTAATCGGCGTGCTCATCTTGGTCGGGTTATTGACCCATCTCGGTGCGTTTGACACATCGCTCGCGATAGCACTGCTTGTCACGGGGACCATCAGCGCCCTGCTGGTAAACGTAATTCGCAGCGCCTCGACGACCAAACGCTAGCCCGAAGGCTCTAACCCGAGTTTCCGCGCCGGGCCCGAGAGAATTGCGGATCTGGTTTCCGAACGACGGTCGAAACGGTCGAGGTCCATCACCTTGGTCCACGCCGCCATGAAGTCTTGCACAAACTTCTCATTCGAGTCCACGCACGCATAGACTTCCGCAAGGGCGCGCAGCTGCGAGTGCGAACCGAAGATCAGGTCGACACGGGTGCCGGTCCACTTGACCTCGTCCGTCTTCTGGTCGCGCCCCTCGTACACGCCTTCAGAGCTCGCGGACGGCTCCCATTGCGTGCGCACGGCGAGCAGGTTAATGAAGAAGTCGTTCGTCAGCGTCTCTGGCCGCTTGGTGAGGATGCCGTGCGTGGACTTGCCGGCATTTGCGCCCAGGACGCGCAGGCCACCGACGAGAACCGTCATCTCAGGCGCCGTCAGCGTCAGCAATTGCGCCCGATCCACCAACAGCTCCTCAGCCGACAGGCGCTGCTTGCCGCGAAGATAGTTGCGGAACCCATCAGCGGTCGGTTCGAGCGGCGCGAAGGAGACAGCGTCGGTTTGCTCTTGGGACGCGTCCACGCGCCGCGGCGTGAAGGGAACCTTCACGTCGTACCCGGCGCCCTTCGCGGCCCTCTCGATCGCAGCGCAGCCGCCGAGAACGATCAGGTCAGCGAGCGAGACCTTTTCCCCGCCAGACTGTGAAGCGTTGAACTCCTTTTGGATCGCTTTGAGCGTTTGCAGCACCTTCGCCAGCTGAGCCGGCTGGTTCACGTCCCAGTCCTTTTGCGGCGCGAGGCGAATGCGCGCGCCGTTCGCTCCACCGCGCTTATCCGAGCCGCGGAACGTCGACGCCGACGCCCAAGCCGTCGAGACCAGTTGGGAAATGGACAGGCCAGACGCGAGGATCCTCGCCTTCAGAGCGGCAATGTCCTGCTCCTCGATTAGCGGATGGTCCACAGCGGGGATCGGGTCTTGCCATGGCAGTGGCTCCGTTGGAACGAGCGGGCCGAGATAACGCGCGATCGGGCCCATGTCGCGGTGCGTCAGCTTGAACCACGCCCGGGCAAAGGCGTCTGCGAACTGATCTGGATTCTCGTAGAAGCGCCGCGAGATCTTCTCGTAGGCCGGGTCGACCCGCAGCGAGAGGTCCGTAGTGAGCATGGTCGGCAGGCGCTGCTTCAACGGATCGTGGGCGTCCGGAATCGTCGCGGCGACGCCTTTCGCCTTCCACTGATAGGCGCTGGCCGGGCTCTTGGTCAGCTCCCATTCGTTTTCGAACAGGTTCTTGAAGAAGAGGTTGCTCCATTTCGTT
>WNFY01003291.1_pt1 | contig 15156 bp, 15 predicted proteins | sample 5400091 | NCBI WGS metagenome assembly WNFY01 (sample SAMN13153364, study PRJNA577476) | soil metagenome | isolation source: 60 cm soil or saprolite under grassland replicate 1 | place: USA:California | collected 2016-06-15 | reverse complement strand
TCTGGACTGGAATGAGTTCTGTGACTTGCGTGGAAGTGTCCATCTCCCCTCCAAGTGGACACGGATTCTTAGTGTCCACTTCACGAGAATGACTTCCGATTACACGCTTGTCCAGACGGTCGCCGCCGTACGCTTACGTCCGTTCTTCTTCAATTCCGCTTCAACGCTGGGCGGTACGCTTATGCCAAAGCGCTGTATCAATAGAATGTGGAGCAGTATCAGCGTCGTCGCCAGCCCCGGTAGCACTGCGACGTGGAATCCAAACAATCGCGTGAGCGTGGCACCAGTCACTTCTTCGCCACCGCGAAGGAAGATCATCATGGGCCTGCCGATGATTGGCACTTGCCCAGTGATTTGAGTTCCGACTTTAGTCGCAAAAAATGCAAGCGTGTTCCAAGGAAGCAGATAGCCACTGAATCCAAAGCCAAGAACGATGAAGAGAAGGATCACACCACTGATCCACGTCAGTTCTCGAGGTTTGCGGTAGGCCTTCAAAAAAAGGACGCTGAACATGTGTGCAAACGCGGTAAAGATCATCAGGTTTGCCGACCAAGAATGAACCGAACGGATCAGCCAACCAAATTGCACACGGGTCATGATGTACTGGACACTCTCAAATGCCTCGTTCGCGCCGGGGCGATAATAAAGGAGCAACAGGATGCCTGTTAGCACCTGGATTACAAAGAGAAACAGAGTGATACCACCGAGGAAATACCAGTACGACAGCTTATGCAGCGGCACAGTTTTATGCCGCAAAGGTGCAATGAGATCATCCCATCCAAACCTGTCGTCTAGCCAGTCGTGCACTTTACGTAAGGGACTCATGATCAACCCTCGCGACGACGCCGAACGAAAATCTCATCTCCGCGCACCTGAACGTCAAAGGCCTCAAGCGGCCTGGGAGGAGGACCGGAGATGTTTCGGCCATTAAGGTCGTACATTCCGTTGTGGCAGGCGCACCAAACACGTTTCGTGTCATCGCGGTATTGCACGGTACACCCAAGATGCGTGCATACGGCCGACATGGCCTTGTACTCGCCTTCGGCCGTGCGTATTAGAACGCCAGGACGACTTCCGAAGCGAAACACTTTCCCACTGTTTGGCTTTAGTTCTCCAACCCGACCTGCAACTACTGAATCGCTTCCCAAATCAGAAATCTTCGGAGGAACCAAGTAACGAATCACTGGATAAACAAATGCGAACGCCGTCGCGAGAAATCCGCCGCCCATAATCATTTCTACGAAGCGCCTGCGAGGCACGGTTGCTAGCTCGCGCCTAGGGGATGTCGTCGAAACGTTGTCGGTCATTTCACCCCGCTGTATTGCAAAAATCAGTGCCGGGGCCAAAAGATGACCCCGGCGGCGAAGATATCAGGTCAATTGACGACCAGCTTCATTTTTTGCTCCATGTGCCCCGGCCCGCACATGACATTGCACTCGATCGTGTATTCACCCGGTTTATCAGGGGCCTTTACGGTTACCTCTTGCGTCCCTTCCTTGAGCCGGATGTTCCAGCCCTGATCGGCGAAGCCTTTGATAAGCATTCCGTGCACCGAGCCATCCTTCGCCTGCGTCGTGCCCTTGTGGGCCGTGATGCGAAGAGTTAAGAGCTCACCGGCTTTTGCGGTAATTACCGGCTTCTTTTCTCCCTTCACCACAAACGTTTGATCTTTCGTTGCGTCGATCTCCCACACCTTGCCTGTTTGGCCACTGGCCTGTAAGGGAATCATCGACGCAAGCAGCATTAATGTGATCACGACAAACGAACTTTTCATTCCGCGTTCTCCTAAAGGATTATTGAGTTAAGTACTCCAAAATGGCCTTGGCTTCGTCCATCGTTATGTTCGCGCGTACCCGCATGTGACGGACGGTTGTGTTGATTGAGCGAGAATTTCTCTGCGGGACTTCCGAATGACAGCGCGTGCAGTTCTCCTTGTACGCGTCATCCCCCGAGATGACACGCTTTGGTGAATGGTTAACATTGGAGCTGGTCTCCCCCCGCAGAGTCTGCGCGTTAGCAACGGGCTGAGGTGCATTCGCACGTGCAACTTGTTGCGCTGCACCGCTGTTCGGGGCTTCTTTCTTCGACTCTGCCATTCCGAGCGTAACCAGCAGTACCAAAATCGAAATTAAGATTGAAATTCGTGTTTTCACTTGCCACCTCCAATAAGCGGGAATGCGAAGCGGTACGTAAGCCCTACCGTCCACACGTTGTGGTCGCCACTATCAATAAACTCACGGCCATAGCTGAAGTTCGTGCGAACGTCTGGGCGGATCCAGTAACTCCATCCGGCAAACACGCGCTTTGCATTCGAATCCGGTATTTCCATGTCGCCCGATCCCATGCCCATAACTGGTGGGGTGAAGAACTGCTCGAACCGAACTTCGGCCTGAGACTTCCTCATGAACGCTTGCCAGAATGGCACTTTTCGCATCCGGTAGGCGCCCTCGACCCAGTAGCCGCTTCCAACGAATCTGTTACGGGCATATTCAAAGCGCACGTCCAGCGGCAGCTTGTTCAATTGCCAGATCGCATCAGCCCCGATTGTGTTTACATGATTTTCCTGGAGTTGCCGCTGGAAAGAAGTGCCGACTTCCAGGCGCGCTTTCGGGAAAAACAAACTCACGCGTTCGCCAGCGCCACGCGTCGAGCCGACCCATGAATTGTTCACTGATGCTGAAAAGAAGCCGGCATAGTTGATATTGACCAAACCGCCCAGGGGTATGGCGCCGCGCAATTCGCCCCCGGTACTGTCCGTCATCTCCAAAGCCGTGATGTATGGGGCTGTTTGGAGGTTACGAATCCACCCTGAATGTAGCCGTTCATTGAAGATTCCAAATGGAGTCAAGAAACGGCCGCCAACTACGGTCAAATATTTATTCGCCAAATAGTCAATCTGGGCGTATTCGACTCCCTTTTCCCATTCATGGTCCCAAGGCGAATTGGTCGTATGGGTATAAGTCCCTTCCAGTTCAAGTTCACTTTCCACCAGCCATTTGTCGCCAAAGGGGATAAGGACGATGGGAGATATTGCTGGCAGCACTTGCTGCTGGCCTGGTTGGAAGTCGGCGCCAAACCCTACAAAACCAGTGAGCAGCGGGGCACCTCCTTCAGGTTGTTTGTACTGCGGTCCGTCTTGCGCGGTCGCAGTGACCGCGAAGAACAAAACCAGCGCTGCGCAAACGCTAAAGTACTTCATTGTTCGAACCCTCCCTTTTCATGCGCAACAGCGACTTTGTTATGCCCTGCTGCAACTGTGGACAACTTCGAGTGCCATAAGAAATTCCAACCTGGAGCGCTAATTGTGAAAACCGGATCAACACAAGGAACCCCATCAAATGAATGCATTAGGGGCGTGTCGGGTGTGAAGACACGGTTGAGCTACGGAGACTAGATCCGGAGAGAACTACAACGCGGTTTTATGAGTGTGTGCGGCAGCAATAACCATAAAGATTGAGGGGAGGACTGCGCCGGCTCTAATTCAGTCGAAGTTCGACTTGTTCTCGTTGCGACTGAGTCCGGATCCACACGATCAGCCGCTTTAAGGCTAGGGGGCTGCTCATAAGAACGGCAGCACGAGGTTTTCACTTCAGGTGCTGTGTGGCAGCATGCCATCGTCGTTGGACTCTCGTCCCGTCGCAGATGATGGTGCATCGCCATCACATGAGTATGATGGCCATGGTTGAAAGAGTTCGTATGACTGCAATTCGGACAGCTTGCAAAAGCAGTAGCGCTTGCCTGCAACACGGCAAGCGAGACTAGCACCGCGATTGTCCGATGAAACATCATAAAACTCTCATCTCGCCCCAGCCGGCACAGCAAGATCCTTCTGTGATCTCCTCGGGAACCTGGCCGTAACTTCGGCCAGCGTTAACTTTGCAAATGCTTCTTGGCCGGGAGTAACAGTCTCCTGGAGAGCACGCATCACTGGGCAATTCCCGTCGGGCTCGACAGAGTGCTTTGCGAGAAAGAAATCCACGACTTCGCCGGTCGTAATCTGGTCGGGCCTACGCGCAAGTTGAAACCCGCCTTTGCTACCACGCCGGGATGTGACGAACCCACCGAGGACCAACAGCTGCAGCACCTTAGCCGTTTCAGCAGGCGAGACCCCGGTCAGTCCCGCAATTTCCTGCGACTGTATCGCTTCTCTCGCACATGCCAGGTTACAAACGCATTTGAGCGCTGTGCGCAGGCGCATTGGAAAGTCGAACCAGATCACAAGCGGTTTTTGCCTTTCGATACGTATTGTCCGATTTGCATGATCGATATTTCTGTGGGTGTGGCTACACTGGGTTGTGACCGGAGTCACAGAAACACTAAAGCCTTCGAGACTATGGTCTTGGGAAGATCCTCACTCTGATCGTGGGTTGCAGTGATGTCCTTACCAACAAGAGTATCCGAAGAAAAACATGAGTATCGAGTTCTGGCGTGGTGGACGGCCGGCCGGACAGGAATCGCGAAGAGCGACTCCGCGGTGAATGCGTTACATTTCACCGCGCCTCCACAATTTGGCGGACTCGAAGGGCGCTGGACGCCTGAAGAGTTGCTGCTCACAGCAGTGGCAAGCTGCTATACGACCACGTTCCGCGCGGTGGCCGACTGTTCACAATTCCAATACGCCGATCTTGAAGTTGAAGTCACCGGAACGGTCGAGAAGGTAGAGTCCGGATATGCTTTTCGTACACTAGCCACACGTCCGGTCCTGACGATCACCTCCGAGAGCGACAGGAGCCGTGCAGTTCGCTTGGTGGCGAAAACGCAACAATTGTGCCTTGTTTCTCGAGGCCTAGCGATTTCCCACAGCTTCGAGCCTCGCATTCAGGTTGGAAGTACAGCTATAGATCACGGGAGGAGTGAGACTTCTCATTCCTGATCTACATCTTCCGGAGTTTCGCTCTCACTTTGTACTCGTCGGCGGCTCGCAATATGCGCTCCAGTCACGTTCCTCGCCGCCTCCATGAATACTTCTACGGACCGCAACGCTACAGCGGGTCGTGAAGGGCATATTGAAGAGCTCGCCACAAGTGACGACATTAACGCGGAATTGTGACCACAATCACAGCCGCTCGTTTTCGAGCGGCTTAGTATTGGGGCCAGTCGGCCTCGTGAATATCTTTAGCAAAGTCGTTTCCATGTCGTTGCTGGTTGCGCTGCTTGCAGGTGTGGCTATGCCGCTCACGCACTGCATGGCAGAGGCGTCCCACAGCCCCCATATGCCGCACTGCGCGACGATGGCGGCTACCTCAATGGGTGGTCTGACTCTGGTTAGTGGGATATCACGGACTGCGAATTGCTGCCGACTGTCGCCGGCCAGGCCAAAGTCCATGCCCATGTCTGCGACAGCTCGTGATTTTTCTCGGGCTGCACTTGGCAGTGACCCAGTGCCTGCGGGGCTAATCCCGGTTCGGATGGCTGAGCGCACGTCGGATGTCGTTCATCGACCGGTTCTCGTTCATTCCCAGGCCGTACTGTGCACTTTCCTCATCTGATCCTCTCCTGAAATCTGGTTACCCGCAAGACCGACGCTCGTTTTCGTTCAGCGCATTTCAAGGGATACGGAGAGTCCTCATGATCAGAAGCACGTTCAGCATAATCCTGTTAGCTGCTGTTAGTCCTGCCTTTGCAGCCGACCAGACTGCGCCGCTGAAAGTTACGGAACAAATGGCAGACGGCCAAGTCAACTCTGGCGGTCGAAGCACGTTGAGTATCGATGATGTGGTCAAGGCAGCTCTCGCCAAGAATCCAGCGGTGCAAAGTGCATCACACGCAGTATCGGCGCAGAGAGCAAAAGTTCCGCAAGCCCAAGCTTTGCCTGATCCTGCTTTCGGCGTTGGGTGGATGGGAAATGCGAGACCTTTCAGCGTTCAGACCGGAGATCCTTCTAGCTATCGCAGCTTGAGCGCCATGCAGATGCTGCCGTTTCCAGGCAAACGTAGCCTTCGTGGGCAGATTGCAGCGAAAGAGGCTGACGCCACGCAATGGGATATGGAAGGAGTTCGCCGGCGCGTTGTCGCGGACGTCAAGATGGCCTACTACGACTACTGGTATTACAACAAGGCAATCCGCACTACCGAGCAGAATCGCGACCTCCTGGCCAAACTCTCTCAAATCGCGGAAGCTCGATACCGCGTTGGCAAAGCAATGCAAGCAGACGTATTTCGTTCTCAAGTCGAGATTTCCATGTTGCTACAGAAGATGACGACTTTAGAACAGGAGCACGCAACGGCCCAGGCCAGGCTCAACACGATCTTGTCGCGCGCTCCAGATGAGCCGCTGCCGCCCGCCGCCGATATCCTGAGCATCTCGCCTTTGAACTATTCGCTGGACGATTTGTACAGGCTAGCGCGGGAAAACGATCCCGAGTATCAGCGCATGCAGACGATGGTCGAACGTAATCAACTCGCGATCAATCTAGCGAATAAAGACTACCTGCCGGATCTCAATGTCGGTTACATGTACGAACAACGCCCAGCTATGCCCGACATGCACGGGTTCACGTTCACCGTGAACATTCCCGTCTTCTACAAGTCCAAGCAGCGAGAAGAAGTACGTGAAGCCAAAGAAGAACAGCTCTCAGCTGCAAGTGCACGAGATAACCGTCACAACGAACTCTACTTTGATCTGAAGCAAAACTACCTGGCAGCGAAAGCGTCGGAAACCCTGATCAAGCTTTTTTCTCAAGGTGTTGTGCCTCAGTCATCGCTCGCATTGGAGTCTTCGATGTCTTCGTATCAGGTCGGCAACGTTGATTTTCTGACCGTCATCGGAAACTTCACGACAGTCCTGAATTACGAGACCGACTACTACCGAGAGATGGCGAACTATCAGACATCTCTCGCCCGCATAGAGGCTTTGGTCGGAACCGAGCTGACGAGCGCACAATCCCTCCCGAGCATGACTGCTCCGGCGGAGAAGAAATGAAGGAACAATTTATGGTTCACATGAACAAGATCCTGCGAGTAACGGCACTGATTACAGCCATAGCCGTTGTAGTCGCTCTTATATACGGCGGCAAAGTGCGAGCGGCTTTTCAGCACGATCACGATCAAGCACCGGCCGCTAGTTCCGAGCGAAAAACCTTGTACTGGTACGACGCTATGAACCCCCAGCATCACTATGACAAGCCTGGTAAAGCACCGGATGGAATGGACTTGGTTCCGCAGTATGCAGAGGAAAATGGGTCTGCCGCGGCAAATGCAGCACCGGTCCTCTCGGAGCGGAAGATTCTCTATTGGTTTGACCCGATGCACCCGCAGTACAAGTCAGACAAACCGGGCAAAGCCCCTGATTGCGGAATGGATCTGGTCCCCAAGTATGAAGACGAGCAAGCGCTCAAGATGGCTCCGGGCTCGGTGACGATTTCAGCCAAGAAACAGCAGCTAATTGGAGTGCGCACCACTGACGCGACCCGCGAAACACTTGTTCGCGATGTGCGGACCACAGGTCAAATCGTCGCTGATGAAACCAAAATCGCTCATGTCCATGTCAAGATCAATGGCTTCATCGATCAGGTATTTGTCGACTACGTCGGGCAACTGGTGAAGAAAGGGCAGCCGTTATTCACGCTCTACAGCCCTGATCTCGTTTCTACCCAGGAAGAATACCTCATCGCGAAACGCGGCGAAAAGACGCTGGGTGCCTCACCCTTTGCTGAGGTAGCGCAAGGCTCCGAGTCCCTACTGCGCTCTACGCGAGAGAGGCTGAAGCTCTGGGATATCAGCGACGAACAGATCAAGAAGCTTGATGAGACCAGCGAGGTGAGTAGGACTCTCACGTTCTATTCGCCAATTACGGGATTTGTCATGGACCGTAAAGCCTTCCCTCAAACGTCCGTCACACCTGATACCGAACTCTACACCGTTTCGGATCTCTCCACGGTTTGGGCGAATGCCGACATTTTTGAGTACGAAGTAGCCTTCGTAAAGGTCGGCCAGCAGGCGGAAATGCAGTTGAGCTACTATCCCGGAAAGACCTGGAATGGACGCGTCTCATACATCTACCCGACTGTCGATCCGACTACTCGAACCGTAAAGGTACGAATGGAGTTTCCAAATCCTGACTTCAAATTGAAGCCCCAGATGTTCGCCGATGTCGAGCTGAAGATCAGTTATGGGAATCAGATCGTCGTTCCACAAGAAGCAGTACTAGATTCCGGCAAAGAACAGCGGGTGTTCGTCGCCAAAGGTGACGGGTACTTCGAACCTCGACACATCACGATTGGCGCGAAGTTGGACGGCAAAGTCGTCGTGCTCTCTGGGCTTAAAGCTGGAGAGACGGTCGTCAGTTCAGGCAATTTCCTGATCGATTCCGAAAGCCGCTTAAAAGGCGACATGAGTTCGATGCAGCACTGAGGAGGACGTATGAAAGGGAAAATCTCCATCGCCGCTCTGATAGTCCTCCTCGTTCTTGGTGGGCTGTTCATCACCGGAGAGTGGAGCGTCCACAAACGTTCAGAAGAGGTCTGTGGCATCTGCGCGCGACACATTCACAGACAAGCGGCGGTGATCGCGGAGATAGGCGGTCATCGTCATCACGTCTGCTGCGCTCACTGCGCGATCACCGAGGGCCTGCAAGAGCACAAGCCGGTTCGCCTGATTGAGGTGACGGACTACACCAGCGGCAAAAAGCTCGATCCGGTTCATGCCTGGTACGTCGAAGGCAGCCGCATCGTCGCTTGCACGCATGACATGTCCAGAATGGACGAAATGAAACGAACCGAACAACCTGCATTTGACCGCTGCTCGCCTGGGACCTTCGCGTTTGCGACTCACGACGATGCCGACTCATTCGCGGCGAAGAATGGAGGCGTGGTTCAAAGCCTTGGTGAACTGCTCGCCGGCGTTGAGGGAGAAGCAAAGCCATGATTAATGGAATTATCGAACTCTGCGAGAAACATCGGTTTTTAGTCTTCCTCTTTATTGCGGTTGGCGTCCTGTTTGGATGGCAATCGATGAAGAACACAAAGCTCGATGCCATTCCCGACTTGTCCGACACCCAGGTCATTGTGTACGCGAAGTGGGATCGTAGCCCTGACATTATGGAAGACCAGGTCAGCTACCCGATCACTTCGGCACTTCTCGGCATGCCGAAGGTTAAGGACATTCGGGCATTCAGCGATTTTGGGTACTCGTACGTTTACATCATCTTCGATGAAGGCACCGACATTTACTGGGCGCGTTCCCGCACACTGGAGTACCTCAATTCCGTCACGCCACGCCTACCTAAGGGAGTGAACGTTGAACTGGCAAAGGACGCGACTGCTGTTGGTTGGGTATATCAGTACGCTCTTGTCGACGAGACTGGCCAGTACTCTCTTGACCAGATGCGCAGCTATCAGGACTGGTATCTGCGGTACGCATTGCAGGCAGTTTCTGGCGTTGCTGAAGTTGCCCCAATCGGCGGATTTGTACGGCAGTACCAGATCAATGTAGATCCCAATAAGCTGCTCGCCTACAAGATACCCATCAACATGGTTGTTGATGCCGTTCAGAAGTCGAACAATGACGTTGGCGCAAGGCTGGTGGAGCAGAGTGGGCGCGAGTACATGGTGCGTGGACGCGGCTACATCAAGTCACTCGCAGACCTAGGAAGCATTCCGTTAATGACCAATCTGCAAACCGGCACGCCTGTGTTGGTGAGTGATGTCGCCACCGTAACCTACGGCCCCGAGATGCGCCGCGGCGTCTCCGAGCTCGACGGCAGAGGTGAGGCTGTCGGCGGTGTCGTCATCATGCGATTCGGTGAAAACGCGCAAAAAACGATCGAGCGAGTAAGGACAAAGATCGCCGAGGTCGAGCCGACGTTGCCCAAAGGCCTGAAGATTGTCACTACCTATGACCGTTCCGATCTGATCGACCGATCGGTTGAGAACCTGAAACACACACTGATTGAAGAACTCGTGATCGTGAGTTTGGTCATACTGATCTTCCTGTGGCACTTCCCGAGCGCGATTATTCCGATCACGGCTATACCGCTCACCGTAATTCTGGCCTTCATCCCCATACAACTATCGGGCATGACAGCAAACATCATGTCACTGGGCGGCATTGCGGTGGCAATCGGGGCCATGGTGGACGCGACCGTAGTCATTGTGGAGCAGATTCATAAGAAGCTCGAACATTGGGAAGCGGAAGGCCGCCCCGGCAGTCGCTCACTCGTGCTGCTATCGGCCATTAAGGAAGTGGGAGGGCCCAGCTTTTTCGCTCTCCTCGTGATCGCCGTCTCCTTTCTACCCGTGTTCACGCTGGAAGCGCAGGAAGGAAGACTTTTTAAGCCGCTGGCGTTCACGAAGAATTTCGCGATGGCGATTGCTGCAGTGCTCGCCATAACGCTTGTGCCGGCAACAGTCGGTATTCTGTTCGCTCGCTCAAAGTCGTTTAGTTTCCGCCCGAAGTGGCTGGCACGGGTCATAAGTGCGGTCGCCGTCGGAAAGATCCACCACGAAGAGGATCATCCCATCAGCCGACCACTGATGAAGCTCTACCATCCGATTTGTGAATTTGCGCTGGAGCATAAGTGGAAGACCATCGGGGTGGCGGTGATTGCGATGGTTGCGACCATCCCTGTGTTTTTCAAGCTTGGGTCCGAATTCATGCCTCCGCTTGACGAAGGCACGTTGCTTTACATGCCCACCACACTGCCTGGAATGTCTGTTACCGAAGCAGGCCAGCTTCTGCAAACTGAGGACAAGATCATCAAAAGCTTTCCGGAAGTGGAGCGCGTGTTCGGTAAAGCAGGGCGCGTGGAAAGCGCCACGGACCCGGCTCCGTACTCCATGATGGAAACGGTTGTGGTACTGAAGCCCCAAACCGAGTGGCCAAAGCGCGATCGCTGGTTCTCGAAGTGGGCTCCCAATTGGACACAGAGTTTTCTTCGCCGCTTTTGGCCTGACCATATGTCGACGCAGGAATTGATATATGGCCCGGGAGGAATGAACGAGGCGCTCGCGATTCCGGGAGTAGCCAACGCGTGGACAATGCCGATTAAGGCGCGAATTGACATGCTGACAACAGGCGTGCGCACGCCTCTGGGTATTAAAGTCCTCGGCTCGGATCTGGGCGAGATCGAGAAAATTGGTGAACAGGTCGAGACTGCGCTAAGGGATATTCCGGGCACAACCAGCGTGTTTGCTGAACGCACGACGGGTGGCTACTTCCTCGACTTTGATCTGAAACGCGATCAACTGGCGCGGTATGGCTTAACAGTGGATGATGCGAACGAAGTTCTCATGTCGGCCATCGGTGGTGAACCTGTAACCACAACCGTAGAGGGCCGGGAGCGTTACTCGGTCAATGTTCGTTATCTGCGAGACTACCGCACGGATTTGGACGCGCTTCAGCGCGTGCTGGTCGCCACCCCGTCCGGCGCTCAAGTCCCGCTTGCACAGGTCGCCGATATTTCGTTCAAGACAGGACCTGGCATGATTCGTGACGAAAACGGAAGGCTCAGCGGTTACGTCTACGTCGACGTCAGTGGGCGCGATATCGGAAGCTATGTTACGGACGCGAAGAATGCAGTGAGCCAGAAGGTCAGCGTTCCCGCTGGCTATCAACTCGTGTGGAGTGGTCAGTACGAATCGATGCAGCGCGTGAAGGAGCGGCTGAAGATCGTACTACCGGTCACGCTGTTTGTCGTCTTCTTGCTGCTCTACTTCAATACGGGTTCGGCGGTGAAGACTTCAATCATCCTGCTCGCCGTGCCTTTTTCCGCCATTGGCGCCGTCTGGTTCCTGTACCTGTTGAACTACAACATCAGCATCGCGGTTTGGGTCGGTCTCATCGCACTGCTCGGTGTAGACGCCGAAACTGCAGTCTTCATGTTGCTGTATCTCGATCTCGCTTACCACGATGCAATCAAGAAGGGTCAGATGAACAACTGGGACGACCTGCGGGAGGCAATCGTACACGGTGCCGTAAAACGTCTGCGGCCGAAAGTGATGACTGTTGCCTGCATGTTGTTCGGCCTTCTTCCCATTATGTGGTCCGTGGGTGCAGGCGGAGACGTGATGAAGCGAATTGCGGCTCCGATGATCGGCGGAATCATCACCTCCTTTCTAATGGAGCTGGTGATTTATCCCCCGATCTTTGCGATCTGGAAATGGAACTTTGAGGTGAAGCCACAACTGAAGAAGAATAGGCCAGCTACTCCTGCGGCTCAGCCAGAACAGGAGTTAGTTCATGTCTAGGACTGCGATACTCATCGCTCGCGCAATGGCGGTCGCGCTCCTCTCCACCGCGGCTATGGCTCAGATTCCTACCCCGAATGAGCCCGACAGTGACGTATTTGCGTCGACCCGCGAAGCTCTCAGCGACGCGGCGGATCGATCTTTGGCAACGGCGTTGTCGCAACAGTCCTGGATGAAGGGTTCAGAAGCACCGACCGGCAAGCATGGCAATCAAGCCGCAAGTAGTACGCCAGTTCGTCGAGTGCAAGCCGCTATCGAAAGAGTGAACCGACTTCGACCGACCATTGAGCCGATTCTCCGCCAAGAAGGAGTTCCAACACAACTGAGTGCCGTCGTTCTAGTTGAAAGCGGAGGCCTGGCCGCCGCGCTCTCCCCCAAAGGCGCACGCGGTGTCTGGCAGTTCATGCCGGACACCGCACGCCGATATGGATTGGTAGTACAAGGCTTGCGAGACGAACGTGTGGACGTCGAGAAATCAACGCACGCAGCGGCCCGGTATTTGAGGGATCTCTACATCGAGTTCGGCGACTGGTCGCTCGCCCTTGCGGCGTACAACGCCGGTGAACCGACATTGCAGGGCGCTCTTGAGCGCAGCGGAACGCGAGAGTTTGCTGCCATCAGCGTCAAAGGTCTCTTGCCCCTGGAGACTCGCAACTATGTCCCTGCTGTCCTGGCTGCCATGAATACGCTGCATCGCCACGACACTCTGACACTCACACAACGTGAAAACAGCGCTAGGCGCGTGGTATATGCGTCTTCGGGATCGGAATAGAACGCAGGGGCTTTTTGTACAGACACTTCAAAAAGGAGAATTCGATTGATGCTGAAACCGCGAAACGCACTTCTCGCACTTCTGACCTTTCTCTTGGTCGTTGGCATGTCTTTGGCGGCGCCACAGAGCTTCACCGGGACCATTACCGACACGATGTGTGGAAAGAAACACATGATTGCCGGGAAAACCGATGCTGAGTGCACCCGGGAGTGCATGAAGTCCAAAGGCGACTGGACCTATGGTCTTGTGGTTGGAGATAAGGTCTACCGGATTAGTGGGAACGTCCAACGCTTCGACGCCTTGGCGGGTAAGCGGGTGACGGTGACTGGGGAACTAGGCGGCGACACGATTAGTGTGAACTCGATTTCCGTTGCCCGATAATTCACAGCCGAGACGGGCAAGTATCTCAGCCCCGCAAGGAAGCCGCGGCTGGAGCCTCCCACCGCTGCAACATTGCCTCTCACTTTGGTTCTTTTACACTTCGCCTAAACGGCCCTCATATTTCTTTTCGAGACGGGAAATCTGTGCCTTGACTGATCCAGTGCCATCGAAGGCGTCTAAAGCCTCGAGGAAACGCGCGTCGATGAAAAAGTGCAAACGCCAAAAATTGCGCAGGAAGATGTTGGTGGCGGGATCCATCAGGTCTTCACCGGTGGCCATCTGTACTGCCATGTGGGCCTCATTGTGCCACGACTCGATAGCTGACGAAAAAGCTGCAAGCGAGTCGAAGTCGCCACCATTGACGTTTAAAGATAAGTTATACGGCCATCCGAACTGGTTCCAATCTGCCAACGTGAACGGTTGAACTCCGCCTGGCCAAACTTTGTCGGCGTGGCATTTCCTGAACGCGGAGACTACGTGCCAATGAAATAAAAGGAATCCGATATTGTTTCGTAGTGACGTGCTGTGCCATCGGTTGTGCAAGGGCCCAAGATCCTGCAGAAAAACCATAGGATCCTTTTGCTTGAGCGATTCGCCTGCGTAGTGATTTGCGTAGTGATTGATGATCCGCACTGTTTGGCTATGTGCCAGGGTCTAACCTCCGATAAGAGCAGGAGCTTCTAACGAATAGTGGAGATCACTTTGGATTCGTTACACCTCAGGGACGAAACCGGTTCATTCTCCGTAGAAGCGCTCGAAACTTCCAAAAACCAGAAGCGGCCAGGTCTGCATTCTAAGAAAATGGCCTAACCGTTCGTGTACCCCGGCTCTTCACTTTCCCTTGCCTTCGTTTTTAGGCAAACCATGCAGACGGGCGAGGAACCCGTCAAGGTTTCCCTCCGGCTCGCTCATGTCTCGACCTCTGACTGAACCCTCGCGCCGTCTGCTCAGAAGCCTCTCCCACTAGAAAACGAAGGCACACAATCGAAGGCGAAACCAAACCTTCGGTTGAATGGTTGAATTCACAAGCCTAGTTAAAGAGAGAGGAAAGACTTGAAAGCAGAAGAAATCAAGAACAAAACCAATGAAGCAGTTGCGTATTTAGTCTAGGCGCTGGAGTCAGGACAGAGTGAGAATTGGAATTACTGATGACTTCCGCGTTCAGAGCGCAGCGTCCTGCCATTGGACGAAGAGGGAATTTCAAAATTGTCAAAGAACTGGCTGCCGGGGGAGCGATTCGAACGCCCGTACCCGGATTCAAAGTCCAGGGTCCTTCCACTAGACGACCCGGCATCAAGCTTTCAGCGGAATCGCTTTCATGCACCGCACACACAAGACCGCCGATCCATCGAGGTTGTGTCCCAACCTTTCACGATCCGTCCGAGCTCGCTCCACCAGTTCGCGGTGATCTGTTCCACGATCGCAATACACCTCCGATGCAATCTCGATTTCAAACCCATCGAGTTCAATCGTTGCCGTGTTCATGAGCTTGGTAGCAGCGAGGAGAATCGAACTCCCATCTTCAGCCTTGAAGAGGCCGCATCCTGGCCGTTAGACCTTTGATTCGCGCTTCTTTCAGACTCCGCCTCACGACGACGCCCTTGCGCTTCTCTAGCTCTTCAGCTCAACCAGGTTGAGCAGGGGACTTGCACCACCAAGCTGTCGAACATGTTCGGCACAATCGGGTAGGAGGCGGGATTACTCCCGCCGTCCTCCCACACCACCGGACTTGCGGTTCCGCATCCGGCGGTTCATGAAACCAACGAGAAGCGCCGCTGAGTATCCAGCAGCGAAACCAGCCCCAGGCGGTCGAACCAAG
>WNFY01007460.1_pt1 | contig 15162 bp, 9 predicted proteins | sample 5400091 | NCBI WGS metagenome assembly WNFY01 (sample SAMN13153364, study PRJNA577476) | soil metagenome | isolation source: 60 cm soil or saprolite under grassland replicate 1 | place: USA:California | collected 2016-06-15 | reverse complement strand
CAACAACGAGCACGATGCCTTTGACCTGCGTTTGCTCCGCCATGTTGCAAACTCAACCGCCGACCGAAAGAAACTACGGATCGCGCTCCCAAGGGTCGCGAAAAAAATCCTGGCAGGTGGTGCAGAGGGGGGTCGACGTAACTAAATATAGCCGTCGAGAGGCTTGCCGCACCTCTCACTTAGCTACGCCTGTCGATGGAGGTCGATGGTAGCATGACCCGAAACGTCGTACCAATACCTTCAATTGATTGCACCTCGATTGTTCCGGCATTGGCCCGAACCACTTCGCGACAGGTGTACAACCCAAGGCCTACCCCGTTTTTCTTCAATGTCGCAAAGGGTCGAAAGAGCCTCTGCTCTATGAACTGCCGGCTCATTCCCGGACCCGTGTCGCTCACGCTGAACACTACCTTTCCACCTGCTTCCGGGCCGGCTTCGATGGTGAGTGTTCCACTCTTTTCCTGCATCGCTTCGAGTGCATTTAACACAAGATTCTCAATCACTTTCTCCATTCGTTCTGCGTCCGTCAGCGCCAGGAGAGTTGGCGGGAGCTTCATTTCTATTTTGTGTTTTTCTCGAAGTGGCCCAGCCATCATCGTTACTACTCGTTTCAGGATCGGTACCAGGTCCGTGGGTAACGGTCGTTTGTGTTCGCCACTCAAGGTAGTCAGTGGCTTGCTTAGCCGGGACACCAGCGCTTTCAATTTATCAGTTGCGCCGGTCACTGACTTCATTGCGTCTGCCCGAAACTGCTCGTTATCGAAATGATTCTCCATATTTCCTACTGTCAACGATAAAGCCTCGATAGCATTCTTCAGATCATGCGTCAGCATCGCAGACAATCTGACAAACGATTCAAACTGTCGTGATTCTGCTTCGCGCGCAATCTGGATGCGCAAGCGTTCTGTGACCACGTTGATGTTGTCGGCCATGTCACGTGCATCGTCGCTCGACCTGAGATCGATACGGTCAAGTTCGCCTTTAGCAATAGCCGTCAACCCCTCACTCACGCGCTCCATGCCTCGCGACCTCTTTTGCACGTGGAGTTCGAGGATGAGCGCGGCACCTAAGCCGATCGCCAGCGCCAACACCAATCCCGCCACGCCCGTGCGACGGGCATTGGAAAGTAATTCAGAACTGTCGCGGGCAACGGCGACGGCAACGCTTAACCGGGGCAGCGGCGCAAAGGTAACTAAATAATCCTGCCCGTCTGACCAACGAAAGCGTTGTGTGCCGCTCTGTTCTGCAACCATCGCATCGGCGATCGGTATGAATGTTGGCATCGCCGTGCGCGCCGGCTGGTAGTTGTATGCGGGATCGGAGTGGTAAAGGATGCGCCCGGAATGATCCACCACGATTACCATCGAACTGATGGTTGTCCCTCTATTCGCCCGCGTCTCGAACGCGCGTGCTATCTCAGAAAAGACTGGCTCCAGTTCCAATACTCCTACCAGCGCAGCTGAGGCCGGCCCATTGTTCGCATTAAAGATGGGAACAGTGTATTGCAAACTGGCGCCGGAAGGAGCTACCGTGATCGGTTTGGACAACAGCATGCTTCCCTGAATATTCCAAACCCGGTCATCCGGCTTCGGCTGCGCCCGCTGAAAAACGTTTGTGTCGAATTTTACCGGACCATCAACGGCACCTTCTGCCAGATGTCTACCTCGCTCTGCAAACAACAACGGCCTGTTGTCGTGAGCAAATAATGCGAGGCTTGCAAAATAACCCCGCCGATCAAGGATGGATTTCATGCTGGAGCTCAGCTCGGCGGGCAAACTAACGTTGTTGTTAGAAGCTGCACTCTTATCCGGAGAAAGACCAGAGCTTGCAAGATCACCCAGCGCGGTCTCGCGAGCCGCGACAAACTGTTGCGTGGACGGAGCAAGCGCAAGCCGCATGATTTCATTCTCTTGCGCGTTGAGTACAACGTTGACTCCGCCAGTGAATGCCGTCAGATGATCCTGGAGGTCTGCGCTGACTATCGCGTCTAGCGTTCTCATTCCGTTCCAATAATTGAGTACCGCCAGCAAGAGGAGGGGTGCCAGACAGATAAGCAAATAAGTAAAAAAAGGCCCTGGTCGAATGCGCATGAGAATAATGACAATTAGCGATCGAGCGCGGGTTGGAATCTCGAAACCTTTTGGAAGTCATCCCACGCGCTTCTTTCCCAAACTCTCATTCACCCCGTGTCTAAAAGTCGACGAAAAGAACTCGTGGATACAGACTTCAACTCCACCTTACGCCGGTTGCCTGCCAAACTCCGCGAGGAGCGGGGCTAGCGTTGCAATGATGTGTTCGTGAGTTGCGCCATTACTGGCCACCAATCCGTTGCGGTTCTGGACCTCCAACGCGTTGTAATGCAGCGCGCTGCCAAATAGATCTGTTAGTCGCCCACCGGCTTCAGTCAATATTAGTTGTGGTGCACACGTATCCCACTGCTTGGTTCGGGGCGAAAGATGTACGTAGAGATCGCACTGGCGCTCTACTAGCAACCCAACTTTTATACCTACCGATCCGCGACGCACTTCTTCTTTGACCCCAAACAGGCTAACAACTTTATTCATCCGCGGACTACGGTGAGACCGGCTCGCTGCCAATCGCATGTTCGGCAAATTCGGCTCATCAGAGACCTGTGCTTTCTCAGGCGCGTATCCGGGTCGCTCGATCCAACTGCCATGCCCGCGTACTGCTCGATAGAGAACGCCGGTCACTGGTTGGTAAACAACTCCAACTACGCATTCGCCCTCTTCGGCAAGTCCGATCTGCACCGCAAAGTCACCGTTGCCATCGATAAAGCCGTTCGTCCCATCCAGGGGATCCACCATCCAGACGCGCGATTTTTCAAGCCGACGCGCCGTATCGATCGACTCCTCGGCGAGAATACCGTCGTCGGGAAACTCCAGCCCTAGCCGTTTCACGATCAACTCGTTTGCAATACGATCCGCCTGAGTCACTGGCTCGTAGTCGTCTGCGAAACTTTTCTGCTCAACATCTAGTGGGCCTGCATAAATGTCGAGAATTGCGGCTCCGGCTTCGCGCGCTAGCTCTACCGAGACGAGAAGCTCGTGGTCATACGGTTTAGTTTCCACTGTTCTGGTCATCGTGTCCGATAAACTTCAGTTTGTCGACTACTTTCGCAAGAAACCATTGGCATAAAGCGGCCACAATCTGAAAGCTTATCGAACATTTTCAACCTTCCGCGCAGCTTCGCGAATAACCTCGACCGTTTCCTCGATGTCCGCACGCGTGGTGCGAAAGTTTGTAATACAGATTCGCAATGCAAACCGACCATGAATTGTCGCGTTTGATAAGTAGGCCCGCCCGCCTGCCTGGACGGCGCTCATGATGCGCTCGTTTAGTCGATCCAACCCTTCCTCAATCATTGCGTCTTCTACTTCCGAGCCGGCTTGCCGACGCACTTGAAACTCTGCCGGTACGTAGCGAAAGCAGCAGATGCTAAGTTCAACGGGAGCGAGCAATTCGAAGTCTTCTGCATTCTGAATGATGTTCTCCAGGTACTGCGCCAGAGAGTTGTCTTCAGTGATTGCCTCAGCAAGGCGGCGTACACCGTAGTAGCGCAGGGTCAACCAGATCTTCAGGGCGCGAAAGCGGCGCGATAGTTCCACGCCGTAGTCCCAGAATGCAAAAGCTTCTTCGTCCGTATGCCCGTGTACCTTGATGTAATCGGCATCACCGGTGCTGAACGCGAGTCGTGCGGACGCGTCGTCACGAAACAACAAACAACCGGCATCGACGGGAACATACAACCATTTATGCGGATCGAGTGAAACCGAGTCAGCACGAGCCAGGCCGACGAAAAGACCTCGCTTACTCGGATCCAGCACGCCCGGTGCGCCATAGGACCCATCAATGTGAAACCATAGATTGAAATCTGCCGCTACTGTGGCAATATCAGCGAGCGGATCAACTGCGCCGGTGTTCACAGTTCCCGCGCTGGCAATGATGCAGAATGGTCTCTGCCCTTCACTAACATCCTGCTCGATACGCCGTCGTAACGACCTCACATTCATTCGCATTCGATCGTCGCATTCGATCGAGCGCACTTGCTCGCGCCCCAAACCCAGAATGTCGGCAGCCTTGGCGATCGACATGTGGACTTCTTCAGAGGCATACATCGTTAGCGGCTGACCGAAGTTCCACAACCCTTTCTTAGATACGTCTGTTCCCAATTTTCTGCGACTGGCGATTAGTAACGCGATCATGTTGGCCATTGATCCGCCGCTTGTTAACAGCCCGTGCGCGTTTTCGTCGTAGCCAATCATTTCGCCCAACCAGCGCACGACCGTCCTTTCAGTTTCAGTTCCTGCCGGTCCTGAACGCCAGCACGTAATGTTTGAGTTGAGCGCTGAGGCAACCAGATCGGCGTAAGCACCGATGGGAGTCGAGGGCGAGGCGACGTATCCGAAGAAACGGGGATGACCGTTGTGCCGGCTAAGACTCATAATCGTGCGACACTCGGCAACAAGCTTTTCGAGCGGCACTCCTTCCTGAGAGAGCTGCGCGTGCAGTTGGTCAGTCGTTTTGCCGCCGTAGTTTTCCGCAAAAACCGGATGCTCGGAAATCTCTGCAAAGTAATCGGCCACGAGCCCGGTCATCTTTGACGCGATCTCGTCGATAGCTTCCGCCGAAATGTCGAGAGTCGACCGGCGCCGGGTTTTAGGAAAGTCCTGTCCTCTCATTTGTTTCCCTGGGCGCTGCTCGGAGCGCTGCCCGGTGCGATCGCCACCAGCAACGACAATCGCTCATCACCCGTATTCGTAACACCATGAGGAATGCCGGCGGGAGCAACCACCATGGTGCCCGACTCAACGACCTCTTCTTCGTCACCGATGCTGAAGCGCCCACGACCCGTCAGAACAAAATAGAACTTATCAGCGCCTTCGTGGGCGTGAATCGGCTGCGTCTGCAAAGGTTCCAGACAATTCAAGCCAATCATCACATGTTCGCCTTGCCATAGTGTGGCTTTGTAAAACTTCTCTGCTTTGCAGCCTTCAAAGTCTCGCCAGTTAAGAAAATAGTTCATGTCTGCTTCTTTCGTGTTTTTGTATTCAACGCCAAACTATCACACCGCTCGCGAAACGATGAAGAGCGCTTGCGGCTCTCAGACGGCCACGCGTATAGTCCGAAGTCCCACACTTTGGAGTTGGTGAGACAACCATGCCCGTATCCGGCTACGCGACAACTGAAGGCACGACTCGATACCGCGACCGCTTCAATGATTGCCTGGCTAAGAATCACTTTCGCAATCAGCAACAACTCTGGTTGTCGTCCATCGGGATCGGTACTTACCTGGGCAACCCGGACGACACCACTGACGCGGGTTACACAACCGCAGTTGTTCGCGCCGTGCAACTCGGAGCAAACGTGATTGACACGGCGGCAAATTACCGCTTTCAACGGAGTGAGCGCTCCATCGGATCTGCTCTCCAAAAGCTGGTTCAAGAAACCGGTTTCGCGCGCGAAGAGTTTTTGATTTGCACCAAAGGTGGTTATTTGCCATTCGATGGCGCGCCTCCGCGAAACGTGCGTGCTTATCTGGAAGAAACATTTGTCAAACCGGGTATAGCGAGCTTCGAAGATTTCGTAGGTGGCAGTCATTGCATGACGCCTGTGTACCTGCAGCACCAGCTGGATCAATCTCTCAAGAATATGAACGTCGAGTGCGTGGATGTTTATTACATCCACAACCCCGAATCCCAACTGGGCTCGCTTTCAGAATCAGAGTTCTACACCCGTTTGCGGGCGGCGTTTGAATTGTTGGAGCAGAAACGGGTAGAAGGCAAACTGAGAATGTATGGCGTCGCCACCTGGAATGGTTTTCGGGTAGAGCCCGATTCTCATGAATATCTTTCCCTGGCGCAAATGGTTCAGCTTGCGCGCGAGGTCGGAAGAGATTCGCACGGTTTTCGCTTCATTCAATTACCGTTTAATCTGGCGATGCATGAGGCGTTGACGTTACGTAATCAGACTATCGAAGACGAGCAACTGTCGGTGCTGAGAGCGGCAGCAAAGCTGGGTGTGACCGTCATATCAAGTGCTTCAATGCTTCAGGGCCGGGTCGCTCGGGGACTGCCGGAAACCGTTCGCCAACCGTTGGGATCTTTGGACAACGATGCGCAGACAGCGATCCAGTTTGTGAGGTCGAGTCCAGGTATAACGACGGCACTGGTGGGCATGAGCCGGAGTGAACACGTGGAAGAGAACCTTCAGCTCGCGAGCGTCGGGCCGGTTACCGAAGAAGAATTCTTGAAGGCGTTTGGAGAATAGTGAACCGCCAACGCTACAACTCATTTTCCGAATTCTGGCCGTTCTACGTGTCAGAACACAGCAAGCCCGCCACGCGCCTGCTTCACCTGATTGGCACAATACTCGGCACTGGTTGCATGATCCTTTTCGTCGCGTCCGGCAAATGGTTCTTATTTCCTTTGGGTCTGATACCGGGTTATGGCGCCGCATGGTTTGCCCATTTTCTTATCGAGAAAAACAAGCCCGCAACGTTCGAATACCCACTCTGGTCCTTCATGGCCGACTACAAAATGATCGCAATGATGCTCGTGGGAAAGATGGACAAAGAAGTGGCGTCACTGCAGAACCCCGAGCGGTAGCGACCGGGTCGTTTCCGCTACTCTCAACTTGTTGTTAATCTTATTTAGACTCGAAGGTTGTCGCTCTTGAGTTACTGGTTGAATCTAGTGGAAACGACCTGGTCGCTACCGCTCATGGTTCTGCGATGAGTGGCTACGTTAGGAGTTTCTGAAGGCTACACGTTTCAAACAAATATGCGAGGCAACATCCCCATTCCTGAAATTCCCCAGGGAGAAGATATCTGGCTGATGGTACTGGTTACTCAGGTGCGGGAACGGCGCACACAGCAGGGAAAGGTTTTCTGCGAGGCCTTAGCAAGAAACGCCACCGGCACGATTCTATTGAAAATCTGGGGCGAAACGATCGAAACACAGAGAGAGATAAAACCCGGACTGTGGGGCATCGCAGGCAGGCTTGAGACCTACCAGGATCGTTCGCAGTTTGTAGTTAGTGAATACCGCCCTATTAGTCTCGAACAATATCGCGAGCAACAGCCCGGAGATCCGATTCTGCCAAAAGCCTACACGCTCGACATCGAAACTCTCACGCTGCCTGATTTTCGCGAGCGCATTGGACCGCAACTCGAGAGATCAATGCGACTCGGAAACATGCGTTTGGAGCAGCAGCAAAGATATCTAGATGACATTGCTGAGGAAGAGGAGCGTTGTTATCAGCTTGGCTCACTGAGCGCGACGTCGGGCCGGGTTTTGTCGATTGCAATCCATGTGGGGTCTGCCCCCGGCTTCGACTTCGAGGATATCTTGCAGCCTCAAAGCGAACACGTCTTCGGCATCGATAAAGATGGGAATGAACAGGACGAAAAAAAGGCCCTGCTCGAGTTTCTTGCATTCATGCGCGACTTCGATCCGGACACCGACGAAATTGTCGGACACAACATCATCGGTTTCGATTTGCCGTTCATTTTCCAGCGCTGCCTGGTGCACTGCATTTCGGCCCGGCCGTTGGTAAACCTTGGCGACTACAATGTTCGCGGAGTTTTTGACACGATGCGACATTGGTGGTTGGGCGATAAGCGCAGTCGCGTGAGTCTCGATGATATTGCCTGGGCGTTGGGAATTCAGTCCAGCAAGACCGCGGAGGTCGAAGGCAGCAAAGTATTTGATCTCTACCAAGCCGGCAAGCTCGACGTCATTCGTGAATACAACCTCAACGACGTGCGCGTCACACGCAAGGTTTATGAACGAATGGTGGCCTGCTTCGGAAGATAACGTGCTGGAATGGCTTTAAGCTCACCTGAGAGAGAGAAACTCCCCAATCGCTCAAGTGTGCGCCCCACCCGCCTCAAGACTCACAATCTCTCGACATTGAACCAAAGAAAAAACCTGAGAATGGCTGGCTCCATAATTGAATGGCTATTGATCTTGAGCGGGGGCGCGCTGCGCTTGCCACCCTTCCTAACCTGCCAATTATTCCAGCTTGAGCAGTTAGGCTCAAATCTATGAATGGCTATTGATCTTGAGCGGGGGTGCGCGCGAAGGATCTGCATCAGGATGTAAGCAAGACTTCCGAATGATAGAATCACATTCATGGACATTTTGTTTCCGTGGTTGATGCTGGGCATCGGCCTCATCATCGGTGCCTTCTCCGTCTGGTTTCTGACTCGTCCCAAACTCAAATATGAGTACGAGCGTGCGCGCGCTGAAAGCGAAGGCGAACGGGCCACTCTTGCCGAACGGTTGGCCGGAAAAGAACGTCAGTTGCTGGAACTACGTGAGGGACTTGATCGCGAAGTTGCCCAAGGCGAACAACTCAGAACTGAGAACGCGGGCAAACTCGCAATGATGTCTGCCTTGCAAACCAGACTCGAGGAGGAGCGAAAAGCTGCACAGCAAAAACTCGGCTTGCTTGATGATGCACAACGACAACTAAGCGATGCCTTCAAGGCGCTCTCTGCCGATGCGCTCAGAAGTAACAACCAATCATTTATCGAACTGGCAAAAGCAACACTGGAAAAGTTTCAGGAAACAGCCAGGGGCGATCTCGAGGGGAGAAAGATGGCGATCGATGAGCTGGTGAAACCTCTCAAGGATTCGCTCGATCGTGTCGATGGAAAGATTGGAGAACTCGAAAGGGAGCGGGCAGGCGCTTATTCGGAACTGCGTGAGCAGGTGAAGGCCCTGGCCACCTCGCAATCTCAGCTTCAGGCCGAAACGGGAAATCTGGTGAAGGCCCTGCGCGCGCCACATGTGCGCGGTCGCTGGGGCGAAATCCAGTTGCGTCGGGTAGTCGAAATGGCCGGAATGCTTCAGTATTGCGACTTTGTCGAACAGGAGACTGTCGTCACGGACGACGGTCGGATACGGCCAGACTTGATCGTGCGCCTTCCAGGCAATCGTACGATCGTGGTCGATGCAAAAGTACCATTCGATGCCTTTTATGAATCAATCTCCACGACAGATGACGAGATCCGGAGCGCGAGGCTGAAAGACCATGCCCGGTTGGTACGAGGGCATATCGGTTCTTTGAGCAAAAAATCTTATTGGGAGTCGGTGCAACCAACGCCGGAGTTTGTCTTGCTTTTTTTGCCGGGGGAAACATTCTACAGCGCCGCCCTCGAGAACGATCCTAAGCTTATTGAGGATGGAGTTGCCCAGGGCGTAATCATCGCCACACCAACCACACTGATTGCTCTGCTGAAAGCAGTCTCCTACGGATGGCGCCAGGAGCAGATGGCGACAAATGCTCAGGAAGTCAGCGATCTGGCCAAGACACTCTACGATCGACTGCGAGTTTTCACGAATCATTTTGACGAGATCGGTCGTGGCCTTGATCGCGCGCTGGATTCTTACAACAAGGGCGTGCGATCGCTGGAGGCGCGCGTGCTTGTGACGGCGAGAAAGTTCAAGGAGCGCGGCGCAATCAAGCGTTCACGGCGGTGAAACGAAATGAGAGGTATCGAGAGATCTAAGCAGCGCGGCTTACACCGCACGTAAGTCGCGCTTCGAAGTCTGCGTAATCTTTGGAAAACGGCTTGGCAAAAGAAATCTGGTTAGGTCCGCTGCTTAGTAACAATCGTTCGCGGTTGATTGAGCGTTGTGCCGAGCTTGTCGCGAACAATCAAACCGACTCTCTTCTCTACCTCACCGCGTCGCAGCCGTTGCTCGATTTAGTGACTCAGGGCGTTCTCGACGGCGCGAAGAATCGCGGCCTCTGGGGGGAACTTCCTGTCTATCTATTCCGCGGCTTCGTCAGACGAATCCTTTCAACCGCCGTAGACGAAGAAGGACGCGGTCTGGCTCCCAGAGTTCCTATCGATCGGGAAGAGCTGCCGCTAAAACGCACTTTGATCTCGCAGATTCTGTCGCGATTGCTGGAGGTAAACAAGCTGAAGGCACTCGCGCCGCTGGCCGGTCGCGAGGGATGCGTCAATACCATCGCAACGCTCATCGGCGAGATCGAGAGGGCAGCAAAGTCGCCCGCGGAAATAGCCGAAATCATCGCCGCTCGCACACAAGATATATCGCCGGAAGGAACTACCATTGCGGGCGGTTTGTCGCGCCAGATTGATTTCGACAAAGAAGTCGGCCTTGTCTATGCGACGTATTGCGACCTGCTAAAGCGGCATCGACTTACGGAAGAAGATGCTGACCAGTTGCGCGCACTGGCAATTCTAAGCGGCGAGCTTGATGGGAAAAGATTCAAGAGCCCGTCGCTGGCCGACGTGCAACTGTTGGTGCTCGATGGTTTCTTCGATTTTACGCCAGTCCAGGGTGAGATCCTGCGCCGCCTGATCCCGCAGATTCCTGATGTCATTGTTAATCTGAATCACGACGAACGCAATCCGGAGATCTTTTTTCCGTTTCAGCAGACAATCGAACATCTGTGTGGCATCGCCTCTTTTGAAATATATCGGAGCACTAGCGACGTTGTAGCCACAAGTGGTGCATTGTCTGGACTACCCTCGAACCTCTTCAACGCTTCTGCAACCGGCCAACTGAAATCTATCGACGATGTGACAAAAGACCAGACTATTGTCCACCAATCCGAGATCCGGTACTTCGAGTGTGGCGATTGCGATACTGAGGTTCGCGTCATTGCAAAAGAAATCAAACGTCTGGTCTTACGCGAAGATTACCGCCTTGCGGACATCGCGCTTGTGGTACGACAGCGCGCCTCTTATGCGGAAACAATTGCCCGCGTGATGAGGGAAGAATCACTTCCCTGCAATCTGGAATCTCGCATTGAAGCCAACGACGTTCCTGCAACCCGTGCGGCGCTCAAACTCATGACGATTCTCGAACAGCTCGCTCGTGAAGAAACTCCAGCAACGAGAATTTCTGCACTGGCTGACCTGATCAAGTCGGAATACTTCCGTCTTGGTGCTGAAGACCTCACAATACTCTCAGCGCGGTTTGACGAAGAGTTTCGTGATTTATTACGAGACGACGAACAACCACTCGACACCGCCCGAGCCGAACAACTGAAGAAGCGCTACCGCATCGGCGTTTGGGACGCTGACGCGCTGGAAAATGCCTTCGCTTATGTTGGTAGCGAATTACGAGTGAGCGATTGGTTAAGCCGGGCCCGCAAGCTGATTACGGAACTTCCCGCTGCACCCGCAACCAAAGAGCTGCTAAACATTGACAGTGGAGAGCTGGAACGCGATCCGGACGTTTCTGACCAGATTGAAAATGCGGAGACCGCGAAGCTCGAAGAAAGAACAGTCGAGAGAAAACGGCGGCCCTCACGCGACATTCATCCCGCCACGCTGGCCTGGACGTCACTCGTAATTCAGAGTTTTGCGGAACGAATTCAGGCAGTTCCACGTGAAGGCACGCCCGTTGATCTACGCCTGGCGATCATGAGGTTGTTGGACCAGTTCAGTTTTCGCGAGCAGATTGCCCGGCCGATACGGAGCTCGGCTGAAGATCGCGAACTGCCGCAGATGATGCTCAATTTCAATAGCCTCGAGGCGCTGCGGCGGGCGTTTGTCGCCGCCATCAAGGGCATTGAGATCTCTGCTGACATTCTGCTTGGACCGCCTGTGGTTACCGGCGAGTTGAGTGTCCAATCAAGACAGGCTCCCATTACCAGGCTATCAACTTTCCTCGAAGAGGTACGTCGAGCCCTCGGTTCGCAGTCACAACTTTTTGGCGCCGCGGATCGAGGCGGCCTGCAGGTGCTCGAAGCAACCGATGTTCGTGGCTTGCGCTTTCGCGCCGTTTTCATTGCCGGGCTGCTCGAAGGTGGCTTTCCCTTACGTGCGTCGCGCGACTGGATCTATCCCCACGAAGAACGAGAGCGACTGAGAAAATACGGATTGCCCCTTGAAGACATCTCGCCGGCCACGTTGCTCAAGGAGGAACACTATTTTTATCAGGCGGCCTGTCGCGCAACTGAACGCCTATATCTGAGCCGGCCGTTATCACTGGCAGACGATTCTGAAACCGTCGCTTCCTATTACATCGATGAATTGCGGCACGCAATCGCACCCCTGGAAATCAGAGCTGAGACAATCCGCCGCGACTATGACGGCAAAGATCTCGACGTGATTTCGGTTGCAGCGGAACTCAACGTCGCTCTTGTCCGGCAGGAGGAAAGGCATCTTCATCGAGGCGAAAACCGGCAGCTGCTTCCGGTCCCACGAATCAAACGATTGCTGACACTGGCACGCAACGATGGCTTCTTAAGTAACTCTGCGTTTCGACGCATCGAGATTGAGCGCGAGCGCAACGGTCCTGCGTTTGGTCCCTACGATGGGGACATTACCGATCCGAACATGATTGCCCTGCTGAACAAGAGATTTGGTCCTGAATTTGTCCATAGCGCAAGCGGGCTCAGCGTTTATGGCAATTGCGCATACCGCTTCTTCGCTCAGCGCGTCTTAAAATTGGAACCACGCGGCGAGGCAGCGCTCGATCTGCAAGCGATTGACACCGGCAAACTACTGCACGACATTCTGCGTCGCTTCTTCGAACAGCACCGGCGTCAGGAGCTCAACAAACTCGATCGGCAGAAACTGAGAGACGAGTTAGCCACCATTGCGGACCGAGTTTTCGACGAACATGAGCGCGTGGTGCCGCCGCTCAACAAACAGATCTGGAAGATCGATCGCGAGATTCGCAAGATTCTCCTCGACCAGGTGCTGCTGTATGAGCTGGAGATCCAGGAGAAGGCCGCCGCACGAGGTGTTGTGCCCGCATATTTTGAAGTCGCGTTTGGCGGTATGAAATCCGTTGCGCGCGATCCTGATTCAACGGAACAACCGCTCGAACTAACTCGCGTTACTTTCGTCGGCGAGGAGACAATGAAGATCAGCGGCCAGATTGACCGCGTTGATATTGCCTCCGACAACACCCTCATCGCATATGACTACAAGCTGTCGATGGGATCTACCAAAGAGGACATCAAGTCGGGGCGCAGCCTGCAACTGCCAATCTATCTTGAAGCGCTCGAAAAATTGATACTCCCCGACCACCCGATCGCCGGCGGCGGCTACTACGTCATCCGCGGTGGGAGCGACCGTCGTAACAAAGGACTGCATCGCGCCAGCGCGATCAAGTACTCGGGAATTAGCGCCAGGGTTAATGCTGTTGTGTCAGATGAGGAATGGCAGCAGATCCGCAGCGACGTGATCACGAAGGTCTGGGACTTTCTCGATCACATGCGCGCTGGGCATTTCCCTGTCAGTCCTTCCGAGAAGGAAAAAACGTGTCGCTTTTGTGACTTCGGAGCGGTGTGCCGGTACGACCGGTATAGGATTGAAAGAAAGAAATAGTCATCCGCAGATTACGCATCAGATTGCACCGACTAGCACAAAATAAATCATCGCTGGCCGCGGAGCGGCCGAAAGAAGGTCGCGAGGGACAAGCCCGGGGTCCCCGGCGGGGCATCCCCGCTGGGGTGGAAGCGCGGAGCGAAGCGGAGCGCGCCGCCCCTGGTAATGTGCATAACAAAGACCAAGCCCTGAAAGGGCGACAGAACGCATCACCAAACATACCGTTTGTCAAAAAGCGAAGGCACCGATCAACCAGCGCCGGAGGCGCGGCAGAAGGTACTCTCCACTGCGGTCCTCGGTGTCGTTCTATCACCCTTTCAGGGCTCGGGATCGTGGCGTCAGGTGATCCTTCTGCCGCGCCTCCGGCGCTGGTTGATTCTGGCTACCCTCTTTCGCGCCTCCGGCGCGCGATGATGGCAACGCGATTGCGGAGAATCCGCGCAGCGCAATTTGTGAATAGCTAATGTCATTACAAGATCAAAAACGCGAGCTGCAACCCGAACAGGCAGCAGCCGCATACCAGATCAATAAACACATCTCGGTGACGGCCGGGCCAGGTTCCGGCAAGACGACCGTGCTCGTCGAACGTTACCTTCACATCCTCCGTGAACAGAAGCTTTCAATCGATCAGATCGTCGCTATTACATTCACCAATCGCGCCGCCAACGAAATGCGCGAGCGCCTTCGAGACCGGCTCAATCACATTCTCCAAACCGCAACCGGAAAGGAACGGCAGCGCTGGTTGGACTACAAACGCACATTGGACGGCGCAGTAGTCACCACGATTCATGGCTTCTGTGCGCGTCTATTGCGTGAATTCCCCGTCGAAGCCCGCGTCGATCCGCAATTTCTCTTGCTCGATGAGCACCGGGCAGCAATGCTGCTGGAAGCGGTGGTCGAAGAAGCACTCACGGAGTTCATCAGCTCCGGTCACGTTGAGATTTCCCGTTTGACTCTTGGTGTGGGACGGGGCAAGTTAGCTGCCGCCCTTGCACAACTCTACCGCGATGTGCGCGGGCAGGGCCTTTCCTTCAACGAGCTCACTAAGAAAACAGCCGAAAGTCATGCCGGCGAAGACGATCATGCTCGAGCACTCGTCGAACTGGACCACGCGATGTCCGACTTTCTGGTGTTGCCGCGTAAAACCCCTGCCGCGAAAAAGAATCAGGCGGAAGCTAAATCAGGATGGCAAGAGGTGCGGCCATTGTTGCAGACGATTCCCGAACCCGACACATTGGCGGACTACTGCAGCGCAGTAGAAGGCTTTCGCAAATTGAGACCTTCAACGTACGCTGCGATCGCCGACCATCTAGATGTGCTAGACACACTTGTATGGGGAAGGAATCTACTGGGACGAGTACCTCAAATCTGCCTTGATCTGTTTGCCAGGCAATATGCACTCGAAATGGCGAACGTGCTGAGCCGCATCGATGAACGCCTCAACCAGGAAAAGCAAAAGTTGTCGGCGCTTGATTTTGACGATCTTGAGCTACGTACCGTGGAACTGCTAAACAAACCTGCAGTACTGACGCGCGCCGCCGAGCGATATAGGTTTTTTCTCGTTGACGAGTTCCAGGACACGAACGGTTTGCAGCAGCACTTACTCGAGCGGCTGGCTTCGTTAGAAGGCAAGCGTGGCGGCGCGAACCTGTTCATCGTCGGCGACCGCAAGCAGTCGGTCTATGGTTTTCGCGGTGCGGATGTCGATGTGTTTCGCCGTATGACCGAGACACTCATCGCGAGTGGCGGAGAGTTAAGGCCACTACGACTCAATTTTCGGAGTCAGCCACCGCTAATCCAATTCTTCAACTTCCTGT
>WNFY01005367.1_pt1 | contig 15163 bp, 17 predicted proteins | sample 5400091 | NCBI WGS metagenome assembly WNFY01 (sample SAMN13153364, study PRJNA577476) | soil metagenome | isolation source: 60 cm soil or saprolite under grassland replicate 1 | place: USA:California | collected 2016-06-15 | reverse complement strand
CCGGGGATATTGTGAGGGCATCAGCTTCTTCTCGAGAGCTTCCTAAGTTGGGTTGGAAGGGCGGGCTTGGAAATCTTCCCTCGGCTTACCTCACTGGAGCGCTTGCCGCTCGGAGAGCTATTCAGAGAGGTATCAAGGAGGCTATTCTGGATCTTGGGCTCAAGGGTCCGACGAAAGGCTCGAAGCTTTTCGCAGTCCTGAAAGGACTGGCGGATTCTGGTCTCACTGTCCCACACTCTCCAGAAAAACTCCCACCTATGGAACGGATCGGAGGAAATCACATCGCCACATACGCGAAATCATTGGCGGGCGAGCACGATCTGTACAAGAAACGATTCAGCGCATATCTCAGCCGAGGATTGAAACCTGAGGATCTGTCTGGACATTTCGAAGAGATTAGGAAGACTGTGTCAACAGCACCCGTGGAGGTGGCCAAGTGAGCCAGCGCCCCGGTCAAGAGATCGGATGGGTGCCGAAAACCAAGCTCGGCCGACAGGTCCAACAAGGAGAGATCATATCCATGGAAGAAATCTTCACCCAAGGATTGAGGATCAAAGAGCCGGAAATTGTTGATACACTCTTGCCGAATATTCAGCAAGAGGTTCTGGGAATCGGGTTTGTCCAGAAACAGACCGACGCGGGGGAGAGATCGAGGTTCAGAGCCGTTGTTGCTATCGGTAATGGTGACGGTTTCATCGGGATTGGCGAGGGGAAGGCGCGGCAGGTCCGGACGGCTATCGATAAGGGGACGGTCCAAGCTAAACTGAATATTATTCCTGTCCGGCGGGGCTGTGGGAGCTGGGAGTGCCGCTGCGGGACTCAGCACACGGTCCCGTTCAATGTTACAGGTAAGACTGGGAGCGTTCGGGTAGAAGTGTTGCCTGGGCCGCGGGGTCTGGGATTGGTTGCCGGGGAGATTCCGAAACAGGTTCTCCGGCTAGCTGGTGTGAGGGACTGCTGGACCCGGACCTTCGGGTCAACCTCGACTTTGTCATCGTCCGCGTTAGCGGTTTTTGACGCGTTAACGCAGACGTACAACGTTGTGACGCAGAGCGACTGGGTGAACTAGATGGAGTCGCCGAGCAAGAATCCAATCCTCGCGGTTAGGCTCCGCGGGACGGCTTCGGATAATCCGGATGTTCAGAGGACGATGGAGTCGTTGAAGCTAGAACGGACCTTCCAGGCTAGACTACTAGATAATACGCCGTCGAATCTGGGAATGCTTCGCTCAGCCAAGGTTCTAGTGGCATGGGGAGAGGTCAGCCCGGACCTGCTGGGACGCGTCTTGGAGAAGCGGGGTGAGCGTGATGGCGCTGATGGATTGGATGATGGTTTTCTCAGACTCTTGGGGAAGTCGAGTTTTGACGATCTGGCGAAATCGGTCGTGGCGGGCGAGACGAGTCTCCACGAACTGCTGCGGGCTGGTCTGAAGGTGCCCTTCAGGTTCCATCCTCCACGCGGAGGATTCAAGCGCAGTCTCCGGCGGGCCGCGACCGACGGCGGCGAGCTAGGCTACCGGGGCGCGGACATCAACAGTCTAGCTAAGCGAATGATCTGAGTCGGGCCGGATAGGAAACTCGAATATAGTCTCGGACGATCATTCTGTCTTTGGTTGTCCAGTGTTTGGCTCCGCGTAAAGAAGCTCGGCGTCACCGTAGCCGTTCAGGCTGGTGGTTCGACGTTTTCGACGAGATGGAAAGGATGGACCGGTTGATGGACGACATGATGCGGAAAGCGGTCGAGATGCCCAAGGCGCAAGAGGGAGCCTCACCATTCGTCTACGGGTTCTCAATGTCTGTCGGTCCGGACGGGAAGCCGATCATCCGCGAGTTCGGGAACGTGGAACCCGGCGCACGGGGTCCCCAGGTCAAAGAGGAGAGAGAGCCGCTCGTGGATGTCATGGACACTGGAAAGGAGGTGGTCGTGGTGACCGAACTGCCCGGAGTGGAGAAAGAAGATATCAAACTAGAATCTACAGACAGAGCGTTGAAGATCAGTGTCGACTCGGCGAAGAGGCGGTATCTGAAGGAGCTGGAAATGCCGCACATGGTTGATCCACGAACCGCGAAGGCCACGTACAAGAATGGGGTGTTAGAGGTCCGGTTCGCGAAGAGCGACGAGAAGAAACCCACGCGACCCATACCAGTAGAATAGTAGGGAATATGAGAAGGACGCCCGTACAAAAGTGTGAAGGACTTTTTTTGTTTAGACATACCCCCGGGGGGGTCGAGAAATAGTTAGTAGAAAAAGAGAAGATAGCAGAAGAATAAGAGCTAACGAAAAGAAGATGGAATGAGCGCTCGGGGCCATTTCTGGCACCGATGTTCTTTCCAAAAGGGCTGTTTTGTGTCGCGGGAAAGATTTTTTTGTAAATTCTAGAACGGGGCCACTCACTGTCTGAAACAGTTTTTGGCGAGATTACCGGTTTCACGCGCAGAACAGCCGACCCAGCCATTTTCAAAATGGGCATTTACCGGATGATGCAAGCGTGAACTGGGCACCATATCGGACCACCCTCCCGGATTGCCGATCCAGGCTTATTTTGAGCGATTCTTCCGACTGAACTATCCTGCTGTTTCTACTCTGAAAAGTAGTTTTGAATCCCGGACGCCTACTATTCCTACTCGAAAAAGTATGGTCGTGACCGATGAAAACCCTGAAAAACAGAGAAGCCGGCAAGATCAACCAGACCTCTATTGGAGCGCCCAAACCTTCCGGACCCGCTTCGACCCAGACCGATAGAGCCGCTGCCTTCACCCCTCAGACCCGGACAGTACACCGGACCACGAGAAGAAGAGCTCGGAAGAATACTCAAAGAAATACTAGACAAACTAACAACAATAGAAAACAGACTCAAAACAATAGAAGAACAACTCAAGACAAGACACTGACCGGACTCAGCGTCTCAAGAATCCTCATACTTGGAATATTCTAGCTCCGACTTTGCAGCCATCACGAGATCGTTCTGGCTCAACCCCTTAATCGCATGCGTCCACAATACCACCCTAACCCGACGCCACCCGATGAAAAGGTCCGGATGGTGATTCTCCAGCTCAGCAATCCTACCCAGCGAATACGCAAAATCAAGACCAGCGAGATAAGATTTGAAACGAAACTCTTTCTGAATCGCACCCGACTGAATAATCCATCCCGGCAGATCCTTCAAACGCTCGGCAGCCTCTTCGACCGAGAACGGTTTCGCATTATTGCAAGGAACACATTTTACTGACGCCAGACGAAGGATTCCCTTGGCAGCAGATCCCTTCTCCATAGCCGTAGGACGTTGCTCATTCAGAAAAGGTTTCTAGTATCCAGATCTCGCCGAGAGAAGAATTATCTTGCAATCGAGAAGGACAGCAATCAGGATGCTTGGTGTTCAGAAGATGAGAGGGAAAGACTAGTGCCGACCAATTTGTTTGCGAGCCCTCCTAATTCTCTGAACAGAAGAGACGAAAATCGCTACCCGACAAGCGTCGATGTACTGGTGCCCAGCCTGAAGGGGCTCTCGGACGATTTCGTGGAGCACGTTCGGAGCCGAATCCCAGTTCACTGTCTCCTCACCTCGTCCGCGCAATGGCGCGGTTGGCAAGACTGCTGCGACAAGAATCGTGGAGAGACAGAATTGATCGAGCCTTCACCGGGGACACCCTAGTCAGGACGGAAGCTGTCAAGAATATTCGGATGCCTAACATACCTGTCTGGGAAGATGAATACATCAGACGCTGGGTTGAGAAAAGTGGCTTCAGATGGCTCAGAACGCCTCACATTGTGTGCGATCACCTTCGCAGGTACAATCTGAAGCCTTCCTACAATGTAGGCAGGTACGGATACTATCTCGGACGGTTGCGCGTGAAGACCCAGCTCAAACGAGTTGCTCAGCTGCCAGTCAAGGTCGCATTCGCTCTCGCGTACACAGGCAACATTCGCACCGGAACCTTTGCGGTTGAGAAAGACCTGAACATCTTCAAAGGCGTCCTCCACGCTTACGTTCGAAGAAACAGCGGCTCACCTCTCTATACTTTGGCGCAGCCATGAGAATCGTCCTCGTACATCCACGAATGAGTGTAATGGGAGGCGGGGAACGGGTCGCGATCCATTCAATCAAGGAGGCGCTGAGAGAAGGACATGAAGTGTCCCTAGCAACCGAAGAGTTTGACGTTGACGGTTTCGAGGACTTTTTCGGCGTCCAAGGCTTTTTCAAGAATATCCAGCTACTTACCTATCGGCCCTTTCGGCCAATAATTCGTAAGGCTGTACTCTATCAGAGACTCATCTATCACCAATCGAGGCTGCGAAAGATTGTTTCCAAGAGACGAATGTTTGATCTGATCTTGAACACAGCGGAAGTGGCCAACCAACCATCCACCAGATTGCCCGCCATACAGTACTGTTACTTTCCAGAATATTTCAGCCATCTGGAATCTAACGGGCACTCGAAGCTCTGGGAATCTTACTATTGGCCCGCCAAGGTCTTCTACCATGATCGCGTCAGCCGCATCGACCGCCTGCTAGCGGTTTCTGACTTCACTCGAAAATTTGTAAGAGATAGGTGGGGACGTGAAGCCACGACTCTCTACCCTCCCTGCCCTATCGACTTGTACAGTAATTTGACCATCCAAAAGCGAGATTTGGTTGTGACAGTTGGCAGAATGGCGCCAGAGAAACGTATGGAGCTATTCTTGGAAATAGCTCGGAGACTACCAGATATCGACTTTGCAATAATAGGAAGCATAGTCACAGACAAAGGGTCCTATTACGACATGCTGAAGACCGCGGCTCCGGCCAACGTCTCATTCGTAGTGGCGCCTCTGAGAAAGGTACGCGAGATTCTAGGAAGCGCAAAGGTCTACGTTCACTGTGCCCAGAACGAGCATTTCGGAATCACAATCGTCGAAGCGATGGCTGCCGGTTGCGTACCTGTGGTGAACGACAGCGGGGGGCCGCGCGAGATCGTCTCAGATGACGTTGGTTATCGATGGAACTCTATCGGAGAAGCATCTACGCAAGTTTCAACAATGATCGAAGACGACGACCTTCGCAGAGAAAAGTCAAAGGCCGCAGTCCTCCGCGCAGATCTTTTTGGACCCGCACCGTTTGAATTGGGCATCGGAGGGGCAATACGCCAGTATGAGTAACACCCTCATAGTCTTCGCAAATGTCACTCCCGAAATGTCGGAGCATCGATTCAGAAAGGCGATACCTGCTTGCGTAACTACATAGCCGTAACAATTAGCAGACAAGAGGAAACCTCCGCTCTGCATATTCCCCTTTACTGTCACGTTGAAGAGAGCAAGTTCGACAGGTACAAGCATCAGCGCGAAGAAACATACTATCTCTGTGAAAAGCGTAACAGGGCAATGACAATCGCGCTAGAGAAATATCCAACCGCAACTCACGTACTAAGTCTTGACTCGTACTACGTGAAACAAACCCAAGCCCTCAAAGAGCTGATTAGGATGTATGAGGAAATTGGTGATGACAACATCATCTTGGGAGGTCCGATCTGGTATTACAGGTTGAATAGACTGATTGACAACAGAACCAAGTTCTACGACGCTTGGGGTTCGCCAGAACTACTCAACATTCATCCCAAAGACACCAAGGAATTTCCACAAATTGTTCAGCTGCCCTCGATAGGAAACTGCGTCATTTTTCCAGTCTGGGTATGGAAGAAATATGGCTTCCTAACCCCCGAGCCCTTTCCTCAACTCGGTTCTTGTTACACGCGACTTTGCAAGATGAGCGGGTTACCTGTTCTAATGGACATGAAAGCTAAGCTGGTCAGGGACCGAACGAATAGCTCAGAAGCGTATTATCCCCTAAAGAAACGGTTTCGAGTTACAATGGGATACTGCAAAGACAAAGTTCGGAGTATGCTACAACAAAGGATGAAGCTGATTTGACTGCCAATGCCCCTTCAGCTCGCATCCGAGACATGGACGCTATGGATTAGTCCAAGGTTCCGCCCTTTCCGACTGAACAATTGTGCAAACTCGATCCCTCACGACGGCTTCGTGAGTAGGTCAGTTTCTATCGAGATTAAAGCGCCAACCGTCCACTAGTCCTAAGAGCCTTTGTCGTGCCTTCCAGGCCCTCAATCTTGGGTTGAAGAATTGCTGTCGTGGCCTCACCATTTTTAACAGGATTTCTAAGGGGACAGCGAGGATCCCTTCTATTGCCAAGATAACCGTGGAGAGATGGGGCGTCATTTTCCAATAGCGGAAGTATAGTACTATACCATATGACTGATCATATTCTATCCAAGAGGCATCTTTTTTCGTCACATAGGACCCGTAGTGAACCATTCTGCAGGATGGAAACAGTTCGACTGGAATGCCATGCTTCTTGAAGTTAAGAAAGGCATCGAGGTCTGATACTCCGTTCAAGTATCCCCTATTCCAAGGTTTCCCATTGAACATCTCGAGGGCTCTCCTACGGATCATGAAAAACGATCCAACGGGGTTGTCCACTCGAATCGTCGTTTCTCCATTCCATTCGTATTGCACTGAGTAACTTGGAAGGTGTCTTCCAACGATCCTTCGGATTAAAGAACCTGTTCGGGTATTATTTAGAAAGAATACGGAGGGTGTAACCAGTCTCATAGGGCCTTGCGGGGTTCCATCCTGGCTGATTAACTGTGGCGCAGCAACAAGCACATTGGATTTAGAGCAAAATTCGAGCATTTTCGGAAAGCACTCATTGAAAATAATGTCTGGATTGGAGAGGCAGACCCATTCGCCTTTGGAATGGTTGAGTCCTATCTGATTAGCCTCAGTCCATTTGATTCTTCGCTCTGAGAGGAGAATCGTCAAACCAAGTTTTGACGCTTGAGGTGAATGTGAAAGCGCATCTAAGTATTGCTTGGTTCCGTCGGTCGAGTTGGAGTCAACTATGATTATCTCAAGATCGGGCATACTGAGTAGGAGGATTGATTCAACGCATTTTCTTATGTGGCCGAGGCAGTTCCAAGTTGTGATGATGATCGACAGTTCTGGCATGCGTGTTTCTCTCGATCATGAGAGAGAGCCAAATATCCGCGGGTGAGGATCGAGCTGTTTTAGTTTGAATCCGTATCCGTTCAGAATACTGTGTAGTTCCTCCTTTGCATCTTTGTCATGAAGCTCAACCATTATCCTTCGAATTCTGTGATCTTCAAGTGACCTTCTGGCGCCCTTTAGCACACGGAATTCGGCCCCCTCTACATCTATCTTGACGAGGTCGGCCATTTCTCGAATCCTGCTATCGTATGTAGCAGTTGTTACAGTTACGCTCTTCTTGCCCAGGTAGGTATGGGCTGGTCCAGTTCCAAGCTCAGGTCCAGGATTGTATTTGAAGACGGGCATGAGCGTCTCCGCAGAGCCTGTAAAGCCTTCGTGAGCATCCAGATAGAACTCGGCCTGACCGTCGAGGTCAGAGAGAGCCATTGGGAATATTGTGATATTATGTCGAGACTTATCCTCCACTCTCCTTCTCAATGCAGGCAAAACATTCGGATTCGGTTCGAAAGCGTAAACTTGCCGGAAATGAGGGGATAACCGTATGCTGTAGGTTCCTACGTTCGCACCCACATCGACGAAAAGCCCGCCCTTGATTCGGCACAGCTCCTTCCATACTTCAGGTTCGAGGGGTGGATGCTTCCGGAGAAGATATTTCTCGAAGAGAAACCTCCAGTCTTTCACGCCTTCCCTTACTCCACCTAATTTGTGTATGCCCCGCCTGATATGACAATTTCATTCATTCGAGCTGGATATCTGTTTTCGTGATTTCAATTACCTTTCAGATCCTCACAGGACCCCCAATCTCATTTGGAATTTGGAAATCGAAGACAAGTTCGAGCATCTGGTTCAACGAACGAATGAAATAGAAGGGGGTATATTTCGAAGAGCCAGCAATGCAGCATAAGGCACTTGCAATTCCTACCATACAGTGTCGACTGTGTGCCTCGCGAAAGCTGACGACGGTTCTGTCGCTGGGAAATCACTACGTCTCGGATTTTGTTACGGCCGCCGGGCAACACCCAAAGTCTCCCCTGGAACTCATCCGCTGCCGAGACTGTGGATTGGTTCAGTTGAGACACACATTTCCTAGAACGAGTCTGTACCGACATTATTGGTACCGTTCAGGAATTAGCAGAACGATGCGCGAAGCGCTCGCGGATGTTGCCCTAAAAGCCTACGAGGTGGCCAACCCAAGGCCGGGACAGATAGTAATCGACACGGGTTGCAACGATGGAACACTGCTCCGCACCTATCCTAAATCCGGAATCAAACTAGTCGGGTTTGAGCCGGCAGAAAATCTCGTTGAAGATGCGAGAAGGGGGGCCTACTGGGTGTTCAACGATTTCTTCAAAGCGGACGCTTTGTGCAAGAAATTCGGTGATGAGAAGGCCAAAATCGTCACGAGCGTAGCAATGTTTTACGATCTTGAGGACCCGAACACATTTGTCAGCGATATTTCCAAGTGCCTGGCCCTCGACGGTGTCTGGGTAGTGCAACAGAACTATTTGGCGACTATGCTTCAGAAGAATGGCTTTGATAATATCGGTCACGAACACTTAGAATACTATTCTTTGAGCACGATGGAGAGACTGCTATCGAGGCACGGGCTAGAGATTTTTGACGTTGAAACCAACAATGTCAATGGCGGGAGTTTTCGAACCTATGCAGGCCATCGAAGAAAGCATCCGGTACAAGAAAGCGTCAGACGGATGAGGCAAACTGAGGAACAGCTGCGCCTTAACAATGGTGGGGTTTATCGCACCTTCGCAGCGAACATTCGAAAAATCAAATCTCACCTGGCGAAACTCATCTCTAAGGAGGTGAAGAGCGGAAAGACTGTATACGTATATGGTGCCTCGAACAGAGGCAATACCATACTCCAATACTGCGGGCTTGATTATCGATTGATCAAGAAGGCCACGGATGCAAATAGCGAAAAATGGGGGCTAAGAACAGTTGGAACCAAGATACCCATAGTCTCCAAGGAGGAGGCTCGAAGAGACAAGCCGAACTATTTCCTAATATTACCCCATCACTTCCTCGAAGAGATTGAGCGTGAAGAGAAAGACTATCTCGATCATGGTGGAAGATTCATCGTACCCCTGCCTGAGGTTCGCGTCATTGCTCGAGAATCGGGCCTGACTGGAAGAGGCTGATGTATCATTCGATACAAGGTAGTTGACCTAGGGACTGATTATCCTGGGAAGATAGAGGACTTTTCCGACGCAAGGAACTCTTTCCTATCTAAGAATGAGTGGGTCCTTTTCATCGACAGTGATGAAGAGGCAAGCGGAATGCTTTCGAACTATCTCAGTCGGTTGGAACCGAAGTTTCCCTATTACTGGATAAGACGAGTCAATCTGTACAATGGGAGATATCGCTCTGCTTGGAATCCGGACCTCGTTCCAAGACTAGTCTCGAACAGAGTCAAATTCGTGGGTCGCGTCCATGAGAAAGTCGTGCCTAAGGAGCCGCACGGCGAAATCGATTTTCCGATAATACACAATCACATAAGGGGCATCACATACAAGAACTTCTGGTATGAGTCTCTTCCGATATATCGACTATGGCTCGGAGTTAAGAAGGCGATTGAAGTCGTGGTGGACAGGTAATGGACTCGTCAGATTTTTGGATTGAGTTCGAAGTTCAGTCCTTTTCACAGGTCATGGCAGGCCCTCTCATGTTGCGCGTTTGTTTGAAATGAAGCTAAGTTTGCTTACCGCTTCGTCACGCTGAGTCAACAGCGCCTTCGAAGTGTTCTTGATGATCTCGATTATTGCTGTGACATACAATTCAAGACCGGAGATCGAACGCTTCCTTTTGTCACTTTCACATATTCTGGAAGAGTTCCCGCTAGAGGCCGAAATAAGAATCTGGGATAACGCGTCTTCTGATGGGACCACGGAGTATCTTCGTTCTTCAGAAAAGGATCTCGAAGCACTCAGAATAAGTCTCCACTTCTCACCTGAGAACGTGGGCCTCAGTAGAGCACTAAACCTTGAGATCGCCGAGTCTGAAGGAGAGTGGGTGCTTCTATGCAATCCCGATGTGGAGTTCTCTCGTGATGTCCCGAGGCTCTTCGAGTTCGGTTCATCTCATCCCGAGTACGGGATCATTCCGGATATGATGAACCCCGACGGTACGCCTCAAAGGTCCATACATAGGCGGTTCCCAAGTTTTGCTAGAATATTTTTTGAGTATACTTCCGTTGGGGTCTACTTCTCCCGCCTGATTCCATTCATTCGAGACGACTACAAATACTCTCGTAGGCAGTTTGCATCCCCAACCCCCATCGAGCAGCCGGGAGCCTCGTTTCTACTCCTTCACAGAAAGACTCTGGATAAGCTCTCAGATCAAGGAAGGTTTCTCGACGAAAGCTTTCCGATATTCTGGAACGATGTTGACATGGCAATGAGGGCTAGGACGAAGGGGGTACGATTCGTATTGCTACCAGAAGTTAGAATCCTGCACGGATTCGGACACTCTGTCAGAAAGACAAGCAGAGAAAAGCTACTGACCCTCTTTTTCGGAAGTCATGGGCTGATTGGGTTTACGACTAAGTGGAGGATGCACTCTAGGACCATCCAAATGTTATTCTTTCTCGATTCCATCTTCGCCGTGTCGCTGGGCTTTCTTGGATACCCCGCAAGACGCCAGAGAGGCGGGAATCTTGGTTCGAGTGGACTATCCTCAATGTTAAGGTGGCGCATCATGAAGTTCTGGTGCAGCCTTCACTGAACACCAGGAATCTCAGACTCTGATAGCATAGGTCGGGAAAGCTCCGGCGGTATCGTCACCCTACGATCTTGGGCTCTGGAAACGGTATGATAAATTTGCCGCCTGAATTGCGGAAATCTCGCTCTTTAGCAATGATTTCGTCCTTGAAGTTCCATGCGAGGAGCAATGCGAAATCCGGAACGACTTTTCGAAACTCGGCCGGCGCAACAATGGGGATACGGACTCCCGGGATGAATCTCCCTTGCTTGAAGGGTGTCGAATCAGTAACGAAATCCAGTATTGAACCATCGATCGAGCAGTAATTGAGGAGAATGGTTGCCTTTGCTGGAGCTCCGTAGCCTACGATTCTCTTTCCGTCTCTCTTTAGGCTACGTAGAAGTTCTACTAACTCTACTCTAATCTGTTGGACGCGATGGGAGAATTGCTCCAGTGCATTAAGCGTGGCTCCGGATTCTTCCTCACGAAAGACGCGATCTAGCGCCTCCTTGTGTTTGGAGTACCTGCCTGGATGAGCCGCTATCCCTCGAAGGCTTCCACCGTGAATGTCAGGGAAGTACTCGATGTCCACGAGTTCTAGACCGTGCGTTTCTAGGATTTTGGAAAGGGGTCTGAAACCGAAGTAGGATAGGTGTTCATGGTAGACAATGTCGAAATTGTAATGGCGAAGAACGTCGACGACCCAAGGGACTTCAAAAACGAAAATCCCTTCGGGATCCAAGAGCATATTGACGGACTCCATGAAGTCATTGAGATCTCCAACATGGGAGACTACATTATTGGCGGTAATGATCTTGGCTTTGCCTCTTCCAATCTCCTCCACGGTTGCCCGACCAAAGTACTCGTAGAGCGTTGGGATGCCAGCTGCGTCTGCTAGGTTTCCAACGTTCTGAGCCGGTTCGATACCGAGTACAGAAGCCCGTCTTCGCTTGAACGCTTTCAACAGGGTCCCGTCATTGCTCCCAATGTCGACAACAAGATCCCCCGTGTCTAGGCTGACTAGTTTCGCCACTCGTTCGGCATATTGGTCGAAGTGAACTAATGATGTGTTGGCTGTCGCCGTCAGAAAAGCATATTCGTCAAACATTTCCTTCCGGTCCACAATGTCGAGTAGCTGAATGAGCCCGCAGTCACTGCAATAGAACATCCGCAGAGGATATCTTGGCTCAGGAGTCGGATCTCGGGCTCGCTGCAAAGGCAAAAAAGAATTTGCCAGCGGCAAGGAACCGAGGTCGAATCCTAGTCGCAATCTCACACTGTCGCAAGCTCTGCAATGGGTTTTAGTCGACATTGGTAGATTCGGACCCGTCTGGAGATGGATTGGGTCTTGTCGTGTTGCTTTTAATAAATCCTGAATCGGCACATCCATCTATGCTGCCCGGCGTGCGCGTTCACGACGTCAACAAGAGGATAGATGAACGAGGCTTCTTCGCCGAAATTGTGCGAAATGACTGGAAGGATTTCTTGGACGACGATACGATTGCCCAAGCCAACGTATCGCTCAGTTATCCTGGAATGATCAGAGCTTGGCACAGACACAGAAAAGGCCAGGTGGATTACTTGATGGTGGTGAAGGGAACAATGAAGATCTGCGCCTATGATGATAAAGAAGGTTCTTCGACCAGGGGACATTTGGAAGAGATCATAGCTAGCGAAGAGAAATTACAACTGGTTCGCGTGCCAGGACATTATTGGCATGGCACAATGACCCTGGGCGTCCAGCCCTCGCTCACCCTATACTTTGTGAGCCGGTTGTACGACGCAAAGGACCCCGATGAGGATCGAAGGGCATGGAATGATCAGAGTATTCTTGACCCGAAGACTTCCAAGCCGTTCGATTGGAACAGACCTCCTCACAAGTAATAATTTTAGCCCGGGAATGGGTCAAACCTTACGGGCAGAGGTTTCCTGGTTCTTCATTTCCCGGATTCCTTCGTCAGCGGTAAGAAATCGCATCCCTAGGACCCTCTCCGCTTTCTCCACTCGCAAGCAACAGTTCCTGGGTCGTTTTGCTTGCTGGGGGAATTCGCTGGAGAAGACGGGTTGAACCATCTTGGTGGGGTATCCGAAGATCTGAGTCAGTTTTGTTGCGAACTCGTACCTGCTCAAACATGACCTCCCTACTGTATGGAAGATTCCGTTTTCAGGTCTCTTTGCTAGTCTCAAGAGAGCTTCTGCTAGGTTGTCAGCAAAGGTTGGACAGCAGTATTGGTCTCTGATTGCTTTCACTATCTTGGTATTCTTGAGCTTGTCCAAGACGAACATGCCGAAGTTCATCTGCTTAGTAGAGCCGGAGCGTATCTCAAAAACCTGGGAGTGCCATCCGTAGACAACGCTGGGCCGCGCGATTGCGTAATTCGAGAGCTGAGAAACTGCTCCTTCAGCTTCTAGCTTTGTCACCGCGTAATAATTCAGGGGATGAGGCGTGTCAGACTCAACATAGTGCCCGATCGTTCCATCAAAGACAGAGTCGGTGGATAACTGTATGAGTCGACTCTCAGTCCTTCGGGAAGCTTCGGCAAGATTTCTCGCGCCGCCGACGTTGACCTTCTCGGCCTCCGCTTGATGAGTCTCGCAATAATCCACATTCGTTAGAGCAGCCGTGTTGATGATAACCTTCGGCTGAACTTCCCTCACTAAATCCAACGTGGCCTCGCGATCGGTTACGTCTAGCCGTTCTGAGTTTGGAAAGGGAGACTTTCGTTCATTTTGAGTATTGTAGGCTTCGAAGGAGTGGCTGGCGGCCATGGAGGCGAGTTTCGATCCGACTAGTCCTGTCCCCCCAATGATCAGAAGCTTGTCCAAGTCTAGCTCCAGTTCTCTCGGGTAGACTTTTCAAGCTTGAGCAAAACGATGTTGCAGAGGGGAAACTGTCGATCTTACAGATTGATACAGGCCGGTGTGGTTCTTGAAGGGTTTGGTCATCACTGGCGGTCTCGGTTTTATTGGAAGTAATTTCATTCATCACATTATGAAGTCCCGTAGCGACCTGAGAATTACCAACGTAGATTTCAAAGGACCCGGAAGCAACCCGGCCAACGATCTAGACCTCAGGAAGAACGCGCGCTACCGATTTGTGAAAGGTGACATCGCGGACTACGCGTTCACTCGCAAAATGCTGAAGAATGCTGACCTAGTGGTGAACTTCGCCGCGCAGACTCATGTTGACAGAAGCATCGCAAACCCCGAACCGTTCTTTGAGAGCAACGCCAAGGGTGCCTTCAATCTGTTTCAAGCAGCAAAAGAGAGGAAGATCGACATGCTAGTGCATATTTCAACGGACGAAATCTACGGATCGACCGACACCGGCTCGAACGACGAAAGGAGACCTCTGAACCCCTCAAGCCCATACTCCGCTACAAAGGCCGCCGCCGATCTAATGGCACAAGCCTGGAATCTCACGTACAAACTACCCGTGACTATCCTCCGATGCACCAACAACTTCGGACCTAGACAACACCCGGAAAAATTCATCCCCAAAGCAATCATAAGGGCACTTGATGGAAAAGAGATTCCCCTTTACGGCGGAGGAAGACAAGTCCGCGATTGGATCTACGTAGAGGATTTCTGCAATGCCATAGAACACGCCATCGATCACGCCGTCCCCGGACAAGCATACAATATCTCGGCCGGCAACGAGTTGTCCAACAGAGAAGTCGCAGAACGTTTGATCACGCTACTCGGCATTCCAAATGTTAGGTCAGTAGATGTTGAGGATAGACCTGCCCACGACTTCAGATATAGCCTAAACTCTGAGAAGGCTCGCAAAAGCCTTGACTGGAAACCCGCCTACGCATTTGACGAAGCGTTGGCGCTCACAATCAAATGGTACAGGGAGAATATCTCTTGGTGGAAGCCACTGGCTACCCAGAAGGTTCTCTCTGACAGTCCTTGGAAATAGTGATGGTAAGCGTGCTGAAAAGATCCTACTTGTCGCCTTCCGTCACAGGGAAGCTTCTGACGCCCATTCGTCTTGGACTCCCAACTGACTGACCCTCGAGTAGGGCCTCTGCCTTGTCAAGAATCGCATGCATGTCCGCTCTCTCTTGGACACTCATAGTCTTCTCTGCGTCGAGCACCTTTGAGAGACCACGGACCGTTGCTACCCACAGTGGCAAGAATACTTCCTGTTCTTTTCCCGGGATGATCTTGTAGATGTAGGGGTTGGATTCCGTCGAAATCGATGCGTCGGCGGCGAACGCGCCGGTCTTTTTCATGTGATACATTCCGATAGAGATGCACAGGGGAATCAAGATCGCAAGCGTGATAATCGCGAATACAGTCAGACTGTGAAACAGTGGTTCAGTGATGCTGTTCTGTACAATACCCAGCTTGTAGATCACAAGTATGTTGCTAATGAATCCTATGAAGAACGCGAGGTATGTGTTGTATCCTGTCCTGAAGTAGGACCAGCTCCTGAACAATAGCTT
>WNFY01003287.1_pt1 | contig 15164 bp, 13 predicted proteins | sample 5400091 | NCBI WGS metagenome assembly WNFY01 (sample SAMN13153364, study PRJNA577476) | soil metagenome | isolation source: 60 cm soil or saprolite under grassland replicate 1 | place: USA:California | collected 2016-06-15 | reverse complement strand
CAGCGGTGTTAACGCAGCCCGGTCGGCCTCGGCCCGCTGGCCGATGACCTGCCCGTGAGTGCGGTGCACCTGGGCGCGGCGGATCGGCAGCCACGCGGCGAACACGGGATGCAGCCGGCTCAGCCACCTGCGGTCACCTGCTGTGATGACGATGCGCTGGCACCATCTCCCGTAGGCAGTTGTCACGGACTCCGGGGGCGTGCCAGGACTGGCCATCCGTTAGACCCGCCGCTGACGAGGACGCGTGCTGATCGGTTTCTTCGTGGGCGTGTTCGGGGACGGGCCTGGTGGCCTGGGTGGTTGCTGGTCAGGGGGCGGGCGTGTACCGGAGGTCGGGGTCGGCGGGGCTCTTGAGGCCGATGCAGTGACCGTCGGGATCCTCGACGATGGCGTACCGGGATCCGAAGAACGCGTCGTAAGGCTGGCGACGCCCGCGATGGCCTTCCGCGGTCAGCCGGGCGAACTTGTCGTCGACGGCATCTCGGGTTGGGACGCGGAAGCCGATGACTGCGGTGCCGGGTTCCAGTGCCTGGCCGGCCCAGATGCGGGTCATCGCGCCGTTGTCGAGGTCGACGTGCACACCGCCGCCGGGCGGGCCGTCGACATGGCGGGCGCCGCTGCCCGGCGGCCATTCCCCCGCGGTTGAACTGATGTCCAGGCCGAGCATGCGGTAAAAGCGGATGGCGGCGTCCATGTCGCGCACGACGATGTTGAGCTGGCTGAAGACAGGCCCGTCGGTCATGGTCGCAACTCCTCGGCTGGGGCACTTTCCTTGGGGGGCACACTCAGAGGATGACCGACGCCAGGACTGCTGGGCTTGGAGATTTGGGCGCTACGTGGCGCCGGTCAGGTCCTCGTCGGGGGTATCTCGGATCTCCTGGGCGATCCACGAGGTCGGCGTCAAGCCGGTCAGCGCCCGCCATTCGTGATCGAGGTGAGCCTGATGGAAGTAGCCGCAGTCCGCCGCAATCCGGGCCAGCGAGCCACAGGGGGCCGCTTCGATCAGCGCGGCGGCGCACTCGAAGCGGAACACTCGGGCTGCTTGCTTGGGCGACAGGCCGTACTCGGCCCGGAACCGCTCAGACAGCTGACGCCGGCTCACGCCAAGGTCGCTGGCCAGCGCAGCGATCGGCAGATTCCCTCCGCACCTCGCCAGGCGCGTCCACGCCGCAGCCGCGGCGGGCGGTTCAGCGGCGTCGCGGAGCAGGCCGCTGAAGGGCACAATCGAGGACCTGGACCCGGGCAGGCCAGCTCGAGGCGAAGAACAGCCGCTCGGCCAGCTCGCTCGGCCATCGGCCCCAGCCGCCGTGCAGGTCAACGACCGTCGAACCGATCACTCCCGCTGGCATGCCGAGCAGCGACCGCACGCCGGAGGGCGTCAGCTCGACGCCAACCCCGCAGCCGTGACCATCGTGAGCCACCTTCGCGAGGGCAGTGTGCAAGCCACCCACCAGGGCGCCAAACGTGCTGGCAGCGGGGAGGCCCGGCATCTCGACCCTGAGCGGGTCATCAAGGCTGATCATCACTGTCACGTGCCGGGACGGGGATAAGTGATGCACACCTGGCGCCGCACCCTGGTAGCGGTGCCACGTGTAGCGGCGAACGAAAGGCCGAAGCACCAGGCTCGCCAAGCCCGCAAGCTGTTCACATTCGCCGCCCACTCACTCAGGCTACGCGGGCCCGATCAGGGCCCGTCCAGAGCATCTCACTCTGGCCGGGTGTTTGGCTGCCAGCGCGGTCTCCGACCCCCCATGACCCGCTGCTCCCGCAGGCGCGTGCGCCAGCGACCACGATGCGCTCCCGGCCTGCGTGGACAGAATCCGGTATGAGTGACAACCGGGGGCAAGTGGCGCTGGCGAGGCGCGCGCCACCGGTCACATCGCAGGCCGCCCACCGCTACGCACTCCGCTGGAATCCAACGCCACCCCGCCGCGCACGCAATCCAAATCTGCGAGCCGCACCGATGCCGCGGCCATCCCGAGCAAGGCGCTCCGAACGGCGGGTCGGCCTGCGCCAGGCGCAGAACTGATCACGGGATGTGACACAACGCAGCCGCGGCATGCGGGCGCCGTGAAGCCGAAATGGCCCGCGCTGGTCAGGCCGACGTTGGTCAGGCCGACGCGCCGGGCATCTCCGGTAACGCCAGCAGCCGGGTTCGTGTAGCCGGCGATGACACTGTGACGGTCGCGAACCTGCCGCCAGCAGGTGCATGGCCAGGTGCGTTTTCTCGGCGGATGCTCAGGGCGAATGGAATCTTGCCTAGGGCGATGCGAGGTGGATAGCGATGAGCGGCCAGGGGAGTGTCTACAAGCGGTGCGGCTGTGTCGATCCGGTCACGGGATGGCAGTTAGGGAATCGGTGCCCACGGCTGGCGGGCAGCCGTCACGGCAGCTGGTATATCCGGCTGGAACTGCCAGCAGGACCGGACGGCCGACGCCGGCGGATCCGGCGTGGCGGCTACCCCTCCCGCAAGGCCGCGGCGGCCGTGCTCGCCGCCTTGCACGGCCCGCAGCCCGGCGATCCGACAGGCCAGGTGCTGACGACAGGTGACTGGCTGGCGCACTGGCTGGCCTCGCGCACCTCGCCGGCCACGTCGACGATGCGCGGCTATGCCGCGCACGTGCGCCTGTACCTGGAGCCCTACCTCGGGAACGTGCTGCTGGCCGAGCTGGCGGTTGCGCACGTGCAGGCCATGTTCACCGCAATCGTCCGCCAGCATCAGGCAGCCGGGTCGCCGGTGACTGCCGCGACACTGCACCGGATCCGCGCGACGCTGCGCGCCGCACTGAACGCTGCACTACGGCGCGGGCTGATCGGCGACAATCCTGCTGGCCGCGCTGAACTGCCCCGTTCCCGCCGTCCCCGTGCGGTGGTGTGGACGTCCGAGCGGACCCAGCACTGGCAGCGCACTGGCGAGCGCCCGCCGGTCGCGGTGTGGACCGCGGTGCAGACCGCGCAGTTCCTCTGCTCAATCCAGGATCACCGGCTGTACGCGGCCTATCACCTGATCGCGCTGCGCGGCCTGCGCCGGGGCGAAGCCGCCGGGCTGTGCTGGCGCGACGTCGACCTGGACGGCAAGGCCGCATTCATTTGCCAGCAACTGCAGCAATACGACGGGCATCTGACCGTGTGCCCGCCCAAGACATCGCACAGCGTCCGCGTCATCGCGCTGGACCACACGACCGTCGCCGCGCTGCGCGCGCACCGCGACCGGCAATGCGCCGAGGCCGCCAGCTTCGGTCCTGGGTATCACGTCAGCGGGTACGTGTTCACCAATCTCAACGGCGACCCGATGGCGCCCGACCGGCTCAGCCGCACGTTCACTAAGCTCGCCGCCGAGGCCGGGCTGCCTCCGATCCGGCTGCATGATCTCAGGCACGGCGCGGCCACTCTCGCGCTGGCCGCGGGCGTCGACCTGCGCACCGTGCAAGAGCAGCTGGGCCACTCGAGCATCGTGCTCACCGCCGACACCTACATCTCCGTGCTGCCGGAGGTCTCCCGCGCGGCTGCGGAGAAAGTTGCCGCGCTGATCCTGCGGGCCGGATGCATGGTCCCGGGTACTAGGCACCGCCGCCATCGCCAGCACTGGCGCGCCAAGTCCCGGCGACACAACCGGCCGCCAGCACGGCGGTCGAGGGCGCAGCCCGGTCGGCAGATCGGCCGCCCAAGCCGCCGCAGCCGTGCCAGTCCTCGCTGATCCTGAGTGCTGGAACATTAATCCCAGGTCCGCAGGACCCGTAACCGTGACCCTGATGCAGACGGGAGCTAACTCAACACCAGATCCCGTGCCTGGCCCACAGCCCGCCAGGCGCTGGACGCTGCCCGCAACGCGCCGCCGCCAGACAAGGCAACCGCACCGTCCCAGGAACTAGCCGCCGCGTCCCCACAAGGGGCTCAGTCTGGCCCCACACAAGATCACCACCGACGCCGTGATCATGCATCAGCGCAGGTCAGGACGGGTGCGCCGCCAGGGACTCGAACCCCGAACCCGCGGATTAAGAGTCCGCTGCTCTGCCAGTTGAGCTAGCGGCGCTTGGAGACGCAGTGATCGTAGCAGCATCGCGGAGACTGCGCGAAACGCTCGTGTCCCTGCAGAACGGCCACGGCGGCGTTAGTTTCCGAGATAGCGGCCGACGAATTCCGCCGCCCGTGAGGCCCGGCCGGTCCTCGCCTCCTGCCGGTCCGCCCAGCTCATCACCTGCAGGCCGGCGTTCACCCCGAGCCAGCGCAGCGGCTCGGCCTCCCACCTCGGTGAGCGGTGTCCCACCCAGGGCAGCCGCGTGATGCCCGACCCGTTGCCGAGGACCAGATCGGCGAGGGTACGCCCGGCCAGGTTCGTCGTTGCCACGCCGTCGCCGACGTAGCCGCCGGCCCAGCCGACGCCGGTCGAGCGGTCAAGCCCGACCGACGCGCACCAGTCCCGCGGCACGCCGATCGGCCCGCCCCAGGCGTGTGTCACGGCCGCGTCGGCCAGCGCGGGGAAAAGCTCTGCCAGCGTCTGCCGCAGCGCCGTGAACACGGCGGGCGCGCGGTCGAACGACGGCCGGATGGCCGAGCCGAGGTGATAAGGGGCGCCCCGGCCGCCGAACGCGAAACGCCCGTCCTGGGTCCGCTGCCCGTAGATGATCAGGTGCCGCAGGTCGCCGAACGTCGGCCTGTCCGCGAGGCCGATCTGCGCCCAGGCCTGCTCAGGCAGCGGCTCCGTCGCGATCATCAGCGAGTAGACCGGCACGACCGTGCGCCGCTCGCCGGGCAGTTGCGCCGTGAAGCCCTCCGTCGCCCGGATCACGTGCCTGGCCCGGACCATGCCCGACGGCGTGACCAGGCGGCCGGGCAGGATCTGCGTCACCGGCGTGCGCTCGTAGACGGTCACTCCGCGGCGCCGCACCGCCTCGGCCAGGCCGCGCACCAGCCTGCCCGGGTGAATGGCCGCGCAGTGCGGCGTGTAGGTCCCGCCGAGCACGCCGGTGGCGGCGGCGTACTCGCGGGCCGCTGCCGCGGTCAGCAGCCTCAGGTCCGCGGAGCCGAACCCGAATTTCCTGGCCTCGGCCACCTCCGCGGTGGCCCGGTCAAGCTGTGCGGGCGACCTGGCCAGCATGACCGTCCCGCCCTTGGCCCAGTGGCAGTCGATCCCCTCGGCCGCCGCGGCCGACGCGACCTCGTCCACGGTCTCCTGCATCGCCCGGCCCATCGCGATCGCCGCGTCCCGCCCGGCCATCCGCGCCAGCTTGCCGAGCGAGGCCGGGAACAGCGCGGAGCACCAGCCGCCGTTGCGCCCCGACGCGCCGAATCCGGCGATCTCCCGCTCGCAGACCGCGATCCGCAGGCCGGGCTCCGCGCGGGACAGGTAATAGGCGGTCCATAGCCCGGTGTAACCGGCCCCGGCGATGGCCACGTCGACGTCGACATCGCCGTCCAGCCGCACGCCGGGAGTGAGGGTGCCGGGCACCGTGTCGAGCCAGAAGGACAGCTTCCGGTAGCCAGCGCTCGAGGACATGCGTCCCATCGTGACAGCCCGCGGCGGGCGGCGCGCATCCGCCCACGCCGGTGCCCTGGCTGACCCGGGGCGGACCTACCCGCCACGCTGGCGCCCTCGGCTGGCCCGGGGCGGACGTTCCTGCCCGCGGGCCCGCGGCGCAGCGGGCCGGCCGGTCGGGCATCCTGGGGGAATGCCCCACCACGCGCTCGCCTCGGCGCCGCCACCGGCGCCGCGTCATCCGTCCGACTGCTACCGCGTTGCACTGGTCTGCCTCGGGAACATCTGCCGGTCGCCGACGGCCGAGGTGGTGCTGCGCCGGGAGCTAGCCGAGGCCGGGCTGTCCGGCCGGGTCGAGGTCGACAGCTCTGGCACGGGCGACTGGCACCTGGGCCGGCCGATGGATCCGCGGGCTCGCACGGAACTGGCGGCGCGCGGGTACGACGGGTCGGCCCACCGGGCCCGGCAATTCGAGCGGTCATGGTTCCGCGACTACGACCTCGTGGTGGCGATGGACCGGCATAATCTGGCCGACCTGCGCCGGATGGCGCCGGACCGGGAAACCGCCAGAGACCGGGTCCGGCTGTTCAGGTCGTTCGACTCGGCACTGGCCGGTGATCTTGTCGCGGGCCAGCGCGACGACAGCTTCGGCGGCGACGTTCCTGACCCGTACCACGGCAGCGCGGCCGACTACGCGCTGGCCTTTGACCTGGTGCAGGCGGCCGCCAGGGGACTGGCAGCCCAGCTGGCCGCGCTGATCAGGCGGCCCGCGGCGGACGGCAGCATGCGCGACGGCGCCGGTGTGACCGGCGGTGCGGCGGATGGCGCGAGTGCGGTCCGCGGTGCGGCGGACGGCGGTGCGGCGGATGGCGGCATGCGCGACGGCGGGGGCGGCGACGGCGGTGACGGCAGCGGCGTGGACGGAACGGCACCGGGTCATCGGTGACCGGGCCTGCTTCGTCGCCGGCCCCGGCGGACATGGACGTGGCCGCGCGCATCGGGCGGCTCACCGGCTCTGCCGTGCGCGATCTGCGCCGGATCGGCGGGCAGCACCGCTGCGGCCACTACCGTGTCGTGCTGTCCGACGGGCGGCTGGCGTTCGCCAAGGTAGCCGCCGCGGATCTGGGCGCGGGACTGAGCGGCATGTTCGAGTCAGAAGCGCGCGGGCTGCGCTGGCTGGCCGACGCGGCGGCGGTGCCCGTTCCCGACGTGCTTGGCTGGGACACGGCCGCGCTCACCATCGGCTGGCTGCCGGCCGGGTCGCCGGACGCGGTCGCCGCCGGCCAGTTCGGCCGGGATCTCGCCCGCCTGCATCTGGCCGGGGCCGCTGGATTCGGCGCGCCCTGGCCCGGCTTCATCGCCGGCCTGCCGCTCGGGAACGACCGTGACGTCTCCGCCGGGGCCAGTTTCCCGCGGATCCAAGGTGGCGAATCCGCGGATCGCGGACCTTCCCGGGTGCGCGATCGCGAGATTGACCACCTTCCCGGCTCCGGCGGCTGGGGCGGCGGGGACGGCGACGGCGCTGAGGGCAGTGATGATGCCCGGCAAGGCGGCCGGAGCGCGGACGGCGCTGCCGGCTCCGCCGGGGACTCATGGCCGCAGTGGTACGCCAGGGAGCGGCTGCTGCCCTACCTGCGCCGGGCCTTCGACGCGGGAACGCTGACCGGGCCGGACATCCGGCTGATCGAGCGAGTGGCCAGCCGGGCCGGCGCGCTGGCCGGGCCGGCCGAGCCGCCGAGCCGCATTCACGGCGACTGCTGGTCGGGGAACCTGCTCTGGTCCGGCGGCCGGACCTGGCTCATCGACCCGGCCGCGCACGGCGGTCACCGCGAGTCCGACCTCGCGATGCTGGCCCTCTTCGGCGCGCCGTACCTGGACCGGATCATGGCCGGCTACCAGGAGGCCGCGCCGCTGGCGGCCGGCTGGCGGGCCCGGGTGCCGCTGCATCAGCTGCATCCGCTGCTCGTGCACGTCTGCCTGTTCGGCGCCGCCTACCGGGACGCCGCCCTGGACGCGGCCCGCCGCGCGCTCGCCGCCGGGTAGCCGGGGCTGGCAGGCCGCATAGTCGCGGGCGATCCGGGCGTCAGCTCTCCCGCTTCCAGGTGTTGCTGAACGCGCGGGAACCGAACAGCCCGCCGGGCGTCGCCAGTGTCAGGTGGCTCGGGGTTCCGTCGACCAGGATGATCTTGTCGTGGTTCCAGTTGGGCGAGGCGATGCCGCCCCGCTGCTTGCTCTTGTCCGTGACATGGATATTCACGTAGCTGATGATGCCGAAGTCGGCGAGTGGCAGCGTGCTGGCGGCGGCCGGGGCTTCTGATATGACCTCGGCCGAGCGGTTCTGGCAGGATGGCCCGCCACACGGCTTCCACAGGTTGAATCGCTGGCCGTTGGTGACGTCGGTCAGCACGAAGTTGTACTGGTTGTGGTGCGCACCCGAGGTGCTGTTGAAGTACACCGACGCGGTCACGGCGTCGCCGGGGTTCACATGGACGCTGGAGACCGTCTCGATCGGCAGCGCGGGATAGGTCTCCCACCACGCTGAGTACGTCGGCGTCGGGCCGTTGCAGTCAGCCTCAATGCCGGCCTGCTCAGCCGTCTTCGTGGTGAACCCGTCCAGGCCGACCCAGTGCACGGAGAAGGCGTCCGCGGTGACCGCGCAGTTGACCGCAGGGACCGTGAACGTGGCCTGGACGTAGCGGAAGCTGCCGCCGGAGTTTTGCGGGAATGCGGCGTATCCGGCCCAGTTGTTGCTGTGCTGCGTGCTCCCGCTCTCGCTCCCAATCGGGTTCCCGCCGGGCAGCAGGATGGCCGGATGCGTATGTACGGCGGCGTCGTGCTTGGCCGAGGACGCCGTGGCACTGCCGGCCGATGCCGCCGCGAGGATCACCAGCGCAGCGAGGCCGGCGGCGGCCGCGAGCGGACGGGTGAATCGTGCGGTGTGCATGAGGCTCCTATCATCGGGCACGGCAGCCTGCGCGGCTGGCTTTCTGACAAACCATTTATACGCAGTCGCGCCTGCGCCGCCGAGCACGCATAATAGGGCTTTCGGCTGGCACCGGGACGAGCCGGCCACGTGGATGCCGATATTTCCCGGCTGGCCGCCCGCCAGCCCGCGACGACGCGGGCCGCGTCGCGACCAGAATCTGACCCTAGCCTGCGCCGAGCACCTCGGGCGCCAGCGGGAGCGTGATGCGGAAGGTGGCCCCGCCGCCCGGCGTCGGCTCGACCTGTACCGCGCCGCCATGAGCCGTTACCAGGGCCGCCACTATGGCGAGGCCGAGGCCGGTCCCGCCTGCTTGCCTGGCTCTGGCCTGGTCGGCGCGGTAGAAGCGTTCGAAGGCGCGTTCTGCCTGGTCGGGAGTCAGGCCAGGCCCGCGGTCGGCAACCTCGAGGATGGCGGCAGGCCGGGGGGTGCCCGGCGGCGGTACCGGGCCGGGGACCGGCCCGTCATCCAGGGTGCCGGAACGAATCCGCACCTCGACGGGAGTCCCGTCCGGGGTGTGGATGAGCGCATTGCTCATCAGGTTGCCGATCACCTGGCGGAGCCTGACCTCGTCGCCGAGCACGATCGGGGCGGCGCCGGACCCGACCGTCAGCTCGATGCTGCGGGCCGGCGCTATCACCCGGGCGTCGTGCACCGCGTCGGCAGCGAGCGTGAGCAGGTCAACGGGCCGGCTCTCCAGCGGCCGCTGCTGGTCGAGCCTGGCCAGCAGCAGCATGTCCTCGACCAGCACGCCCATCCGGGATGATTCCTGCTCAACCCGCTGCATGATCCGGTCAAGGTCCACCCGCGTGAGCGGACTGCCATCATCCGCAGTCGTGGCCAGGGGCTCGCCCGCCGGTCCGGTCTCGATCCCTGCGTCCTTCTGGCCAGGGGCGTCAGGCCCGGCGCGGCCAGGGCCGCTGCTGCCGGCTGCTGCGCTCCCCGCGCCGTTCTCCAGCCCGCCGCGCTGCCGGTAGTACTCGGCGAATCCCCTGATCGCGGTGAGCGGCGTGCGCAGCTCGTGACTGGCGTCGGCGACGAACTGCCGGATGCGATCCTCCGACCGGCGGGCCGCCATCTCGGAGTCGGCGCGGGCGCGGAAAGCGAACTCGATCTGGCTGAGCATCGCGTTCAGCGAGCGGCCGAGCCGGCCGACCTCGGTCCGGGCGTCGCGGTCGGGGACCCGGCGGGTGAGATCGCCGGCCGCGATCGCCTCTGCGGTTCGCTCGATCTCGGTCAGCGGCCGCAGGCTGGTCCGCACCAGCGCGATGCCGACGACGGCCAGCACGAGAATGATGATCAGGCTCACGATCAGGTCGATGCCGATCAGGCGCCCGATGGTCCGATAGACATTGGTGACGTCCACCCCGATGATCACGGTGCCGGTGATGGTGGTGCCATCGGGGAAGATGAACTGGTGCGGGTAGGCGAGCACGCGCCAGCGAGCGTCGCCAGACGTGGCCGCGACCGTCGTCGGCTTCCCGTCGTGGGAATTCAGCCAGCTGGCTGAGGCGGGTATCGCCGGGCCCGGCAGGATCCGTCCCTGCGACGACTCGGGGCTGAAGGGGACCCCTGGCCTGATCACCATGTGCACGTGCCCGCCCGTTGGCACCCAGGCCAGTGCCAGGCCGCCGCTCAGGACCGTCGTCTGCCCGCCGCCGAGGTAGTCCTGGATGGCGCGCTGGAGAGGCTGCGCGTCGTAGCTCGCCAACTGGGCGTCCGTCTGTCCGAGCAGGTAGCTCTTGAGCACGGAGATGCCGGTGATGCTGATAACGGCGAGCGCGACGGCCACCAGCACCAGCAGCGCCGACGTGAGCTTGACGCGCAGCGGCGTGCGGCTGGGCAGCTGCCGGGCGGCCCGCCAGGTGCGAGCGAGTGCTGATGGCTCAGCCATGATCATCTAGCTACGCGGACGGGAGCCTGAGCACATATCCGACCCCGCGGAGCGTGTGCAGCAGATGCGGCTCGGCGGAGTCGACCTTGCGCCGCAGCACCGAAACGTAGGACTCCACGATCCCGGTATCGCCCCGGAAGTCGTAGTCCCAGACATGATCCAGGATCTGCATCTTGGACAGCACCCGGTTCGCGTTGCCCATGAAGTACCTGAGCAGCTTGAACTCGGTCGGCGACAGCTGGATCTGGGCGCCGGCCCGCCACACCTCGTGGCTGTCCTCGTCGAGCTCGAGGTCGGCGAACTTCAGCCGCGGCGGAGGCTCCGTCCCATCGCCCCTGGTCCGGCGGAGGACGGCTCGTATCCGCGCTATTACTTCTTCCAGCGAGAACGGCTTCGTCACGTAGTCATCGCCGCCGAGCGTCAGGCCGCGGATCTTGTCCTCGGTGGAGTCCCTCGCGGTCAGGAACACCACCGGGATCCTGGTCCCGCCGCCGCGGAGCCGCCTGATCACGTCGAAGCCGTCCATGTCGGGCAGCATGACGTCGAGCACGATGAGGTCGGGCCGGTGCCGCTGCGCGGCCTGCACGGCCTCCGTGCCGGCCGCCGCGGTGATGACCTCGAAGCCGGCATAGCGCAAGCTGGCGGAGAGCAGCTCCAGGATGTTCGGCTCGTCTTCGACCACGAGCAGCCTGGCGTCGGCCCGCTTGCGGACGTCGTTCGCCGGGCTCGTCATGCCAGCCATCCTGCGCCTGATTCCTGAGCGCTACCTGAATGCGCGCTGTATTAAGGCTGGATCCTAGCGCGGCCGGGCGGGCTACCGCGGCCTCGGCAGCCGGGCCTGATCGTGCCGCCGGGCTTAGTCGCGCGCCGCCTCCGCAGCCGCTCCGGCCGGCTCCCACTGGGAGATCGCCGCTGACCGCGATCCGACGCCCAGCTTGGCGTAGATCCGGTTCACGTGGTTCTTCACGGTTTTCTCGGCGAGGACGAGGCTCGCCGCGATCTCGCCGTTGGAGTGGCCTGCCGCGATGAGCGTCATGATCTGGGCCTCGCGCGCGGACAGGCCCGCGGGATGCGGTGCTCCGGCGACGCTGCCGGTCCTCATGAGAGACCTCCGGCTGTTGCGACCATCCGCGGCGGGGTTGCGCATGGTGATGAATAGGGTCCGGGTGCGTGCAATGGTCATACATTCCCATAGCGCGCGCATGTGCGCATGGAGTACGTGATGCTTTCTGCGCTGCGCCGTCCGCGGCCCGGCCGGCCGGGCCGCGGACGGCGATGCCTAGGGCGCCTGCTTCGAGCCCGTCAGCAGGCTCTTCGGCACGCGCCTGTCGTTCTTCAAGTCGTCGAACAGCTGCGTGGCCTTGGCGTGATCCCAGATGAGGACACTTCCGACGGACAGCGTCTCGCCGGTCGCGATCGGGACCGTCGTGGTCTGCGGGCTGCGGAGGGCGAACGCCACCCGGATGAGCTGGTACAGGCTCGTGCCCCGGTCCACGGTCAGCGTGTCGGTGGCCCCGAGCGCGGCGGGGATGGCGGCGAACGGGTTGAGCACCACGCCGAGGCTGGTCACTTTCTTGAGCAGGGCCTTCATGAACAGCCGCTGATCCTGGATGCGCTGCAGGTCCTGGTTGGCGAAGTTGTGGCGGGTGCGGACGTAGCCGAGCGCCTGCGCGCCATCGAGCGTCTGGCAGCCTCGTTTCAGGTTGAGCCCGGCCGCCGGGTCGCGCAACGGCTGCTTGATGCACATGTTCACGCCGCCGATCGCGTCGACCACGTGCACGAAGCCGCCGAACCCGATTTCCATGTAGTGGTCGATGCGCAGGCCGGTAGCGTTCTGCACGGTCTCGGCGAGCAGCTTCGCGCCGCCGAAGGAGAACGCGGCGTTGATCTTGTTGCTGCCGAATCCGGGGATCGGCACGTAGGAGTCGCGCGGCAGGCTGATCAGCACCGGCGGGCCGCCGTTCGACGGCATGTGCAGTACCAGGATCGTGTCAGAGCGGTGGCCGACGTCGTGCCCGGTCGCCAGCTGCCGCTCTTGCTTGGCGGTCAGCCCCTGGCGGCTGTCTGACCCGGTGATCAGCCAGTTCTGGCCCGCCGATGCCGCGGGCCTGCCCTGGTAGTCCAGCAGGACGTTCTTCCTGGTCAGCTGTGCGTTCAGGTAGAAGTACAAGCCGGTGAGGACGACGAGGAGCAGCGCAAGCAGCGCGCAAATGATCGCCAGGATCTTGCGCGGGCGGAGCCGCCGGCCAGGTCCGCCCGGCCCGCCGGGCGGAGTGCGCGGTCCGTCGCCGCCTGGCGCGGACCGTGACGGCGGCTGCGAGGGCCAGGCGGAGCCTGGGCCGCCCGGCGGGGCCTGGCCTTCGCTGCGCGGATACTCGGTCCTGGGATGCGCGCCGCGCGGGTAGTCGGCATGCTGGCGGTCAATGCCCGCCGCGCCGGGACGCCCCCCGTTCCTGGCCGGCAGCTGCTGCGTCGGGTCCGCCGCTCCCGGGGTGCCAGCGGCCCCGCCCGCCGCGCCGGACGACCCGCCCGCGCCGGGACCGTCCCTGAACCAGCCCTCCGGCCACTCACTCATCCTTGCTGCCCGTCCTTGCCTTCGCTGCCATCATCCTCGCTATATCCAGAACGCTCTCGCGGCCCGCTGGGACGTCGCCAGGTTTCTGGAGAATTGCCAGCCCACCAGATCGTGACCACCTCGCGGCCGGACGAGCCGAGGTCGGCCGGGCACTCGGGGTCGACGCCGGCCTCCACCAGGGCATCGCCGACGTCGTCGGCCCGGTCCGCGGGCAGGCACAGCCGCCGCCTGGTGACATCGACGAGTTCAGCGAAGCTGGCGTAGTCAGGCCCGCCGGGCCGGTTCCAGTACCGGAACCGCGGCTGCAAGCCCATCGCCCGCAGGATGTCCAGGAGATCCGCTGCGGTGGGGGATACCGGCCGCTGCAGGCCATGAAACTTCAGCCAGAACGAGTTAAGAGTGGTCAGCGGGTGCTGCGCCGTTATCTCGACGACCACCTGGCGTCGTGCGTGTGAGGTGAGCTCGGCGGCAAACGGTACCGGCTCCGGCGCGTTGAACATCACATGATGGCAGGTCACCAGGTCAGCTGGCGGCGCCTGCGCGGCGACGGCGGGCCAGCCGCCGGGCACCAGGCGTGCCTCGGCGCCCAGTGCGGCGGCGCGCCGGGCGAGGAGCTCGAGCATGCCCGGATCACTGTCGACGACGGTCAGCGAGCTCGCCCTCGGCAGCAGGGGCAGGCAGGCGGCACCTGCCCCCGCGCCGACGTCGAGGACGCTTCCGGCCGGATCGAGCACTGCCCATTCCTGTTCGTAGGAGGGACCGAACGGGGCGTCGGCGAGCCGGTCGGCTCGGCGGGCGAAGACCTGGCGGGGAAGCACCCACGGCGACTCATCAACCGCCGCGGTGATGTGCTCAGGGATCGCCCATGCGGCGAGGTCTGCTCGCCAGCGGTCGGCCAGCTCGGTCAGGTCAGCCATGAGCGGAGCCTAATCGGCCGGTCTTACCGGCGAGTCCATCCCGCCGCAACGGTCACCTCATGCAGCGCTCGCAGCAACCTATGCCCGGGATGGCGGCCGCCAGGCCCGTTACGCATCGACGGCGGGGCTAGTGACCGCCGTGGGCGCTGGATCCTCCGGGGCCGGCTGGGCCGGAAGGCCGGGTAAGCAGGTGGCGGCCCTGGATCAGCGCGAGGGTCGCCCTGGCGGCTCGTTCGGCAGCGAGCTCGATGGCCTCTGCTCCCTGGCCGGGGCCCTCGTCGAGCAGCAGCATGACGTGACCGCGGGCGGTTGCCTCCACGGCCGTGGTCAGGTCCTCGGACATGGGCTGGCCGCCGGGCGTGGGCTGGCCGCCGGGCGTGGGCTGGCCGCCGGGCGTGGGCTGGCCGCCGGGCGTGGGCTGGCCGCCGGGCGTGGGCTGGCCGCCGGGTACGGCCTGGCCGCCGTCGGGGAGGGCGCGGACGCAGGCCAGGAGGACGTCACTGATCGGCCGCTCGGCAGCCTCGATCTCGGGATGACGGGCCTTGTCGAGCCCGGCCTCGTAGACGACCTCGAAGAGGGCCCGGTTGGCGGCGGCGAAGCGCACATAGCCGCGCACCATGGCCGCCAGGCGATCCGCAGCCGCCGGGAACTGGCCCATCTCCCTGGTGAGTTCCGCATAGAAGAGCTGATAGGCATGCACGGCGACGGCGGCAAGCAAGTCGTCGCGATCAGCGAAATGGGCATACGGGGCACTGACGGCGACGCCGAGGCGGCGGCTTGCCTCGGCCAGGGAGAAGCCGCGCACCCCGCGCTCGCCGATGATCTCGATGGCGGTGTCGACCAGTGCCGCCCGCAGGTCGCCGTGGTGGTAGCGGCCGCCCTTGCCCGGTCCCGGCATGGCCCTCAGGGTAAAGCATGGCCAGCACGCCCGCTCAGCGCGCGTGCGGCGGCGGGGCATTTCGGCAGGAGCGCGCGCATCGCCGTCATTCTGCGCGGCAACCCGGCCGCCCGTCCCTGAAATCGCGCCGACCGAGTAATCGGCGATCCAGCACGAACGTTGACGCTCCCCGGTCACGCTCTGTAGTTCAGGCTGCCGTCGCTTAACGTTCCGTAGCCGCCGTTATTTGCGCCGTTACCGACCTGACGACTGTCGGGGACGTCCGCTCCGATCAGGCGATCTGTTGTTGCGCTGTCCGCCGGTCCGCGCCGATGTGCCGGGACCGCTTCGCCTGGCCGCGTTGGCGACCGCTGTTTGAGCAGCTTCAGCTGGTCTATGACCCAGGTGCCCGGTGACTGCTACGGCCCGGCGGCGCGATGAC
>WNFY01003826.1_pt1 | contig 15166 bp, 12 predicted proteins | sample 5400091 | NCBI WGS metagenome assembly WNFY01 (sample SAMN13153364, study PRJNA577476) | soil metagenome | isolation source: 60 cm soil or saprolite under grassland replicate 1 | place: USA:California | collected 2016-06-15 | reverse complement strand
ATTTCGCCATGATCCCGTCCGGCCCCGAGCCGAAGCCGGCCTTCACCAAGGGCTTCTTCGACGTGGCGATGGCCCAAGATCCCAAGCCGAAGACCGTGGCGATCGTCGGCGCCGATGCCGAATTCTCGAGCAACGCTTCCGACGGCGCGCACGAGAACGCCAAGGCGGCCGGGCTCAAGATCGTCTACGACCGCAACTATCCGCCGGCGACGACCGACTTCAGCCCCATCGTCCGCGGCATGCAGGCGGCCAATCCCGATCTCGCGGTCATCTGCTCCTATCCGCTGGATTCGGTCGGCATGGTGCGGGCGATCAACGAGATCGGCTTCAAGCCGAAGATGATCGGCGGCGGCATGGTCGGCCTGCAGGCGAGCGTGTTCAAGACCCAGCTCGGGCCGCTGCTCAACGGCTTCGTCAACTACGATTTCTGGCTGCCGGTCAAGAGCATGGAATTCCCGGGCGTGCTCGACATGATGAAGAAATACCAGGCGCGCGCGGCCGGCGAGGGCGTCGATCCGCTCGGCTATTACATGGCGCCGTGGGGCTACGCCTATCTGCAGGTGCTGGGCCAGGCGGTCGAGGCGACCAAGAGCCTCGACGACGACAAGCTCGCCGATTACGTGCGCAGCAACACGTTCCAGACCGTGGTCGGGGACGTGAAGTTCGGCAAGGGCGGGGAATGGGCGCAGTCGCGCGTGCTGCAAGTGCAGTTCCAGCACATCAAGGGCAATGCGATCGATCAATTCCGGGACATCGCGACCCAGGTCGTGGTCGCGCCCGACCCGTACAAATCCGGCAGCGTGATCTATCCCTACGCGAAGGCGAAGGAATAATCGGGCCACGAACTCCGTCACCCTCTCCCGGTGCGGGAGAGGGTTTCCGAGCAAGCGGCGGGCTCACAGTCCCAAATAAAATTTCCTAATCAGATCGTTGTTGTTGAGCTCCTCGGCGGAGCGGCCCTCGAAGGCGATGCGGCCGTGGACGATGACGTAGCCGCGGTCGGCGATGCGGATCGCCTGGATGAAATTCTGCTCGGCCATCAGCACGGTGAGCCGATATTGCTCCTTGAGCTCCTTGATCTTGTCGATGGTGCGGCGCACCAGGATCGGCGCGAGCCCGACCGAGGGCTCGTCGATCAGCAGGATGCGCGGGGCGAGCATCAGCGCCCGCCCGAGCGCCAGCATCTGCTGTTCGCCGCCGCTGAGACTCCCGGCGAGCTGTTTTTTCCGCTCCGCGAGCCGCGGAAACGCCTCGAAGCAGAACGCGAAATTGTCGGCGATCTTCGCCCGCGCGGTAGCGCGGAACGCGCCCAGCAAGAGATTCTCCTCGACCGTGAGCTTGGGAAACAGGCGGCGGCCCTCGGGGACGAGCGCGATGCCGAGATTGACGATCGCCTCGGTGCTGCGCCCGACCAGATTGTGCTTCTTGCCGTCGATCTCCGCGAAAATGCTCCCCGCGCTCGGCCGTACCATGCCCATGATGCATTTCATCAGCGTGCTCTTGCCGTTGCCGTTGGTGCCGAGCAGGACCACGGTCTCGCCGGATTTCACGTCGAGCGACACGTCCTCGAGCGCGCGCACGGCGCCGTAGCCGGCATGAACGCCGCTGACCGTGATACTATTCCCCGACATAGGCCCGCACGACCTCCGGATCCTGGATCACCTCTTGCGGCGAGCCGTCGGCGATTTTCCGCCCCGACACCAGCACGATCAGCCGCTGCGAGAAATGCATCACCGCGCGCATGATGTGCTCGATCAGCACGATGGTGACGCCCCGCTCGTTGAGCTTCACCAGCAGCGCGAGAATGTCGTCGATTTCCGAATGCGACAGGCCGGCCATGGCTTCGTCGGCGATCAGGAGCTTGGGCTCGGCCGCCATGGTGCGGGCGAGCTCGAGCTTGCGCATCTCGACCTGGGTGAGATCGCGCGGCCATCTTCGCGACTTGGCCGAGAGCCCGACCAGCCCCAACAGCTCCGCGCAGCGCGCCTCGATCTCGGCGGCGGTCAGATGCGAGCCGCGTCTTGCGGCCACCGCGTAGAGCAGCGGAATGCGCAGATTGTCGGCAAGCGTCATGCTGAAGAACGGGCGCGGCAGCTGGAAGCTGCGCGCCATGCCCAGCCGCGTGCGCTCATGCGCCGAGTAGCCGTCGAGCTCGATGCCGTCGAACTTGACCGTGCCGGTCTCGTTGCGCAGCGTCCCGCACAGGCAGTTGACGAGCGTGCTCTTGCCGGATCCGTTGGGCCCGATCAGTCCCACCCGCTCGCCGGACGAGACGGAAAGACCGATGCCTTCGAGCGCGACGAACCCGCCGAACCGTTTGCCGAGATCCTCGACTTCGAGCAGTGGGGCGCTCATCGATCGCTCCTCGCGCGCAATCGCGTCTCGACGAGCCCGACGATGCCGTTCGGCGCGATGATCACGAAGGCGACCAGCACCACTCCGACAATGAGCAGATTGACGGCCGAGGAGATGGTCACGGTCGCGACCTGCTGGACGGTGCCGAGCAGCAGCGCGCCGATCACCGGGCCGATCCAGGTCGTGGTGCCGCCGACCAGCGGCATGGCGATGCTGTTCACCGCATAGGCGAGATTGAAGCCGGAAGCCGGATCGAGATAGCCGACGTAATAGGGCAGCGGCGCGCCCGCCATGCCCATGAACGCGCCGCTCAGCGTGGTGGCAACGAGCTTCAATCGCAGCGTGGGCACGCCGGAGGCTTCCGCCGCCAGCTCGTCGTCGCGGATGCTGGCGAAGCCGTAGCCGAGCCAGGAGCGCTCGATCATGCGCGCGGCGAATACGGCGATGATCGCCAGCGCCAGCATGACCAGGAACAGATATTGGATATAGCTGCCGACCAACGGCACCATGGCCGGGCGCACCACATAGGCGCCGCGCGAGCCGCCGACGTAGTCCCAATTGGTGATCAGCGTCTGCACCACGACCGCGAGCGCCAGCGTGGCGATCGAGAAGAAGGCGCCGCGCAGCCGCAACGTGAGATAGCCCATGCCCAGACCGACGACGCCGGACACGGTGCCGCCGAGCAGGATCAGCACCGGGATCGGCATCGGCCAAAACTTGTGGATCGCGACCGAGGTGTAGGCGCCGAGCGCGAAGAACGCCGCGGTGCCGAAATTCACGTAGCCGCAATAGCCGCCCAGGATATTCCACGCGGTCGCCAGCACCAGATATTCCAGCACCACGTAGCCGGCGAAGAACAGATAATCGTTGTGGAGATAGCGCGCGCCGAAGAACACGACGGCGCCGATCGCGACCGTGACGAGGAGAAAGATCCAGGAACGCACGTTATCGCCCCAGAATCCCGGCCGGCCGCAACGCCAGCGTCAGCAGCAGGATGCCGAAAGCGACGGCGGGCGCCCACGACGGGCCGTAGAACGTCGCGGTGATGCTTTCGACGACGCCGAGCAGCATCGCGGCCAGCACGGTTCCTGGCAGGCTGCCCATGCCGCCCAGCACGCAGATCGCGAACACGCGGCCGATGTATTCGCGGCCGACCGAGGGCTCGACCGGCTGGATCACGATCAGGAACGCGCCGGCGATCGCCGCGGTGCCGATCGAGATGCCGAAGGCGACGCGCTTGATCCGCACCGGGTCCGCAGCCATCAGCCGCAGCGCCAGTTGGTCCTGCGAGACCGCCATGATGGCGCGACCGATGAAGGTGCGGGTGAGATAGAGCTGCAGGCACGCCATCATCAGCAGCGAGACGGCGCACGGGATCAGCATGCGAAGCGGCAGGTCGATGAAGGAGAACCGCAGCGTCGGCCCGATGTAGCTCGCTTCGACGTAGCGATAATCGACCCCGAACACCAGGACGAGGCCGACCTCGGTGATGAACAGCAGGCCGAAAAAGAACGCCAGCCCGCGCAGGGATTCCTGCCCGCGCCGCTCGAACGAGGCGTAATAGACCTGATAGACCGCGCCGCCCAGCACGTAGAACGCCGGCAGCATGATCAGGCTCACGAAGATCGGATCGATGCCGAAATTGGTGTTGACGATATAGGCGATGTACGAGCCCAGGATGATGAACGCCGGGTGCGCGATATTGACGATGTCGAGGATGCCGAACGCGATGGAGATGCCCGCGGTCACGGCGGCGTAGAAGCCGCCGAGCAGGAGCCCGGCCACGATGGCGTTGATCAAGAGTTCGACGGGAAAGTCCATCGAGGCGTGCCGTCCGGCCTAGGCGGCAGAACATGTGGGCCCGGGTCGGCCGGCCGCGCTGATTCTCATTCCCCCCTCCGTTGTCCAGTGTGTTCTATCACGATCCGTCGATCGCGCCAGCGCGCCCGCTTCGCCGTGCGGGAAACGAGCGTGCGACGCTGCACTTGAAACGCGGCCGGTGCTGCCTCACTTCGCCAGCGCCGCGTTGTAGTACTGCGGATCGTAGTATTTCGCCGGGTCCGACAGCGTCTTCTTCGGCTCGCCGTAGCGGCTGCGCAGCTCGAGCACTCTCTTGACGCCTTCGAGGTCGATCTGCGCCTTGGGCGCGAATCCGCGCGGGTTGATCAGCACCGTATAGCTCTGCGCCGCAAGCTCCGGCGACATCTGCGGCAGGTTCTTGCGCAGCACCGCGATCGCCGCCTCCTTGTTGCCCGGCTCGGAGAGCCAGGCCAGGCCCTGGGCATAGCCGCGGATGTAAGCCTCGACCTTCGCCGCGTTCTCCTTGGCCCAGCCGCGTCGGGTCGCGCCGACCAGCCCCTGGTAATGGCCGTAGACGTCGATCGCGCGTTCGAGGATGTTGAAGCCGGCGGCGTTGGCGAGAATGTCGAACGGCGCGAGCAGCATGGTGCCGTCGTGCTTCTTCTCCTTCAGCGCTTCCCAGCGCGCCAACACTCCGCCGGCTTTCTCGACCTTGTAGTCCCCCATCTCGAGCCCGTTGCGGCGGAGCAGATCGAACAGCACGAAGGCGTAACCGGTCGTCATGGCATCGACCGAGAGCGTGCGGCCCTTGAGGTCCTGATAGGCCTTGACGTCGGGCACGACCGCGAGGCTCAACAGGCCGTTGTCGCCGCCCATGAACGCGAAGAGATCCGGCGTGGTCGCGACCGGCGCCTCGCCCTGGCCTTCCATGTAGGCGATGACATTGTCGATCGCCGTCATGGCGATGTCGAACTTGCCGTCGATCAGATTGGTGAGTTGGAACACTGAATTCGGCGTATTGGTGAGCTTCACCTCGATGCCGCCCTTGGCGAAATAGCCCTGCTCCTGGGCGGCCCAGATCGGCCAATTGAACCCGCCCGGGAAGACGATGACGGAAAGCGGCTGCAGATTCTGTGCCTGTGCGTGGACCGGAACGGCGGTCGCGACGACGGCGAACAGCGCGGAGAGGGTAAGGAGCCGGCAGGCGAGTTTCATGGATTCCTCCCGTTCATATTTTTCTCCCGGGCACGGGGCCGGCATTGTGCGGACTGGGCGAGGGGAGATCAACGCTTTCCCTCTCCCCGCTTCGCCGCGGGCGAGGGAACTACCGCGCCACGCTCGGCTGCGCGGCGAGCGCCGGCTCGCGGATCGGCACGCCCGGGAACACCGAGCCTTCCTCGAACCAGGATTGCGGCGCCGGTTGTCCCCATAAGGTCTGGCGCTGCGGGTTTTTCAGCGACCAGCGGATCGGCTCGAGATCGGTATCTACGGCGAGATAATCGCTCGTGAACAGCTCGACGCGGTGGCCGTCGGGATCGCGCACGTAGAGGAAGAACGCGTTGGAGATGCCGTGCCGGCCGGGGCCGCGCTCCATATTGGCGAGGTAGCCCGAGGTCGCCATCACGTCGCAGACGTGCAGGATGTCGAGGGCGCTCGCCGTCCACATGCCGACATGATGCAGCCGCGGTCCCCGGCCGTTGGTGAAAGCGAGGTCGTGGACGTTGCCCTTGCGGTGCATCCACACCGCCCAGAGCTTCGGATCGGGATCGTCGGTCTCGGTGTACTCGGTCGTGCGAAAGCCGATCGCATTGTAGAAATCGTGGCTCTTCTGGACGTCGGGCGAAAAACAATTGACGTGGTCGATGCGCTGGATGCGCGCGCCCTTGTACGCGGCGTAGTGCTGCAGCATGCATTCCGTCTGCTCCATGCGGAAATAGAAATCGACCGGGGCGCCGTGGACGTCGGCGGTGCGCAAGGTGCGTCCTTGATGCGGAATGTCGGGAAACGATATCGGCAGATTGTTGCGACCGAACCAGAACGCGGCGCGGTCGAGGTCTTCCTCGCTCGCGAGCTTGAAGCCGATGGCATCGGCCCGCGGCTCGCGGGCTTTTCGCAGCACGATCGAGTGATGGTTGCGCTCCTCGAGCCCGCGCAGGTAGAGCGAGTCCGCGGTCGCCTCGGTGACGAGGAGCCCGAGGCAGTCGACGTAGAACGCGCGCGCGTCGGCAAGGTCGCGCACGCCGAGCTCGACGTGGCTCACCCGAACGACGCGGAACGGCGGGCTTTCGTTGGGTTTGCGGATCGGCATTGGTGCAGCTTATCCCGGATTGCGTTGCGCTCCATCCGGCTACGGTTGCCCGATCCGGCTAGGTCTGGCGCCGCTTGGCGACGACGTGGCGGGAGGCGCGTGCGGGCACGTCGAGATCGCCGGCGAGTTCCGGCGGAGCCTTAAGCTCGAACGGCTGCCTGGGGACGGAGCGCGGGGGCTTGTCGCGCGGGTCCTGGTGCGGGTGTTTGACATGGTCGCAGCGCGCCAACCCCTCGATCTCGGTGCCGGCTTCGGCAAGCCGCCCCAGCAGGAAGGTCAGATCCTCGAGCCTTTCCGCGACAACGTGGATGACGCCGGATTCCTCCTGCATGCGTCCGGTCGCCGCGATATAGCGCGCGCCGAGCACGACCGCCCGGAAGCGCTCGAAGGTTTTCGGCCAGACGATGATATTGGCGAGCGCGGTCTCGTCCTCGATCGACAAAAAGATGACGCCGTTGGCCGAGCCCGGCCGCTGGCGCACGGTGACGAGGCCGGACACCGAAACCCGTTTGCCGGATGCGCTTTTCCGCAGCGCCTGGTTGCGCAGGATGCCGCGACGATCGAGGTCGTCGCGCAAAAAACTCGCCGGATGCGCGCGCAGCGACAGCTTGAGGAATCGGTAATCGTTGACGACCTCCTCGCCGAGCGGCATCGGCGGCAGGATTACATCGGGCTCGCGGAATTCCGGGGGGACGGTCGCATTTGGCTGGCCGCTCGCTCCGATTACCTCCCCCCTTGAGGGGGAGGTCGGCTCGCGCGCTGTGCGCGCGAGCCGGGAGGGGGGTATCTGCTCCGCCGAATCAAACAAATACCCCCCACCCCATCCCTCCCCCTCAAGGGGGGAGGGAGCCGATTGTGGGACGCTCGGAGCCAAATCCGATTGCTCTGCTGATGGTGGGGGAGGTAACGGAGAGTCCGAGAATCCTCCGAACAGCGGCAGATCGTCCTGATCGCCGGCGCGGCCGAGCGCCCGGGCACCCCACAGCGCCTTGCGGCGGGAGAGCCCGAGCGAGCCGAACGCGTCGGCGTCGGCGAGCCGCGCGATCATCTTCGGCGAGAGCGCGGTGCGCAGCCACAGATCCCGCAACGAGACATAGCCCGCGCCGCGACGCTCGACGATGCGCTTGGCGTCGCCCTCGGCAAGCCCCTTGACCTCCTTGAGCCCGAGCCGGACCGCATAGCGGGCGCGCACGTCGTTCGCCATGTCGCGGTGCATTTCGTGGAGATGCTCGGCCGCATTGGGACCGGGCTCGAGGCTTGCCTCGTAATCGGAATGATTGATATCGACCGGGCGCACCTCGACGCCGTGCTCGCGGGCATCGCGGACGATCTGCGCCGGCGCATAGAATCCCATCGGCTGCGCATTGAGCAGCGCCGCCGCGAACACGTCGGGATAGCGGCACTTGATGAAGGCCGAGGCATAGACCAGGAGCGCGAAGCTCGCCGCGTGGCTTTCGGGAAAGCCATATTCGCCGAAACCCTCGATCTGATGGAAACAGCGCTCGGCGAAATCGCGATCGTAGCCTCTGGCGACCATGCCATCGATCATCTTGCGCTGGAACGTGCCGATGGTGCCGACGCGGCGGAACGTCGCCATGGCGCGGCGCAATTTGTCGGCCTCCGACGCAGTGAATCCCGCCGCCACGATCGCGATCCGCATCGCCTGCTCCTGGAACAGCGGCACGCCCAGGGTCTTGCTGAGCACCGCTTCGAGCTCTTTCGAGGGAAACGTGACCGGCTCCATGCCCTGCCGGCGGCGCAGATAGGGGTGCACCATGTCGCCCTGGATCGGGCCCGGCCGCACGATCGCGACTTCGATGACGAGATCGTAGAAATTCCGCGGTTTGAGCCGCGGCAGCATGCTCATCTGCGCGCGGCTCTCGACCTGGAACACGCCGATCGAGTCGGCGCGCTGCAGCATGCGGTAGACCGCGGGATCCTCGGCCGGGATTTTCGCCAGCGTGAGCTTCTCGCCGTAATGCCGCTCGATCAGCGTGAGCGCCTTGCGCAGGCAGGTGAGCATGCCGAGCCCGAGCACGTCGATCTTCAGGATGCCGAGCGCATCGAGATCGTCCTTGTCCCATTCGACGACGGTGCGGTCGTCCATGGCGGCGTTGCTGACCGGCACCACTTCGTCGAGCCGGTCGCGGGTGATGACGAAGCCGCCGACGTGCTGCGAGAGATGGCGCGGGAAGCCGAGCAGGGTTGAGACGCTGTCGAGCATCTTGCGCACCGGCGGGCTTTGCGCATCGAGCCCGGCGCGGGAGAGGTCCGCGTCGAAGCCGTCGCCGCCGAACCCCCAGATGCTGGACGCGATGGCGCCGACGCTATCTTCCGACAGGCCGAACGCCTTGCCGACCTCGCGCACCGCCGAGCGGCCGCGATAGCTGATGACGGTCGCGGCCAGCCCGGCGCGCTCGCGGCCGTAGCGCGCGTAGATGTGCTGGATCACTTCCTCGCGCCGCTCGTGCTCGAAATCGACGTCGATATCGGGCGGCTCGCGGCGCTCGGCGGAGATGAAGCGCTCGAACAGGAGATCGGCGCGCTCGGGATTGACCTCGGTGATGCCGAGGCAGAAGCACACCGCCGAGTTCGCCGCCGAGCCGCGGCCCTGGCACAGGATGTCGCGCGAGCGGGCGAAGCGGACGATGTCGTGGACGGTGAGGAAATACGGCGCATAGTCGAGCGAGGCGATGAGCTCGAGCTCGTGCGCGAGCGCGGCCCGCACTCTTTCCGGAATGCCGGCGGGATAGCGCCGGGCGGCGCCTTCGAGACTCAAGTACGCCAGCGCGTCCTGCGGGCTTGAGAAACCCTCGCGCGTCTCCTCGGGATATTGGTAGGAAAGCTCGTCGAGCGAGAACGTGAGCCGGTCCGACAATCTGCGCGTCTCCTCGATCGCTTGCGCGTGATCCCGGAACATGCGCGCCATCTCGGCGGGCGGCTTCAGATAACGCTCGGAATTGGCGGCGAGCCGCCGGCCCGCCGCTTCGAGCGTGATGTGCTCGCGGATGCAGGTGAGGATGTCCTGGAGGCGCCGGCGCTCCGGCGCGTGGTAGAGCACGTCGTTGACCGCGATCAGCGGCACGCCGGCCTCGCGCGCGATGGCCGCGCGCTCCGCGAGCCGCGCCCGGTCGGTGCCGCGATAGAGCATGGCGGCCGCGAGTCGCATTTGCCCCGGCGCGACTTCGCGCAGGCGCGCGAGTGTCTTGCTCGGATCACCTCCCCCCTTGAGGGGGAGGTCGGCGCAGCAAAGCTGCGCCGGGAGGGGGGTCGCTTTCTGAATCTGGAATTTGCCCCCCTCCCTAACCCTCCCCCTCAAGGGGGGAGGGGATCCGTCTTCATTTTTGGAGGGGCCGAGAATCTCCTCGCGAATAAATGCTGAGGATGAGTTTTCCTTTCTCCGGCTCGTGCTTTCCATGACCACCAGCTCGAGGCCGGCGGCGTGCTCGAGCAGATCTTCCAAACGAAGAATGCAATCGCCTTTCCGGGCGCGAAGATTGCCGCGCGTGAGCAGGCGGCAGAGCTTTCCCCATCCGGCGCGGTTTTTCGGATAGGCGAGGATGTCCGGCGTGCCGTCGCAAAAGACGAGACGCGCGCCCGGATGATAGCGGAGCTCGAGCTCGTTCTCGCGTTTGGCGAGATGCGCGCGCACCACGCCGGCGACGCTGTTGCGGTCGCAAAGCCCCATCCCGAGAAATGCAAGCCGCGCGGCCTCGGCGATCAGCTCCTCGGGATGCGAGGCGCCCCACAGGAAGGAGAAATTCGACGTGACGGCGAACTCGACATAGCGAAATGCAACGGCCTCTCCAGACACCTCCCCCCTTGTGGGGGAGGTCGACCGGCCGAAGGCCGGTCGGGAGGGGGGTATTTTTTCGGGCGAGGAGTTTCCCACCCCCCTCCCTAACCCTCCCCCACAAGGGGGGAGGGAACCGGCCGAGTTCGCCTTGCTGGGCTCGTGCATCACGCGAACAATCCGTGCAGGAACCAGGACGGCGCCGGCATTGCGCGATAGAGGCCCGCGCGAAACACCCAGAACCGGCAGCCGGATTTGTCCTCGACGCGGAAATAATCGCGGGTGCCGCCGCCATCCTCGGTCCACCAGGCGCATTCGATGCGCTCCGGGCCTTCGGCGGCGACGACTTCGTGGAGCGCGCGCCGCCAACGGAACCGCACCGGCGGCCCGTCCGGCACGGCGGCGATCGCCTCGATCGGCTCCGGTTTGACGAGCAGGCGCGGCGGGCGCGGCGCAAGCTCGGCGGCGAGGCGAAACGCGCGGAACGCCGCCCAGCCGTTCGGTGCGGCGACGGCCGTTTGCGCCGGCACCCGCATCGCCGCAAGCTCCGGGAGGTGCGCATCCTGCGCGATCATTCTCGTGACGCGGCGGGAGCCGAGCCGCGCGCTCAGGCGATCGACGAGATGGTCGAGATCGTCCGCATGCTCGGTTGCGGCAAGATCGATCTGCTCCGCAGCCAATGGCTCGGCGACGAGCACGCAGAGCCGGGCGAGATCGAAGCCGAAGCCGGGATCGAGCGCGTCGGCGAGCTGATGGAGGCGCTCGAGGAACAACGCGCGGATGCCGGCGGGATCGCGCACCGGGCGCGAGGTCGCAACCGCGACGCGGCGCACCGCGCCGTCGGTGCGGAACAAGGCAAGCTCGATCCGCCGCGCGCCCTCGCCGCGGCGCTCCAGCATGGGTTCAAGACGCGAGGCGAGCTTTGCGATGACGTGGAGCACGTCTTCCTCGCGCGCGATCGGCTCGGCAAAGCGCTGCTCGGCCGCATAGGGCGCAACCGGGGAGCGCGGCTGCAAGGGCTCGGGCTCCCTGCCGAGCGCGCGGTCGAGCTGGAGCAGAAGCCGAGGGCCGAACCGCGCGGTGAGCGGCGCGCGCGGCAGATCGATGAGGTCGCCGATGCATTTGAGGCCGACGCGCGCCAGCGCCGCCACCATGTTGCCCGGCAGGCGGAGCGCGGCAACCGGCAGGGGACCGAGAAACTCCCGCTCGGCGCCGGGCTCGACGGTAACAATCGCGCTATGGCGGGAAGCGGCGGTCGCCGCCCCGATGGTCGATGCGACCGCGGCCCGCAAGGTGAAGCCGAAATTTGCAATGCGCGCGGTCAGATCGTCGAGCAGGCTTTGCTCGCCGCCGAAGAGCTGCGCGCAGCCGGCGATGTCGAGCAGAATGCCGTCGGGCGAATCGAGCGCGACGAGCGGCGTATAGCGCTGGCACCATTCGGCGATGCTCTCGATGAGTTTTCGGTCGGCCGCCGCATCTTCGGGAACGACCGCGAGATCGGGATGCATGGCGCGGGCCTGCGCCAGCGCCATGCCGGGCCGCAGCCCGAGCCGCTCCGCCGCCGCCGTAACCGCGACGAGTTCCTCGACATTGCCGCGCTTGGCGGAGATGGCGAGCGGGCGGCTTGCTCCGGTCACCTCCCCCCTTGAGGTCGGCTCGCGCGCTCTGCACGCGAGCCGGGAGGGGGGTCTCAGCTCCGTAGAATGGAACAGACACCCCCCTCCCCATCCCTCCCCCTCAAGGGGGGAGGGGGGCGAATGTGGCTTGCATCGAGTCACGCCTCGGTGGGAGGGATCATCCCGCCTGACGCGATCGGTCGAGAGCCGTTTCAGCCACAGGCTCACGATCCGCTGGCGCATTGAAACGCTGTTCCACACGATCGAACTCCAACATCCATGTTCCGAGCGGGCCGCGACGGTTGCGGGTGAGGCGCACGCAAAACCGCGGCGGGCCGGGACCGAACGCCATCGGGGTTGCGCCGGAGGGCGGGCCGGATGGCGCTGCGCCGACGAGAAAGCGCGTCGCCGCGGCGGAAGCGTCATTCGTCGGCGTGCTGCGCAGCAGGAGCGCGAGGCTGCGGCCGCGGCCCGCCGCCAGCGAGAGCCGGCGCGTTGCGGTGAGATCGATGCCGCCGCGGATCTCGCCGATGACGGCGCCGGGGCCGCCGGCGGCGCTGGCCAGCGCCTCCTCCATGGCCCACAGCACGTCGCGGGATTTCGCCGCCTTGACCGCGATCAGCCGCTCGGGGGCAAGGCCGAGATCCTCGAGGCCCGGGCCATAGGGCGCGCCGTTCTCGGCAAGCGCCATGTCCTCGGCGACCCACACCAGGGGGCCCGGATTGCGCCCCGCGAGGATGAGCGCAAACCCGGTCGCGGCGGGGATTTCCGCCTCGCGGGCCGCGGCGATCTCGTGGAGCGCGCCGGTCGAAAGCCCGCCGCCCAGCGCCGCATCGAGGGAGGGAATGCCGAACGCCATGGCGCCATGGCCAGTGGTTCGGGGAAACTCGAGCGCCAGCGCACCGCGCAGCCGCGCCAGCATGGTATGCGGTGGGGAAGCTTCGCGATCTGCCGCTCCGACCATTGCGAGCCGATCCTTTCGGGTTCCCGGAAGGAAACCCGCCTGGTGATGTTCATGGTTTGTTCCATCATTCCCCGACCAGCCTCTCGCGTCAAGAGGCGAGGCCGGTTACCAACGGGCTGCCACGTCCGAGCAGGGTTCATGGCTCCAAGAACCGATACGGTCGGAACGCCGACCCTTCGCCCCGCGCGCGCCGAAGAGGAAGCGGCCGTGGTCGGGTTATGGCGGGCCTGCGGGCTCGTGGTCAGCTGGAACGACCCCGTTGCCGATTTCCGCTTCGCACTGGGCCGCAGCAACTCGGATATCCTGATTGCCGCCGATCCAGCCGGGTCCATCGTCGGCGCCGCCATGATCGGTCATGACGGCCATCGCGGCTGGATCTATTATCTCGCCGCCCATCCGGATCGGCGACGGCAAGGCATAGGAAAGACGCTCGTCGCCGCCGCGCAAACATGGCTGAAGGACCGCGGCATCGGCAAGCTGCAGCTCATGATCCGCGACACCAACACCGAGGTCATCCGCTTCTACGAGCGCATCGGCTTCGAGATCGCCCCCAGGGTCATCATGCAGAAATGGCTGTAAGCTGCACGTTCGATGGTCCTCCGGGTCAGGGAGCTGGAATGAAAGCAGGAGCTTGCGCGTCAGGCTGGAAAAGCTGCCCCTACACCCCAGATCTTGAGAGAGGAATGCTGCATTACATTTCGGTCGAAATCGGAAAAGGCATATGAGCAAAAAACCGGGTAAGACGCTCACCGGCATGGTTGCGCAATACGAATGCACTTTCCGACCCGAACCCGAGGGCGGGTACACCGTCCGGTGCGCCGCTTTTCCGGAATTAGTGACTCACGGCTCAACGCTCGAAGAAGCCCGTCAGAATGCGACTCGTCGGACGGTGATCGCGGTTCATGCCGGCGATTTACCACAGGGCACGTTGCGCGACATTCTCAAACAGGCCAAGATTTCCAGAGAGCAACTTCTGAAACTTCTTTAGCTGGGCAAACTCTCAAATCTCAATCGCCGGAAGTTCGCCATGACGATGTCCGCTGCTCCAGGCGTTCCTGCTCTTGCTCCCATCACCGACCGGCTTCTCCACGGCGATGCCGCCGAGGCGATGCAAAAATTTCCGGCGGGCAGCGTCGATCTCATCGTGACCTCGCCGCCGTATTGGACCGCGGTCGATTACGACGCCGGCCGATCGTGGCCGAGCTACCGGGCCTATCTCGACGACATGCAGCGGGTCTGGAACGAATGCGCGCGGGTGCTGCGCCCCAACGGCAAGCTCTGCATCAATGCGCCTCTGCTGCCGATCCCCAAGAAGATCGTCCGCCAGCACACGCGGCACCTGAAAAACCTCGCCGCCGACCTGGAGCAGACAATCCTGCTCGAGACCGAGCTTCACCGCTACGGCCTGTTCGTGTGGCAGAAGCAGACCTCGAAGATGATGTTCGGCAGCTATCCGTTTCCGGGCAATATTCTCGAGAACAACACCATCGAGTTCATCCACGTCTATGTGAAGCCGGGCGCGCCGCCGAAATTTCCGCGAGCGGTCAAGGCCGCCAATCGCCTGTCGCGCACCGAATGGCTCGATCTCACCCAGCAGGTCTGGTTCATGTACCCGCAGGACGTGAAGCGGGGAGGGGAGCATCCGGCACCGTTCCCGGAGAAGCTGCCGGCCCGATTGATCCGGCTCTACAGCTTCGGCGCCTGCGAGAACTTCGCCGGCGAGACCGTGCTCGACCCGTTTGCCGGCACCGGCACCACCTGCGTCGCCGCCAAGCGCATGGGCCGCCGCTACGTCGGTATCGACGTCGATGAGCGCTATTTGCAGATTGCCGCGGGACGCCTGCGCAAGGCGCGGCGCTCGGAAATGCCGCTGCTGGTCGGCCGACCGAAATATCCCGGCAAGGAGGAGCTGCGCGCGATGTCTGCCCGGGAGGCGCGCAGCAACGGCAAGGCCGCTGCGAACAAGCACAAGAAACAGACTTACGGCCGTAAGGTAGGCGGACCCATTCGGCGTTTCCCGGACGAGCGAGCGGGAACGCGAGCGAAGATCCGGGATCCAGGAGTAACTTCGCGTAGCACCACGCCGTGAAAGCTTCGCGTCTGGAGTGACCGAACAAAAGTCGTTGTGGTTCTTTCTGGACCCCGGATCACGCCCGGCGCTTCGCGCCGAGCGGTCCGGGGAACGTGTGCTTGCGCATCGGGTTCATGGATCCCGGGTTCCCTCGCTGCGCTCGGGTCCCGGGATGACTTCGTCACTTCTCGCCGGCGATGTGGCGTTTGCGAATTCTTCGCACGATCCACCAGATGATTGCGACCGCGAACGGCACGAA
>WNFY01004046.1_pt1 | contig 15175 bp, 17 predicted proteins | sample 5400091 | NCBI WGS metagenome assembly WNFY01 (sample SAMN13153364, study PRJNA577476) | soil metagenome | isolation source: 60 cm soil or saprolite under grassland replicate 1 | place: USA:California | collected 2016-06-15 | reverse complement strand
CCGACTGAAGTGTGCGAGGGACTTAGTGAGCGGATCCATCAGTCCACCTCCATCAAGAGAATTACTGCCCAAACATCATAGCTCTACATCGTCATGGCTACTCGATTGCTGGGTCTATTGATGATTCCACATGAAGAAAAGCGGCGATTTCGCTGAAGTTCTTTATTTTGTTGGCGTACCACATGGGCCGTACTTTGAACCAAAGGCATTAGGCCAAAACCAGTCGAGTGTCTTGGAAGCTCAAAACTTAGCACAACTGCGGACGCTGTTGGTTGCACTTTGCGCTTGAGAATAATCTAGGGCCTCGTCTTCATTTGCATGTCAGCGATGCGGTGCCGGTAAACGTGCTGCCGCCCTGTCGGGGCTGCGCGGCTGTGATCGTCACCGCGCTGCTGACCGAATTTATGCAGGTTGCGACGCCGCAGGTCGGGCCTTGCGTATTGCTAATGGAAACATTGCCTGGGTCGGAAGTGGACCAGGTGACATTATTAAGGATTGCCGCCGTAATTGCAGGGCAGCCTCGCTTGATCGGAAAACTGTTGAATGCGACGAACTGCTGCTGATTGCCCGGCTGGTCGGCGGTTGCCGTATTTGGCGACACAGAAACTCCAACCGGGCCACAGTCAGCAGCATCGCCACAACCGAATGCCCCAATGAGAACCAGACCAACGGTTTACGCTACTCCCCTACTTTGCGCTTCTTTGAACCGGCTAACAGATCATTGATGGAAGGCATTAAGAAGTGGATGAACGAAGAATTTGAAATTGGTCGGGGAGAGAGGATTTGAACCTCCGACCCCCTGGTCCCGAACTTGGTAGTGTCTTAAACACTGTGTTGCTGTTCTGAGATTTGGCATCCGGCTTGCCATGTAGCGAAGTAGCGGCTCCAGGCCAAGGTTCTCCCTTGGCTTTTTTTCCTCACAGGCTGCAATTACTCCTCGCAGTCTCTCAATATGTTTTTTGGCGTCCTCGATGGCTGCATCCCAGCCTGTTGATTTTACTATAGATATATTACTTGACATTTAGTCAACTCCTGGCTTAAATTTATCGAATCATGGGTAATGATGAATACCGCAAAGCCTACGAATCGGCTGCCTCAGAGCTTGAGGCGGTGTTGCAGCAGCACGAAAAACTTGAGGAACGTATCCTTTCCCTACGCAAGACCATGAACGTGCTATCAACCCTGCTTCAGCAAGCGGGGGAGGATGCGGACTTCAGACATCGAGCGTTTGCCCGCGTGGAGCAGATCATGCAGACCAGCTTGACGGACGACATTTTCAAGATCGTCTCGTTGGCTCCCGAACCACTCACTACCAAGGAAATTCGCGAGGAACTCAGCAAGCTCGGTGGAAGTTTGGCCGAGCACAGTAATCCCTTGGCTACTATCAATGCAGTGGCGAATCGACTGGCGGAATCGGGGCGTATTGAGGAAACGGTAAAAGATGGAAGAAAGGCCTGGCGGAAACTGCGGGGTCCATTTACGACAGGGACAGCAACCGTTACGCCGCCGAAGGGAAAGAAATGACTTTGGAGTCAAATACGAACCCCTCAATGTATAGGCATTGAGGGGCTGAACAGAAAGGAGGCCCAGTATGGCGATCAGACCTCCATAATTCGATAGCTGCTGATTAAGCGCCCCGGCTTCTGCTGAAACAGGAGTCGGGGCTAATCCAAATCGCGGGGTTAGCCACGATCTAGACCCAAACTGATTTTGGGGCTTTTCCCCGCAAAACGCAAGCGGAGAAAAGCCATGACCTGCCTCAGATGCCAGCACCAAACCTGCAAGAGATTTGGTCACTTCGGTAAGCGCCGGATTCAACGCTGGCGCTGCAATTCCTGTAAATCCACTTTCTGCGAACCTCACACGAAACTTACGCGTGACACGATGCTGGCGAATCCCGATGCAGCAGCGCGGGCGATTCACTGCCTTGTTGAGGGCTGCTCGATTCGCAGCACAGAAAGGCTGACGGGCCTCAATCGCAATACCATCATGCGGCTGCTCATTCTGGCGGGGCATCGCTGTGAGCGCCTGATGGATGCGAGAATGCGCGAACTGCGTCCCAGGTATTTGCAAGTTGATGAGATTTGGTGCTTCGTGCAGAAAAAGAGCCGTCATCTTCGCTACGTCAACGCGCCTGAAATTGGAGATCAGTGGATTTACGTTGCCATTGATGCGGAGAGTAAGCTGATTCCCACGTTTCGTGTCGGCAAGCGTGCGCGGCCTGATACGGCTGCGTTTCTCTGGGACTTGTACAACCGCCTTGCGGATCGCGTTCAACTCACAACTGACGCTCTCAATCACTACACCTTGAGTGTGCCGGAAGCATTTGGAACTGATGTTGACTTCGCGCAATTGACGAAACTGTTTGGCGATTGGGGCCAGCATGATGCCGATGCGAGGTATTCCCCAGGGCCAATCGTGGAGGTCATATCCAAAGTGCGCTGCGGTAATCCCGATCCCGAACACATCAGCACGTCCTACGTTGAGCGTCAGAATCTCACGATGCGGATGCAGCTTCGCAGATTGACTAGGCTCACAAACGCTTTTAGCAAAAAGCTGTCGCATCTGAAAGCTGCAGTTGCCCTCCACTTCGCCTATTACAATTTCTGCCGCGTTCATTCCAGTCTCAGAGTCACACCCGCGATGGAGGCGGGACTTGCGGATCACGTTTGGACGATTGCCGAATTGTTAGGCGTATAATTTTCCTGCTGTCGGTTGGCAATCGTCTGGCACTCGATTAGGACCTTCTTTCTAGAGACTTACCCTACCGGGCCGTCTCCTTGAGTGGAGCAAAAATGCTCCTTTCGAGGAGACGAGTCCCTGCCAAGGAAAGGTCTCAGAAAGGAGCACCCTATGAAAGAGGTTCCGGTTGGTTATAGGGAAGTGTTCTGCCGTTACATAACCAAAAATGGCAAGCGCATTTACCCGAAGAACGCTCAATTCTTTCACTTTTTCGTTAAGGATAAAACCAAGACTGAGAAGTAGTAACTGAGCGTAGCCTCCGACAGCTTTCAACAAAAGATCAATTTTGTTCTGTTTTCAGAACACGCAAAATAACCTCACAAGCTGACATTCAAATTAGGCGGTCACAGGAGTGGGTTATGCTTCCGAAGAGTCTCCCGCGTGTCCAAAAGCTCCAGGGTGGTGCACTAAAACCGTTACCTGAAGAGAATTCTGCGGATGTGTCTCTACAATATATTGACCCCAAAGGTGTACTGTACGAACTCGAATTCCCGATAAATGAAGCAATGGCTCTATTGAGCTTTTTAAAGGGTGTTCAGGCTGAGATTCGCAAGTAGGCGAATTAAGCATTGTTCACGCTCCCTCACTCTGGGGCTTTTCTTTGCATTTTGCCAGCAACACACTATTTAAGACACTGCCCCGAACTTGGGGGCGTGGAGCTGATTTTGTTAATATTCAATCATTTGAGTGGTGCTTCAACCGTCTCATTCTTGCTCGATCACGCCAGTCCGGGTGTAATGTAAACCCTCCAATTGCAACCCTAGCCAGGGTGTCATTTCATTTTGGGGAGCTGATCTAAGCTCCCAGCATGGCGCCCATGTTAATTTTCTGATCGCTGACCACTGGAGAATGATCCTGTTTTTGTGAACACAAGCGCGTCTATCAGTAGCAATCTCATCAGGAACTGATAGCTCATGGCTGTGTCGATACCTCGCCGGGCAAGCTGGTTCGTATTGTCCGACACACGCACCAGAGACATCGCTTTCCTACGCAGACCTCTGGGCGAGCACATTAGTAAATGCGATCACCTTGCTGCGGTCATCAATTGGAATCCACCGCCGCTTGGGTTTGTAACTTGGCGGTATGTGAAACTCAATTACTCTTGCCATAACGCGCCTGCCTGAGTTCCTCACGCGCAGCATTTGAGAACTATCTAGCGCGTGCCTTCGTTATGTGAGACTGCGATCGCAGCAAAACGTGACAAGCACACCGGCGCTCGTAACACGTCACCTTTTCCTCCCTTCTGAATCAGACAGCCCGCAACACAAAAACTTTCAAGGAGAAACACAGATGAAGTTTCTATCTAATTCACGCACTGCTTGCAGTCTGGCGCTGTTCGTAGCGTGTTTGTTGAGCGGCGCCAGCTTTGCGCAGGACGTGCACACAACCGACCAATTTCACGGCGTGAAGGTGAACGGCGGGACGGTCACGCACTCGAAGCAAGGTGATCGCAACATCCTGACACTCTCAAATGATTTCAAGTCGCCTGAAACGCCCGATCCGCACTGGCAAGTAGTCGATTCGAAGGGCAATGTGTACACGCTTGAACGACTCCAGGCCAAGAATGGCAAATTCAACAGGTCGATCACGCTCCCGAGTTACGTCCCAGATGTCGCTAAAGTGCAGATCTGGTGCGCCTTTGCCGAGACATTGCTTGGGGAAGCGTCGTTCGGTTCTCCGGTGATGTAAACGACCTCACCGGCTGATCCATGCCTGTGAACCAGGAACCAGGAATGGCGATTAATGAGATCAGCCGGAAAGGAACAATTATGAAGACACAGAAAATTCTTCTCACGCTCTTACTTATGGCACTGTGCGCCAGCGTTTCGACCGCGCAGATAGCAGACAAGAAAGTTTTGACACTCGATGGCGCCAAACGGGTCATCGCCGCTGCCGAGGCTCAAGCAAGGCAGCTCAATGCCCCCGGCGCGGTAATCGCCGTGGTCGATGATGGCGGCAATCTGATGGCACTCGAACGCCTGGACGGAACATTTTCCGCCGGCGCTAACGTGTCTATCGGAAAAGCGCGCACCGCAGTCCGATTCAAGAAGCCGACACGCTTCTTTGAGGAGCTGATTAACTCCAACGGCAAGGGCCGCACCGTAATGGCAGCTTTGGACGACTTTACTCCCCTCATTGGCGGAATTCCGATCACGCTCGACGACCAGATCATCGGCGGCGTTGGCGTAAGTGGGGCCAGTTCAGCGCAGCAGGATGAGGAGTTGGCGATCGCCGGTGCCGCGGCCGCCAAAGACTTTGGCAAGACCGCCGTCGCGTCCGCACCTATCACGTATTTCGATAAAGAGCAGGTCAAAGCCGCGTTCGCTAAGGGAACGATCCTGCTCGACGGCAGTAACAACCGCAATTACATGATCCACGCCAGCCGCCGCGAAACACCGGGCATGGCAGAAATCCATACTAGGGACACCGACATTATTTATGTGCTTGGCGGCAAGGCCACGTTCGTGACCGGCGGGACTGCGGTTGAGACCAAGAACATCGCGGCGGACGAAATTCGTGGCAGCTCCATTCAAGGGGGAAAAACCCGAGAGATCGCCGAAGGCGACGTTATCGTCGTGCCTAATGGCATACCGCACTGGTTCAAGGAAATTTCGGGGCCGTTTACTTACTACGTGGTTAAGGTCAGGTAGCAGGAGCTGAAGATGAAAGTGCGACTCGTCAATTTGATTGCAGCAATCAGCGTGTTCCTTTACGGCGTTTCGGCGGGAGCCCAATCGATAATGGATCCGCCGTTCGGCAGGCCGGATGCGGTAATCGACCTCGCGACTCGCAAAGGAGTTGAGCTGGTCAATGGTCAGTGGCGATACAGCGATACCAGGATCATCGAAGTCGATTCGCGTGGTCCTGGTGCTGATCTCAAGCCATCCGGTGCGCCGATTAAGACTTACGACTACGCGCCACATGCCGGAGCCGCAGATTTCGACGATTCGAAATGGGAGACGATCGATCCAACCACTCTCGATGCGCGACGATCTACCGGCAAGATTTGCTTCAACTGGTATCGCATTGCGGTCACTGTTCCAGAGAAGATTGGGGAATTCCATACTACAGGTTCCACCGTTGCGTTCGAGATAGTGATCGACGACTACTCGGAAATCTGGGTCGATGGCAAACTGCCTCGAATCCTGGGAGAGCCTGGCGGTCCTGTGATCAAGGGGTTCAACGCACCGAACCGCGTAGTGATCGGCCGCAACCTCAAGCCAGGTCAGAGAATTCAGCTCGCGGTCTTTGGTGCGAACGGCCCTATCTCCTACTCACCAGAGAATTTCATTTGGATAAAGTCTGCGACGCTCGACTTCTATAAGTCACCCAAGGTTGGGACTGAGCAGAAGACAGAAATTCTGCGGGCTGATCCGGGGTTGGACGAAATTCTCACGCCCGGCACCAAGATCGAAAAATTAGCTGGCGGTTTCCTGTTCACAGAAGGACCAGTGTGGGTGCCGCGCACCGCTGATTCAGACGGGTACCTTCTCTTCAGCGACCCGAACAACAACATCATTTATCGTTGGACTCCCGACGGTCAACTATCCATTTACCGCACCAAAAGCGGATACGCTGGCGCTGACATCGGCGAGTATGGCCAGCCGGGGTCGAACGGCTTGACGCTCGACCAGGAAGCACGATTGACGATTAATCAGCACGGCAATCGTCGCGTGGTGCGACTTGAAAAGAACGGGCAATTGACGGTACTTGCTGATCGTTACGACGGCAAGAGACTAAACAGCCCGAACGACCTCGTTTACAAGTCGGATGGAGCGCTTTATTTCACTGATCCGCCATTCGGCTTGCCGAAGTTATTTGATGACCCGCGGAAGGAGTTGCCCTACAGCGGAGTATTCCGCGTTTCGCCCGATGGAAAGCAAGTTCAATTGTTAACAAGCGAACTGAGCGGACCGAACGGGCTGGCATTCTCGCCAGACGAGAAATACTTCTACGTCGATAACTGGGACGAAAAGAAAAAGATAATCATGCGATATGAGGTCAATTCGGGCGGAACACTAGCCAACGGCAAAGTCTTCTTTGATATGACCAGCGCCCCCGGCGAAGACGCTCTCGATGGCCTGAAGATCGATCAAAAGGGAAACCTATACGTCTCCGGACCAGGCGGACTGTGGATCATCTCTCCCGAAGGCAAGCACCTGGGGACGATTGTTGGTCCGGAGCATCCGCACAACTTTGCCTGGGGCGACGATGATGGCAAAACTCTCTATCTGTGCGCACGGACCGGTCTATACCGCGTACGACTGAATGTGCCGGGAATCCGCCCGCCGCTGGCTCCCCAGGAACTTACGAAGAGATAAGAAAAACGCCCATATCGACGCTGGTTTTGATACGATTTCGTCACAGCTGTTGGGCTTTTACAGCCGGTCGGTATAGTCCGTCAGGAAGCGTTTGGGTGAAGGCTCCCGTACCAGCAAACGAGCAGGAACGCGTAGGAGCGTTGCGCGCAAGCGGCATTGTCGATACCGCTCCCGAACGCTCGTATGATCAATTGGCCGAATTGGCCGCCAGTATCTGTGGTACTCCCATCGCGATTGTGAGCTTGATTGACTCCGATCGCCAGTGGTTTAAGTCGAAGGTCGGGCTCTCTGTCACTGAAACTTCCCGCGACATCGCGTTCTGCGCGCACGCAATTGTTCATGGAGATTTGCTCGTAGTTCCGGATGCCGCAACCGATCAGCGCTTTGCTGATAATCCCTTAGTCACATCTGACCCGCATATCCGCTTCTATGCCGGCGCGCCGCTTGTCACCCCTGAAGGTCACGCTCTTGGCACCCTGTGCGTGCTCGATCACGTTCCGCGACAGCTCAGCGAGCAACAGCTTGAGGCGCTGCGCGTTTTGAGTTCCCAGGCAGTTGCGCAGATTGAGCTCCGCAAAACCAAAGCGGAGCTCAGGATGGCCGAGACCAGCACGGATTCCGTGATGGAGGCTTTACGCGCTAGCGAGGAGTTCAAAGGCCGCCTGCTGGCATGCAGCCGAGACTGCATCAAGGTTCTCGATCTTGACGGACGCCTGGTTTACATGAATGAGGGCGGGATGCAGTCTCTCGAGATTTGTGACCTCGCTCCGGTCCTGAATAGCCCATGGATTGATTTTTGGGGTGGCGAAGATCGAGAAGCGGCGCGAGCAGCGGTTGAGACGGCGAGTCGAGGCGAAATCGGCCGTTTCACGGGTTATTTCGAAACGAGAATCAACCGGCAACCGCGGTGGTGGGATGTTGTTGTAAGCCCGATTCGCGACAGCGCAGGTAAACCGGAGCGGATATTAGCTCTCTCACGCGACGTGACGGCGCAAAAGCTGAGTGAAACTGCTCTGCGCGACGCCATAGAGTTCAATAAGGCCATCATTCAAGACGCGGGCGAAGGCATTGTGGTTTATGACCGCGAGTTTCGTTACAAAGTCTTCAATCCTTACATGGAGCGTTTGACCGGCAAGCGTGCCGAGGAAGTTCTGGGAAAGGTTGCAGTCGAAGTTTTCCCTCGCCTGCGGACCAGCGGCATAGAAGCGCTTTTGCAACGTGCAGTCTCGGGCGAGGTGGTGAAAATCTCCGACGTGCTCGTGCCCAAGCATTCAGCGCAGGGGCAGGATGTATGGGAATCTTGCACCGTCGCACCTCAATACGAAGCTAACGGGAACATAATCGGCGTAATCGGCCTCGTGTTTGATGTAACCGACCGGCATCTGACCGAAGAGACTTTTCGAGCCATTGTAGTCGGCACAGCCTCGTCTACCGGAACCGACTTTTTTCCCTCTCTGGTCAAGCACATGGCGGCGGCATTGCGAGTGCGGTATGCCTTCATTACGTCTTGCGATGATGCCAAGCATGCAAAAGCGCTCGCCTTTTGGAAAGGAGACTGCTTTGGAGAAACCTTTGAGTTCGATGTGGAAGGCACCCCTTGTCAAAAAGTCGTTCAGGGCGAGATCTGCCACTATCGAGATGAACTAACACAACTGTTTCCCTTGGACATTCCTCTGGCTGAACTGGGCTGTCGGAGCTATCTCGGAGTGCCGATGTTGGACCAGAGCGGCCGAGTGATCGGACACATTGCGATCATCGATGACAAGCCCATGGAGCGCGACGAGCGCGCCATCGACCTGGTCAAAATCTTTGCCGCGAGGGCCGCGGCGGAACTCAAACGACAGAGGGCCGAAACCGAATTGCACGCGGCGCTACAACAGGTGCAAGAGCTGCAGAAGAAACTCGAAGCCGAAAACGTGTATTTGCAGGAGGAAATTCGCAAAGAGCACAACTTCGAGGAAATCGTCGGAAACACCAAAGGCCTGCTGGATGTGCTGCGAAAAGTGGAGACGGTTGCGCCAACTGACTCGACGGTGCTGATTCTTGGCGAAACAGGCTGTGGGAAGGAATTAATTGCCCGCGCGATTCACAACCGTAGCAAGCGCAAACACCGGCCACTGGTAAAAGTGAACTGCGGCGCCATCCCCACAGGACTGGTCGAAAGCGAACTCTTCGGGCATATGAAGGGTGCATTCACCGGCGCGCTGGAACGGCGGACTGGTCGCTTTGAATTGGCGGATGGCGGCAGCCTCTTCCTAGACGAAGTCAGCGAACTCCCTCTGGACACCCAGGTAAAACTGCTCCGAGTACTTCAGGAGCACGAGTTCGAACCGCTGGGCAGCAGTCGCACTATTGAGGTGAACGTCCGTATTATCGCGGCCAGCAACCGCGACCTGGAAAAAGCAGTACAGGAGGGCCGTTTCCGCGCAGACTTGTTTTACCGAGTTAATGTATTACCGGTTACGTTGCCCCCGCTTCGGGAGCGCAGCGCCGATATTCCGCTGCTCGCATCATTTTTCGTTGAGAGGTTCAGCCGTCAGTTCGGCAAGCAGATCACCGGCATGTCGCAGGACACCATGGATGCGCTCTCACGCTATTCCTGGCCGGGAAATATTCGCGAGCTGCAGAATGTGATCGAGCGTGCGGTAGTGTTGTGTTCTGGCTCCATTCTCCGGCTCGGCAATGATCTTCTGCCGATCACCAGTGAGGCCAGCGTAGAACATATTTTCGGCGAGAGCACCTCGCTTGCTGCAGAAAATTCTTCCAGTTCGCTTGAGAACGTCGAGCGGTCTCACATTCTTCAAGTCCTGCAGGAAACCCGCGGCGTCATCGAAGGGCCGCGCGGGGCTGCCAGAATTCTTAACCTCCATCCCAATACGCTGCGAAGCCGGATGAAAAAGCTTGGCATCGAGCGCTCTTCCGCTACGGCATAACCCACGATATCTCGTGGCCACGAACAGACCGTCGTGGCTTCGCCCACGATATCTCGTGGAAAGCCTGGTCTCTTACGTCGCTCGCCTCCCGTTATCTCCTCACATGGCAATCACTTAGCGAATTTCGTTGCGTGGCCCAACCTTGGCATCGCGCATGCCTTTAGTGATGGTGTTCGGAGGCAAATAAACAGTGCTGAGAATTTCGATTATTGAGGACTCCGCCGACAGGGTTCAGCTGACTCTGGAAGGCTGGCTGGTTGGGCCGTGGGTGGATGAGGTGCGAAGGCAAAGCGAGCAGGCGTTGTCGGAGAAAAAGGCCGTCACCCTGGACCTGGAAAAAGTCTGGTTTGTGGATGCGAGTGGAACGGCCCTGCTTCGAGAGCTAGCCAGCCGCAAAGTTGAACACGTGAATTGCTCAGCGTTTCTTAGTCAACAACTGAAGGAGACAACCATATGACGAGCCCGAATGTCATGGCGATTGAGTCTGAAACCGGCATCGCGCAGGCACCCTGTCGGGCATTGGATCCTCAAGCCACGCACGAGTATGAACTGATTCAGCGCGTGCTCGCGGGAGAGACGGATCTCTTTTATGAACTGATCCGGCCGTACGAGCGTGGCGTATTCCTGTCAGCCGTTTCGATATTGGGCAACGACGCCGACGCGGAAGACGTCGCGCAAGAGGCGGTACTGAAGGCTTACAAATATCTCGCACGCTTCCGGCAGGAGTCAAAGTTCAGCACGTGGCTGATTCAAATCGTGATCAACGAATCGCGGATGAAGTTGCGTAAGGATCGCCGGCAGCTGTACGACTCCATTGACGAGGGCCAGCAAATGGACGAAGGCGATTACATTCCCACTGACTTCGCAGATTGGCGCCAGATTCCCTCTGAGGTTCTGGAGCAAACCGAGTTGCGGGAGGCGTTGAACAAAGCTCTACAATCTCTTGCTGAAAAATACCGCACTGTCCTGGTCCTTCGCGACGTGCAGCAGATGAGCATTGCGGAAACTGCGAAAGCGCTGGGCATTTCGGAAGAGAACGTCAAGACTCGCACCTCGCGAGCACGCTTGCAGATGCGGGACAGATTGGCGCCGGGATGGGGCGGTAGATGGGCCAAAGCAGCTCAGGGACAACAGGCGTAACAGAATGACAGCGCGCAGCTCAGGAAATTTTCGTTAGCCGTGCGCGCAAGCGCTGACTGAATCCTGCCGGTAATTCGAAACTCCGGCGGTCTCCGACAAGCGTCATAGTGTTTCGCAATCCGACATAAACAGCGGTGCAATGCAAGCAGCCAGGCAAATGCGCCACGATCTGTTCGCGTAACTCCGGTGTCACATCCTTATCAATGTAGTTCGAGAGCTCCCGGATCACTTCCAGGCAACTAATCTCCACGACTCCTCCAGTCCGGGACACTTCCGAGATCCCAAGTCTTTCTCCAATCTTCTGAGATTCTGACGTGCAAAAAAGGTGACAAGAGTTTCTATTTTCGGGCGTTCGCAAGAATTTCATCGATTCGATTGTCACCAAACTGTTAGCCGCGAATCCGATGGGCAAATGCAAACCGCAGCACAAAACGAAATTACGCAAGGGCTGACCACTGGACTCGGAACGCGGCCCGCGTGGCCGACCTGGCACGCGGGCGCGATCTCGGCCGCCACCAGCCACTGGCCAGAATATTTGATGGAAGCCGCGTGCCTGGGTATTTTCATGATCTCGGCTTGTAGCTTTACGGTTCTGCTGCAGCACCCCGGATCTGCGCTTCGGCAGATGCTTCCGAGCGCGTTTGTTCGCCGTCTTCTGACCGGTGTCGCCATGGGGCTGACCGCAGTTGCGCTCATTTACTCACCATGGGGCAAGCAATCGGGCGCGCATCTGAATCCGTCAGTCACTTTGACATTCTTCCGACTGGGAAAGATTGAGCCGTGGGACGCGACGTTCTATGTCATCGCGCAATTCATTGGCGGAACGCTAGGAGTATTGATTAGCACTTTGATTTGGGGAGAAGCCATCGCGAATCAGAACGTGCGTTATGCAGCAACGGTTCCGGGAAGCGGTGGAACCGGAGTGGCCTTCGTCGCGGAGGTAGTCATCTCGTTTCTGATGATGACCATGGTCCTGAATGTTTCGAACTCCGTGCGCATTGCGCGATTCACGGGCGTCATTGCCGGCGCTCTGGTTGCAACTTACATCACCCTCGAATCGCCGTTCTCAGGCATGAGCATGAGCCCGGCAAGATCGTTTGCGTCAGCTGCGTCAGGACGAATCTGGAACTCACTTTGGCTTTACTTCACCGCGCCCCCGCTCGGAATGATGCTGGCCGCCCAAGTCTATCTGTGGCTGCGGGGCAAGCACGTGGTCTTTTGCGCGAAGCTGCACCACGATAATGACAGGCGCTGCATTTTCCACTGTAACTACCAACTCTATTAAAACCAATCACTCTCAAAGGAGACGATGTCATGACTCGCAAGAAATTGATCTACGGTTTGGTTCTTATCGCAGCAGTGGCTCTGTGGGCGGCATTCCGGCCCGAGCGGCTGTTCGTCAACGCCAAAGTCAATGAAGCTATGCCCACTTCAGCCAACGCGAACGCGTCGGAAACCATTCTGGCTTCGGGCTCGTTCCACAGCGTCGCACATGGCAGCAAAGGAAACGCCAGTGTTTACCAGCTTTCAAACGGCAAACGCATTCTCCGTTTCACCAACTTTGAAACTTCAAATGGCCCTGACGTTCGCGTCTATCTTGTTGCCGCTAACGATGCCAGTGACAGCGAGATGGTCAAGAAGGCCGGTTTCCGTGAGATCGGCTCTCTCAAGGGGAACATTGGCGATCAGAACTATGAAATGCCCGCTGATGTTGATCTCGCGAAATATCGTGCGGTCACGATCTGGTGCAAGCGTTTCAGCGTCAACTTTGGAACTGCGCCTCTTACGGCCGCTGCCACAGCAATGAGCTCGATGCACCAGTAACTGCCTGAACCTTGAAAGGAGACCGTCATGAGCCACGACAATCGGTTCGACGTGATCATCATCGGAACAGGAGCCGGCGGCGGAACGCTCGCGTATCACCTCGCTCCTTCCGGCAAGCGGATCTTGATTCTAGAACGTGGTGACTACGTCGCCCGCGAGAAGGACAACTGGAATCCACAAGCGGTGAACGTCGACGCCAAATACAACACGAAAGAAATGTGGCGCGACGTGGACGGAAAAGAATTACATCCACACACGAATTATTACGTGGGCGGCAACACGAAATTCTATGGCGCCGCGCTGTTCCGGCTTCGCGAGAAGGATTTCGGAGAAATAAGTCATCACGGCGGAATCTCCCCCGCGTGGCCTATCAGTTATGACGAACTCGAACCGTACTACACACAGGCGGAAAACCTGTATCAGGTACACGGCAACCGTGGCGAGGATCCAACCGAACCTGCAGCCGGAAAAGCGTATCCCTGGCCAGCGGTGAGCCATGAGGCTCGCATTCAGCATTTGGCGGACGACTTTCGCGCGGCGGGACTCAATCCGTTTCACACGCCTCTCGGTGTGATGCTCGATGAGAAAAACCCTCGTTTGAGTCCCTGCATTCGCTGTAACACCTGCGATGGGTTTCCCTGCCTGGTTCACGCGAAATCGGACGCGCAGGTGTTGTGTATCGATCCGGCGCTGCAGTACCCAAATGTCACTCTGCTGACGAATGCGCTGGTGAAGCGGCTTACAACCGACAGCTCCGGCCGCGAGATTCAAGAAGTGATCGTAGAACGCAATGGGACGGTTGAGACTTACTCTGCTGACATCGTGGTCGTCTCTTGCGGCGCAATCAACTCGGCCGCGCTGTTGCTGCGCTCAGCCAATGACAGGCACCCGAATGGCCTGGCTAATAGCTCTGATGTCGTCGGACGCCATTACATGGGTCACACCAATTCGGTGCTCATGGCGATTTCCAAGTGCCCGAATCCTACGGTCTTCCAGAAGACTCTGTCGGTAAACGATTTCTATTTCGGATCAAGAGACTTCGAATATCCGATGGGCCACATTTCCTTCGTCGGAAAGCTGGACGCGATTACATTGCGCGCCGGCGCGCCGGCCATCGCTCCGGGATTCACCCTTGATCTGATGGCGAAACATTCACTCGATTTCTGGCTTACATCAGAAGACCTGCCCGATCCGAACAATCGGGTCACGATTAACCGGGATGGCGAAATTGTGCTGACTTACACCCCCGGCTCTTTTCGCGGAGTCTATATGTCGGGCAACGAATTCCGCTGGCAGGGGTTGCGCACCAGAACGGCACCATTCGCTTCGGAAACGACCCGAAAGAGTCCGCCCTGGACGTCAATTGCAAAGCCCACGACGTGGATAACCTTTACGTTGTGGATGGCAGCTTTTTCCCATCCAGCGCTGCGGTGAATCCTGCGTTGACCATCATTGCCAATGCGCTGCGCGTGGGCGACCACCTGTTGCAGCGCCTGCACGTGCCGATCGCTGAATACGCCGTGAACGGAACCCAATCACGAGAGGCACAGCTCGTAGCCGGGTGATAACGAAGATGAAACGTCACATTCAATCCCGTAGACCGCAATTGGTGGTGGCCGGACTCCTGTTTATCGTAACTCTGGTCGCCAGCGCCCAGACGCGGAACGCTTCGCTGATTTCAGGGGTCGATGCTGTTGATATGACGGTCTCGGACATGGACCGGGCCCTTTCTTTTTACTCCGGCGTGCTCACTTTTAAGACAATATCGGATCGGGAAGTCGCCGGCGAAACCTACGAGTCCTTAGAAGGCGTCTTCGGAGTACGCATGCGCGTGGTGCGCATGCAACTTGGCGATGAATTCATCGAACTCACGGAATACCTGGCGCCGAAAGGCCGTCTCATTCCGATAACTGCGCGCAGCAATGACCGCTCGTTCCAGCACATTGCGATTATCGTGAGCGATATGGACAAAGCCTACGCCCGGCTTCGCGAAAACAAAGTCGAGCACGCCTCTTCAGGACCGCAACGCCTGCCGGACTGGAATAAGAACGCCGCCGGGATCCGCGCGTTCTATTTCAAAGATCCCGACGGGCATCCGCTTGAAATCCTGCAATTTCCTTCCAATAAGGGTGTAGCCAAGTGGCACCTGGCCTCGGAAAAGCTTTTCCTCGGAATCGACCATACTGCGATTGTGGTTGTCGATACCGATTCCAG
>WNFY01003630.1_pt1 | contig 15181 bp, 7 predicted proteins | sample 5400091 | NCBI WGS metagenome assembly WNFY01 (sample SAMN13153364, study PRJNA577476) | soil metagenome | isolation source: 60 cm soil or saprolite under grassland replicate 1 | place: USA:California | collected 2016-06-15 | reverse complement strand
AGGACTCACCAGCGTCCAGGTAGTCCGAGTGCTCACCCACCGGCGGCTACCGGACCGCAGTCTGCCCGACGGCCGACCCGGTAGGCCCCATTAGGTAGTCCGGGTGCAGTGGGTGGTCGTCCGGGGTGGTGAACAGGTATCCGGACGCATGCCAGGCGTCGCCGGCGGCGGCCCGCTCGGCTAGCTGCCGGCGCTGATGGGAGCGCAGCAGCCGGACGGTGTGCCGGTCCAGGGCGATCGTGCGGCGGCTGGCCGCGGTCTTCGGCGGCCCCACCGTCACGGTGTGGCCGGAGGCGATCCGCTGCTGGGCGATGGTGATGCTGCGCTGGTCGAGGTCGACGTCAACCCACCGCAGCCCGGCGACCTCACCCCGGCGCAGCCCGCGCAGCGCGGTCAGCCACCACAGCGCATACAGCCGGTCGTTGCCGACCTGCTCGAGGAACACGGCGAGCTGACGCGCGGTCCACACGCTCACCGACGACCGTTCCCCGTGCTCTCGCCAGGCGCGGACCCGCTGGTCGGTCCACACCTCGGCGTGCGGCCGGCGCGGCGCTGGCAGCTCGACCAGCCGGGCCGCGTTGTCGCCGACCAGCCCGTGCCGGATCGCGGCGTTCAACGCCGCCCGCAGGGTCGCTCGGATGCCGTGCAGGGTGGCCGGTGTCGGCGGCCGGCCGTACCGGTTGCAGGTCGCCGACAGCACGGCGAACATCCCCGTCACCTCCCGGCCGGTCAGATCAGCCAGCCGGATCCGACCCAGATGCGGGATCAGATGCCGCTCCAGTCCGTCGCGGGCTGCCTCCGCCGCTCGCCGTGTGGGGTAGCCGCCGCGCCGGACCCGCTCCCGCCGACCAGCCAACGTCGGCGCCGAGCAGTGGAAGTACCAGCTGCCATGCCCCCGCTTCGCCAGCCGGCGGCACCCCGACTCCAGCCGGCGGCCCGTCTGCCCGTCCCGGCAGCCACACCGCTTGAACGCCACACCCTGCATGACATCCCCCGTTTGGTGGTCGACAGCGCTGGTCAAGCTTCCCGTACCGGCCCCACCGATCACCTCGGCGGGGGCATCGGCCCCGAGTAACTATGTGCCTGACGCCCGCTACGGTCAGTGACCCGCCGGGTAGGTCACCACCATCCCGGAGCGCGGGGCGAAGGCCTGCATCTGGCTGATGGCCGGTGGGGTAGCATCGGGCAACTCACCAGCGGGGAGGCGCAGGGGTTAGGCGCTCTCACGGGATCATTTGCCTGGGTTCGGCGCCGGACGGATCAATTGGTGATGGCCTCCTCCCGACGGCAGGACGGGCTCGTCGCCGTCCCATCGTTGGAACGGCTGACTGCAAACAGATCAAGCGTTCCAGTCACCGCCGTGTCCGGTCTGCCATCGATGTACGAGTGTCCGGTCGATGCCGAGGGCGAGAAGTTCGAGTCGGTGGTCGGCGTTCTGTACCGCCTGAGGGTTGGATGCGACTGGCCCGCCGCCGACGGTTGCCCATCCGGACCAGTATTGCGGCGGCGGTACCTGCCAGTTGTGCCAGATCTGGTTGTCGGTGCCGTGTACGAACACCTCCAACCCGCCCGCGCCGTTGAGGGTGACGAACGGGGTAGCGTCTGGTGGGAGTAGCCCGCCAAGCGATGCCCAGCCTGACCAGCCTACGCTCATGATCCATCGGTGCCAGAGGGCGCCGTCCGTTCCTCGGACAAAGACTTCAAGCCGGCCGTCGGCGTTGGTGCCGACCGCTATGTCGCTAGTGCCGATGCCACCGAATTCGGCTCGGTCCCAGCCACCGCCGGGGCTGCGTTGCCAGGTGTGGAAGATCGAGCCGTCTCGGTGCCGGACGAAGACCTCCAGTCGCCCGTCGCCATGCCGGCCTGCTCCTGGGGATCCGATGAGTTCCCAGCCGATGTCTTCCCAGCCGTTCCAGCCGAACGGGTACTGCCACTTGTGCCGCAGCCTTCCGTCCGGTGAGAGGGCGAATACCTCGATGCGGCCGTCGAGGTTGGTGATCGCGACGGGTTCGCTTGCGAACTGGTCACCAAGGCCGGTCCAGCCGGCCCATTCGCTGCTGTTGGAGGCTTGCTGCCAGGCGTGGTAGATCTGCCCGTCCTGGGCCCGCGCGAACACCTCTACGCCGCCGGCGCTGTAGTTGCTCACCGACGCGCGGCCAACGAGTTCCGGACATTGCGGGGCGCACATTTCCCAGTTTCGCCAACCATTGCTGGGCGCCGACTGTTCCATCCGCCACAGCCGGCCGTCCAACCCGATGCCGACGACGACGATCCGGCCGTCGGCGTTGCGTCCCACTGTCGGTGGAGCGACCAGCTGCCCACCGAGGGACGCCCACGGGCTGGGTGGGGCGCTGACCACGATGTCGTATGCCGGGGATGCCCCGGTGAGGGGCGCCAAGGTCCGCCAGGCCTGCGCTCCGTCCACTTCGACGGTCACACCGACCGAGTATCGGCGCAGGCCGAGGTCGCCGGCTAGCGTGACCGTCTTGTCATACGCACGTTGACCGCCTTCGGCCAGCGCTTCCGCGGTGGGCCGGTCGGTGCCAGCGTCGACGTTCCAGCCGTTGGCGAGGACGCGACCCACGCCATAGAGCCGCATCGTCGGACTCGGGCCGAAGCCAACGTTGGTGGCGGTGTAGCGGAGCCGCACCGGCTGTCCGATTGGTACTGTGCCGTTCGGCGCCACATCCAGGCTCGTCAGCAGCGCGCTCGCCGGTGGGGGGATCGCTTGCGCGTACTGCTCGCAGTACACGCCGCGGATCGGCCCCTGATTGGAGTTGAAGCCGTTCGGGGCGTAGCCGCTGTGGTAGACGTCCAGAGTCGGGCCGGTGAAGTTCATCCTGAGTTGCGATTCGGTGCCGGGACGGTTGCTGTCGTAGGCGAACAGGACCGGAAGCCCGTCGCCGCGGTCCTCGTATCCGGTTGCCAGGATCTGGTGGTTCTCGGTGGGGCTGGTCGTCTCGCCGATCAGGCCGACCGGCCATGGCTCGGCGCGGTCCAGGTGCGCCTTGATTTTCGACCATTCCTCGTCGCGGGTGCGGCGCAACAATTCCGGCCAGCCACCGGAGAAGGGGAACGTGTCGTGGCCGATCATCATCCAGGCGAGGCAGGTGATGCCGTCGCTGCGCAGGGTGTCCAGCAGTCGAGCCCAGATGTAGCGGCGCAGTGTGGCCCCGGACGGCGTCCCGAACGTGGGGTGCTGGGCGGTGGCGCGAGGGGGGACCCAGGAGAGCTTGTAGTAGTCGAGCGCGGCGCATGCCATCCCACCGCAGAGCCCGAACGTCGGGGACGGACGCTGCGCGGTCACCACGCCCTTGATGATTTCGGCGAAGGCGATGTTCCCGACAGGGGGACCGCCGAGGGTCAGGACGACAGGTATGAAGGGTGGGGTCCAGGAGGCGGCGAAGGCGATTCCGGCGATCTCGTTTGCCATTTGGTCGAGGTCGTCTGCGGACAGGTCGGTCCAGTTGTTGTCGAATGCGAACCCGTCGATCCGATGGTTGAAGTCGGTTCTCGGCATGCTTGCCTGACCTCCGGCGCTCGGTCGTGGCTGTCTTGAACGTGTCGGCGGCTTCGTCGTTCGAAGGATCGGCCTGCGATGCAACCACGCGCTTCCGGTGGACCCCTAGGTTGTCGTGCCGGGCCCGAGCGGTGCGGCTGACGTGGCGGTCTGGCGGTCAGCGTCCGGCTAGCTCGGGGAAGCCGTGCGCGAGCTCGGTGCGGCCGCGGACGCCCAGCTTGCGGTACACGTTGCCGAGGTGGAACTCGACGGTCTTGGCGCTGAGGAACAGGGCAGACGCGACTTCCTTGTTCGTCCGGCCCGCTGCGACCGCGCGGGCGACTTGGTATTCCTGGGGGGTGAGGTCGTCCAGCGCGGATGCGGTCGCGCGTTTGCGTATGGTTTCGCCGGTGGCGGTCAGCTCGTTGCGGGCTCGTTCGGCCCACGGGTGGGCGGCCAGCCGTTCGAACACCTCCAGCGCGGCCCGCAGTTGGGTGCGGGCATGGACCCGGTCACCCGCCCGGCGCAGGCGCTCGCCGAAGGCCAGTTGGGTGCGGCCGGTCTCGAACGGGCAGTCCACCTTCGCGTGCAGCTCCAGTGAAGTGTGGAAGCAGTCGCTGAAGTCGGCGTCGGCGGTGAGTCCACGCAGCCGCCAGGCCACCGCGCCTGAGATCGGAACCTGGCTGTCCGCGGCGAGTTGGTCGAGGATGGTGGCCATGTGCGGGGTGGGCTGGCGGCCGCTGCGTAGGTGGGCCTCCACCAGGTCGGTGTGGCTCTCCTCGGCTCCTTCCGTTCCCAGGGCGGTGATCTGGACACCGGCGCGGAATGCGGCGATTGCCTGCTCGTAGCGTCCGAGACCCAGTTCGAGCAGGCCCAGCGCTTCGCTGGCGTCGCGCGGGTAGTCGGTTCCCTCGCGCCGGAGGGCCAGGGCCGCCCCCGCGTTCGCCCGGCAGTCCCGCTCGTCCCCACGGATCGCTTGGACGTGTGCGAGCGCGCTGAGCGCGATGTACTGCCAGAACTCGTCGCCGGTGGTGCGGCTTAGCTCGACCGCCTCTGCTGCCGTCGACCGTGCGACGACCAGGTTGCCGGCAAGCATCTCGGCACGGCTGTCGACCCCCAGCGCGAACGGCAGCATTCCCAGCGCACCAGCCGTCCGCAGTTCCTGCACGATTGGAGCAAGCATGTGCCGAGCGGCGATATGTTCGCCGATCCAGGTCATGCCCAGCCCTGCCGCGATCACGTACTCGACCGCAGGTCGATCGGCGCCGGTGCGTCCAGCGATGACAAAGGACTCCGCCAGCAGTCTGGACGCCTCCGCTGCCTGGCCGACATGCAGCAGGATCAGCCCTTGAAAGACCTTGCTGACCAGCGCAACGTTGCCGGTCGGGTCGGCGGCCAGCTGCGTGGCCCGCGCGGCGTCCTCAACCCCAGCCATCGCCTCGCCGGCGAGCAGGGCAGCCATCGCCGCGTCGGTCAGGAGTTCTGCGCATCGGTGCGGGTCGATGTCCTCGATCGCCTTGGCTGCCTCTCGAAGTATCCGATGGGCCGGTGCCGGGTGCCCCGTGAACGCCTCCACCCGGCCGCGTACTGCCGCGACAGCCATTCGAAGCGGAGCGTCGTTGGCTAGTTTCTCGGCGGCCCGCAGCAGCTCGCGGGCCTGGCCGCTATGCCCAGCCAGGTGCGCATCCCCGGCCGCGGTGTACAGCCGGCGCGCCCGCGCTGGACGCTCCGCGCTCAACGCCGCGGCCCGTTCTAGGGCGGAGACCGCGGCCGCGTAGCCGCTGCGAGCACGGGCGGTTCCGGCCATGGCCTCCAGCGCGGCGGCGACGCGCTCATCCGGGCCGAGCGTTGCCTCGGCCAGGTGCCACGTTCGTTCCTCGACGTATCGATCGTCCGTTAGGACCGCAGCGAGCACTCGGTGAGCAGCACGTCGCTGCGCCGGCTGAGCCGAAGCCACGGCGGCAGCGCGGACCAGGGGATGGCTGAAGCTGAACGCGCCCGCCTCGACCGCGGCAAGTCCGGCGGTTTCGACCTCAGCGAAGGCGGTCTCCGGGATGGACAGAATCTCGGCCGCCTCGAGCACCGGCTGGATCCGGGTCGAGGCCGCGGTGGCCAGCAACAGCAGCGCCGTGCGCGCGGCATCCGACAGGGCGGCCACCCGGCGGGCGAACAGCGCGCCGGCCGCGACGACTGCCGGTACAAGATCAGGGAAGGACTGCCCTCCGGTCAGCTGGGCCGGGCTCAGCTTGTCCAGCGTCTCCAGCAGCGCCATCGGGTTGCCGCCCGTGCCCTCGGTCAGCCGGCTGACAACGGCCGGCTGCGCCGAGATCCCGGTCCGCAGCTGGATCAACTCGGTCACGCCCCCCGAGTCCAAGCCGCTGACCAGGCACGATGGCAACTGGCGGGCCGACGGCCAGACTGCGTCCAGATCGCGGGTCGCAACGAGCATCGCGATGCCCTCCGCAACCAGCCGGCGCGCGACGAATCCGAATGCCTCCGCGGACGGGATGTCCAGCCAATGCGCGTCATCGATGATGAGCAGCAGCGGGAGTTCCTCGGCCAACTGGGCCAGCAGGCCGAGGGTGGCCGCGTAGACCGCGAACCGGTCAGTGGCCTCGGCGGGGCCCAGGGCAACCGCGCCGGCCAGCGCCCGTGCCTGCGGCTCGGGCAACTGGCCGATCCAATCAGCAGCCGGATGCACGACCTGGGCAAGCCCAGCGAACGCGAGATTCTGCTCCGGCTCGGAGCCGCGGACGGTCAGTGCCCGCAGGTCGGCCGCAGACTCGCGGGCGTGATCGAGTAACGCGGTCTTTCCGATGCCGGCCTCCCCGTACAAGATCAACACACCGCTGCGCCCGTGCCGGGCCTCCTCCAGCAGTCGTGTGATTCGGCTGATCTCCGTGTCGCGCCCACACAGCACGTATCTAGGGTATCGACCCGAACCGCCCTCGTAGGGCTCGCGAGCACCAACTGTTCGCATTTAATGTAAAACGGGCAGAACAGATGTCTGGGGGCTAACGGGCGCCCGTTCCCGGGTCCAGGGGGATCCCCGAAGCGGCCCGGCCGGTCCCTAGCCGACGATCGGCCCCGGCCCGCCCACCGACCCGAGGAGACGTCGATGAGCGCGATCAGCGACAAGGCCACCGCGCTCGGTGGCGTCGACGTGCTCGGGTCACCGCAGGGTCCAGAGTCACGCGCGCCGGACGGCCACGGTCTGTTCCAGCACTTCGGCAACGGATGGTCGATCTACTGGACGCCGGAGACCGGGGCGCACGAGGTGCACGGCGCCATCCGGGGGAAGTGGTCGGGGCTCGGCTGGGAGCGGTCGTTTCTGGGCTATCCGGTGACCGACGAGACAGCGACTCCGGACGGCGTCGGGCGCTTCAACCACTTCCAGGCCGGCTCCATCTACTGGACCGGCCAGTCCGGCGCGCACGAGGTGCACGGCGCCATCCGCGGATGGTGGGCGGCCCGAGGCTGGGAGCGCGGGACCCTGGGTTACCCGTTAACCGACGAGCTGCGCGCACCGGACGACAGCATTCGGTTCCAGCATTTCCAATGGGGATCCCTGCGCTGGACGCCGACCGAGGGACCCTCCGAGGGCTGCTACGACCGCGAGCTGCGAGGCATCGCGGACATGCACAGTCACCCTGCGGCTCACCTCGCCTTCGGCGGCCAACTGCTGTGGGGACAGCCCGAGGGGCCAGCTGATTCGGCGCTGGCCTGGTGCACTCCGGCGCACGGGCTTGGCGGTACCGGGCTGGGCGGCGCCGTTGGGAACCTGTTCATGGCGGGCTTCGAGGGTGGACCAGGTCACCTCGTCGGCGGCTACCCCCAGTTCGACGGGTGGCCGCGATTCACCACCAGGGTGCATCAGCAGATGTACGTTGACTGGCTACGCCGGGCACACGGGCATGGCCTGCGGCTCATGGTCGCGCTGGCCGTCAACAACCAGTTGCTGGCTAAGGAGTTCGGTGGCCGGGACTACGACGACCGCACCGCCGTGGAAACGCAGTTGAGATGGCTGCGTGAATTCGTTGCTCGGCACTCCGACTTTATGGAGGTGGCCCTGGGTCCAGCCGACGCGAGGCGGATCATCAGCCGCGGCCGGCTCGCCGTCGTCCTCGGGATCGAGGTCGACACGCTCGGCGGATGGAACCATCCGGACCAGGCCACCGACGACGAGATCCGAAGCTACCTGGAGCACCTACACAATGATCTTGGGGTTCGCTACCTCTTTCCAATCCACCTGGCTGACAATGCACTCGGTGGCACGGCGATCTACAACGACACCTTCAACGTCCTCAACCGTTTCTTGAACAACGACTACGTCCAAGTCAGGGACGGCAGCGCCAGTGGAATCCAGTTCCGAATGATCGAGGCGGAGACCGCGATCGAGCAGTGGTACCGGCTCAGCGGCTGGTACTCCCCACCGGACTACGGCCAGGTCCCAGGCGGCCACGCCAACCAACGCGGACTGACCCGCCAGGGCCGGGCAGCGGTGCTGTGGATGATGCGGCTTGGCCTGCTCATCGACATCGACCACATGTCCGAACGGTCGGCCGACGCGACCCTGGGCATCGCTGAACAGACCCCCTACCCTGTCGTTGCTGGTCACGCCGCGTTCCGCGACCTCGCCTGGCGCCGCAGTGAGACCGAGGCAGCGCACAAGCTGCCCAGCGAGTACGCGCGCACAGGACCCGAACTGGCCCGGATTCGCCGGCTCGGTGGCATGGTCGGAGTTGGCCTCCGTCAAGGCGACCTCCGACCGCGCGGATCTCGGGTCAGCAACGACGCCGCCGGGTCGACGAAGAGCTGGGCGCAGGCCTACCAGTACGCGGTGGACATGCTCGGCGACTCGGTCGCGATCGGCACGGACATGAACGGGCTGCCCGGCAGCGCCGCCCCCCGCTTCGGTCTGAACGCCTGCTACGACCTGCACAACCACGACAGCGCCGACGAGCTCCGCAAGCCGCAGCGTGCCAGCCAGGTCGAGGCACAACGCGGCGGCGTCCGATACGCCACGCCGATCCTGGACTACCGGGCATACCGTTTCGAAGGCGTGCTCGAAGGCGAGGTCTACGACATGGAGGCCCGCGACATCTGGGAAGCGGTCGCCATCTACCAATCAGGTGTGGACCCCGACCTGGCCGAGATGCCCGGACTGCCGAAACGCACACCCTGGCAGCAGGGCAAGATCCGCAACCTGGCCAAGGGATTCCGGGCGCGCTCCCCCGACGACCTGGAGAACCCGCTGTTCGGTGGGCAGACCTACAACGAGGAGAAAGCCGCGTTCCTGGTCAAAGCCGGGATCGATCCGGATCCGGGCTCCGACCCCGAGCTGGTTCGGCTGTACCAGGCGGTTCTGCGTATCTGGCGCCGCTGGCAGGCCATGACCGGCCCGAACCCGCCGCTTTCCCGAAGCACCGCCGGGCAGCGGGACTTCGACCTCAATCTCGACGGGTTCGCCCACTACGGCATGCTGCCGGACTTCATCCAAGACCTGGTCAACGTCGGCCTCGGCTATGACGCACTTGACCCGCTTCTCTCCTCCGCGGAGCGGTTCGTCAGGGTCTGGGAAACCTGTGAGCGCTACGCGCGCCTCGCCGGAGGACAACCGGGCTGGCGCTGGTGTCGTAACTGCGAGGCGCTGCACCACAACGGCGACCAGCCCGCAGGACCATGCCCGGCCGGAGGTGCCCATGTCGTCGACGGGAGCTGGGTCTACGGCGTCCTTTTCGCCGGCGCTACCGAGGGACAGCCCGGCTGGCGCTGGTGTCAACGCTGCTACCAACTGCACTACCCGGCCGATGGCCCCGGCATCTGCCCGGCCGGGGGCGGGCACGACCCCACATCCAGCGGAAACTACCAACTGCTGGACGACTCCGGCGTCGGCCAGCCGGGATGGCGATGGTGCTACCGGTGCTACACCCTCTTCTTCGCAGGATTCGGCACCCAAGGCGCCTGCGCAGCCGGCGGCCCACACGACGCCACCCGTAGCCAGCCCTACCGGCTCGCTGTTGTCGGCTGACACATCACATCACCCTGAAAGGACGGATAATGGCAGCTGCCGACGACCTGGAAGCGGTCCTCGACCGTGTCGCCCGGGGCAGATACACCGACGCGGACTTTCACCGCCTGCGGAACGCCGTCTGGGTGCGCGGCGACAGCAATACACTGCAGGTCGGGCACAACAATGTGCGGATCGGCCGCGGCAGCGTGCAGGTCGGTGACCGACACTATCACGGGATTGAGGCCCGGAATCTCAGTGAGGTGCTCAAGAGCCTAGCATACACAGACCAGGTCCACCCAGGTAGGGGCGGCCCGAGTGTCGGCCGTGGAGCGCTGCGGAGCTTCGGCGGATTCGTCTTCACGATCGGCATGTTGGTGATCGCCGGCGGGGTCCTTGTGTTCCTGCTCAGCATGGTCCCATTGATGAAGGGCGCGGACTACACCCAGCCGACGGATCAGATGATCGGTGGCTTTGTCGTCGCCGCAGTGGGGATGGTCGTTACGTGGATTGGTCAGGTCATCCGCCGGCTGGGAACGCAAGCGATAGAGATCGGAGCCACCGTGGATCCAGCGACGCTCTCCGTGGGGCTTGCCGCCGTGGTCGCGCGTCTCGTCCCTGTTCTTACCGGCCTCGGGGAGTCAGCAGCACAGTCCGCCGCGGAGGAGGCGGCCCGGCGACTGGGGGAGGCTTCGGTCCAGCGGGTGGCGACGTTGTGGCAGCGGCTCTGGGCTGGCATGTCACGGCGGCCGACGGCCTGGCAGGCGGTCGCGCAAGCTGCAGCGGACGCGCAGGGCGCCGCCGGCGGTCAAGGGGCGCTGGCCCGCGAACTCGCCCCGTTGCTGCGAGCCCAACCGGGTCTTGCCCGGGAGGTGGCTGAGCTGCTGCAGCAGATCCCTGCGGAATGGCGGGCTCAGGCGGTCGCCGCCCGAGGGGTCGGGAGCGTGCACGTCACCGGCGACCGGAACGTGGTGCAGAGCGGTGGCATGTACAACATCAGCACCGGCGACGGGGGGAATGTACACGTCGGAGATCGCCACTACGGCCCGAACCACCCACGAGGCTAGCGCGAAGGCTAGGACCAGACGACTGAGAATGCGGTATCGGCCGCACCGGGCCTCGGGCAGGCCCCGGTCCGGCGGCTACGGTCACGCCCTACGGTGCGCTCGTCGTGCGGCGCGAAGAACGGGCAAGCTGTGCAGGTGTGCGACAGCGAAGCCCCCCGGGCCACCAGGCCAGCCGGGAGCAGCAGGTGACCACCGCTGCTCCCGACGAGTTCGGTGTCCCGGACTCGCCACTGGCTGCGCTTTCTGAACCGAACCAGCCGGTAGGCGGACGGTTCGTGGGAACGCTGTCGCTGGCTCTGCTCGGAGTGTGGTGCGCGTTTTTCACCCCGATTCAAGTCCTCCTCCCGCAACAACTGGAGGACATCGACCCCGCCGGAAAGGTGACCAACCTGGGATGGGTCACCGGGGCGGGCGCCGCGGTCGCCATCGTGGCGAACCCTGTCGCCGGCGCGCTGTCCGACCGCACGACCTGCCGGTTCGGCCGCCGCCACCCGTGGACGGTCGGCGGCGTGGTGCTCGGCGCGGCGGCACTGCTCATCCTGTCCACGCAGTCAACCGTGCTCGGCGTGCTGCTTGCGTGGTGTGCGGCCCAGGCCTGCCTGAACGCTGCATTCGCCGCGCTGACCGCCGCTGTACCGGACCACGTGCCGGTGCGCCAGCGTGGTGTCGTGTCCGGCTGGATCGGGCTTCCCTCGGTTCTCGGCGTTCTCGTCGGGGTCGCCATCGTCACCACGATCGCTGGCACCACCGTTATCGGCTATGCCCTGGTCTCAGTTGTGCTGGTGGCCGCGGCCGCGCCGTTCGTGCTCGCCACCGCCGACCTGAGGCTTCCGGGCAGTCACCGTCGACAGCGGTCGTGGCTCCCATTCCTGGGCGGGTTCTGGGTCAACCCCCGGCGCTATCCTGACTTCGGCTGGGCCTGGCTGACCAGGTTCCTGGTGTCGCTCGGCAACGCACTGGGCACCCTCTACCTGCTCTACTTCCTCCGCGACGCAGTCCACTACGAGCGACTGTTCCCGGGACAGCAAGCAGAGGACGGCGTGTTCCGGCTGGTGCTGGTGTACGCCGGCTCGATGCTGCTCACCGTCGTGGCAGGCGGCATGGCCTCGGACCGCGCCCGCCGACGCAAGCCGTACGTCATCGGATCCAGCCTGACGATGGCGGCCGGAGCGCTGATCATCGCAGTATCACCGACCTGGCCGGCCGCATTGGCCGCCGCGGCAGTGCTCGGCGCCGGCTACGGCGTCTACTTGGCCACAGACGCCGCGCTCATCACTCAGGTGCTGCCGGCCGCCAGGGACCGGGCCAAGGACCTAGGCGTGATCAACATCGCCAACTCCGCACCGCAGGTGCTCGCACCCGCGGTGGCCGCGCCGATCGTGGCGCACCTCGGTGGCTACCCAATCCTCTACACGACCACCGGCGTGGTTACCATCCTCGGCGCGCTGCTGATACTGCCCATCCGATCAGTCCGCTGACGTCTGCTGTCAGCCCGGCGGCTGACAGTTGAGGGTGAAGGTGGCGTGGTTGGACTGGGCGGTGCCTGGGCTGAGGATCTGGATGGCCTCCCAGTGGGTCCCGTTGGCGCTGAGGGTCCAGGTCTCGCCGCCGACGGTGGCCTGCTGCGAGCCGGTCCCGGAGAAGCTCACCGTCTGTTCCGGTGCGATCGCGCCGTCGCTGCGGATCCACTTGTACCGCACCGTCACCGGACCGGCCGCCACCCGGATGACCCCGGTGAAGCTGAACACGTGCGGGCAGCTGGAGCCGGTGTAGCTGGTCGGAGAAACCCACACACTCGGTGCGGCAGCCGACCCCTGGCCACCGCCGCCCCCGGGCCTGCCACCCTTGCCATTGCTAACCTCCGGGCTGCCAACACGGCCGGAGCTGCCACCGGCGTGGTTGCCTGGCGTGCTTTGATCGGTGGCAGTGATCGGGCTGGTAGTGACCTGCGGCTCCGTCCGCCCGACAGCCGCAGTCGCAGGAGAATGCTTGTTCGATGCGAGTCCATGCGCCACCGGGACGGCGACCGCAACCGCAACCGCGCTGGCAGCGGCCGTCCAGACGCGCGGTCCTCCAGGGAGGCGCCTGGGGGATAGCCGCCGCGGTGCTGGAGCGGCCACTGGCGGAGCCGGCGTGAGGAGCGCAAGGTTTGACCGCGTGACGGCGGCGCCAGCGGAGTTGTTGATCTGCTCGCGAATACGAGCTGCCTCCTGCCAGAATCCAGCAGACTGGTCGGGATGACCGGCGACGAAAGCGTGGACACCCAGTTGGTGATTCATTTGGCCCTGCGCGGCTAGGTTGCTGACCCGCCGGGCCGCTGCTAGGCCCTTCGTCAGAGCGTCGCCCCAGGCCGTCCACCTGCCGGCAAGGGCCAGCACTGGCTCAATCGCCTCGACCAGGTCGACCACCGCCGGCCACTCGGCGCGCTCAGCCGCATAGCCGATGATTGAGAGCGCAGCGCTGGCAACCGCCTGAACGTCAGGACCAGCCGGCCCTTGCCGGCGTATCCAATCGGCCAACACCCGGGCGGCCTCGCCCAACGCCAGGTGTCCCAGCAGCACCGCCCGGTAGTCCCCAGCGTGACAGACCGGCAGACCAAACCGGTCGTCATCCTGCTCGACCAGGCCACGCCTGCGCAGCGATGCCAGGATCGCTCCCGTTTCGGCGACGTCGGTGATCGCGCCGACCAGGTCAGTCGGTAGAAGCGCGCCCCCAGCGAACGCGAGCAGGGCCAGGACCCGCCGGTGCGGTTCGGCCAGCGCGTCGACGCTCAGCCGATCCAGGGCGAAGGCGTCGCGCTGCCCGATGCGCACGATGTCGGCCAGACTGTGCCGGCCCTCCCGAACCAGCGCCGCGGCCTGCCGCACGTGCAGTGGCTGACCGTCGACCACCTCGCACAGCCGCTGGGCATCGACATCCTCTGAAGCGGTCAGATCCCGGCCGAGATCGGCGCGCAGCAACTCGAGGGCGGCCGCGGTGGGCAAGCCAGCGAGCGTCACGGACCTGCCTCGTCGTCCCAGAAGCGGCCGGTCGCACCCGATGATGATCGCGCAGTGCGGCAGCTCATCCACGATTTCTCTGGTCTTGCTGGGTCCGACACTGACGTCATCGAGCAGGATCACGGCTCGTGCCTGGGCAAGCAGTTGCGCGCTCTGTTCCCGGGTAGGCTTGAACGGAATGTCGGCGGTGTATAGAGCAGCAACGATCCCCTGCCGGAGATCGTCAGCCGCCATGCCGCCGACACGCAGGTAGACGACTGGAACCGATGCGCGGGAAGCCAGCCGCCCGGCCAGGTGGCGAAGCAGCGTCGACTTCCCATAGCCGCACGGAGCATGGAACTCGATCGGATGGCCCGCTGCGACCGTTTCACCAATCGCCACCTCGGCGTCGCGGCCCACGATCTGGCCGGACGCGACCACCGTCGACAGGTGTGGGCCAGCACCGATCGCCGCCGTGCGTAGCCGCCCGTCGTGCTGGATCCTCCCGCCGTGCTCGCCCTGCAAGTCGACGCGCAGATCCCCGTACACGATGGCGTCCATGACTCCCCCGAAGAGGCCTTGATGCAAGTGGAAGACCCCTACGATCGCCCCTTCATCGCCTCCTCGCCTCAGGGAAAGCCCTAGCTCCCATGATCCCGCGCCTTGTCAGCAGCTGGAATGGCGCTGGAGCCCCCAGCGCTTGCGGTCATGTCATTGAAGACGGCAAGCAGACCAAGCTCGGCCGATTGACCGATCAGCGGAACGAGAATCCGCGGGTTCCACGACGGAAGCCAGCTCGGTCGGCACCACGAGGATGGAGCACATCGGCGCGCCGTCGTGCTCGGAATTTGCTCGGCGGTTGCCGGCCAGGGCGACACCGCCTGGCACGACCTGACACGACCTGACACGACGGCTCGTCGCTGACCAGCGGGAATGACACCTGCCGGCACCGGATGGCACGAGGTGATATAGACCAGTTTGGGCTTTTAATCCGCGGGTTCTGGGTTCGATCCCCAGGCGCCCCACCGCAAACTAGCCCTGCGACCTGCGGCTTTGCATGTATTCGCGATCTTGGCCAGCTCCTGTTGATCTTACTTGCTTCGGCCTGCGGCTCAAGAGGCTGGTTCGCCATGTTGGTGGTGTTCTTGGGGGGTCGTTGGGGTGTGTTCGAATTTCCTCCCTGCTTCCCGTAGCTGCCGGATCTTCGGACGGGTGGGCAGGTCAAGGGGCGCGCAGCGCTCGCGGAGCAATGCCGCGGAGTTAGTGGCCTGGTGGGGTTGTCCAGGATCTACGGCGGCGTGTTGTGATCAAGTCGAGTGGATCTTGCCCGGCGAGTCGGGGCGGTAGAGGACGGGACCTCTGGTAGGTGGGTGCGATCCGTGACGATCTTCCCCGACAGCCAGAGGTCCCCTTGCGTCCTGAGTCTGCCGCCACCACGGTCACGCATGCGGTCACGGTCGCCGCGGGCGTCTTCGCCCCCGGTCATCTCGGTGTTGGGCGCCAGCTTCGGTGAGGATGATGGCGTCACGTTGGTTGAGGATGGTGGGTAGTGGGAAGGCCCCGTCCCCTGTGTGGGGACGGGGCCTTGGTGGTCGGGGTGGCGGTGTGGTGGTTACGTTGTCGTGGT
>WNFY01003283.1_pt1 | contig 15181 bp, 11 predicted proteins | sample 5400091 | NCBI WGS metagenome assembly WNFY01 (sample SAMN13153364, study PRJNA577476) | soil metagenome | isolation source: 60 cm soil or saprolite under grassland replicate 1 | place: USA:California | collected 2016-06-15 | reverse complement strand
CGTGTGCTGGCCGAGATGGCAGCACCTTTGAACAGATTCTTCACATCTTTATTGTGGTTGTCATTCAGACCACGCACCGTGATGCGCTCGCGGTTGCGTTGCAATTTGCCTCGCACCCAGCGGTACTCACCACTATCGTGAACCTCCACCGCAAAACCGCTGTAGGCCCAAAGCTGACGCTTAGTGCGAAACCGGTGGGGTGTCTGCAGCAGGGCGACCAATAGCGCTGCCCGAATCGGACCGATGGCAGGAATCTGGCGAAGCAATTTCACCGCCGCGTGCTTACGACTTTCCAGCAACAGCTCGCGGCGCGCTGCCTGACGCAGGGGTTCGAGACTATCCAGTTGCTGGTACAAACACTCGGCTCGCGTCCGCACCCCTGGTTCCACCAACTTGGCCAGCCACTCCGCACGATGACGGCGGGTGTAGACGCTCGTACCCGCACAGGGAATGGCCCAACTTCGGTACACCGATTTAATCCGATTCATCACCCGCGTGACATCCTTGGTGACAGTCAAATAGCTCCGCCCCACCTCTTTTAAGGCGCGGGTCCCATGCTTTTCGTGGTATACCGGCCTGACTTGGTTGGTACGTAACAACTCCGCCAGCTTGCGCGCATCCACCCGATCATTCTTGTTGCCATCCTTCAACAGAGCGTTTTTTCGCGGATCGCAGACCACCAGCCGGCTGACATGGGGCTTCAGCAGATCGTGTAACCAGGTAGCCGAGGTTCCTTCCTCGAAGGTCAGTGCCAGAGTTCCACGTAGTCCTTGAATGAACTCCAGAATCGTGGCTGCTTTAGTTTCCAGCAGGCATTCCATGATCAGCTTGCCTCTCGCATCCATCACCGCAACGGAGATGGTGGCCTGATGAACATCCATACCGATATACTTCTCTTGACTCATAAAGGCGCTCCTTTTCGGTAAGTGTTGTGTTCTAACCACTCACAACCTACCGCAAAAGTGGGCGCCTTTTTATATTGCGTGTAATAGGGATTTGTACGAAGCCGCTGGCCGAGGATCACAGAACGAACGGTACAATTCGCACCGGTTGTGAAGACGTGAAGGTGGTAGAAAAAATAGAGACACCAAAAATTATGCAAAATGAGAAGCAGAATGACGGAACGTTCAAAACTGGGGTTTCAGCAAACGCAGAGTTTACAATCACCAAAGCCGGCAAACCTTTGTCCAATGTCTCGGTGAATGAGAAAAATACGACAAAAACTACCCTCAATGGCCAGGCTCGGCCTCTTAAGACAGTCGAAACCCCTGGCTCTACCGACGCCAATGGCAAAATGACCGACACGTTTGGTTTGCTGGCGCCTGCAGGTTCAGCGAAAGACGATAAGATTCTCATACACGTTCTACAAAATCAGAAAGTGGCTGAGACCGACACCCAGACTCTGACGTTCAAGGCACCTGACGGAGCAACGTGTTCATGCACGGGTAAGAGGACCTTGACGAACGTTGGAGCAGATGGAAACGCGAGTGCCACGTATACCGTAAAACCTATGGAACAAGAGCTTCCGGTCACACCGGCTGCTCAGTGATGAGAGATCCTTCGCGAAATTGCGTTGCGTGGAGAAAACAAATGCCCAGACTGTTTAGCATGTTAACGTGCGTTGGTGCACTAGTAGGCCTCTGTGTAAGCCAGCAGCCAAACTTCCAAAAGTATCGGTCCGTTGAAGCATACGAGGTTCGGCCCGGAGTTCTGATGATGCCAAAACATTCACGTAGTGGCGACGTGTGTGAGGTCGTGCTCGAGAGATTGCACTACTCGAATGCGGAAGTTAACCTCGATCCTGGGTTGCCCCGTGAACTAATCCTGCAGATTTTTGACGAACTCGCGCCAGCGAAGGATCGAGGAGCGCGAACTATGGATTTCGGCACCGACTACATTTCCGAATACGCAGGTAATAGCTTTACCAGCTTCGCAGAATATGCCAATGTTTCCTTCAATATTTATGGGATCGCGGAGCGTACATCAGGTTCCGCCGACGTCATTGCGGCGATTCGCTGGAAGAAACGCGAATGCCGATGAAGACGTGAGGGCGGGTTTGGCCCACCCTTTGAGGCACTCCACTTGAGGCTGCCCCCCTCGATAAGAGCGAAGGCGTTGTCAAGGCACACTTTTCCTGGCGGTGCGAAGCACCGAAGCACCGGTGATTTTTGCCAGAGAGGTTGAGGACCAAGACTCTGGAAATCTCACGCTGATACAGGAGAGCTCACAGCACGCACTGGGGAGGGGCATTTTGCCGTCCGTATATACCACCCCCTGTCCTAGTTTGACCCCATTTTTCTTCCGCCTGTAAGATCGAAATTCAGCACTTAGCATTTGACACGTAGTATTTGGCCCTAGCTTTGGGGAATCTTCCCGGCTGCAAGGCGCCAAGCGCCAACGGCTAAGTGCAAAATGCTTAATTTCCCCATGCCTCACGATCTCCCAAAGGCCTACGAACCCGCTGCCATCGAGGCGCGCTGGGCGGAATATTGGGTCAAGGAGAAGCTATTCTCGACGCCGACTCCCGCTCCAGGCGACACGCGTGCGGTGTTCACATTGCTGTTGCCGCCGCCCAATGTCACCGGCCGTCTGCACATGGGACACATGCTGAACCAGACGCAGATGGACATCATCATCCGCTGGCACCGCATGCGCGGCGACGTGACGCTCTGGCTGCCGGGCACCGACCATGCCGGCATCGCGACACAAATGATGGTCGAGCGGCAGCTTGCAACTGAAGGCAAGAAGCGTTCAGAACTGGGCCGCGATAAATTCATCGAACGCGTTTGGTGCTGGAAGGAGCAGTATGGCAGTGCCATCCAGGAACAAATGAAGCGTCTTGGGGCTTCAGTAGATTGGTCTCGCGAGTACTTCACTATGGACGAAAACCTTTCGCGCGCCGTGCGCGAGGTTTTCGTTCGCCTGCATGAAGACGGGCTGATTTATCGCGGCAAATACATCGTCAACTGGTGCCCGCGCTGCGAGACGGCGATTTCCGATCTCGAAGTCAAGCACGAGGAAATTCCCGGCAAGCTCTGGGAGATTCGCTATCCCGTCGTCGGAACGAATGAGTTTATTACGGTCGCGACCACCCGTCCGGAAACCATGCTCGGCGACACCGCAATTGCAGTGAATGAGCGCGACGAGCGCTACGCGCACCTGCACGGAAAGGAAGTACTGTTGCCGCTGATGAATCGCGAGATTCCGATCATCACCGACGAACTCGCGCAGCCTGAGTTCGGTACCGGAGCCGTAAAGGTCACCCCGGCTCATGATGCGAACGATTTTCAGGCCGGACTTCGCCACAACTTGCCACAGATCGAAGTCATGGATGCACACGCTCGCATGAACGAGAACGCGGGCGCTTATGCGGGACTAAGTCGCGAGGTTGCGCGTAAGAAAGTGCTGGAAGATTTGCATGAGCAGGGCTTTCTGGTGGGCGAAAAAGACTACACACTTGCCATCGGCAAATGCGATCGCTGCGGGACCGTGGTAGAGCCGCGCCTTTCGACGCAGTGGTTCATCAAAATTCAGCCGCTGGCCGACCGCGCAATTGAAGTTGTGGAGAAAGACTACATCCGCTTCACGCCCGCGAATTATCGGCAAATTTATCTCAACTGGATGCGCAACATCCATGACTGGACCATCTCGCGCCAGCTGTGGTGGGGACACCGGATTCCGGCCTGGCACTGCTCCTGCGACGAAATTATCGTTGCGCGCGAAGAGCCGACGTCATGTCCCAAGTGTGGCGGATCAGAGCTGACGCAAGATCCTGACGTTCTGGACACTTGGTTTTCCTCGGGACTGCTGCCTTTTACTTCGCTCGGCTGGCCGGAGGCGACACGCGATCTCGAAGTGTTCTATCCAACGTCGCTGTTAATTACGGGCTTTGACATCCTGTTCTTCTGGGTCGCGCGCATGATCATGCTGGGCTGCTGGTTCATGGCGCCTCCGCACAAGCCGGAGCAGGACGGGCGAGACGCCCTTCGCCCCACAACCTCATCTGAAATGCGGGCGCGGGCGTCCTCGCCCGCGCTTCGCGAAAACTACCTCAAGAACTCCGTTCCATTCCGTGAGGTGTACATTCATGCTCTTGTTCGCGATGCCGAACGCCAAAAAATGTCCAAAACCAAAGGCAACGTGCTCGACCCGATTCAGGTTATCGAGAAATACGGCACCGATGCGACCCGCTTTACTCTTGCGGCAATGTCATCGCCGGGCACCGACATCGCATTCAACGAGAGCCGCACTGAAGGCTATCGCGCCTTCGCCAACAAGATTTGGAACGCCGCGCGCTTCATGTTCATGAATTTGGATCGCCTCAGCTCGTGTGGGTCGGATATTCTCACCCCGTGTGGCGCGGGTGCCCTCACCCGCGAGAGCTGGCAAGCATCAGCCGGGATTCCAGAATTTCAAGCCGCGACTCTTGAAGACCGCTGGATCCTGTCCCGCTTCAACAGTGTTACTAGAAGCGTGAACGAGTCGCTGACAGCTTACCGTTTCGACGAAGCCACAAATTCCATCTACGACTTTTTCTGGGGTGAGTTTTGTGATTGGTATATCGAACTGATCAAGCCTCGGCTCGCGCCAGAGTGTGCAGAGAACGCGCGTGTCGCCTGCGGAAACCTGGTTGCTCTGTTCGAGGCTTCCCTCCGACTCTTGCATCCAGTCATGCCCTTCATTACAGATGAACTGTGGCACGCTATTTATGATGGCAAGCCGCCGCAGAAATCTCTTGCCCTGGCCGCATATCCACAAGCCGACGAAAAGCAGATCGATGAAGCCGCCGAGACCCAGATGGCAATCCTGCAGGATTTGATTGTCAGCGTGAGAAATCTGCGGGCAGAGCTCGAGGTGGAAACCAGGCAGCGTGTGCCGATCGAAATTTTCACGGAAGATTCAGCTGTCCGGAAACTCGTCGACGAGAACCGCAATGCGCTGGAGAAATTGGCTAACGTGGAGCAAGTCCGTTTCGCCGAAAGTTCTCTGGGGAAGCTGTCGAATGTCCGGCACACGGCACGCTTCGATGTTCGCTTAGATTACGAGAAGAAGATTGATGTCGCCGCCGAGCGCGAGAATGCGACAAAAGAGTTGGACAGAATTGAAAAAGAATTGGAGAACATCGACCGCCAGCTCGCGAATGAATCCTTTGTCACTAAGGCGCCAGCGCACGTGGTCGAGAAGCTTCGTGTTAGAAAAGAGGAGCTGCTAACGTTGAGGGACAAGATAAAAAACAAGTTGGAGGAATTGGGATCATGATCCGTAGAGACGTAGCGTGCTATGTCTTGCTTGCACCATTCGGGAATGCGCAGGAAGACGTTGCAAGCAACGTCTCTACAACGAGGACAGCCGAGGGTGACTGTCCCCACATGAACAAACATGGACTTTAACAGCCGCCGCATCACCGCAATCCTCGAAAACGGGCTGCTCGAAGACCGCGCCACGCGCGATGCGACCAGCTACGCCTGCATTGATCCCAACCAGCGCGCCGTAGGCACCATCCTGGCCAAGCAAGATTGTGTTCTGGCTGGTCTTGGAGCAGCAGCCCGCATTCTTGATGTCTTCGCGATGCTCGATGGCGCAGTGGTCTCGCACTACGAAGTTACCAGCCATCCTGAAATTTTCGATGGAGTGCGACTGCATCGCGGACAGCAGATCGCCGTCATCCGGCACAATGCGCGCGTGATTCTTTCCTGCGAGCGCGTGATTCTGAACTTGCTGCAGCGGCTTAGCGGGATCGCGACCCTGACGCGTAAGTTTGTCGAAGCCGTAGGTGGTACGAAAGCAACAATCCTGGACACGCGAAAGACCGCGCCGGGCCTGCGCATGCTCGATAAATACGCGGTGCGTTGCGGCGGCGGGCAAAATCATCGTCTCGATCTATCTGACGGCGTGCTGATCAAGAACAACCACATCGCGCTCGCCGGAGGGATCAAAAACGCTTTGGAACGTGCTCATCGAAATCGCCGCGGCACGCAACCCATCGAGGTTGAAGTGCGCAGCCTGTCCGAACTCGAGGACGCCATCGCCTTCGGAGCCGAAGCCATCTTGCTCGACAACATCGCGGTTGCAGATGTGCGCACCGCAGTCGAAAGATGCGCGAAGGCCGACCGTCGTATTCCGCTCGAGAGCTCCGGTGGAATCAATCTAGAGAATGTCCGCGCTTATGCTGAAACTGGCGTGGATTTCATTTCCGTTGGCGCGCTCACCCATTCCGCCCCCGCTGTGGACATGAGCCTGCGCATTGCGCCCGCCTAATCGCAATAAATTGACAATCCGGGCTATTCCCGTCTAAACCGTTTTAGGCTATTATCTTGACCCATGACTCCGCCTCGCGTGCGGGCTGTGGCCCTCACTATTTCTGCGCTCTTATTAACCATACTTTTCGTCGGCTGCGGAGGTGGTTCCTCTTCGGGCGGTGGCGGCAACCCTCCACCTCCTCCGCCACCACCTCCCGTCACCAACGTCAGCGTCAGCGTCGACGTGCTGGCCAACCGCCATCTCATCAGTCCGTTCGTCTATGGCGTTAATTTTCCGAACAATCCGAGCTACATCCAGAACAGCGGAGCAACTATGGTTCGCTGGGGAGGCAACGCGGCCACCCCGTACAACTGGAAGAATTTCGATACCAACGCGTCCGCCGACTGGTACTTCCAGAACCGTCCGTGGGATTCGAGCGCGAGCCCACCATGGCCTGTCGATTCCGTGCAGTACATAACCGCCGTGCAGAACGCGGGCGGTTCGCCAATTATGACGATTGGCATGCTGCCCTGGGTCGCCAAGGATGGATTATTTAACAGCATCAGTTTCTCGATCTCGAAATACGGGTACACACCGTGTCGTGTAAATCCGTTCTATTCCGATGATGGTGACGGGACCAAGGCCCCTTGCGGCGGCAGCACGACTAACTACGTCACCGGCAACGACCCTAACGACGCATATGTGCCCCTGCTGGATAGTCCCAATCCCGGCGATCCCGCAGGCAGTGTGTATCGCAAGCAGTGGGTCACAGCACTCGCATCGGCATTCGGAAATAGCACATCTTGTCCCGCGCCGTACTTCTCAAATGCGTCCTGCCATTTTTACAATATGGACAACGAGATTGATATCTGGGGCGGGACCCACATTGACGTCCATCCTGCACAGTCCGGTTATAACGAGTTGCGCGATGTCTATTTAACACAGTCACGAAACCTCAAAACTTGGGACCCACTCGCAGTGCGCTTCGGGCCGGTGAGCTGCTGCTGGTATTTTTACTGGAACCTGAATTCCAGCAACGACAATAAATCGACTCACGCCAACATTGATTTCCTTCCGTGGTGGCTCAACGATGTGTATTGGAATGACCAGATCGCGGGCTCGCGTTCGCTCGATGCGCTTGACCTTCATGCTTACACGGACACCAACGGAAGCGGCCTACCGCTTGCCCAGCAGCAAGCGCTGGCACTGAACATCACCCGTGATTGGTGGGACCCGAATTTCACAACCCCGGCATGGTTCGGCTCGAACAGCGTGACCTCGAACCAGCCACTCGACCATATTCCTTTCCGCATTCAGCGCGCGAGGGCGATGACGAACGCTATTTATCCTGGCACGCCGCTCGGCTTCACAGAATGGAATTTTGCCTTTGTCGGCGAACCCGACTTCTCCACGGCCCTCGCTGACGTGGACGCGTTCGGCATTCTCGGTCGCGAGCGGGCCACGTACGCAACGCGCTGGACCGCCGCCGATCCCGCCAATCCTGCCTACAATTCGCTGAAGTTGTACCGAAATTACGACGGCAGCAACAGCACCTTCAATCCAGTCTCGGTTTCCGCCACGCATAACGCCGATCCCGGCCTGTTCAGCGTCTACGCTGCAACCAACGTCGGCGGATCTTCGCTGACGCTGATGGTAGTCAACAAAGACCCGGTGAACTCAGGCAACACCAACTTCACGCTTAGCGGATTTACGCCCTCACAAGTGAAAACCTACACGCTCTCGACCATATCTGCACACAGCATTGTAGTCGGCACCTCGCAGGCATGGTCCTCACCCATGACCTTTGCTCCCTACTCGGCCACGCTGCTCGTGATCACCGGAAGCACGCCCAATCTGCCCGCGGCGGAATGGGACTTGAATCCCGACACGATCATGGTTGCGGCAGGCGGAACCGTCACGTTGCATCCGAAACTTATTTCGGGGACCGCTGTCACTCTCGGATCGCCAACCTCTCAATCGGGAATCACTGTAACGACCACGGGCTCGACTGTAAATTCGGGCACGCAAGGCTCGATTCAGGTAGTTGCTGGGAACACACCTGGCTTCTATTCTTTCTCCGTTCCCGGTACCGACAGCAGCAACGTTTCGACTACGCAGAGTGGCTGGATCGTTGTCGGCAAACCCGCGGCCACGCTCACGAAGACTGCCGGCGACAACCAAACCGGCACTGCGAGCACAGTGCTGCCTACGAATCTCAGCGTGACCCTGAGTCCAGGCTCGTCCGGCGGAACACTAGCAGGCGCCAGTGTCTTCTTCACCACCAGCGCGGGAACGCTAACCAACGTTCAAGTTGGATCAGAGGAAGTTTTCAGCGAGTCCAAGGTGATGGCGGTGACGAACAGCTCCGGCGTTGCCAGCGTGACGTTGACTCTGCCGGTCAGCCCCGGTCCAGTGGTAGTCACTGCACAAGGTCCCTATGGGCTGGGGCACCCAATAGCTCCGGCATTCAACGAAACCGCAAACTAAGCAAGGCTCCTGTAGGGGCGGAGCCTGTCCTGAGCGAAGTCGAAGGATGCCCTCACCTGCCCAGCCATGCGCAAGCATGGCAAGCATCAAATTCAAGGTCTTCTCAGAGTTTTCGCCGCACGAAGCGGCCCAGCAGTCCGCGCACTCCTGTCCCGAACAGCGCAATGCTCGACGGCTCCGGTACTGGCTGTAAATAGACAAACCGTAGAGGACCACTGCTCACGCCATTGAACGTGAACGCCACGGTTCCGGCTGGGTTTCCAATGGGTCCCAGGAAAGGAACGGGAAATCCCAGGGCTAGAGTATTTGAGCAATTGCTTCCGTTACAGGGCAGTACTCCAGACTGCGAAAATGTACCGTCCATGACCAGTTTGACATGGTAGGGCCGAGTGGCGCGCGAGTACACCAGCTTCGAACGCAAGTTCGATGCCGTTAACAGTATTGAACGTTGGTTGGATAGATGGAAAGCCGGCTGGTGTCAAAGCCACCGTACCAGCTCCTCCCGGCAACAGGACAACCACTTGGCCCGGAGACAAAGGAACTATTGGCAGACTATTTGCATGACCTGTCGAGGACAGAATTGCACAGACCAGAAGGACCAAACCAATGGTTCGCATGCGGCACTCTCCTGCAAACCTAAATATCATTGCCTGCGGGATTGAAGACCTCGCCCAAAAAAGATTGCCTGATGAGCAGGCAATCCTAAGCGGCTACTTTTGCGCGTCAATGGCACGAACCTGCGTGAAACACCTCCATGACGCATTTGTGGTTTCTTACTGATTGCCTCATAATTCCGGCATCAAAGCAGCCCCCACAGATCGCGCTCGCAGCACACGGCGCAAGTCGCCCGCGCTTGAAACCGACGCGCGTCTCGGCCGCATCGTTCGCGTGCTCATGGGATTTCCAACCGTCGTCATCAGCGGCACCAAACTCGCCCAGGAAATCGGGACCACGCGTTCGGAAGTGTGGCGGCTAGTGCAGCAGCTTCGCACGCTTGGCGTCGAGATTGCCGGCCATCCCTCCAGCGGATATCAATTGACCGCTGTCCCCGACCTTCTGCTTCCGGAAATGATCGAGCCACTTTTGCGTTCAACCATCTTCGGCGGAAACGTCCATCATTACTATCGCGTCGGCTCTACCAACACGATTGCCATGGATGCAGCATCGGCCGGAGCTCCGGAAGGATCTGTGTTTCTGGCCGAGCAGCAGACGGCCGGGCGTGGGCGCGCGAACAACCAGTGGCACTCGGCAGAGTCCACCGGGATTTACTGCTCGGTCATTTTGCGTCCAGCTCTGCCGCCATCGGACGTGCTGGTCCTGTCTCTTGCTGCCGGTCTCGCGGTGCAATCGGCGATTCAGGAGGTTGACTCGCACGCTCTACCCGATTTGAAATGGCCCAACGACGTGTTGATCATGGGCAAAAAGTTTTGCGGAATTCTCACCGAAATGAGCGCCGAGGCCACGCGGGTGCGGCACATTGTGGTGGGAGTCGGAGTCAACGTGAACCAGAATTCCTTTCCTGCCGAGCTGGAGCAGACCGCGACTTCACTACGGTTGACGACCGGCACCGAGTGGTCGCGGGTCGAGGTGTGCGCGGCTTTGTTAAAATCGCTCGATCGCGAGTATCACAAGCTGCTGGAGAATCGCGATGCACAAGCGGAAATTCTGCGCCGGTTCGAAGAACGCTCGTCTTCAGCGCGTGGCCGCCAGATAAGGGTGGAGGGAAACGGCGGTTTTGAGGGCATGAGCGAAGGCCTCGATCCACGGGGCTTTTTGCAGGTTCGAACGAGGCAAGGATTACGCACGGTTTACAGCGGAACCGTGAGATTCAAGTAGTGCCTCGTGTGGTTTTGTGGCTTCACAGTGGAGAATTTCAAATTGAAGATGTCAGATGCAGGTTTCACCGGTTCCAATCTGAAATCTAAAATCACCATCTCAAATTTTGAAGGCGAGACTTCAACTGGCAACTGTTCACTGACCACTAGCAACTGATTTCCCATGCTTCTCGTCCTCGATGTAGGCAACACCAACACGGTCCTCGGAGTGTTCGCGAAATCCCTGACCGATGCTACCCTCCAGCCTAAGTACGACAAGCTGGTGGCGAACTGGCGCGTGACCACGCGTGCCGCCCAGACGGTGGACGAGTACGGCGTCCTTTTCCGAAACCTTTTTTCCATGGCAGGTTTGGAGCCGAAAGATATTGGCGGAATCGTGGTGTCCTCGGTTGTGCCGCCCCTTGATTCGACTCTGCGGCGCATGTGTGAGCGCTACTTCGGTCACAAGCCGCTGTTCATCGAGCCGGGAGTGAAGACCGGCATGCCAGTGCTCTACGAGAATCCCGCCGAAGTGGGCGCCGACCGGATTGTGAACGGGGTCGCGGCGTTTGAGAAGCATGGCGGGCCCTGCATCGTGGTTGACTTTGGTACCGCAACCACATTCGATTGCGTCACAGCAAAAGGCGAATATCAAGGGGGCGTAATCTGTCCCGGTCTCGGAATCTCCGCCGAGGCTCTATTCAGCCGCACCGCCCGCCTGCAGCGCGTTGACATCCGCAAACCGACGCGAGTGATTGGCACAACGACGGTCGGCAGCCTGCAATCCGGTCTTTATTATGGCTACCTCGGTCTGGTGGATGGAGTGCTCGAGCGCCTCATCGCCGAAATTGGTCCATCAGCAAAGGTGATTGCGACTGGCGGTATGGCCCCGCTGATCGGTGCTGGTTCGAAATACATTCAACAGGTGGACGAATTTCTTACGCTCGATGGTCTGCGGATCTTATGGGAGCGAAATGCGCCGGTCAAGCCGGCCAGTGTCGCCACGAAATCACGGCCCCGATCCTCACCTGTTTCGTGAACCCTTTACTGAAAACTCTTATTTCAAATCAGACGCTGTGAACTTTCGTCTCGCCCCGTGTCGAATGTGGAGAATCTCGATGCGGCGTTGCTTTTTTCTGACCTGGAAAATCACCCGATAAACATTAGGCTTGTGACCATACAACATGTGCCTCAGACGCCGGGTCTCTGGTGTTACGGGATGTCGATATGGCATCTCACTGATTCCGAGAATCTCCGACCTGAGTCCCCGATACCATTCCTGCGCGCGCCCGGAACTTGCGGCGTTGATTTGAATGTAAAGAGAAACCAAATCGCGTTCGGCGCGCGACGTAATCTTAACGAGATATGCCATGCTTGGCTTCGAATTCGCGGAAGAACTCTTCAACTGGCCTGGTCCGGCCTTTTCGCACGTCCTCAAGGCCTTGACGAATGCCCTCGCGAGCGTCCGCCTGTGCAGCGATATCGAGGAGACGCTGATACGCCTCCGCGTCCTGAACAATAGCCGCGGCCTTACCGTTCACGGTCAGGACGACCGGGCGCTTGCTTTTCTTGATTTGTTTTAGGAACTCACCTGACCGGCGACGAAAACTTGTGAGCGGTTGGATATCTTTTGTAAGATCAAGCACAGTACCTCCTCTAAACAGCACCTTTAAAGGTGCCATTATATCCTAGCTAACACTGGCTCCGAAAATGCTATCCGATAAGTTGACGGCACTAATCTCTTCCATCTGATACCGTCGCGGATCCCTCGACGGGTTTTCACGCGAACAAAAACTCCTTCGTCCTCAGCTCCTTGATCCTATCCCTCAGCTTTGCGGCCCTTTCAAACTCAAACTTCTTTGCCGTTTCCCGCATCTCGACGTCGAGTTTAGCGATAAACGCATCCAGCTCTTCTTGGCTCCTAAAGTCCGGAATTCCGTCGGCTTCCACGCTTGCCAGGTCGGCGTAATCCGCCTCAATTACGCGGGCCAGCGACATGTCGAGCGATCGCACGATAGACTGCGGCGTAATTCCATTCTCCACGTTGTACGCCTCCTGAATAGCGCGCCGCCGATCGGTTTCATCAATCGCCTTCTTCATCGAGTCGGTCATGCGGTCCGCGTAGAGCACAGCGCGTCCATTAAGGTTTCGCGCGCACCGCCCGACAGTCTGAATCAACGATCCAGCAGAGCGCAGAAACCCTTCTTTGTCGGCATCGAGCACTGCGACGAGGGATACCTCCGGCAAATCCAGTCCCTCGCGCAACAGATTGATTCCGATCAGCACATCAAACTCGCCTTTGCGCAGATCGCGCAGAATCTTCACGCGCTCCAACACCTCGATCTCCGAGTGCAGGTAGCGGCACTTCACGCCGACTTCGCTGTAATACTCGGCCAGGTCCTCGGCCATGCGTTTAGTCAGCGTCGTAACCAGCACACGTTCGCCACGCGAAACCCGGTCGCGAATCTCGTGCAGTAGGTCGTCAATCTGTCCCTTCACTGGACGGACTTCAACCGGAGGATCGACTAGCCCCGTAGGCCGAATGACTTGCTCCACAACTACTCCGGCGGACTTCGTCAGCTCATACGGCCCGGGCGTTGCCGAAACGTAGATGACCTGGTTCGTCCGGTGCTCGAATTCCTCGAACGTCAGCGGACGATTATCCATCGCCGAGGGCATTCGGAAGCCGTATTCAATCAGCGTCTGCTTGCGCGACCGGTCGCCATGATACATGCCGTGAAGCTGTGGTACGGTCTGGTGGGACTCATCAATGAAGATTAGAAAGTCCCGCGAAAAATAATCCAGGAGCGTCGGCGGAGGCTCGCCCGGCAACCTCCCCGTAAAGTGTCGCGAATAATTTTCAATGCCATGGCAATAGCCCATGGCCTTGATCATTTCCAGGTCATACATGGTGCGCTGATGTACCCGCTGGGCTTCGACCATGCGGCCCTGCTTTTCAAGTTCCTTCTCCCACCACGCCAGCTCTTCTTTAATAGAATCGACGGCCTTCGAGCGCGTTTCCGGTTTCATCACATAATGCGTTTTCGGATAAATCGGCAGCCGCACATATTTCTGCTTCACCGTGCCAAACAACGGATCGATCTGCGCCAGTGACTCAACTTCATCTCCCCACAACTCGATCCGATACGCCATGTCATCGTAGGTGGGATAAATTTCGATCACATCCCCGCGCACCCGAAATGTGCCGCGTCGAAAATCGCCTTCGGTCCGTTCATACAAGATCTCGACCAGCTTGCGCGTAATGTCTTCGCGCTTGATCTTCTGACCTTTTTCCAGGAACAGCAGCATTCCGTAATACGCTTCCGGCGACCCCAATCCGTAGATGCAACTCACCGAGGCCACAATCAGGCAATCGCGCCGTTCAAATAGCGAACGCGTCGCCGAGAGCCGCAGTTTATCGAGCTCATCATTGATGGTCGCCTCTTTCTCGATGTAGAGGTCCGCCGCGGGCACATACGCTTCCGGCTGGTAGTAGTCGTAATAGGAAACGAAATATTCAACCGCATTGTGCGGGAAGAAGCTCTTGAACTCGTGATAGAGCTGCGCGGCGAGGGTCTTGTTGTGCGCCATCACCAGTGCGGGACGATTGGCCTGTTCGATGACTTTCGCCATCGTATACGTCTTGCCCGAGCCGGTGACGCCAAGCAGCACCTGATGCCGCTCTCGATCGAACACCCCGCGCATCAGCGACTGAATCGCGTTGCCCTGGTCGCCCTTCGGGGTGTAGTCGCTAACGAGGCGGAAATCCATAAGACCGGTCCGGTGCCCCACAGAAGCAAATTGCGGCGCAATGGAATCCTCTTATTATATCGGGCGGAGTTCGGCGCACGAACCGGCGATGCTACTACGGCCATTTTCGCGACCAGGGGCTGGAAATCTAGTGAGGAAGTTTGAAGCGGACCGTAATCTGGGTTTCGATCTCGACCGGCTCGCCGTTCAGCAGATACGGACGATACTTCCATTGCCGCACAGCGTCCGTGGCGGCCTTGGCGAGCGTGGCGTCTCCGCTCAAGACTTTGATAGCCGAAATCGCTCCATCCTTCGCGACCGTGGCCATAAGCTCGACCAAACCTTGCTTGCGCGTTTGCAATGCTGCCTGCGGATACATAGGGGCCACTTTCTTGATCAGCAGTCCCTGTGAAACGCCTTGTGAGACGCGCAGCACCTGCAACTTCGGCTGTGGGATGGCGCTGGTGACGATATTAGTCAGCGCTTCGCTAGAAGCGTTAGACGGTGCAATCGCGAGCGCTGGTGGAGCGGGTTGCAAAGATTTCGGCTGCGCAATCACGCCGGATTTCGTATTAACCACCAATGGCTGAGGCTTTGGCGTCACCGTTACTCTTGGTTCCGGCCCCGAAGCCAGCTCATCCACCTGAATGGTTTCGGATGGGGAGCTGTGTTCAGTGCTTCGCGGTGAAGTAGACACTGGCTTTGAGTCGTCGCCTGCCGCCGGCGTCGAATCCGGAAAAATCAGATCTGAAGATGCAGCCCGAGTATTAGGTGGCGCTGAAGGACTCGCCGCCGGAGAATTCTCCACTAGCTTTGCAGGCTCCGTTTCAGCACTGCGCTCCGCACCCTTCAGATTCGGCAGATACTGTCCCAACTGCAAGCGCTGCCAG
>WNFY01003281.1_pt1 | contig 15188 bp, 10 predicted proteins | sample 5400091 | NCBI WGS metagenome assembly WNFY01 (sample SAMN13153364, study PRJNA577476) | soil metagenome | isolation source: 60 cm soil or saprolite under grassland replicate 1 | place: USA:California | collected 2016-06-15 | reverse complement strand
TCGGGGTCGGGGTCGGGGTCGGGGTCGAGGTCGGGGTCGCGATCGAGATCGCGGGAACGCTTGCCCCTCCCGTGACGCGCCGGCCTGACAAGAACCGTCCAGAATGTGGTGGATCGGCACCTCTTCCGGGGGACAGCCATGCTCCGTCCGTTCGCCCTGGCGCTCGCCGTCCTGCTCCTCGCGTGCTCCTCGAACAAGAAGGGCGACTTCGACTCCGTGAAGGTGACGGGGCGCGTCGCCGGCGTCGCCGGGCTCGGCGCCGACGTGAACGTCCTCTACGACGGGCTCGGGGTCCCGCACATCTACGCCGGGAGCGACGCCGACGGCGCGTTCGCGCTCGGGTACGTGCAGGCGCGCGACCGGATGTTCCAGATGGACCTGTTCCGGAAGGCGGCGCGCGGCCGCCTGGGCGAGCTGCTCGGGGCGCTCGCGAACCCGAACCAGGACATCTTTCTCCGGACGATGTTCACGTCGCGCCTCACGGCCGCGAACGGCACGCACCACGTGGAGGACGTCATCGCGGACCAGGTCGACCCGGCCCTGCGCGCGTTCGCGCAGCGCTACGCCGACGGCGTGAACCGCTGGCTCGCCGACGTGAAGGCGGGGAAGAGCGGCGCCGTCCTCCACCCGCAGTACAGCGTGTTCGCCGCGACCGTGGACGACATCGCGCCCTGGACGATCGAGGACTCGATCGCGATCGGGCGCCTGCAGTCGTTCCAGCTCTCGGACACGTCCAACGAGGAGATCGCCGCGGGCAAGCTCGCCGCGGCGAACCTGCCTGCGGACGTCCTCGCGGACGTGACGCGTCACGCGCAGGCGGTGCCGAGCGTCATCCTGGACAGCCCGATCGCGCTCCGCGCCGGGACGCCGGCGGGCGCGCTCGTCCGCCGCCAGGCGGCGCCGGCGTGGCTCGCCGCGGCCCGCGGCAGCATCGACGGCGCGCTCGCGTTCCGCGCCTCGTTTCGCCTGCCGCTCGCCGATCGCGACCGCGCCGGCTCGAACAACTGGTCGGTCGCGCCCGCCATCACGGCGAACGGCCACGCGCTCGTCGCCAACGACCCGCACCTCTCGCTCTCGAACCCGCCCAACTTCCACATGGTCCACCTCGTCACGCCCAGCCGGAACGTGGCGGGCGTGGCGTTCCCGGGGACGCCGGTGGTGGTCATCGGCCACAACGACAAGATCGCCTGGGGCGACACCGTCGTCGGCTACGACGTGACCGACGTCTACACGGAGATCATCGACGCCGCGCCGAGCCCGACGACCGTCACGCTCGACGGCGCGCCGGTGCCGCTCACGGTCATCACCGAGACGCGCCACGTCCGCGGCCAGGCCGACCAGACGTTCCCCGTCTTCCTCGTCCCGCACCGCGGGCCGCTCCTCCCCGGCTCGATCGTCGGCACGAGCGCGCTGTCGGTGCGCTGGACGGGCCAGGATCCGACCTTCGAGGTGAAGGCGTTCCACGACCTCGACGCGGCGAAGAGCGTGGACGAGGCGTTCCAGGCGCTCACGAGCTTCGGTGTGGGCGCGCAGAACTTCAACATCGGCGACACGGCGGGTCACATCGGCTACGACCCGCACGCCGTCGTGCCGATCCGCCCCGCCGGCTGCGTCCCGTGGCTGCCGATGCCCGGCGACACCGGCGCGTGCGACTGGACCGGGGTCATCCCCGACGCCGAGCTGCCGCAGGCGAAGGATCCCGCGAAGCACTACATCGCGACCGCCAACAACGACGTGACGGGCGCGCTCGTGCCCAAGCCGGGAGAGGCGGACGCGAACCCGCTCGCCGCGCCCCACTACCTCTACGCCTACACCGACATCGGCTTCCGCGAAGAGCGCATCCAGCAAGAGCTCGGGGCGAGCAGCCAGCACACGCTCGACGGCATGACGGCGCTCCAGGCCGACGTCCATTCGCAGCTCGCCGAGACGATGATGCCGGGCCTCCTCGCGGCGCTCTCGGGGCAGGCCCTCTCGGCGGATGCGCTGGCGGTCGTGGCCCTGTGGAGCGCCTGGGACTTCTCGACCCCGCGCGGGGACGAGTCCGGCGTGGCGAACGTCGCGCAGCGCTCCGCCGCGTCGGCCGCCTTCCATGCCTTCCAGAAGCGCTTCGTGTCGAAGCTGTTCGCGCCGGTCGCTGCGGCGGGGCTCGACTTCACGCAGATCCCGATCGAGCAGACGATGAAGATCGGGGTCGGCGTGTTCCAGACGCCGTACCCTCTCGCGACCCCACCGGCCACGCTCTGCGGCGGTCCGTGCGGCGCGACGGCGGCCGCCGCGCTCGAGGAGACGGTCCTGTTCCTCGGCGGCCCCACGGGGCGGTTCCCGAACACGCCACCCGGATCGTGGCGCTGGGGCGACCTTCACCACGTCCGCTTCTCGAGCCTGGCGGCGCCGCTCCTCCCCGACTTCGGGCCCTTCCCGAACGACGGCGGCCTCTTCACCGTGGACGTCGCGAACTTCGACCTCTTCGACGACAGGTTCGAGCAGCACAGCGCAGGGAACGTCCGCATCGCGACCGAGCTCGACCCGAAGGGCGTGCGCTCGCGGATGGTCATCCCGGGGGGCGAGGTCGATCGGCCCGGCGTCGCGGGCGCGCAGGCCGACCCGCACTACATGGACCAGGTGCCCGCCTGGCTCGCGAACGACAAGGGCGACCAGCCCTTCGCAGAAGCCGACGTGGTGAAGGCGGCCACGGGGCGCGTCGTCTTCACGAGGTGACGCTCCGGGCGCAGCTTGCCGCGCGGCGTTAAGCTCTCGAGGCGTGGCCTTCGACATCGTGAGCTCTTACCGCCCGACGGGCGACCAGCCGCGCGCCCTGCGCGAGCTGACGGAGGGGCTGCGCCGCGGGGACCGGCACCAGGTGCTGCTCGGGGTCACCGGCTCGGGGAAGACCTTCACCGTGGGCAACGTCGTCGCGCAGGTGAAGCGGCCCACGCTCGTCATCGCGCACAACAAGACGCTCGCGGCCCAGCTCTACGGCGAGTTCAAGGAGCTCTTCCCCGAGGCCGCCGTGCACTACTTCGTCAGCTATTACGACTACTACCAGCCCGAGGCGTACGTCCCGACGACGGACACCTACATCGAGAAGGACTCGTCCATCAACGACGAGATCGACCGGATGCGGCACGCGGCGACCCACGCGCTCCTCACCCGCAACGACGTGCTCATCGTGGCGTCCGTCTCGTGCATCTACGGCCTCGGCACGGCCGAGGCCTACTACGGGCTCCTGCAGCAGGTCCAGCGCGGGCAGGAGTTCATGCGCGACCGCTTCATCCGGTCGCTCATCGACATCCAGTACGAGCGGAACGACCTCGACTTCCACCGCGGCACCTTTCGCGTGCGCGGCGACACCATCGAGGTGTTCCCGCCGTACGAGGAGGAGCGCGCGATCCGGATCGAGTTCTTCGGCGACGTCGTGGAGCGGATCCACGAGTTCGACCCGCTGCGCGGCGTGCTGATCGCCGAGCTGGACAAGGTCGCCATCTTTCCGAACAGCCACTACGTCTCCGCGCCGGAGACGCGCCAGCGCGCCATCGGCGGCATCCGCGAGGAGCTGCGCGGGCGGCTCACCGAGCTCAAGGCGCAGAACAAGCTCGTCGAGGCGCAGCGCCTCGAGCAGCGCACGATGTTCGACCTCGAGATGCTGGAGCAGATGGGCTTCTGCTCCGGGATCGAGAACTATTCGCGCTGGCTCTCGGGCCGCAAGGCAGGCGATCCGCCACCGTGCCTCCTCGACTACTTCCCGAAGGACTTCCTCCTCGTCATCGACGAGTCGCACCAGACCATCCCCCAGATCGGCGCGATGTACCGGGGCGACCGCTCGCGCAAGGAAACGCTCGTCGAGTTCGGGTTCCGGCTGCCGTCCGCGCTCGACAACCGCCCGCTCAAGTTCGAGGAGTTCGAGCGCGTCGTGAACCAGGCGATCTACGTCTCGGCGACCCCCTCCGCGTACGAGCTGGAGAAAGCGGGCGGGGTGGTCGTGGAGCAGATCATCCGGCCGACCGGCCTCACCGATCCGGAGGTGGAGGTGCGGCCGGTCGGGACTCAGGTGGACGACCTCCTCGGCGAGGTGCGCAAGCGCGAGAAGCTGGGCCAGCGCGTCCTCGTGACGACGCTCACGAAGCGCATGGCCGAGGACCTCACGGAGTACTACACGGACGTGGGGGTGAAGTGCCGCTACCTCCACTCCGACATCGACACCCTCGAGCGGAGCGCGCTCATCCGCGATCTCAGGCGCGGCGAGTTCGACGTCCTCATCGGGATCAACCTCCTCCGCGAGGGGCTCGACATCCCCGAGGTGTCGCTCGTGGCGGTGCTCGACGCCGACAAGGAGGGCTTCCTGCGCAGCGCGGTGTCGCTCATCCAGACCATCGGGCGCGCCGCGCGTCACCTCGAGGGACGCGTGCTCCTCTACGCGGACAGCGTGACGGAGTCGATGAGGAAGGCGCTCGACGAGACCAACCGCCGCCGCGAGATCCAGCGCAAGTACAACGAGGACCACGGCATCACACCGCAGTCGGTGAAGCGCAACATCACCGACCTCGGGATGGCCGTCTACGAGGCCGACTACGTGACCGTGCCCGTGGCCGCCGACGGCGCGGAGTACCAGCCTGAGCAGATCCCCGCCATCGTCGCGGAGCTGGAGCGCGAGATGAAGAAGGCGTCCGAGGCGCTCGAGTTCGAGAAGGCGGCGCAGCTCAGGGACCGCATCCTCGGCCTCAAGGACCTCGCGCTGGGGGTGCCGCGCAAGATGGCCGGCGTGAAGGGCCTCTTCGGCAGCGGCGCGAACCTCGCCGCGGCGGCCGCCATGGGGCAGGTGCGCGGCCCGCGCCGGCCCCAGGCGATGCGCCGGCGGCGCAGGTAGGCGGCGGCGCACCTCCTCCGACATCGCCCGCGGGCTACGGTTCTGGTGAACCGCGTCCTCGGACGGTGCGAAGATGGCCGCCGTCGCTCCCCGGCCGGAGGAACATCCCACCATGCGGTCTCTCGCCCTCGCCCTCGCCCTGCTCACGCCCGCTCGCGGCATGGCCAAGGACACGGTCGCCCTCCTGCCCGCGACGGGGGCGAACGTCGAGGCCGGCGAGCTGGCCGCGGCGACGGACGTGCTCCGCGCGCAGCTCGAGCGGACCGGCAAGTACGTCGTCGTCATCGCACCTTCCCCGGTGGCGGGGAGGGAGCCGACCGCCGCCGAGGCCGTGGACGCGGCGAAGGCCGTGGGTGCGCCGCTCGCGGCGATCCTGCGCGTGTCGCGCCTCGGCGCCGTCGGGCTCGCCCGCTTCGCCGTCTACCGCGAGGGCGGCGGCGCGACGCCCGTCCACCTCGACGAGATTCCCGCCAAGGGCGTCGACGACCTCGAGCCGGCGCTCCAGCGCCTCGCGGAGGGGTTCGCGCTCGGGCTGCCGGCGCGCGGCCTGGCCGGCATCGACACGGTCACCGAGCGCGAGGCCGATCCGCGCCTCTACAAGCAGCGCACCACGGCGCGCATGTTCGGGCTGCGCCTCCCGACCACGTTCGATCTCGACCCCGGTGACGGCCGCTCCAGGGTGGCCATCCTGTCGGGGCTCGGGTTCACGTGGCACTACGACGCACGGTCGTTCATGGCGGACCTCGGCCTCGACTTCGAGTGGTCGCAGACGCTCGACCTGTCCTACGCCGGCCGCCGCGACTGGCTCGTCGACTTCGCCATCGGCGCGTACTACCCGTTCCTGCGGGGCGACTGGACGCCGTACCTGGGCAGCGCGCTCGTGTACGGCGTGGGCAGCACCGGGCAGGAAGAGGGGCACGGCGGGGTCGCGCTGCGGCCCGCCGCCGGCTTCGTGCTGGGCCGCCTCACGGAGGTCCAGGTCCGGCTGGAGGTGGGCTACCAGGTGAACACGTGGACGGCGCTCGATGCGCGAGGCCTCGAGCACCGCGGTCACGGGCCCGTCGCCTACGTGGCGCTGCTCAGGTAGGCGCGGCGCCGGCCGGGGCGCCCGTCCAGCCGCCGGCTTAGACTCTCGTGCTCACGATGGACTCCGCTTTGCGCCAGAAGCTCGCCGACCTCCCCGCCGAGCCCGGCTGCTACCTCATGAAGGACCGCAGCGGGGAGGTGGTCTACGTCGGCAAGGCGTCGAGCCTCCGCTCGCGCGTCCGCAGCTACTTCGACGCGGGGAGGGGAGACGACCGCGCCTTCGTCGCGCTCCTCGACGACCTGCTCGGCGACATCGACGTCATCGTGACGCGCTCGGAGAAGGAGGCGGTCCTCCTCGAGAACGAGCTCATCAAGAAGCACCACCCGCGCTTCAACGTCCGGCTGCGTGACGACAAGGACTTCATCGTCCTGCGCCTGGACGAGCGCCACCCGTACCCGCGCCTCGAGGTGCGCCGCGCCCGGCAGAAGAGGGACGACGGCGCGCGCTACTTCGGCCCGTACTCGAGCGCCAGCTCGATCCGCGAGACGCTCCGCATCGTGAACCGCTGGTTCCAGCTCCGGACCTGCACCGATCACGTCTTCGACCACCGCAAGCGGCCCTGCATCCTGTACCAGATCCACCGCTGCCCGGCGCCGTGCGTCTACGACGTCGCCCGCGAGGACTACCGCCAGAGCGTCGAGGACGCGATCGAGTTCCTGGAGGGGCGCGAGGGCGAGCTGGCGGAGCGGCTGCGGCGGCGCATGGAGGAGGCGGCCGTCGCGCTCCGCTTCGAGGACGCGGCGCGGCTGCGCGACCAGCTCGTCGCCGTCGAGCGCTCGCTCGAGAAGCAGCGCGTGGACTTCACGACCTGGGCCGACGCCGCGGACCGGGACGTGTTCGGCCTCTACCGCGAGGGGCCCGACCTCGTGCTGGCGGTGCTCTCGATGCGCCGCGGCAAGCTGCAGGACGCCCGCACCTACCCGTTCCGCCAGCAGGAGTTCCCGGACGAGGAGACGCTCTCGTCCTTCCTCGCGCTCTATTACGACCAGAACCCCGCGCCGGAGGAGGTGCTGCTGCCGCTCGAGGTGGAGGGCGCGTGGGCGCTCGCCGAGGTGCTGTCGGAGCGGCGCGGCCGGAAGGTGAAGCTCCTCACCCCGCAGCGCGGCGCCAAGGCCGACCTGCTCGAGGTCGCCGCCAAGAACGCCGCGCAGGGGTTCAAGAGCTGGCACGAGAAGGACGAGCGGCGCGAGGAGGCGCTCCTGGCGCTGACGCGCGCGCTCCACCTCGCGAAGGAGCCGCGCTGGATGGAGGGCTACGACATCTCGACCTTCCAGGGCGCGATCGCCGTGGGCTCCGGCGTCTCGATGAAGGACGGCGAGCCCGACAAGGCCAACTACCGCCGGTACAAGGTGAAGGGGATCGCCGGCCAGGACGACTTCGCCATGCTGTACGAGGTGATCACGCGCCGGCTCAAGCGGGCGCTCGCCGAGGCGTGCTTCCCCGACCTCCTCGTCATCGATGGCGGCAAGGGCCAGCTCAACGCGGCGCTCGCGGCCGCGCACGATCTCGGCGTCGCGACCAAGCCGGCGCCGGGCAACGAGGGCGTCCCCTTCGTCGAGATGGCAGGGCTCGCGAAGAGCCGCCTCGTGGAGTACGGGACCGCGCGCGTGGTGTCCGGGCGCCGCCGTGCCAGGAGCGCGGCGGCCGAGCTGGTGGACGCCGCGGACGCGGCACAGCGCGGGTTCGTCTCGGAGCTCGAGCGCACGCCCGAGCGCATCTTCCTGCCAGGCCGCAAGGACCCGCTGGTCCTGCGCCAGAACTCGGCCGAGCTCTTCCTGCTGGCGCGGCTGCGCGACGAGGCGCACCGCTTCGCCATCACCTTCCACCGCAAGCTGCGCCGCTCCCGTAACTTCCAGTCCGTCCTGGAGGAGATCCCGGGCATCGGCGCGGGGCGGCGCAAGGCCCTGCTTCGGACCCTCGGCTCGCTGAAGCGCGTGAAGGAGGCGAGCCTGGAGGAGATCGCGCGCGTCGAGGGCTTCGGCCCGAAGGCCGCGCAGGCGGTGTGGGACTTCTTCCACCCGGCGGAGGGCGCGCCCGTGCCGGACGGGGTCGCCAAGGCGCTGGAGGAGGCGGCTGCCCCCGAGGTCACCGAGGCGGACATCGACACCGCGATCGCCGAGGAGCAGGTGGGTCCCGAGGCGAGCGAGGAGGGCGGCGCGCCTCGATCCGGGTATCCTTCGCCTCTGGCTGGCCGTGAAGGAGGTGTGACGTGAGCGACGCGACGAAGCAGGTGGATGACGCGGGGCTGGGGCCGGTGGTGGACGAGCTGTGCCGGGCCGCGTCCTCGCTGGCGGGTCCGCGGAACGGCGGCGGAGGGCGGATCGTCCTGCCCTCGCGCGACGTCGTCATCGAGTGCGTCGAGGGGCTCCGGGCGGTCTTCTTCCCCGGCTACTTCGGGGCGACCGACCTGCGCGACGAGCACCTGCACTACTACATCGGCGCGACGCTCGACCGCGTCCTGCACCAGCTCGAGGAGCAGGTGCGCCGCGGAATCGCCTTCGCCGAGCGGCACGACTACGAGACCTGCGACCACTGCGCCGCGCGCTCGGCCGAGGTGACGCGCGCGCTCTTGGCGCGGCTCCCCGCCGTGCGCAGGCTGGTCAGCTCCGACGTGGAAGCCGCGTACGAGGGCGATCCGGCGCTCAAGATCAAGGACGAGGCGATCTTCAGCTACCCGGGCGTGCTGGCGGTGACGAACCAGCGCATCGGCCGCGAGCTGTACGCGCTCGGGGTCCCGCTCATCCCACGGATGATCACCGAGCACGCGCACGCCGTGACCGGCATCGACATCCACCCGGGTGCGCGCATCGGCGAGCGCTTCTTCATCGACCACGGCACCGGCGTCGTCATCGGCGAGACGGCCGTCATCGGCGCCAACGTGCGGATCTACCAGGGGGTGACGCTCGGCGCGAAGAGCTTCCCCAAGGACGAGAAGGGCGTCCCGATCAAGGGGATCGACCGCCACCCCATCGTCGAGGACGACGTCGTCATCTACGCGGGCGCCACCATCCTCGGCCGCGTCGTCATCGGGCGCGGCTCGTCCATCGGCGGCAACGTGTGGCTCACCCATGGCGTCCCGCCCGGCAGCCGCGTCACGCAGGCCGAGGTGCGCGAGGTCGGCTTCGAGTACGGCGGCGGGATCTAGACGACGCGAGCGAGACGAGCGCGCCGGGGCGCATGCGCGGGGAGCAGCGTAGCCCCGCTCGAAAGGAGGGCGCAGTGTCCCAGCATCCGTGGCACGACGTCGAGCTGCCCAGGTACGTCGAGGAGCCCGTCCCCGCCATCATCGAGATCCCCACCGGCTCGAAGGTGAAGTACGAGCTCGACAAGGCATCGGGGCTCCTCGTGGTGGACCGGATCCTCTTCTCGGCGGTCCACTACCCGGCGAACTACGGCTTCGTGCCCCGCACCTACTGCGACGACGGCGACCCGCTCGACATCCTCGTCTACTGCCAGGAGACCATCCAGCCGCTCGCGATCATGCGCGCCCGGATCATCGGCGTCATGAAGATGCGCGACGACAAGGGCGAGGACGACAAGCTCATCGCGGTGCACGCCGACGACCCGGAGTACGCGGAGTTCACGGATGTCGCGGACATGCCGGCGCACCGCATGCGCGAGCTGAAGCGCTTCTTCGAGGACTACAAGGGGCTCGAGAACAAGCGGGTGCTGGTCTCCGAGCCGCAGGGACGGCGCGAGGGGCTCCAGGTCCTGCGCGACGCGATCGCCCTCTACGAGGCCCAGCGGGCGCGCCTCCTCGGCACGCGCGGCGTGGAGGCGACGCGGCACCGGCGGCGGCCCCGTCCGCAGGCGAAGCGCCGGGCCGCGAGGCGGGGGCGATGAGGGAGTCCGAGGAGGCCTTCCCCCGCGCCCGGAGCGATTCCCTCAGCCGCCCAGGACCAGCGCGGCGTGGATCGCGGACGCCACGAGGTCGGCGCGGTCGCGGTCCGGGAGCGTGTCGGCGGTCGCGGCGCGGAGGGCGTCGCCGTCCAGGGCGCGCGGGTCGGCGCCGGACTCGAGCAGCGAGCAGGCCGCCTCGGCGTACGCGCGGAGCGCAGCGTCGTCCACCGCGCGCCAGCGCGCCTGGCGTACCCACCCCGTCTCGTCGAGCCAGAGGCCGACGCGCACCGAGAGCTGCCGCCGCGCCGCCTCCCCGGTCGTGGTCGCGCCGTGGAGGAGCGCTGCCTGGTGGGCCTCCGCCGGCGTGGTGCTCCCGGGCCAGGAAGGGACGACTTCAGAGCGCGCGCTCTCGACGGGCTGCACATCCATTTCGCACCTCGGACCGACCAGCCTCCCACGCTGATTCGCGAGAGAGAAGACCCCTCAGCGGTATGACACGGGCCCGGTACATTTTCTCGTGAATTCCTGGGCGAGTGCGCGCCTGGTCCGATGGGGGCCGCGCGCGGGGTGGCCCTCCATCGCGCCCGGATGAGCGCTCCGGCGCGGGTCGCGCCGACGTCCTCGCCCGGAGGGTCGAGATCCCTTCGTCGGACGCCTGACGACCGGGCAGGCGGGCGCTTTGCTTGGGCGCCCACGGCCGTCGCGCTAGACTCCGCGCGTGAAGCGACCGATGCGCGCCGCCGAGCTCACGCTCGAGTACGTCGCGAACGCCCTCGCCCAGTGCGGCGTCATCTCGGACGACGCGCGGCGAACGGCGTTCGCGCGCGAGGCAGCCCAGCGAGCGAGGCTCCTCCGGGAGCAGGCGAGCCGCGGGGGCGGGCGGTCGCTCCGGCGCGCGGAGCTGTCCCCCATCGAGCTCATCGCCTCGTTCACCTTCGCCGACGCGCGGCGCGAGGGCGAGCTCGTGGACGAGGACAAGGCGGCGCGCGCCGTCTCGGAGGCGTCCGGCGTCCCCTACCGCAAGATCGACCCGCTCAAGCTCGACGCGCAGCTCATCACCCGCACGCTGTCGCGCCCGTACGCCCGCCGTCACGCGGTGCTGCCGCTCGAGCGTCGCAACGGCGCGCTCGTCATCGCGGCCGCGAACCCCTTCGACCGGGAGCTGTTCGAGAACCTGCGCGGGCTCACCGGCTCGAACGTCGAGCCGGTGCTGTCCTCCCCCTCCGACATCCACCGCGCCATCGCCGAGGTCTACGGGTTCCGCCAGCAGATCCGGGACGCGCAGACCCAGCTCTCGGACGAGCGCGGGGCCGACGTCGGGAACCTCGAGCAGTTCGTGAACCTCGCTGGGCTCGACGCGCTCGAGGCGTCGAGCGAGCCCGTCATCGCCGCGGTCGAGTACCTCCTCCACTACGCGTTCGAGCAGCGCGCGAGCGACATCCACGTCGAGCCCCGGCGCGACGAGTCGATCATCCGCATGCGCATCGACGGCGTGCTGCACGCCGTCTACCGCATTCCGAAGGGCGTGCACGGCGCCATCTCGAACCGGTTCAAGATCATGAGCCGGCTCGACATCTCTGCGCGGCGCCCGCAGGACGGGCGCATCCGCACCGCGCGCGGCGACACCGAGATGGAGCTGCGCGTCTCGACCGTCCCGACCGCGTTCGGCGACAAGATCGTCATCCGCATCCTCGACCCCAACGTGCTCGTGCGCGACCTCTCCGAGCTCGGGTTCCTCCAGGACGAGCGCGACACGTTCGAGCGCTGGCTCGACCGGCCACACGGGCTCGTGATCGTCACCGGGCCGACCGGGAGCGGCAAGACGACGACGCTCTACTCCGCGCTGCAGGCGCTCGCCTCGCCCGAGGTGAACGTCGTCACGATCGAGGATCCGATCGAGATGGTGCACGAGGACTTCAACCAGATCGCCGCGAACCCCAAGACCGGGACGGGGTTCGCCGAGGCGCTCCGCCACGTGCTGCGGCAGGATCCGGACGTGATCATGGTGGGCGAGGTGCGGGACGCCGAGACGGCGAGCCAGGCCGTGCAGGCGGCGCTCACCGGCCACATGGTCCTCACCACCCTCCACACGAGCGACAGCGTGGGCGCGGTGGCGCGCCTGCGCGACCTGGGCGTGCCGAGCTTCCTCATCGGCGCGACGCTCACCGGCGTCGTCGCGCAGCGCCTCGTGCGCCAGGTCTGCCCATCCTGCGCGGAGGACGTGCCGCTCACCGCCGACGAGGTGGCGGAGCTGGGCGTCACCCACCCGGAGGACTGGGCCGGCAAGCTCCTCGCGCGGCGCGGCCAGGGCTGCTCCAAGTGCAGGCAGACCGGCTACTTCGGGCGCACCGGGATCTTCGAGGTGCTGCCGATGAACGCGCGCCTGCGCCACCTCGTCGCGGACGGCGCCACCCCCGAGGCGCTCCTCCGGACCGCGCGCCAGGACGGGCTCCGGCCGCTCCGCGACCACGCGGTGCGCAAGGTGGCGGCTGGAATGACCTCGTTCGAGGAGGCGGTGCGCGGCACCGCCGACGCGGAGCGGTGGCGGTGAGCCGGTTCGTCGAGCAGCTCGCGGAGCTCCACCGGACCGGCGCGCGCGTCGTCTACGTCGTCACCGACGAGGAGGAGCGGGCGGTGGCGCTCTGCCGCGCCGCGCTCGAGGGACACGGCGACGGGACGTCGATCGCCGTCTGGTCCCGGACGCGCGGGCTCGATCCCATCGACGCCGCCGCCCGGGACGGGCGCGCCGCGCTCGACGCGCTCTTCCGGGGCGCGGAGCGGCCGGTGGTGGCGCTCCTGCTCGACTTCCACCTCGAGCTCGAGGATCGCGCGGTCGCGCGCCGGCTGCGGGACCTCCTGCCGTCGTTCTACGCGCAGCGCCGCAGCATCGTCGTCATCGCGCCGCGGCTCGCGCTCCCCGAGGGCCTCACGGGCGAGGCGACGGTGCTGCGGCTCCCGCTGCCCGACCGCGAGGAGCTGGCCGGAGTCCTCGCCTCGATGCTCGCCGCGCGGGGCGAGCCCACCGAGCAGGCGGTGCACGCGGTCCTGACCGCGGCGGCAGGGCTCACCTACACGCAGGCGCAGCGCGCCTTCAACCGCGCCCTCTACCTCGACCCGGGCCTCGGGCCCGCCGCGGTCGCGGCCGTGCTGGAAGAGAAGCAGCGGCTCCTCGCGCGCGACCGCGGCCTCGAGCTCGTCGAGGCGGTCGAGCGGCCGGAGGACCTCGGGGGGCTCGACACGTTCAAGAGCTGGATCCGGGAGCGCGCGCTCGCCTTCGCGCCCAACGCGCGCCGCTTCGGGCTCCCGGCCCCCCGCGGCGTCATGCTCCTGGGTGTGCAGGGTTGCGGCAAGTCGCTCGCGGCGAAGGCCGTGGCGGGCCTCCTCGCCGTCCCGCTCCTGCGGCTCGACCTGCCGCGCGTCCTCGGCGCGGGCGACGGAGCCGAGGAGGGGCTCGCGCGCGCGCTGGAGTCGGCCGAGGCGATCGCGCCGGTCGCTCTCTGGGTGGACGAGATCGAGAAGGGGTTCGCCGGCAGCGCGCCGGGGCAGGGCGGGGACGCCCGCGCGGCGCGGCTCCTGGGATCGTTCTCGACCTGGCTGCAGGAGCGGAGGAGCCCGGTCTTCGTGGTCGCGACCGCGAACGACGTCACGCGGCTGCCGCCGGAGCTGCTCCGCCGCGGCCGCTTCGACGAGCTCTTCTTCGTGGACCTCCCCGACCTCGACGCCCGGCGCGCGATCCTCGAGCTGCACCTCGCGAAGCGCGGGCGCGACCCAGCGCAGTACGAGCTCGCCGCGGTGGCCCAGCAGTGCGCCGACTACTCGGGCGCGGAGCTGGAGCAGGTCGTGGTCGGCGCGCTCCACCGCGCCTACGCGCTCGGCCGCGAGGTCGAGACGCAGGACCTCCGCCGGCTCGCGCAGGACCTGGTGCCGCTCTACCGGACGTACGAGGAGCAGATCAAGGCGCTCCGCGAGTGGGCGCGCGGCCGCGCGCGCGTGGCTGGGCGCGAGGCCGCGATCGTGGATCTGTTCAGGACCGTGAGCGGGTAGCGGGCGGCCGCCGCCGCCCGGCCGCGCCAGGTTCCCATCGCCATCGCGATCAGCCCCCGCACCGCGACGCCGCCCTCCGCTCGCGGAAGGTCCGCCACAGCACCGCCAGGAAGCGAGGGTCGTCGACCAGGTAGCGACGCCACAGCCGCCGCGGCTCGCGGACGAGCCGCCACAGCCACTCGAGCCCGGCGCGCGACACCCAGCGAGGCGCGCGCCGGGCGCGGCCCGCGACGAAGTCGAGGCTCGCGCCGATGCCGAGCAGGACCGCGGGTGCGAGCGCCTCGCGCCGGCGGTGCATCCACAGCTCCTGCTTCGGCGCGCCGAAGGCGACGAGCACGAGGTGGGGCCGCGCGCGCTGGATGGCGAGCGCCGCCGCGTCGCCCTCCGGGTCGGCCTCGCCCGGCCCGGCGCGCACGAACGGGGCCGCGGTCCCGACCACGTCCACGCCGCGCTCGCGCCGCAGGCGCTCGGCGGCCGCCTCCGCCACCCCCGGCCCGGCGCCGAGCAGGAAGACGCGCCAGGCCCGCGCGGCGGCGAGGTCCATCAGCGGCAGGAGCAGGTCCGAGCCCGACACCTTCTCCGGCAAGGGCGCACCGAGCAGGCGCGAGGACCAGACGAGGGGCTGACCGTCCGCGAGCGACAGGTCGGCGGTGTCGTAGGCGGCGCGGAATCGCTCGTCGCGTTCCGCCAGGACGACGTGGTCCACGTTGGGCGTGAACACGACGCCGCCCCGGCCGGCGGCCACGAGGGCGTCGATCGCGTCGAGCGCACCGGCGAAGGTGACCGCGTCGATCGGGACGTGGCCGAGCCGGAGGCGCGCCCTCGCGCCGTCCTTCACGGCAGGTCTCATCGCGTCACGCCGGAGAGGGCCCGCAGCACGTGCTCGTGCACGCCGCCGTTCGACGCAAGGCAGTGCCCCGACGCGACGGTGCTCCGGCCGGCGAGATCGGTGAACCGGCCGCCCGCCTCGGCGAGCAGGATCCCCATGGGCGCGAGGTCCCAGATCTGCACGCCCGCCTCGACCCACGCCTCGGCGCGGCCGGTGAGCACCATCGCGAACCCCGCGAGATCGCCGTGGCACCGCGTCCGCGCGCAGGTCGTCGCGAGGCGCGCCACCGGCTCGGCGTAGGGGGGCGCGAGGAGCACCTTCGGCTCGCCGAGCGAGAAGGTCGCGTCCTCCCAGCGCGCGATCGCCGAGACGCGCAGCGCGGCGGGCGCGGCGCCGCCGGCGGCGAGCCACGCGCCCCGCCCGCGCGCCGCGAAGTAGACCTCGCTCGCGACGGGCAGCGCCATCGCGCCGGCGACCACCTCGCCGTCGTGCTCGAGCGCGACCAGCGGCCCCCAGCAGCTCTC
>WNFY01003278.1_pt1 | contig 15192 bp, 17 predicted proteins | sample 5400091 | NCBI WGS metagenome assembly WNFY01 (sample SAMN13153364, study PRJNA577476) | soil metagenome | isolation source: 60 cm soil or saprolite under grassland replicate 1 | place: USA:California | collected 2016-06-15 | reverse complement strand
ATTTTTCTCATAGGTTCTTCCTTTCGACGTCGCCGCCGTTACGGGAGAGAGTTGATTTTGGGGGGCCTGTAAGCCGATTCTATTGGCCTGTGTGGTGTTTGTCGAGCCAATGAAGTGTACAAAGCGTAAGTTAGCGATGTTGGGGCGATTGCGCTTCCGATTGAATAAGAGCCAAATGGTGCCGGAGGTCGGACGTAAACGCCGCAAAAGCTAACTCGTCTTGCCTCTTAACTTACACGGAATCAAGGGCATTCGATCCATCGCTGCTTCTAAGGACTAGGCGGATAACGAGGACAAACGGGATGCTGTTGGACTCAATTAGGACTCCAATGTTAGCAACTGACAGAATAAATTGAGCCGGCGACCAGTTCGATGATTTCCACCGACTCTTAATACAGTTGCTGGACATGCCGCGAATAAACGGAGATCACCGATGACGACTACGACTAAGTGTTTTAATGAACTGCTCTGCTGGTTGCGCGTTCGTTTCCGCCAGGATGAAGACCAGAAAAAGTCCCCTTGGATGTCAGAGCGTCAATTAGCTGCGTATTGGCAACTATATGATGAACAAGGTGAGCTGTCGCTAACTGAGATTCGGGAATGGTCCGCAAGCCTGGTGAAGAGCACCGGCTTCTATACGTGTATGGGTCCTCACAAACGGTACCATAAAGATGTTGCAGATGGGCGGGCTTGGAAGGCCTGTCAGCTTGATGATGCTACCCTATACCGTTATTTGGGCGATGCATTTCGGGTGCACATCGGGAAGATGCTTTTCTTGATGCCTTCGACCGGCGGGCTTCTATGAAATGGAGATCGTCAAGCGCGACGAGAAGCCCTGGCGCACAATACAGGATAGAGTTTCGCTCAATGACGGTTGTTGCCCACAAAGGAAAAGAAGGACCATGCCGGGAGTACTCTGGAGTCATTTCCTCGGCTCGGGGGGGTGATAGATGAACGCAGTGAAGAGTTGGCTCAGCGCGGGGCTTATTGCGGGGGCGCTTTGCGCGCTGTCATGGTTGGAACGCCGGCGGCCGCTGCGTCGTCACACGGTTGAGCCTAAATTTAAGCGAGAGGTTCGCAATCTTTCAGTTGCCGCCGTTGGCGCCTGCGCGTTGCTGTTGATTGAGCGGCCGGCGATCATTCCGCTCGCCCGATTTGTTGAAGGTCACAGATGGGGCCTATTGAAACAGTTGCGATTTCCCAGGTGGCTGGAAGTTGCGCTCGCGGTAGTAATGTTGGATTACACCCTGTACGTTTGGCATTATCTCACGCATCGAGTTCCGTTTCTTTGGCGATTTCATGTAGCTCATCATGTCGATCTCGATCTCGATGCTTCGACGGCCCTGAGGTTTCATTTCGGCGAGTTGGCGCTTTCAGTGCCGTTGCGAGTTGCTCAGGTGATGATCATTGGCGTATCGCCGATCTCTTATTTGGCCTGGCAGGTCTTTGTCTTTCCGTCGATTATGTTTCATCACTCAAACGTCGAATTGCCGATTGGTGTGGAACGGTGGCTCAACCGGCTGATCGTCACTCCTCGTATGCACGGCATTCATCATTCGATCGTTGAAGAAGAGATGAATTCAAACTGGTCCAGCGGCTTAACAGTCTGGGATAGGTTGCACCGGACGCTCCGACTCAACGTGTCACAGAACGAAATCACAATAGGCGTTCCCGCGTACCGCGATCCGGAAGAGGTTAACTTTGAGGAGGTGCTCGCGCTTCCTTTCCGTAGACAGCGTCCAAGCCGGGAATTTCCTGACGACGGTAAACCAGCACGCGATATTTCAGGCGTCGCAGAAGATTACTTGCTTCCGTAGCGAAAACATTATTTCAGTCATGAGTTCAAGCCAGAAAATTCAGAATCCAACGGTTTCCATTATCATTCCAACCTTCAACGAGGAGAGTTCAATCGGTCGGACCCTCGATGCATTAGCGAAGATCCCCAGACCGGTTGAACTAATTGTGGTTGACGGAGGTAGCTCCGACGAAACTGTTCAGATAGTTCGCAAGTCCAATGTGAAATTGATCGCCGCTCGTCGCGGTCGCGGTGCGCAGATGCATGCCGGCGCATGCATTGCGGTGGGAGAGATACTCTGGTTTTTGCATGCTGACACTCTTCCGCCACCTAACGCTCTGGAATTAATCGCCGACTCGCTGAGTGAGCCGGGTGTTGTTGGTGGCAGCTTCAATGTTAATTTCGATAGCCGTCGGCTCTCGGCGCGCTTTCTGTGCTGGTTCTATCGGCAAATGCGGAGGCTGGGACTTTGCTACGGTGACTCAGCAATCTTCGTGTGTCGCGAAACTTACGAACGAATCGGCGGCATCAAGCCGTTTCCGATCTTTGAGGATTTGGATTTCTTGCGACGATTGCGGCGCCGTGGTCGAATAGCGCAAGTTTCCGCTGTAGTGACAACTTCGTCGCGCCGTTTTGAAAGCCGGATCTTCGTGTTCACGTTCGCCACGTGGACGTTGTTACAAGTGCTTTATTGGGCCGGAATTAACCCGCGAACTCTGGGGCGGATGTACGCACCGATTCGCGAGCCGAAACCCTGAGACTCAGATCTCGCAGGAGATGTTTCAATGGCTTATTACGAAGAAGGTGAACTTGAGCGCTTCTCCGAGATTGGCAAGTATCGTCCCGATCTCTTCGAGAAGTTCATGGCTTGGTATCAAGCGTGCCAGGAAGATGGCGCGCTGTCGCGCCGTGAAAAAGCGCTAATTGGTTTGGCAGTCGCGCATGCGTTGCAATGTCCATACTGCATCGACGCTTTTTCACAATCGTGTTTGGAAGCGGGCTCGAACATGGAGCAAATGACAGAGGCGATTCATATGGCCTCGCCGATTCGCGGCGGGGCAGCGCTCATCCATGGCTTGCAAGCTCACAACTCAGTCAACAAGGTGACGATGTAATGTCAACTGTTCTACCGATCATTCAGCCTGCTCTACAACCGCAGCCGCTCACTTACGTTGATTTCGACGCGAAGTTGGCGGCACATGGCATACAGTTGCGGGCCGCGACAGTCGATACCTTGCAGGTCAACGTCGGCAAGCTCTGCAATCAGGCATGTAAGCACTGCCACGTGGACGCCTCACCGGCGCGCACAGAGATCATGACGCGAGAAACTGCTGAACAGGTGATCCATGCGGTGAGAAGGTTTGATATCCCAACGGTCGATATTACAGGCGGCGCTCCGGAACTCAATCAATCGTTTCGTTATTTGGTTCGCGAATCGCGCAAGCTGGGCTCTAATGTAATCGTCCGGCACAATCTCACTGTGATATTTGAACCCGGCCAGGGAGATCTCCCGCAATTCTTTCGCGAACAGGCAGTCGAAGTCGTCTCTTCTTTGCCTTACTTTCTGGAGCAACAGACAGATGCTCAACGTGGTCACGGCGTCTTTAAAAAGTCAATCGAAGCCCTGAGACGTTTGAATGCCGTTGGCTACGGAGTTGAAGACAGCGATCTCGTGTTGAATCTTGTCTATAATCCCGTGGGTGCCTTTCTACCACCGCCGCAGGCCTCAATCGAGGCAGATTTTAAACGTGAGTTAATGAATCGCTACGGCATTGTGTTCAACCATCTCTACACGATCACGAACATGCCCATCAAACGATTCCTCGATTATCTGCGTCGCTCAGGTAATGGAGAACGCTATATGCGCAAGTTGGTGGAGGCGTTCAACCCTGCAACTGTGGATGGGCTGATGTGCCGGAATCTTGTGAGTGTGGACTGGACGGGAAAGCTTTACGATTGCGATTTTAATCAGATGCTTGAGTTAGGGATCGCTCCTGAGTTGCCGCAAACAATCGCGGATTTCGATCCATCAAGGTTTGCTCGCCGGCGTATCATGACGGCTTCACACTGTTTCGGCTGCGCGGCGGGGACGGGGTCAAGCTGTGGTGGTGCAGTCGCTGTTAATAGTTGAAGCGCTGCCAGCTGATTCTGGCAGTCAAAAAGGTGCATGGAAAGTAAAATCAAAATTTCAAGATGGTCGCAAATTGTTTGTCCGCAGTGTGGATTTCGGCAGGAAGAGAAGATACCCACCGATGTCTGCTTGTTCTTTTATGAGTGTATCGGCTGCCACACTCGCCTTAAACCATTGCCGGGAGACTGTTGTGTCTTCTGCTCGTATGGCACGGTAAAGTGTCCATCCAGACAGCGGGAAGGACCTTTGAATGAATAGCCCATGGGATAGATAGCAGTTGTGCAATAATCCCTGAAAAGAGGAAAACAACGTGCTGGTGTTGACAGCTCTCTTCCAAACTATCGTTCTTATTTCGGCGGCAATGGCTGCGAACTCGCAGTCGCCGACCTCGACTGCGCGCAGCACGCCGGCCGGCGTCGGGGATATGGCCCCCGACTTCACGCTCGAAGATCAAATAGGGCACAAAGTGACGCTTTCTGACGCGCGCGGCAAGAGCCCGGTCGTGCTCGTCTTTTATCGTGGCTACTGGTGACCGTTTTGTGCTCGGCAGTTAGCCGATCTCCGGTCGCTGTTGAAGAAGAATGAGAACGTAAAGCTCTATGCGATCAGCGGCGATCGGCCGGATGTCAGCAAGAGCTTCGCCGAGAAGATTGGGTCCGACGGGAAAGGCGTGGTTAACTTCCCGTTGCTCTCTGATTCCGAACACAAGATCATTGAGGCCTACGGTCTGCGCGATCCAGCCTACGAAGGGCAGAAGTTCTATGGCATCCCGCACCCTGCGGTTTATGTAATCGACAAAGACGGAAAAGTGACCTGGGCCAAGATTGAATCGAATTACCGCGAGCGCCCGGCCAATGATGAGGTCCGCGCGGCGCTTAATGCGCTGAAATAGTGCGGGTCAGCCGAACCTGAAGATCAGTTCGCTTTCCTACCCGGCACAATTGTCATTTGCGCCGGAAAGCTCATCAGCTCGTTTCGAAAGAACCTTCGCGCCGACTCCTTCACTTTTGCTCCACTTTGAATCAAGCATGTCAAGATTTCCAACACCGAAAACAAAATGTGCGCTGGGATTGATGGCCAAGGCGCCTATTGCCGGCGACGTCAAGACGCGGCTGGTGCCGCCATTGACACCGGCGGAAGCCGCAGCGCTCAATGTCTGCTTTTTGCGGGATATGGCGGCGAATGTTGCCACCGTTGCCGCCACCCACCGAGCAATTGGACTAGTAGTTTACACTCCCGTCGGCGCGGAAGCTGCATTTGACGGTGTTTTGCCCCAGGGATTCAAGCTTCTGGACCAGCGCGGTGAATCCCTTGGTGATCGTCTTTGCAACGCTACCGACGATCTCTTGAAAGACGGTTATAGTGCCGTCTGTCTGATCAATTCCGATAGCCCGACTCTACCGTCCATGGTGCTCAACCGAGCTATTGAGTCGCTCGCACACGATGACGATCGCGTGGTGCTCGGGTCTACGGACGATGGGGGCTATTATCTGATCGGGTTGAAGCAGGCGCATCGAAATTTGTTTGAACGCATCGCGTGGAGTACGGCTGACGTACTTGCTCATACGATCGAACGTGCGGAAGAAATCGGACTTCCGGTAGAGTTGTTGCCACGCTGGTACGACGTTGACGACGCCGCGACTCTCAATCAGCTTTGTGAAGAGCTATTCAACGCCCAACGCGAGGATGGAGCTTATTCCGCACCTCACACGCGAGCTTTTCTGGCCTCACTCATCGAGAAAGAGGGGTCACAACGTCTCTGTCCTAATCTCACAAGCTGATCACGACATGACTGAACACTCGCCCGCTATGCTGCAGCGCGTGAGCGCGAACCGGATCGCAATTGTGCTGAGCGTACTTGGGGTTGGGCTGCTGGTCCTTTATCGCATCGGCATTCGCGCCCAAGCTGCAAACGACATTGTCTGGTTTCTCAAACTCGTTAGCGTGCAGATACCGTTCTACCTTGCTGCGGTCTGGCTTAGTCTGCGTGTCAGAGAATCTCGTTCAGTGCTCATCATCGGACTGATTCTTGCGGGTCTCTTTCGCCTCAGCATACTTTTTTCTCCGCCCTATCTTTCCGACGATATCTATCGGTACGTTTGGGATGGGCGGGTACAGGCCGCCGGAATAAATCCGTACCGTTACATTCCTGCCGACCAGACACTGGCTGAGCTCCGCGATAATACTATCTATCCAAGGATCAATCGCCGGGATTTTGCCCCAACAATGTATCCGCCCGTGGCTGAGGCAGTTTTCTTTCTGACCACGCGCATCAGCGAATCAGTGACCTGGATGAAAGCCACCATGGCCTTGTTTGAAGGGATCGCGGTCTGGGCCATCGCGCAGTTGCTGGCTTCCTTTGGTTTACCACGACAGCGAATTTTGATCTATGCATGGCATCCATTGGCGGTTTGGGAGTTCGCCGGCAGCGGCCATCTTGATGCGATGGTAATTGCATTCCTTTCGTTGGCGCTGTTAGCGCGGCGTCGCAACGCTGAGATCCTTACTGGCGTGGCGCTGGCATCGGCGACGCTCGTTAAGTTCTTTCCGTTTGTCCTGTTGCCGACGCTCTACAAGCGTTGGAACTGGAAGATGCCCCTGGTGTTCGCAATCACAATCGTCGTTGGCTACTTGCCCTATTTGGGGGTTGGTCCGCGAGGAGTGTTCGGTTTTCTGTTCGGATACGCGCGGGAGAGAGGCATCGAAAGTGGAGAACATTTTTTCCTTCTCAGCGCGAGCCGCAGGCTCCCACCTGGCTTTTACGTTCCAACTGCCGTTTTCGCCATATTTGCCATTCTGATACTCGCCTGCCTCGCTGTTTGGACGCTGCGAACGCAACAGCACGCAGGTCAAGACTACGTCGCAAATGCCCTGGTGATGGCTTCAACTTTCACGGTTCTGCTGGCGCCGCACTTTCCCTGGTACTTCGCGTGGTTGACTCCTTTCCTGTGTTTTGTGCCATCGGTGCCTGTTCTTTACCTGACGCTTTCCAGCTTTCTGCTTTACCTGACTTGGCTCTACTGGGCAGACACACAGGTTTTTGAAATAAAAGCCGCGATTTTTGTTCCGTTCTTTTTCCTGTTGGCTGTCACAATGTGGCGCCGGCGTGGGAACATACTATCCTGGGATTTCGCGGATTACACAAACAGGAAGAATTGATGACGAAGCCCACAGAAAACCATCTCAGATCCCATCCAAATAATGGCGTTGTAATGGAAATGCATCCGCGAGGGTTTGTCTTCTCCTAACTGATTTTCATTATATTTGTAAGTTGATTGATTAACTTCGCGTGAAATCTTTTGTCTCAGTCATCATCGCTGCGCTGAACGAAGAGGCGGCGATTGCGAATGTGATCGGCGCGGTACCGCGCGAGCTCGCGGACGAGATTATTGTTGTCGACAATGGCAGCAACGATCGCACGGCGGAAGTCGCGCGCGCGGCAGGCGCTCGCGTGGTGACACAACCACTTCGCGGGTACGGGCGCGCGTTTCGCGCGGGGCTACGGTCGATTTCGCCCGCTTGCGAGATTGTCGTGTTTCTCGATGGCGACGGCAGCGATTGTCCCGAGATGATGGATCGTCTTGTCAGACCGATAATTGAAGGAGCCCATGACTTTGTGATTGGATCGCGCACTCGTGGCCGTCGTGAACGCGGCAGCATGAACTTTCACCAGGTACTTGCCGGATACATGGTGGGATTTTTTCTTCGCATTCTGTACGGCGTTCACTCTACAGACATGGGACCGTTCCGAGCTATACGTCGCGAGACGCTGGAAGTACTCGGAATGCGGGAAGAAACCTATGGATGGCCTTTGGAGATGCAGATGCGCGCCGCGCGAGCGCGCGTTCCCACACTCGAAGTGCCGATCGATTATCGGCGGCGGGCAGGAGGCCACTCAAAAATTGCGGGAACGGTGCGCGGTTCGTTTTTGGCCGCGAGTCGAATTATGACAACGCTGGCGCGTATCGCGTTAGAGAGAGATGATAGGAGAAGATAATTGTCGTTTGCGCTATTTTGCCTGAAACACGAGGAAGTAATCGACATTGTCCGGCTTCACAAAATCGTATTCATTGAGAAGCGCAAATCCCGCACGCTCGGCTTCCTTGATCACAATATCTTTGTCGAGTCCGTGATCGTCGCCTTTGCCGCTGCGGTCAATGATGCCGAGTCGGGCTCCTGGTCGCATCGCTTCGCGGGTTCGTTTCAGCAAACGAATCGGTTGCGCAACTTCGTGATAAGTTTTCAATAGCAACACTGCATCGACACTTTTCGGCGGAAGCAGCGGATCGTCTTCCTTGCCAGGAATGGTCTTGATGTTTGGCAGTTTCTCACGTGCAGCACGCTCATCAATGTACTTCAGATAATCGCGATTGATATCGACTGCATAGACGATAGCATTAGCACCGATGCGGCGCGCCGCCCGAACCGTAAACCAACCCGAGCCAGCACCGATGTCAGCCACGTTTGAACCTTCCTTGATTCCGAGAATGTCCATGACCCGATTTACTTGAAGTTTCTCATCACGTTTTGGGTCCTCAAAGATCGAAAGCTCGCCCGTGTATGGCTTGCTGGTCGGACGATTGATGACATCCGACTGTTCCTGCGCGTTATTGGCTGACGCGGTTGCCGAGGGAGCCGAGGTGGCGTTAGTGGCTCGCCCCGCATATTTGGTAGTAGTCGCGCAACCAAGCAGCGCACACAGCAGCCAGAGCAAGCTACGAAGGAGAAAGGCCTTGAATGAATGTTGCATGAGCATCGTATTTTGGAAACGCGCTCCGGCTTGGATCTCTATCAACAGCCTAACTAAGACTCACTCTCTTGCAATCACGACGGTCGTACATGCACTGCCCAGTTTTGGCAGATCACGTGTGGGTGCCATCTTGATCTCGAAGCGAGGTCGCTCGCCTCGCACAATTGGACAATAGAAATCGGGCTCGCTTAAAGCGCCTTGCAACATCCTTCTTCCGGCACATCCTCCTCGGCAGACGTTGCAAAATTCGCATGGCTCGCAGGCTGCGGGCAACGTGCGGGCCGCTACAAATGATGGGGTGTTCAAGATCTCGTCGCCGGTTTCGAGGAGATGTGTCAAAGGTGCGCCAATGCCGGGCCAGTAAACACAAGGCTGCGTTGTGGCGCGGGGCGTTACACGCACCGTGGCTACGCCGCACCCACAATTATTTTCGGGAGGCGCCTGCCCAGCGAGCGCGCGGACCAGAGGCTCGCCAATCGCGACGACGTCAGTCTCGGCAAAAAGCCGCCGAAATCCTTCCCAATATTCATCGTAAGTCAGGGCACACGAATCAGTCCGTACCGATTGATAGACATTCACACGCAACGGCGCGTCGAATCTTCTGGCGACGCGAGCGATATCAGCGAGCCGCAGATAGTTGGGCTTCATCATGACGGCGATCACAGTTACCGGCACGCCGAGCCGGCGACAGCGATTGGCTTGCTCATGAATGAGTTTCCAGTTACCTGCGCCGCGCTCCTGGTCCTGTTCAGCCTCGGTCGGATAGTCGAGAGAGAATTCGACATCATGAAATGCGCGCACATGTTCATCGTCCAGTATCGCGATGCTGTGACCGTTGGACGTTATCGTCAACTGCACCGGTTCGTTTCGCAGATAATCAAGGATGGTGAGAAACTGCGGATGCATTCCATTCTCTCCCGTTCCGAGGTTGACCGACCGAACAGGCAAATGCGTCATCACATCGCGAACCTGGTCCAGTGTCAGACGATCAATGCGATTTGGATCTCGGTAACAGAACGAGCAGGCGAGATTGCATTCGTTGGTCAGCCCCAAACCTAAGGCGAAGCTTCGAGCGGGAGGCGAATCTTGCTGCCTCGAGATATTTGTGAGCACAGAACTCATGGAACATTCTCTGATCGTCCGAGTCTTTCTAAGATTAGCCCTAAATACCGCAATCTAAGTTTGAATTCCAGACTCTCTCGGATTACCACAGCGGAACACTAGGATACCTTTTCGCCATCAGCGCGTCGATTCCCCATTTGCGACCAGCCGCGCCTATCATCAGACTCAACGCGACAATCATCGGAATCAATAATTCCCAAATCCAGGCCGTGCCCCATTCAGCGATCCAAAGCGTGCTCAAGAAGAGAAACGCCGCGAGCGCCACCGGCCGTGTCAAGAATCCTACCAGCAGTAAGACCCCAAAAGTGATCTCAGCGACGCCCTGCATTGGGCCCGTCACACTCGCATGGCTCGCCATTAAGGCCATCACGGATTTCAACGCTTGTGGCGCATGGCCTTTTTCAATGTAATAGTTGATCAGACCGGAATAACCTGATGGGCTGTAAAAGCCTTTGCCAAGATTCTCGAAAAAGACGGAAATAAAGAGCGCGCCCAGGCCGACCCGCAGGAACGCAAGAGATATGAATGCGTTCCGATTTTGTGAGTCGGGGACGCTTTCAAATCCTTTCATAGGTCCTCCTCTCGCTGTAAATAGAAATCCTCATGTGAACTCTCCAATGTTGCTTGCCTGATTGAATGCTTTATAAGCCATCAACCGGCTAAATCCAAACAGTAAATATCGAAGCGCCCTTAAGAGGCGCAATCGTGGACGCTAAAACTAAGTGAAGGCACCTACCTTGATCCAAGTCGTCCGGTTAGTGTTCCTATGCGACACCGTTTGTGTCTCCCATCGAATCATTGGATTCTCAGCGCCAAATCCTGAAGTAGTACGAGAGCCACGTCTTATAGGTGGACAGATTCTTAAGTATGGCATCAACTCCGGCTTGCTGATTAACCTGCGTCAGTGTGGGATAAACGTGAATCATGGTACCTAGCGCAGTGATTGAGAGTCGCTTTTTCATGGCGAGAACGACTTCGTGAATCAATTCGCCCGCACGGGCGCCTACGATCTGCGCACCGACGATCTCGTTCTTTTGACCGCTGCAAATAATTTTTGCAAACCCTTTGGTCTCCTCTTCGGCTTGGGCTCGATCATTGTCCGAAAAACGAGTTCGGTAAATATGAACATTCGTCGCCCCGAACTTCGCTATTGCTTCGTTTTCCGTCAGGCCAACACGTGCAACTTCGGGATCGGTGAACGTCGTCCAGGGAACGACCCGAAAATCAGTCTTCTGCAATAGCGGCCAAAAGAACAGGGCGTTGCGAATCACCACCGACGCTTCATAAGCTGCCATGTGTGTGAAAGGGAAATGACCTGTCACATCACCTGCGGCGAAGATGTGACGAGCTGAGGTCCGCAGATATTCGTCGGTGATGATGCGCTGCTTGTCGTACTTCACGCCAGCCGCCTCGAGGTTCAACCCTTCAATATTTGGGCGGCGTCCGGTAGCCATGAGGATCTCCTCAGCCTGCAATTCTGTTTGCTTACCAACATGTTCAACCGTCAGTACCTTTTGTCCGTTTTCAGTAGCTGCGCATACAGACTTGTGATTGAGCAGAATGTTCAGGCCTTCGGCGCGCAATATCTGTCCGACGATCACTGAGACTTCTTCGTCTTCCTTCGGCAACAAGCGCTTTTCCATCTCAACGACAGTCACCTCGCTCCCGAAACGGGCAAAGGATTGGCCCAGCTCCAAGCCGGTTGGACCGCCACCCAGAACTATGAGGGTTTTAGGGAGCCGCTTCAGCCGAAAGACCTCTTCGTTGGTTATGAAGCCAGTCTCTTTCAACCCTTCAATCGGAGGTACAGCGGGACGCGAGCCGGTCGAGATGCAAAACCGCTTGGCGCGAATAGTTTTCTTGGCGCCGTCGTGGCTTGTTAGCTCTAACTCATCTTGCGATAGGAAACTCGGCTTCGCAAAGATCACCTCAACACCCCATGCTTCGAAGCGCTCCGGTTTATCATGTTCGGCCACGGCAGAGATAACGCGTGCCACGCGATCGGTAATGGAAGCGAACTGGCCATCTTTGAACTCAAGATTGGTCGGCGCAAAGCCAAAATCCTTCGCTCGGCGAACATCTGCGACGAATCGTGCCGACCGGATAAAGGTTTTAGACGGCACGCAACCGGTATACAGGCAGTCGCCACCCAGCGCTTGCTTTTCAACCAAAGCCACACGCGCACCGATTTGCGCCGCGCCTCCGGCGACTACCAGTCCAGCAGAGCCACCGCCGATTACTACCAGGTCATAGTCACTCAAAACCTTCTCCGCGCTTGCTACCTCTGCATCTTCCGTATTAGTCGCAGACTCGACGCTGCAATTCATGTCGGCAGGCCGAGACGTGATAATACGTATTTTATCAACAGAAAATAACCGATTATGATAAGGAAATACATGGACAGAATGCGCTCGCCGAGATCGATCCGAACAAGGATCAAGTCATCGGACGCTATCCGCTGCCCGGTTGTATTGGAAGTCACGGACTCTACATCGACAATGAGCATCATTTGGCATTCGTTGCTTGCTAAGAGAATGCAAAATTGGCGGTCTTTGATCTGGAATCGAAGAAAATGACGGCTATCCAATCGGTTGGCGAAGGTCCGGACGTACTTGCCTTTGACAAGGGCTTGGGCCGTTTATACGTTTCTGCCGAGAGCGGAATCATTTCGGTGTTCGATGAGGGTGATCGTAACCTGGAGAAAGTTGGTGAAGGATTCTTCGCTCCTAATGCCCACAGCGTTGCCGTTGATAGTCGCACGCATCGTGTCTATTTTCCGTTACAGAACGTTGGCGGGAAACCTGTTCTCAGAATCGCACTGCCCTCTGATAAGCAGCTATGACAAAAGCCCCCACGCTACCTCCCCTCTTAACCTTTTAAGTGGTACGGCACGCTGATGACGATCACTCCCTCTTTAAAGAGCAGCGCCCCTTTGAGCATTAGTGAGCTCTGATTGTGCAACAGGTGTTGCCACCACTTTGCCGGGACAAATTCCGGCAGCAATACAGTAACCACATCATTACTATCCTTTCGTTCCAGGCGAGAGATGTAACGCAACAGCGGACGCGTAAGTTCGCGATAGGGCGACGGAAGCACCACTAACTTCACTCCGGCTCCCCAACGCTCCCACTTCTCACGTAGCTTGGCCGTCGCCTCCTCATCGAAATCCACATAGACAGCCTGGACATGGTCCGGAGCAATAGACTTGGCATATTGCAACGCACCAACAACGCCGCGGTGGATGCCTGAGATCGGCACGATCACCGTGTGCCTGATCGGACGAAGTTCTCCGAGTCCCTCCGTGGAAAGTTGAGTCGCAACGCCGACATAGTGTTTGTGAATTGCGCGAAACATCAATACGAGTAAAGGAATAACTACAACAACTATCCAGGCACCGTGTATGAATTTCGTGGCAATGAAGACACCCAGCACAATGAAGGTAGCAACCGCGCCTACCGCATTGACTACGATAGATTTCTTCCAGTGTGTGCTGTCTGTTACCTCGTCGGTGATGAAAGTCGAACCGCGTTGATCCGAGTCCTCCAATTCTGCATCGGGCAAGGGCTCTGCATCGACGGTACTTTGAGTGTAGTGAATGTCATCCTCACGCCGCTTACGCGCCTTCACCTTTTTCTTTGACGACTGCGCACGTTCTTTGAGCCAGTGCCGGACCATTCCCGACTGCGAAAGTGTGAAAGAAAGGAAAACTCCAACCGCATACAGAGGAATGAGCCGGCTGGTGTCGCCACCAAAGGCCATTACCAAGACGCTCGCAAAGATTGCCAAAATCACAATCCCATTTGAGAAGACCAGCTTGTCTCCACGCGTTGCAAACTGGCGTGGCAAGAAACGGTCGCGCGCCAGCAAACTGCCGAGACGTGGGAAATCAGCAAAAGAGGTATTAGCTGCTAGTACTAGAATTAACGCCGTTGCGATCTGAACTACATAGTAGAACCAGGCCATCGGTCCCGTGAACATGATTCTCGCGAACTGCGAAATAACCGTCTCACTCTCATGCGGATGAATACCGTAAAGATAGGCCAAGACACTCGTTCCCAAGAACATGGTGGTCAGCAGCGCCGCCATTATGACGAGCGTTGTCGCGGCATTCTTCGCTTCTGGCTTCTTGAAGGCGGGCACACCGTTAGAGATAGCTTCGATACCTGTTAATGCAGCACAACCGTTAGAGAAAGCTCCCAGTAGCAGAAAGAGTGTCAACGGCTGAAGTTTGTATCCCTCGGCGATCTTGATTTCTTCAGGGCCAGGGATGGGTGCGGCCCCACCGTAGGTGTAGTAGCTGAAGAGCCCATAACCAATCATGAAAAGAAAGCTGATGAGAAACGCGTAAGTTGGCGCTGCGAACAGCGCACCCGATTCGCGCACGCCACGTAAGTTCGCAAGGGCAATGAAGGTTATGAATATCAGACAGAGAAAAACCTTGTGATGGTTCACCCAGGCGTAGCGTGTTCCCTGCATCATTGAAGTGATGGCCGCGACACCGGCAGCAATCGAAACGGCAACCGTAAGCACATAATCAACCAGTAGTGATGCTCCAGCGACCAAACCCGCATTAGTTCCCAGGTTCTCTTTGGCCACGATGTAGGCACCACCGCCCGATGGGTAGGCATGAATGGTTTGCCGATAACTAATTGCGACGATAACAAGAAGCACGCCGATGCCTATAGAAACTGGCACAACATACTTAAACGCGCCCGCCTGGCCGTAAGCAGCGGCGGCGGCCAACACGAGCAGGATTTCTTCTGTGGCGTAGGCCGTAGACGAAAGGGCGTCAGAAGAGAAAACGGCTAAAGCTGTTTTCTTTGAGAGACGCTCGTGGGCGGCTTGTTCCGTCCTAAGTGCACGACCGATGATAAAACGTTTGAGTTCTGCAGCCACGACTGTTGTTCCTCCCGGAATACTTCATCACTCTGCGTTTTATCGCGCGTCTGGAGTTAAGTGGTCTGCCAGCGCGCTGCGATTGGTAGTTCCTCACGGTCGACGTCCCTAATCGTGAGTTTTCTGGTTGGGGGGACTTTTCCTTCCTTCCACAGGTAATCGCCCAACAGGCGTTGGGCCTGACTCGTCCAGAACGAGTTTTCGGGAGGAAGTTTCCGTCTTGTCATGCGCTCTACGTATCCGACTGCTTCTTCATCAATTTGCACCAGCACCTCATGCTCGCTTCCAGTGGGATCCTTCACTCTGAAGCGGCGTTCGTTGGGTTCTTGTCGAGCACCTTCCGAATCTAAGATCGTGAAACCGTTCATAGTGATGATTTGAATTAGCGGCTCCGCTGAAACCTCTGCCGAAGGTGGAGCAGTTGTAACAGATACACGTGGTTGTTTTGAAAGGGCTGCGGCCACGGCATTGCGCAAGATTTCCGGGGTCATGGGCTTG
>WNFY01014792.1_pt1 | contig 15205 bp, 15 predicted proteins | sample 5400091 | NCBI WGS metagenome assembly WNFY01 (sample SAMN13153364, study PRJNA577476) | soil metagenome | isolation source: 60 cm soil or saprolite under grassland replicate 1 | place: USA:California | collected 2016-06-15 | reverse complement strand
AAGCGTCTCTCCCGCGACCTCGGGCGTACGGCAGAAGGACGCGAGCTGCGTCAGGAATTGGGCCGTGCATTTCGTGCTATCATGCGCCCAATCCTGATCGAGGTGAAGGCTGCATACAGTGGAGGATCACACTTGCGACCGGCGCTTAAGCGCGCGACTAAAATGGAAGTGCGACTGACAGGAAAGTTCCCGGTTGCTCATATTATCGTTGATGGCCGACGAATGCCGAGCGGGATGAGAAAGATTCCGCAATATTGGGAAGGTGAGGCAAGTCGATGGCGCCATCCCCTTTTCGGGGATAGAGAACATTGGTATGACCAGTCGCCACGTCCGTCGTTCTATCGGATTGCTTCGGGACATGATCTCGCGGCGGAACGTGAAATCGCTGAGGCTGAATCTCAGTCTCTTCGGCCTTTGGAAAGGGGTTAAGTACATGGCAAGCAATAATGGGAAGCTCGTGTTGAATCCTGATCTCCTGACTCCGCGCGATATGATGCGGGCTCGTGTTATGCTCGAAGGGAAAAACCCTTACGAGATGTTGGATGATGCTGACAACGTGATCGTGCTGACAATCTGGTGTCTACGGACTCGGACGAATCCTGATTTCACATGGGAGGATGCACTCGATACACCGTTCTCAGAATTTGAGGTGCCCGAAGAGACCCCCCCCGAGATCGCGCCCGCCTTGAACAGTGGCTCTATGAAGAGGCGCGGCGCAAAGACCGTATCGAAGCCGAAGCAAAACGCCGTCGAGGGGAAGTCGTTGTCCGTCGTTTCTTCGGACTCTCCAAACGAGAATACAACGGAATGACGTTCGAGCAGATTAACGATTGGGCCGAGATGATGAATCGCCTAGGTGAAGATGACGACGATTACAGTGAGTAGGAATCATGGGCCGTTCAATCAGATTCGATCTCGTAACCGATGCACGCGGTTACGGTCGAGGGCTGCGTGAAGCCGAGCGGTTCAATAAGCGATTCACTGGCAGCTTTGCTATCATGCAGCGCTTGGCTTCTAAGGGCGTTAAGGTCAATGCTGATACGAGTAAGGCAGAGAGCAATTTCTCGAAGCTCGGCAAGGCGGTCAAGAAATTCAACACGACCGCACTGAGCGTTCGTAACCTCTGGAGTTTGCTCAAGTTCCCGACAATCATTGCTGGGGGCAATGCACTTGCGGGTGTGTTCGTTGCGCTAAGCGCTGAGGCAATTGGTCTGGTCTCAGCATTGTCTCCGCTTGTTGGATTGATCCCTGCGCTTGGTGTGGGTGCATTGGCGGCAGGTCAAGGTTTTGCTGTTGTGAAACTTGCCTTCACTGGTATCGGCCCAGCACTGAAAGCTGCTGGTACAAACTCTAAGAAGTTTGCTGCGGAAATGAAAAAGCTGCCTCCTGCGCAGCAGGCAGTCGTCCGAGCTTTAGTTCCGTTCAAGCGAGAGTTGATAGCGCTTCGTGGAGTCGCGGCGAAGAATCTTCTCCCCGGTGTGTCAGCGGGGCTTAAACTTGCGACTCCGTTACTTTCGGTGTTCCGGCCGATCATTGCTTCGACGGCTCGGGAACTTGGTGGACTTGCAAAGCAGGGCGGTGCGTTACTCGGGTCCGGTCCTTTCCGTAAGGACTTCCGGCGAATTGGAGCCGGTAACGTTGCGATCTTGCATGAGATGGGGAAGGGCGTTCTTGCGCTCATCAACGTCTTTCGTATTATTGCGGTTACCGCACAACCGCTCGCATTGGCAATCACACAGATGCTTCGTGGTTGGGCAGAAGGGTTGGCGCAGTTTTTTGCTCAGGCTCGATCCTCTGGAGCATTGACTGCATTCTTTAAGCGTACGATGTTCACCCTGTCGCTGCTTGTTGATATGATCGGTCGATTCTCGCATGCACTTGGCCCAATCTTTGGTGCTGCATTGCCGACTGGTACTCGCTTCTTGGTGATGTTGCGGAATGGTGCAGCGGCATTCGATCGGTTCACGCACAGCGCCCGTGGTGCGGCTGCTATTAAATCGGTGTTCGCTTCGGCACAGCCGGTGCTTGCTGCCATTGGTCGATTGATTGTTGCAATCGCAAAGAATTTCGCATTTCTTGGTTCGAGTATCAACGGTTCGAAACTCGCTGGTCTGATTGATATGATTTCGGCCAAGGGCGTGCCGGCATTGGCTGCCCTGGCTCGAAACACTGGCGGTGCATTTCTAAAGAACCTTATCTCGCTGGTCATTAACTTGACTCGAATCTTCGCAGTGATTGGTGGGAACAGCGGGGTACTTACCGGATTCGTTGCCAATCTTGCTAATATCTCTGGTGCCGTTGCGACATTGCTTGAACATAACAAGGGCATTGGCTCATTCGCTACAAGCGTGTTGGCACTCGGTGGGATTGCGAGCACGACCGGAATCGGAAGCCTTGCTGGCGCATTCTTCAAGCTCGGGTCGCAAGCCTCGTTAGTGAAAGCGGTCCGTGCGAACACGGCGCTGCTCTCACAGTCGATTACTGGTATGGCACCAAAGGCTTCGTTGCTCTCTCGTGTTGGTGGAGCATTCAAGGGCCTTGCTGCTTCGGCTGGTAGTGCGACTCTCAGTATGGTGAAAGCTGTTGGTCGTCAGATTGCGGCTTGGGCACTCCTGGCCGCTCGGGCAATTGCAAGCGCAGTGCGGATCGCGGCTGCATGGTTGATTTCGCTGGGGCCGATCGGGCTTGTCATCGCGGCAGTGGCAGCAGTTGCTATTGGTCTTTTCGTTTTATGGAAGAAGAGCGAGACGTTCCGTACGATCGTCACGGCTTCGTTCCGCGCTGTTGCTGGAGCAGCAATGGCGACATGGAATTGGATTAGACGTAATTGGCCATTGTTGGCTGCGATCATCTTTGGGCCAATCGCTGTTGCTGCTGTTCTCGTCATTCGAAATTGGGGACGGATCAAAGCTGCCGGCGCGGCAGTGTGGAACTGGATTCGTAGCAACTGGCCGAGACTGCTTGGTATCATTACGGGTCCGATCGGTGCTGCCACCATTTTTGTTGTCCGAAATTGGAATAGGATTTGGACGACTGGCCGAGATGCGTGGAATCGAATTAAGGGTGTGGTGGTTGGTTCGATCAATGCGTTCAAGCGCGTTGCTGTTGATGCGTTCTCACTCATCGTCCGTGCGTTCTTGAATCTTGCTGGCGCGATCATCAATGGCGCTGCCAGAGCATTCGGCTGGATTCCTGGTCTGGGCGGAAAGCTCAAGGGTGCGGCTGCGTCGTTCAATCGGTTTAGGGATGGTGTGAATGCATCCTTGAAGGCGATCAAGGATGAGATGGTCACGGTTACAGCAAAGCCGATGATGACGTTCTCACCATCGTTTACGCAAAAGGATTGGGTTTCTGCCAAGGCTGCTGCCGGAAGAATGGCTGCTGGTGGTAAGGTTCCTGGCGGTTATGGTGGTGGTGACAAGAAGCTCATCATGGCTGAGCCGGGCGAGGCCGTTGTTGATAAAAAGCGCACGAGGAAGTTCTCCCCGTGGCTTGGCGCAATGGGTGTGCCGGGGTTTGCTGGCGGTGGGTTGGTTCCTCGGGCTAACTTGGGAGCTGCATCTCGGGCGTTCGGTCGGACCTATCCAGGAGAGACGACTCGGGCTCGACACGGCATTGCAAAATATGAAGCTGCATTGCTACGGCAGGACATGAAGGCATTTATTCAAATGATCGGCTCGGCTGCCGGGTCTGGTGTCGGTGGCGGTGGATTTGTTGGCGGGCCTGGTGGTGGAACACCGCTTCTGAATATGCGATTGGGCCAGCAACTTGCGGCAGCTCGCGGTTGGGTTGGCGCGCAGTGGTCTGCGTTGCGTTCACTGTGGATGGGGGAATCCGGCTGGAATAACATGGCTCGCAATGCATCGTCTGGTGCGTTCGGGATTCCCCAGGGATTGCCTGCGAGCAAGATGGGCCGAGCGGCTGCAAGCGGGAATGCTCGGGCACAGATTCTCTGGGGTTTGTCTTACATCGCTGGGCGTTATCGTAATCCTATTGGTGCATGGAGTGCGTGGCTGGGGCGTTCGCCTCACTGGTATCAGGGCGGGGCATGGAATGTGGCACGTACCGGCCTGGCAGGAATTCACAAGGGCGAGATGGTTGTGCCGCGTGGACCAGCCGATCGTATCCGGCGTGGTGGTGGTGCTCCGGGTCCGATTATGGCCACGTTCAATATCTACGATGCGACTGACCCGGAGAGAATTGGTGAAGTTGTTGTTGGGCATTTGAATCGCCTTGAGCGCGATCGGTGGTTCGCGGAGCGGCGAGGGGGTCGGCGGTAATGGGCAAGCTCAATGGTACTGCCGGCACCGAGCTACTGCGTCCGCAGACTGACTCGACGAAAGTCGGAATTCTGTATTCGACTGGCACGAATATGAGTGCGCTGATCGACGATTCGCCGGACGATGATACGACGTACGTTCGAGGGACTATTGGGAAGACCTGGCCGGACGTGTGGGCGATTACAAGTGTCACTGACCTTGCGTCTGCACTCGGGGCGAACCAACGGATTAGCAAGGTTCGGATGCGTGCTCGGGTTCGCATGAACGCTTCTGACCCTGGTCATGGTGCAGCGATCGACTGTAAATTCCGTAGTGCTATTACCGGTAAGATGAACGGTTACACTCGTTTCTACACAACCAATCCATCGACCTTTCAGGCGCAGACGGGGCCGTGGGTTTTCAAAGATCCGAACGGCATTGAATGGTCGTACGGGCGCGTGCGTGATATCACGATCTACTACGTGTTCTATGATAGTGCCGGTTCGGTTCACGAGCACTTGCGGCTCTCTGAGTTCTACATGGACGTGGACATTCGCAATCAGCCGGTAGTCGATACGGTCACGGTTGCTGGCAATGACACGAGTACACGTCCAACCGTGAGCTGGAACTACACGCCGAACGTTGATAACGATACGCAGAAGTGGTACCGGGTCAAGATTTTCGACTCGAATCAATATGGTGCGGTTGGATTCAATCCCGAGACCTCGAAGGCGATTTGGGATTCGGGCGAGGTTGCCGGGGAAGTCACGTCGTACACGATTGGCACGGACCTTGTTGTTGGATCAACATACAAGGCATACGTGAAAGCTGCGCAGAGCTTTAATGTCACGGACCATTGGTACTCTGCTTGGGCTTCTACACCGGGGACATTCACCATTACGCCTGTCCCGCCAGTCCCGACGCTCACACTGACGGCCGATCCGACTGTGCCGTATCTTCGGAACCTATTGAATGCAGTCTCGAATTTGAACCTGCTTACATTCCAGCAAGCGAGTTTGGAAGATGGGACGACAACCGGGTGGGAAGCGGTTTCTAACTGTACGATTGCATCCGAGGGTACGATCGCTGCTGACGGAACCAAGTCGCTCAAGATCACAAACAATACCGGTGTTTCTCCATCCATTGCTCGAACGCTGAGTGGGACGAGCGGTGTGCGTGTGCAAGGCGGGCAGTCGATTACCGGACTGTTCTTTGTGCGGACGGCAGTTACCGCAAAGTCTGTTCTCGCGCGATTGTATTGGTGGAAGAAGGATGGCACTGCTGCGAGCACGGCGAGTAGTGATGGTACTGGCTCGAACGATACGACCTCGTTTGTTGTTCGCACGGTCACGGCGACTGCGCCGGCTGACGCTTGGTACTGTTCGCTCGCGGCAGTGATCACGACCGCGGTCAACGGTGAGATCCATTACGTTGACAAGGCTGATATTCACTATGGCGCTGGTACGACATGGAGTGAGGGCGGGTTCGTCGGAAACACGAGCACTGTAATTGAGCGCGCTATCGTGACGGCAGACAATAAGAATCTCGCGCATCCGCAGCTCTACAGTGGTGGTGACTTCCGGAAGTCTGCGGATGGGTTCTACACAACCGGCACCTACTCTACGGTGCAGTATGATCCTTCGGATCAGTTCTTCGGTAGTGGTGCGATTCTTTGGCGTGTCGATGATACGACCTCAGCGTTGTATATCGGCTGGGGATCTCTTGCGATCACGAACCTCGATCCCGATTTCCCATTGGCTGTGGTCCCTGGCCGGGTCTTCTCGTTCGGAGTTGCGCTTCGAGCGAGCCAGTCGTTCGCGTCAACGCTGGCTATCGAGGCAATTGATCGAGATGGGAATATCGTCGGTTCGGCAACGACCTCGGGTATCACGATCACGACCTCTTGGGTGGAATACAAGATTGAGAATTGGACAGTGCCAGCGAGCGCGGTTTGGGCTCGCGTTCACGTTGACAATTCAGGGGGCGTGGTCGATCGGCTCGTCTGGGCTGACCGTGTGCGCTGGTATCTCGGGACCACCTTGCCGGCCACCGTGGATAAGGCAACGAGCGGTCAGGATACCGTGTGGCAGGCAGTACGCGGCGCAGACGAAGGTAACTTGCTGGCAACCACACTGGCCGGAACACTCTATGCTGAGGACATGGAGGTACCGCCCGGTTGCGTTGTCATCTATCGAGCACGTAATTTCCAGCCGGCCACGGATACGTTGCCAGATATTAGTTCGAGTCCGACTGCATACATTCCGACAATGATGGACGCCGTCAACAAGTATGTGTTGTCTGTTCCGGGAGATCCAATCCGGCGTATGGAAATCCTTGTGCAAGCAATGCCACAGAAGAAACACGAGGAAGCCGAGACGTTCTATACGCTGCGACCGGACGGAACGATTCCGACCGTAGTGCTTAGTGATGGGATCGGTGGTGCTGACGGTGAGCTATCATTGATCGTGAAAACTGACGATGATTGGGACGAGCTGTACGAATTGTTGTCGCAGCAGAAGACTCTCTGGCTTGTGAATCAAGATGTCGGCGGTCGGTACATCCGGATTAACGATGAGCGGTCATGGACACCGTCTCGCATTCAGCGCGGAACCGCTTGGCTGCGTAGGGTGACGGTGCCGTTTGTCGAAGTAGCAAACTGATGAGTGCAGGTCTATTTGGTCTGACTCTTCTAAAGTGGATAGGGGTTATCATTTAGAGAAACGCCACCTGGATGACCATTACTTTAAGGCACTTCTTAAACTAGCTTATGAAAGAAAGGGCATAGTTGGATATGCTGAATTAATTTTGGAATGGGTAGAACTACGTCAGTGTCCTGGTAGTGATACATAATGGAAGTCACCACTGAGAAATTCCAGCGCGCAATCTCGCGCGGTCATAAGGTTGCGCAGAAAGTGGAATTACTCACGCAGGGTGGTACGGTTGATTTGACTGCTGAGGGTATTGTAGTGAGCGGTCGAGTGAACGTGTCGTCTACCGAGACACGTCGCACGATGGAGTGCAGCTTTGCTGACCCTGGTGGACTCTGGCTTCCTTTCGCTGTTAACGATCCGCTAGCTCCGGCTGGAAACGAGATCCGTTTGTACCGAGGAATCGACTATCAGGATGGCACCGATCCGGAGCTTATTGCGATCGGTACATTTCGATTTGTGACTGTTGATGTTCCAGCCCCAAGGGTTGTGCTCAGTGGCTTCGATCGTTCTTATGTCGTCAAGGCGAATCCAATTTCCGAGACGTTCACTGTACCGAACGGAACTAATGTTGTAACAGCAATTGAGTCAATCCTACTGCGTGTCTACCCAACCTCGATCTTCCAGCTAGAGCGCACAATGCCGGATCTTGACGAGGTCACCAACCTTATGACGGTAGAGATTGAAGCGGATGCATGGTCGCTCATGCAGGATCTTGCCGCGAACGTCGGCCATGATCTGTACTTCAATCCCAAAGGGCAGCTTGTCATGTTACCAGTCCCGGACCCTGCGACCGCAGTTCCCGTCTGGGAATTCAATGATAACAGTGAAGACAATATGGGGATGCCTGGTATCAACTTGAATTGGGATGCGAGCGATGTTGTGAACCGTGTGGTTGCGATCGGGGAGAATCCTGATAACAGTGCGGTCTATCGTGGTGAAGCGAAAGACACAGACCCTGGTAGTCCGACACAATACGATGGGCCGTTCGGCCGGCGCACCATGATCATTCGTGATGAGAAGATTGCTTCGCAGGCGCAGGCGGAACAGCGCGCTCGTGCGGAGTTGGTGAAGCGACTTGGTATCCCGCAGTCGTTGACGATTCCTTCAATGGTGCATCCGGCGCTCGAAGCTGGAGACGTGCTACGAGTGACAAGCAATAAGTTGGGTGGGTTGACGCAAGTGGTGATTACGGACTCGTTCCCGGTCCCGCTTCGTGCCAACGAGAACATGCCGATTCAGACCCGGCAACGGTTGATTGGGGCGAACGTATGACCCTAATCAAACCGGGCTCCCCGGAGTATGAGAAGCTACTTGGTCAGTCAGTGCAGAAAACGACTGACGAGCAGCGCGGTGTTCTCTATCCATACTGGCGCCAAGCGAAGGTTGTTTCTGTCAGTGAGTCTGATCCAACCTGTACGATTGAGCTTGGCGGGGATGGCACGGTTGATATCGGTGGTGTGAAATTCATCCGTCATCTATATCGCCCGCAGGTGGGTGATTGGGTTTGGGTAATGCAGAACGGATCGTCAAACATTGTTGTTGGGATGATTGGTGATCTTCAAGCTCCGAGACCTTCCGGTTGGACTGATCAGGTTAATACTAGTGAGAATACAACCTCAACAAGTTACACGGACTTGGCAACTTACGGACCTGAAATTGCCAATATTCTTCTCTACAAGGATGAGCTTGTCTGGATTGAAGTCTCGGCGATAATGAGCAACACTGGTGGTCCGGGACACGCTGCGGCTATAACCCCGGTCGTCTCTGGTGCTGATTCGCTGACCGCATTTGATACCAACTCTGCTCAGGCTCAAGATCTCGGTGCGTATATGGTGAGTCGCCGAACGCTCTGGACTGTTACTACGACTGGTCTTCATACGTTCACTGCGAAATACAAGGTGATTAACCCGAGCACTGGAACATTCGCCAACCGACGAATCAACGTCGAAGTTGCGGGAGGATGAAATGGCAACTGGACTGAATAAAAGTCTCACAGCCGAAGAGATCAACCGCCGAGCTGGTACCATTGCTAAGGATATTAACGAGGCGATGAACAATATCGGCAATCTTAAGGTGTTCTTTGATACCTGGGATGATACGGCGCTTGCTGGCTATGGTCTCACGACTGACGATATCACAACGCTTCGAGCGGTCGTCAACGATCTCAATCAAATTCGCAACCTTTACCTCGGTGGTACTACCTTGATAACGGCCTACGATCATCGGACGTTCGCACGCCGAATCTGGGGCTTCGGGTTTTGAGTGCGGTGAGGAGTATTATGTGGTCTTCTATCCGAGAGTTAACGGAATGACAAAGACTATCTTCTGGCAGATGTTTCTAGGTACTGTTGGGTTCCTGGAGCAGCTTGCGTGGGCCGTATCCGGGCATGAGCCACAATGGCTCATCCTTTCAACGTCGCTGGCACTACTTGGCGGTGGGACCATCATGCAAATCGGAAAGGGCAACGGGAATGGAAAATGAGGAATCTCATGTGGAGAATTCACCCGCAGACCGCCCTGACGATTTGGTACTCAATGTGGACGTTGACAATAGTGGTACTTGGTATCGTCCTTCACGGCAACGCCCTCTAAGCCGGCAAGAATATGAACTTCGTCATCGTCGCCTTATCCGGGCAATGGTTGCGATGGTGTTCGTGATTCTCATTGGCAATGGGTTTGGTTGGACGCTGTATGCGGATGCTCAATACAATTTGTGTCAAGAGCGTAACGAACGAGCCATTGCTACTGGACGAGCACTTATGCAATTAGAGCGTGCGGCCATAGATGATAACGATGCCAATCAGTCATTGGTTTGGCATAACTACAATGCTGTAACTAGCAAAACTCCATTGCCGAAGTGTAGAGGAAGGGCATTCTATGATGGCTGGATCAAACGAAACTGAGCCAACCAATAGCGCGGGAGTACCGATCTCCGAAGAGGCCAAAGAGATCGAGCAGACCGACAACGGCCCAAAGCCCGAGGATGGCCCACAAGATGGAGTCCGGCCGTGAGTAGCATTGCTGACATGCTCGATAAGTGCCGGAGCTATCTCGGTTATCTTGAAGATCCGCCCGGCTCGAACAATACCATCTTCGGGCAGTGGTACGGAATTCCCGATGGTGCATGGTGCGATATGTTTCTCTCATACTGCGCCTATTTCACTGGCAACGCCGATGCAGTTGGTAAATTCGCCTGGACTGTTTCACACGCCGGATGGTTCGCAAGCAATAACCAATGGGATCAGATACCTTCGGTCGGCGCACTCGTGTTTTTCGATTGGGGAGGGTCGAAGCTGATCAGCAACATTGACCACGTCGGTATTGTCGAGGCGGTGAATGATGACGGGTCGATCACCACGATCGAAGGGAATACTGAGGACACTTGCGCTCGGCGTATTCGTCGGGCTAACATTGTTGGCTACGGGCATCCGGCCTACCAGGAGGTAGCGATGCGGACAATGTTCGACGCGGCCTATCCTCCGGGGACGCCGCCGAAGGTCGATGCAGTCGCCGGCTATATCGGTGGAAACACGCCGCACGTATGGTCGGACGCGGAATGGGCTTCGATGATGACGAAGTCCGGAGCAAAATACAAGCTCCCGATTTTCGTCCGCTCCGTTGGTGGTGTGCCGGCGGATGATGCGGCGTTTACGCTTCGCTGGCTCCAGGCGCACAACGTCCCCAAGGGATCACTGGTTGCGCTCGACTTCGAGACGCGCGTCGATGCGACATATTTGCATACGTACGATAGCGGAGTGGTTGGGTATCCCGTCATCGTTTATGGCTCACACGATTTCGTCATACAGAATCCCAAACCATCTGGCGGTTACTGGACTGCAACGTGGAATAACATTCCGCACCTTGACGCGGGCGCAACGATTACCCAATACGGCGGCGATACGACGCTCGGCGTTCCCTACGATCTCAATGTTGTTGCTGATAGCGCTCCGCTTTGGGGCGGCACGATTGTTCCGGGGGTTTTCATGGCACTGACAGATGCAGAGCAGGCAGAAGTCCTCAAGGCGTCTCGTCAAGTCAACGCGGCCGTTGGCGCTGGGCAGGCTTCCTATGAGACAACGATTGAGGCGATTCTTGCGACCGCGCAAGCACTCGTGAACGAGGGTCGCAGTCAGGCCGGTAACATCGTCAACAACATTGGCGGCGCAAGAGATGCAGTGGTCGGTGAGGTTCGGGCACAGACGCCGCTGATTCGTGGGAGTCGTGCTGCGGACCTTACTGACGTACTCGGCAAGGTTGAAGGGAATTACAATGCAGTCGGTGATCTGAAAGCTACGCTGTCAGGGCTCGTTGATTCCTCGCGGACTGAGGTACTGACTGCGATTGCTAACATCCCCAGCACTGGCGGTGGCGCGACACCCGAGCAAGTTGCCGATGCGGTGTTGCTTGCGTTGAAGGCTGCCATCGCCTCGAAGGTGACTTGACAGGAGGTTGTCAAGATGAGCAAGGCAAAGGCGTATGCCGCGCTTGCTTTCGGGTTGGTCGGTTGCCGGCGGATTCGTGGCACTCGGCGTGGCGCTTGGCGTGTACTCGGTTCCCAACAAGGTGAAGCCAGAAGCCGAACCGTTCAAGGGCTTCTACGACGAGGCAAACAAGCCGAAGGCATAAACCGGAAACCGGCGGCCCGAAATAGGATTGATCGGACATCGGAGGTAACGATGACAGACGAGGTCGATCTTGCCGCACGGGTCGCCGAGCTGGAGCGCGCGAACGTGTCGCTTATGCAAAAACTCGACCGACAGAAGCGCGTGAGTAGCGACGTGCTCGCGGCAGTCTACCAGGCTGTGCAGGATGCCGGCGTGACGTACAAGCCAATCCCCAAGCCTCGGACACCGCGCGCACCCGGTCAGGCGCCGGAGGTCGCAGTCGCCATGTCGAGTGACGCGCAAGACGGAAAGGTCACTGAGAGCTACAATCTCGAAGCGTTCGCCCGTCGCGCGAGACTCCATACACACAAGATCATTTCAGTGACCGAACTACAGCGGAAGCACCACCCGGTGAACGAGCTGCACCTATGGTTGTTGGGTGACTCGATCGAGGGCGAGCTGATCTTCCCGCACCAGCCGTGGCAAGTGGAAGCTGGTACGTTCTCGCAAGTCATGCACGCGCGCAAAGTCTACTGTGACATGATCGTCGATCTACTTGACAACTTCGAGTCAATCAAAATCTGCGCAGTGCCCGGTAATCACGGCTGGCAAGTCGGCGGTCGTGGTAGTCGTTTCAACCCGGAGACAAATTGGGATCGCATCTTGTATGAGATGCTGCGCTTGTACTTCCGGGAAGAGCCGCGTGTCACTTGGGATATCGCCTACGAAAAGAACGAGACGGGTTGGTATACGTTCGATGATATTGGCTCGTTCGCTGCGCTGCTTATCCACGGCTACCAGGCTCGCGGCGGATCGTTCGGTGGCATCCCGTGGTACGGTCTCGTCAAGCGCGTATGGTCGTGGCATATGACGTTCGGGCCGAAGCGTGAGCGCGTGCCCGGTCCTTTCAGCGTCGTGGCAATGGGCCACTACCACCAGACCGCAAGGCTGCCAGTCAATCAGGCAGTCGCGTATGTCAACGGCTCCTATGAGTCTGACAACGCGTACGCGCTCGAACAACTTGCGGCGGCATCCGATCCTCAGCAGTGGCTACTGTTCGTTGATCCGCGCAAGGGTCGAGTGACCGCCGAGTACGCGCTAGACCTCCGGTAACCTAGCCAAAATCTTGACTTTGCCGTGTCAACTTCTGGGCAACAAAAAAGGGGCACCCGTGGTGGGTGCCCCTTCTCTTCTTAGTTGATCGTGTAGGGTCCGGCAACGAACCAACTGGAGATGGTGAACAGTACGGCGCCAATGAGCGCCAGCACGATCACCATTAGCCAGCCCATTTGTCAGAACTTGACATCGACTTCCTGGCCGTAGCCGGAACCGCCGTCAGCGTTGTAGACCAGAAGACCATGCGTCCGTGGGATGTCGAACGAGATGACGCCTTTCGCTCGGTGACCCTTATGCAGGGTGCCGCTGTTCAACGACTGGCCGAACGCATCCGTGCTGCTCTGCACGAATCCCGGCTGATCGTATTCCTGGCCGTCCGGCATGCGGACAGTCCAGTCAAACTCGTTGTAGTCGAAGGCGCCGGCCGTGTCGGCGTAGGTGATGGTGAAGACCACGTAGCGACCTCTGGCCGCATGATCGGCGAACTGCTTGTCACCACCGTAGGTCGGGTCAAGATATGAGCTTCCGAGGTCACGCATCTTGTTCACGGTCACGTCTGCGCGAGCAATCACGTTGTCAGAGTCGGTGAGGGTCACGTTGAACGTCTCGCCGATCTTCGCGGTCAGCGGGGCTGTGAGATCGGTTGCGTCGGGTGCCTGGTCGGGCACGGGCGCGGAAGGCTGCGAGACTGCCGGCGGCGTGCTGGTTGTGGTGGGCTTGGCTGAGCTGTGGCTTGAGCAGGCGCCAACGGTTGCTAGTCCGATGGCCATTGCTGTGAGAGCCGCGTTGCGGAGTAGGTTCCTCATGATGTCCTTTCCAGATGGTCGGCATATGCCAACCAGAATTGCGCGAGAGTTGCGAACACTTGCCCGCGCTCTGTTTTTCCGCCGATCTTCGTTTCGTTCTCGGCACGGTTGGCGAGAGCGGTCGCCCGCCCGATTGACAGAGCGTAGTCAATACGAGTGTCTTCGTTCACTGCTGTCCTTTCCAGACGGGGAGGACATGTCACCCTCCCCGTCTAGGTTACCGCGTCTGTCGATCAGGGTTCCGGCAGATTCGCCGCTAGCGTGGCTGTCTTGCTTGCCAGCCGGAACATTGACACCCGGTTGTTGTCGATGTCTGCTACGCCGTCTCGCTCTTCCTCAATAGAGAAAGGAAGCTGTGCGTGCGGGCCGACTCGGAAGATGTTGCTCGTGCTGCTGCTAAATCCTTTCTTGGCGATAGTGACCCTGCTGACCTTAAAGAGGTCCACTCCGTTTTGGTCGGGCAGGCCAGGAATATCGCGCTCCCGGTTTCCGGTGGCCAGGACGACAAGGTCATACCCACGGCCGTTGACCAGTGCCATTCCGGGAAGCGAGACGGGCAGCGGCCGATCGTTCGGGTACACGTTCAACCGCTGGACTCCGAAACGGTCGGGGCGCAGCGCACGACCGATCTTGCTGTACCGGCCTCGCTCTAGCTGGCACCATGCCGGCATCGTGGCGGGCAGGGCACCGTAGGCATCGACACGGTCAACAACGTCGAGCACAGCGGCAGCCATCGCCGGCTGTGGTCCGATACCTAGCAGGGCCTCGATCGACACTCGCGCCGCATCCCCGCCACCAATCACAGCAGCACGACGGATGCCACGCAGCGGCCAGGTTCCGGCCATGCGCTGTAGGAATTGCGGGAACGTGAGGATGGTCTCACCGTTCGCTCTGAGCTGGTCTTTTGGATCACCAAGCCCGCGAGCGTCGATGATCCGTCGTGTGGTGATGGTATTCCCGTTGCTCAGATAGAGGTTGTAGCCTCCGGGGTAGCTGTTGAAATCGACCTCCACCCCTGTCACGTCCGACGCGGTTTTCACTTCCGCGTACTGCGCGAGTGTCAGGCGAATGATGAACGCCATATCCGCGTTGGTCTGGTAGTCGCCGGTTGACAGGCTGGCGGTCTGGATCGGGGCACCGGGCAGGAAGTTCGGGTTGGTTCCCGTGTCGCCTGCCAGTCCGATGCCGCCGCGCCGGTTTCGAGAGTTCAAGTAGAACACCGGACCCGGAATGGCGAACACGCCGCCCGCGCGAGCCGATCGTTCGAGCACGAGTGGCTTTGGACGGCCCATTCGCGCCCGTGTCGCGGCGTACACGGCAGCGTGAAATCCGCTGCCGATGATGACCTCGCTTCTGGCTGCACCGTTGATGAGACCGAAGCGACTGAATGGCTGCCAGATGAGGTCGAGCTGCTGGTCAACGTAGGCCCGAGAAGCGGGGTCGAGCGCAATGCCGGTGAGCTGCGCTGCCAGACGGTCGGGAAACTCGTTCTCCCGCTCCATCATGGTGCGCAGTCCGCCTGCCATCGAACGACGGCGCGCAACGCCGTCAATGAGACTTGCGATGTTCGGAGATGCAGAAGATCCCCGTAAGCTAGGCATGGTAAACTCCTTGGTGCCAAAGGGCATGGCCGAGAGTCCGGGGAGAGATCATCTCCCCGGACTCTCGTTTCTGACACGAGCTTGTCAACTCTCCAGCTTCACCTCCCT
>WNFY01007717.1_pt1 | contig 15209 bp, 15 predicted proteins | sample 5400091 | NCBI WGS metagenome assembly WNFY01 (sample SAMN13153364, study PRJNA577476) | soil metagenome | isolation source: 60 cm soil or saprolite under grassland replicate 1 | place: USA:California | collected 2016-06-15 | reverse complement strand
TACGACGTTCTGTCGCGACTGGCAACGGCCACCAACGCGAATGGCACGGTCACGATTGCTTACGATAATCGCACCCGAGTAACCTCAGTAACCGATGTGTTCGGGCAAGTCGTCAGCTACACATATGACGCCAACTCGAATCGCACGCAGTTGAGTTTGAATGGAGGAACTAGCGCCAGCTATCAATACGATGTCATAAACCGTCTGACTCAACTCACGGACAACGCCAGTTTGAACACCACCTTCGGCTACGATGCCACGAACAAACTGACCTCGCGCACGCTGCCAAACGGCGTCGTCAGCAGTTATCAATACGATGGGTTGAATCGCCTCACCCGGCTAACTCACGCAAACGGCGCAACCACGCTTGCAGATTTCCAATATCAATTCAACCCCGTCAACAACATTACGCAGATAACCGACGACGCAGGCGCGCACAACTACACATACGACACGTTGGACCGACTTACGGCTGCAACGCACCCCAGCCAACCAGATGAGAGTTACACCTTTGATGATTTGGGCAACCGAACGGCTTCTCATCAGGGTTCGAGTTATTCCTACCAACCTTTCAATCGCTTAGTTGCGGCAAACGGATCATCGCTTGGCTACGACACGAATGGCCATCTGATCTCGAAAACCGATGCTAGCGGCAATTGGACCTACACATGGGACTATGAGAACCGGTTGAAGCAAGCCTCACTCTCCGGCGGAGTGACTGTCACCTATTTCTACGATGCGTTGGGTCGACGCATCCAGCGCGACGGCACGACGAGCGGGATCACTAAGTTCGTTTATGACGGTGCTGACGTTGTGCGTGATCTCGATAGCACTGGCAATGTGGTTTCCGACTATCTAGATGGGCCAGGAGTCGACAATAAACTGCGTCAGACCAGCGGCGGAACCGCCTCTTATTTCGTGACTGATAATCTAGGCTCGACACGTGGTTTTGCTGATGCCAATGGTACGCTCGCAAGCAATTTAGACTATGACTCGTTCGGCAATGTAACCGGCGCTTCAGCGTCGACGCGCTATACTTACACCGGTCGCGAGCTCGATGCAGACACCGGCCTCATCTACTACCGTTCGCGTTTTTATGATCCTCAGCAGGGAAGATTCATTAGCGAAGACTCGATCGGTCTCAAGGCTGGCCTGGATCTGTATGCGTATACTAAGAACAACCCTGCGAGGTTCACAGATCCAATGGGGGAGAACCCATTAGCAATTGCGGGCGGTGTCGTTATTGTTGAGGCCTTGATCCACAATTATCTTGCCGGACGAGCAGAGGGTTTCTTTCCAATAGCTGATGATCCTCACGGTCATCAAAAACATTGTTACGTAAACTGCATGTCCAACAGGATTCATGTGGGAAACCCGATTTGGCCAACGATCTTCAGTGTCGGTCAAGAGGTTCCCCCCCTTATCCGAGGCGCGTTTGAAGGAGATTTTCGTAGTGAGCTAAATGAGTCGGCAGGTGACTTAGCAGCAGATATTTTTGGTCAGGCTTCAGCTGTCATCATTTGGAAATCTTGCAAGGAGTTATGTACACAATGTCGCTGACTCTTAAGAAACTAGCCATCACCATTAGCGTTGGAGTTGTCGTTGTGGTTGGGATCCTTTTCCTCTGGTCGCTTCAATATCAAGTCAACGGTCCGTCTGGCTGGCCAACAAGTATCAAACTTTACCGAAGGACGCTGACAGGAGAGACCAGAGTAGTTGATTCGGAGACTGGACGAACACTGTTTATGTATAGGCCAGAATATGATTTCAATGTTCATCCTGTCAGAATAGAAAAGACTGATTTTAATCACTGGCAGGTAGTATTTGAAGTCCCTACAAAATAAAAATGCTGTTACCAACTACCACGCACTAAATCGGCTCACGACGATCAGTTACCGGCCTCGACTTCCTCCACCTATGGCTACGACGTTGTGTCGCGAGTGACGACCGCCACGAACCAGAATGGCAGGTCAGAATTATGAGAATCGTCTAAAGCAGGGCTAACATGCATGTGCCTTGGCCTGTGAATATTCCGACACAGGAGGAATTGCGCATGCAAGTGGAGGCCAATCGGCAAATGGAAGAGTTCTGGCGAAAGCTTTTGCTCGGAAGTGTCGGCGGCGGAGCCGTAATCATCGGAGGGCCAGAAGTAATACCAGCCCTTCCCCGAATTCTTTGGTTCATTCCAGCTTTTGCGCCATAGTTGGGAGGTTCCTCAGTGTCGGAAAAAACCCTTCATTTCCCACAAGACCGATCAGTAGGAAAGCTCCATGATTTAGGCGATATTTCACTCCCATCCTTAGAGGAACCGGCGACGGCCCTGGATGCGCGCGGGACAATTGTCGTCAAGGAGGCCAACCTACTCAAGCTTGAGATCAGCCGGGATGCTTCTCAAGATCTCTACTTTCTCGAGAATCTCGGTACGGAGGATCTTACGTTTCTCGAGCTGAGCGAGACGTTGGTTAGCGACGCGGAGTTGGAGCACTTACGCGGCTTAGCGGGACTTTCTAGCTTGAGTCTCGGCCGCACAAAGATCACCGATAGGGGGCTAGACCATCTGAGCGCTTTGACAGGTCTGCACCATCTCGACCTGCGCGAAACTCTAATTACTGATATGGGAGCGTCCGGGCTTGACAGATTTGCGACTCTACACTCTTTGGATCTTAGCTTCACTTCAGTCACGAATGCCACACTCATGAGTCTGCGAAACCTGAGAGAACTCAACACTCTTTATCTCAATTACACTCCTGTGACGGATGATGGTGTGGCATATCTTTGCGACTTACCGGAATTGGTAACATTGGGACTTGAAGGAATAGACATCCTCGGTGCAGGAATAACCGCTCTTAGCTGTCTGAAAGATCTGCACATGCTTCTTCTCTCACACACCGCACTCGATGACAAACATCTCAAGTTCCTTAAATTCCTAACCGGTTTGAATGAACTGCATTTGGAATATACAAGAATCAGTAGCTCGGCTTTGAGCGAATTACGAGAATGTCGCTCGTTGGAATATCTGTATGTCGAAGGTTGCCCGATTGATCCTGTTGTTTGGGACGAGCTAACCCGCCAGATGCAAGGTCTGACTGTGTACACCTAAACTGAGCTGAAGCCGCTGCAAATCAACATCTCTCACGATTGTTAATTGTCTTCCGTGCGGCCAGCAGCAATATCAGTACTAACTGCGCCGGTATTATCTTGTCCGTTTTACTAAACGGCACAGCGACGGAAGCAACTTTCCAATCCGGATAGGGCCGGGGTGCCACGCCAGACTTTCTCTTACCTGATAGCGCCGCCGTTAATTCCTTCGGGCGCCCTCGCAGAAATAGTTTGATTTTCTTAGGAATATCGTCGGGATTTGTACTTTTAGATTAATGTGGGGCTTCCCTGATTCGGATGAGCTCAACGTGATCTTAAGGCATCGTTCGCTGCCTGCGGTGCCGCACGCCGCGTGCAGATGGACGATAAAGCGCCCCGCTATCTTCGGATCGGCGGGGCGCATTCTCGTTTGGCCGAACGTTAGTGTTGGTGCCTAGGGAGAATTCATCTCAGACTTTGACTTGGGGCCATACTCGTCATCGGCGGCAAAAGTGCTCTCAGTGTCGGACAGCACCATCGTTAGTGCATGCGGCGTATAAGCAAATGCCTTCGGGCCGCCACGCGTGTTCTGGATCAACATCACGAGATAATCCTGGTTCTCCCTGAACCTCCAAACATTTCCACCTTGATTCATTATCACAAAGAGCAGCACTTCTCCGTTTGCGGCTTTCAGCTGACCCACCAGCGCGCTCGAGCCTCCGTCCGTTCGTGCAAGAGTGCCAGTTTTGGCGATGACACTGCCTCGCCAGGCAAGACCTGTGAATCGATCCCGTAAAGTGCCGGGATCAATGCCGGCGACGGGCATTACGTCTCCGGGCGAAAGATGATCTTTTTGCAGCTCGGCGCGCAAGGCCCTCAGAATCTTCATCATGGCCTGAGGAGTTACCCGATTGAGGCTCAGACCGCTCAGCGACGATATCCTCAGGTCGCCGGGTGCGATGCCGAGGCTATTAATTAAATGCTGACGAACTGCGTCGGGGCCGCCAAGGGTCTCGCCGATACGTTCAGCCATGAAGTTGTTTGAATAGCACAGCAGCACCTTGAGAATATCAACCAGCCTGCTCGACTTTTGAGTTAACAACAGCTTCGCTGATGGTGAAACTGAATCAACCGTGACTTCACCCATGACAGCCACACTTGGCACTGATTCGAGGTTGGCTTGATCACCGAGCGCCGTACGTTCGTAAATCCAGGCTTTTGTCGCTTCAGCAGACCGCAGGGTTGAATCCAAAGTATTGTGGAGTTGCTCTCCGGAACTGCGCGCAACGGAATTGAAATTCATTGTGAAGCTCGGAGATACGACCAGGTTCCCGGTGATCTTTTTGATCCCCAGGCTATTCAACTCCCGGGCAATCATTACGGCATGTTCATAGTGAAGCGATGGATCGCGGCCCGACAAGTAAAGATTTCCGTTAAGCGTGCCGGTGGTTTTGTCGAGAATCCCGTCAGTCCACACTGCCGTGGCAAAGCGCTGCTGCGGTCCCAACGTTTGCAAAGCCACCAGGGCTGTCGCCAGCTTTATTGCGGAAGCCGGATTGAAGGTCTGGTTGGCAGACTGCGTCGCCACGGTCTTCCCGTCTAAGGTTTCGACCAACACGCCCTGATAACCGTAAAGGGGTTTTGTCTCTTCCTGACTGGCTGCCTGAGTTTTTTCTGATGAAGTCTGGTGTGGCGGCGGCACAAGAGAGGGTGCAGATATGGGAGTTTTTTCTCGGCCGGGGTCTTGGGCGAATATGACTGAAGGTAGCAAGAGCAGTATGAGTGCTTTCGTGATACCAATTAGAATCGGGCGGTTCGTTCGGCTGTGCTTCATTGTTCTATCCTGGTAGAGCAATTCTTTTGTCAACTACCGGAGTGCTTTCAGATTGAGGTCTTTTGATGCGTGCTCTCTGGTGGACGATGTTTTTCTGACCCTTGGGCAGCTGGGCCGCGGGACCAACCCCGGTTAACCATCATAGCCGAGTTCTTACTCTGTGAGAATCAGTATTTATGAAGGCGGTAACCGTGTCGCCAGGACAAACCAGCAGGTTCGCAAGGTGGTTGGTCCGAAGAGGATTGAAATCCATTGCAGTTAAGCTGGTTTCGTTGACATGTTTCCGGCCCGCTCATAGAATCGCCTCATTGACAAATTACAGTGCAACGTAATCAAGAACCTGTAACAATAAAAAGAGTGGTGGCGACCCATCGGGCGCGACGTCAGGAAATTGAGAAACGGTTGGCGGAGTTTCAGCACGTTTGGAAGCACGGATCAGACGCTCGCCTTTGGGAAGAACTCGCGTTCTGTATTTTTACTGCCGGAGCTTCAGCTCGCATGGGACTTAACTCTGTTGAAGCAGTGCGGTCGCTGCTGCTTGATGGAGAGCCCGAAGAAATGACTCAGGTCTTGAGAGAAGCCGGCGCCCATCGCTTTCCAGTGGCCCGACCCCGTTACATTGTTACCACGAGGAACTACCTTCGCTCAAATTTTGATATGGCACTGAGAAAGCGGCTTCGCGGCTTCGCCGATCCGGTTGAGCGCCGCGATTGGCTGGCCCAGGAGAAGCAAATAAAAGGCCTGGGATATAAGGAGGCCAGCCATTTCTTGCGCAACATTGGCGTCAAGGGTCATGCGATTCTAGATAAACACGTAGTTCGCTGCCTGGCGGAGTTGAATGTTATCGACGTGGCGAATTGAAATAGATGAAAGAATTGAGTGACGGAACTGAGGTTCGCACGAGGAACCTGTGACGTCACTTAGAAGGTTGGGCGTTATGCAGCCTCATCACGAAAGATCCCTATGGCGACTGGCGGGTTGGCTTCTGCTTATTGTCATCCTTTACGCGGGCGCGGTCGCCGTCGTTTCGGGGGCACCGGATACTTCCAACAAAGCCCTCAGCAAAGGAGAGAAAGCACTCCGCAAGGGAGACTATCAACTGGCGGAAAAGATCTTTCGTGAGTTACTCAGCAAGGATGCACATGATAACGGAGCCAGGCTGGGTCTCAGCTTCGCTCTATTGAAGCAAAGAAGTTTGCAAGCTGCTTACGATCATGCTGCGCGAGTAATCCTGATTGATCCACTGTCCGCCCGGGCTCACGCGTTGTTGGGTGCGGCGATACTGGCAGCGGGCGATTTTCGAAATTCTGTTGAAGAGTTTCGCACCGCGCTGTCACTCAATCAGGAAGAAGCACTGGCAGTCGCCGGTCTGGCGATGATTGACTTCTATGAGAACCGCCTCGATTTGGCGCTACCCCTACTTCGCCGGGCTGCAACACTGGATCCCGACGAGCCTGATTACGTATTTAATCTGGGTCAAGCTGCGGCTCGAAGCGAAAAGTATAAAGAGGCCGCCGACTCATATGAACGGTTTCTCGCCATTGCTCCCAAGACTGACGTCGATCGTCGCGCGCGTATTCGGGGATTGATCGACTTTTTGCGATATCTTGGAAAACAAGGTTCACTATATGTGCCAAGCGGCGCCAATCGGACGTCGATTTCTTTCGAGTCATTTGACAACCGCCCAATACTCCGAATTCGCGTCAACGGACAAAAGGAACCTTTGCGCTTTGTGCTCGATACTGGATCCGGTATGTCAGTGGTGTCTGAAGCCACTGCGAAACTATTAGGATTGCATCCAGTTGCCAAGGGCGGACTCGCTCGCGCGGTGGGAGGAGGCGGAACTTTTGAGATTGTCTACGGCTACATTTCGTCAATGGAAATCGGACAAATCAGGGTTGAAAACATTCCGGTCTACATTCGTCGGTTCTTTGACGACCATATTCCGGTCGACGGCTATCTGGGACTTTCGGCAATTTCAAAGTTTCTTACTTCCGTGGATTACCGCGGTCGCCGTTTGTGTCTCATTCGACAGCATCAGGCTGACACCTATCAGGCTTGGACTACACTCCAACCCGACGAAGGTAGGACGGGGGTCGACACAGTTCTTCCCACGGAAGCGGCGGTGGAAATCCCGTTGCGCTCGACTTCAAGCGGCTTTCTGAGCGGAGAAGTTGGTCTTGAAGGATTTGATAAGTCGTTGAATTTTATTGTCGACACGGCAGCCACTATTACTGTCGTTTCGGAAAAGCTGGCCCAGGCGGAGCAGATTACGGCCCTGGTGCAACCTTCAAAAATGCGTGTGTACGGGGCGGCTGGTGTAACTGACGACGTGAAGCTGGTGCTGTTGCCGCGGTTAACTCTGGGTCCGACAGCGCTGGAACGAATCAATGCGGTCGTGCTGGATTTGGAACCAGTAAATGAGACTGCGGGATTCACTCAGAGCGGGATCCTGGGTGGTAACTTCCTCAGTCACTTTCGCGTCTATTTCGATTTTGCTCGTAGCGTAATTCGCCTCGAACCGCTCACCCAGCCAGCCGAGAGTGTCGAAGTTATCAAGCCTAATCGCATGTGATTGTTATGAAGCAAAGCCTTTATCTGGAGACGTCTGTGATTGGTGCTTATCTCGATAATGGTGAGCCTTTTCGGCGTGACCTGACGATCAGGTGGTGGGAACATGAAATGCCCGACTATCGTTCGGTCGTCTCTCCGCTGGTTTCGTCCGAAATAGACAGAGTTTCTGAACCTCATCGCACGTCTTATCTAAAGTTGATCAGCTCACTCGAGCAGGTTGAGTTGACGGAAGAAGCAGCAATCCTCGCCGAAGGTTATATTTCCCGAGGAATCTTTCATCGCAAGTACATTGCAGATGCCCTGCATGTAGCAATTGCCTCTTACCACAAGATCGACTATCTGGTTACGTGGAATTTTGGACATCTCGCAAACGTGCGACGCCAGGCACGTATCCGTCTATTTAATACGGCCGCCGGCTTTTATGTACCAATGATTGTGACACCGGAGTTTCTCGTGTCCGAAGCAACAGAGAAGGTAAATTGATGGACCGTCAGATCTTTGGACCTGGTGCTTTGGTCTTTTTCTTATTTCAGGACTTCAGAATACGTGGGTGACAAGATCAAAGCACAAAGCACACAGGCCAAAGAGACCAAAGACAAAGGCGGTTACATGTACCGACGCCCAAGATTTCTGGAAGTGCTCCATGCGATTCGTGAAGAGATGTCGCGCGAAGCAGACTACGATGTCGATCTCTTTGCTGAGATGGTCCGTTCGGGAGTCAGACCGATGCATGGTCCGGAAAGAGTAATACGCGGTTTTAAGACTCGCGCTCCCCGCGCTGACGGTAATAATCGCAAGCCGGGCAAACGTAGACAGCAAAAGCGCGCCGCGCAATAATGGACTTAGCGCAACGGACGAACAATGACAGCCACGACTGACAACTTACAACTAATAACCAACCAATGAATCCTGCCTTCGAAACAATCGGCTTGGAAGTTCCCAGCGAGAAGGCCTTCAACTATCTCGCCGAGCGAGCGGGTGACCAGGGTGAACCGACTCAGCTAAATCGTCGCGGCGCCGTGTTGCACGGTCGCTGTTGGAAACTGGGAGAAGGTCTGGAGGTCTGGACTGTATTGTACGAATCGGGAAGTGGCGACGTTTTCTATGCTGATTGCCGTCCCGGATTTCGCGCTCGGTATATTCAGACGATCACCCCCTGGGCGTTGACCGAATATGACGAAGAGGGTGAAGCGGTAATTCATGGATATCGAGAAGGAACAGACTGCGAGGTGCTTTTCGAGCTGCAGAACCTTACCGAAGTCGGACCTGCCGGTTTCCGCGCACAAGAACTGCACATTGGTCTCTGTGGGCTTGCTTATCGTGCCCGAGTGCGGCGCACAGCGGCAAAGACGCGCTGGACTCCGCTGGAGAAGACCGCTCCGGCACGGGCCGCCCATGAAAATGATTGGAGTCTGTCGGGCCGCGTGATCGCCTTCAAGCCACTCAGAAATCCGCTTTCGGGCGGCGAACTATTTTGGATTCATCTCGATCTGGAACGTATCAGATTAGAGGTGTTGGTTAACCAACGCGCTTTGCGCGGCGACTCTCTCAGAGTCGGTGCCACGCTGGATGCGGAAGTCTGGTTGCAGGGACATGTGCTGGACGAACATGCGCTGCGCTCGCGCTATGAAGGTGTCGATTATGGCTTCTCGCGTGCCAGTTTTTGGTCCGGGCTAAAAAGGAGTAATTAGGAGAGCTGTTGGCCGGCGACAAACGTAAAAGTTTCGGTGTTCGCTGGCTATTTCTTTACCCAAACTTAATGAAACGTTTTCTCGTTGTTTGTCTCATTGTCCTCACCCTGATCATCAGTGCCTATTCGCTAAATCAATACTGGATTCATCGGTATGATGGATTGATCGCCCGCGAGGCGGCCATCTACCGTCTGGATCCCGATTTGGTCTGGAGCATCGTCTATGAGGAGACTTACTTCAGTCCCTGGAAGACCGGGAAAGACGGCGAGATCGGCTTGATGCAGGTGACAACTGCAGTTGGTCGTGAGTGGGCCACCGAGACCGGCATGCGCGAGTTGGAACGACAGATGGCCACCGATCCGCAAAGCTTCCTGCGCGATCCCGAACATAATATTCAAATCGGTTGTTGGTATCTGGAGAAAATCCACGAGCAGTTTCAGAATTTTCCGGACTCTGAGACGCGCATGGTTGCTGCGTATAATGCCGGCCCAAGTCGTGTCGTTGAGTGGAGCCGAGTGCCGGAAAACGCAAAGGCGCTTTCGGCGGCCGAGTTTGTTAACCGTATTGATATTCCTTCCACCCGAGCCTATGTCAATTCGATAATGGAGCGATATCGTCAACTCAAAAGCGCGAAGGGGCAAGTGGCTACAATCAGTAGTAAATCGTCGCCCGGCAATCCCTGAAGAGCCGGGCGCCAACCAAAAGTAGAGCTCCTGGAAACGTCAAGCCTTGAATCAATACTGGCCAACGATTCTGATTGCGTTGAAGCTTCTGCTGGCAATGTTGTGCGGTGGAGCGATAGGTTTCGAACGCGAGTTGAGTCGAAAGGCCGCGGGGCTGCGGACAAATGTGCTGATATGTATAGGCGCCGCGCTTTATATGATCGTCTCTCGTCATATCAGCGGAGGAGCGGCTTTCACGGATCCGGCGCGGCTGGCGGCCCAGGTAGTCACCGGGATCGGCTTCCTTGGCGCAGGGGTTATCCTTCAATCGCGCGGCTCGATCACGGGATTGACTACCGCCGCCACGATATTTGTGGTAGGCGCGGTCGGTATCAGCATTGGCGAAGGAATGTTTGGCCTGGCCGTTTTTTCCACCGGGCTGATCATCATCGTCCTCGTTGTATTGCGGCGAGTGGAACGGGTGGTGATCCGACGTGGGCGGCTGTTTCATTACACACTGAAAACCAGCGCACCAGCAGAGTTGCTCGATCGGCTACTGGGCTTGCTGGAAAGAGAACACATGCATCTAGAGAGTTTTGACGTAAAAGAAAGAGCTGCAGGCGAGCATGAAGTCATCTTCAGCGTCGTAACTTCGCTTGAGGGAAACCGCCGGCTTCTTCATAGCTTGCCGCAATTAGGCGAGGCATTGCGCAGCTCCACCCACGAAAGACCCGACTAATCTTCTTGCCATGACGACCATTTATTCCGCGCCCTGGGTCCTGCCTGTTTCGTCTCCCCCGATCGAGGACGGAGCCGTAGCCATCGACACGGATCGAATAGCCGGAGTGGGCCAGCGGGCACAGATCGTCGCTGCATTTCCTGACGCGAAGAGAGCAACTTTCGATCATGCCGCAATCCTTCCCGGTCTTGTGAATGCTCATTCACATCTTGAACTGACGGCTATGCGTGGTTTTCTCGAGCCTGAAGAAAACGATTTTTTCTTGTGGCTGAGGAAGTTGACCGTCGCCCGACTCGAGCTCATGACCGCAGACGATCTCTATGTATCGGCGGCCTGGGGAGCATGCGAAGCAGTGCGAGCGGGGGTAACCTGCGTCGGCGATGCGAGTGATTCAGGACTAACAAGCATACGCGCCATTCGCGATCTTGGAATGCGCGGCATCGTTTTTCAGGAATCATTTGGACCGGACGCACGACTTGCGAAGGAGAACTTTGCGAAATTGCAAACGAAGGTATTGCAGCTTCGCGAGACGGAGACTTCTTTTGTGAAGGCCGGCGTTTCCCCACATGCACCGTATACGGTTTGTGGGCCTCAGCTTGAGCTGATTGCTGAATTTGCCCTCACAGAGAAGTTGCCCGTGATGATGCATGCCGCCGAATCGACGGCTGAAGAGCTATTCATGCGTGAGGGTCGAGGGTTGTTCGCGGAAGGACTTGAAAAACGCGGAATCGAGTGGCGCCCGTCCGGCGCTTCCACCATTCAATATCTGAAAGAGCAAGGGATCCTCAACACTATGCCCTTACTCGCTCACTGTATCAAGGTGGATGAAGCAGACATCGAGACGATAGCCGAAGCGAAAGCGAAAGTTGCGCACTGTCCAAAGTCGAATGCGAAACTCGGTCACGGTCGCGCACCCCTGTTGCGATTTCTCGAGCACGGGATTGCTGTGGGCCTGGGCAGCGATTCCGTTGCCAGTAATAACACGTGCGACATTCTCGAGGAAGCGCGGTTTGCAATCCTGCTTTCACGAGCCTCTCGTCCGGAAGAAGGGGTTGGGCGAATGATTGGCGCGCAGGATGCATTGTCAGCCGCAACGCTTGGTGGCGCGCGAGCTCTCGGTCTGGAGGCACACATAGGAGAATTAAGAGCAGGGTTGCAGGCGGACCTTACGATCCTGTCCCTGCAAGGCGCACATCAGTTACCGTCATATGATCCAATCAGCACGATCGTGTTCGCATCATCCGGACGCGACGTCATGCTCACAGTTGTTGCGGGACGCGAAGTGTTTCGCGAGGGGCGCGTTATGAACGTGGATGAAAACAGGCTGCGTGCAAGAATGGAAGAAATCGCGCGGAAACTGGATCACTAGCAAGAGGACCCGAGTTTCAGGTACAAGTACAAAGTACAAACAGAAGGCCATGAACATTCTCGTCCTCAATTGCGGCAGTTCTTCAGTCAAGTTTCAGATCATTGTCACCGACCTGGAGCTGATTGCCAACAATGCTGATCGACGCATAGCTCGCGGCGCTATCGAGAGACTCGGAGGCGAAGCTATCCTCTCGCTTCAGTCAGAAGAAAATGACGCTCAATTGTCAACAGCCCCACTTCGTGAGATTCGCGCTGCTGTGGAGTTGATAGTGCGCTGGGCCTGGTCAGAAGCCGGCATCCCACAAATTCAGAGCGTTGCAGATATCCATGCAGTCGGTCATCGCGTCGTACACGGCGGTGAACGCTTCACTCACTCCGTGATGATTGATGACAACGTGCTGCGAGGTATCGAAGAGTGTATTGAACTCGCTCCGCTGCACAATCCGAACAACATCAAAGGAATCCTTGCAGCGCGCGAGGTCCTTGGGGTCGGACTGCCACAGGTTGCCGTCTTTGACACAGCTTTTCATCAAACTTTGCCTGAGCATGCATATCTCTATGCCATTCCTTATCAGCTTTATCGCCGGTATCGGATCCGGCGTTACGGATTTCACGGCACGTCGCATCGTTATGTTGCTTATCGTTACCGCCAGCTTCGGAAAATTGAACGCGACGAGACAAATATCATCACTCTCCACCTGGGCAATGGCTGTTCGATCGCCGGTATGCGCGCCGGTAATTCTCTCGATACTTCGATGGGACTGACGCCACTGGAAGGGTTGGTCATGGGCACCCGATCCGGCGACATCGATCCGGCGATTGTTGATTTAATAAGTATCAAGGAAGGTCTAACAACTCATGAGGTCGAAACGCTTTTGAACAAGCAGTCGGGGCTGTTAGGGATTTCGGGATTAACCCACGACATGCGCGAATTGCTTGCGGAGGAACAGGAGAACAACGACCGGCGTGCTCATCTGGCAATTGAGATTTTCTGTTACCGGGCGCGAAAATACATTGGCGCTTTCCTGGCTGCGGTTGGTGGAGCGGAAGCCGTTATTTTCACTGGTGGGATCGGTGAAAACTCTCCCGAAATCAGATCTCGAATCTGCAATGGCCTGGAATGGATGGGACTCGAACTCGAGCCAGAGAGAAACGCGACGGCCGGCAGCGGGTTCGACGGAATTATCAGCAGGGAAGGCAGTCGTCTTTCAGCGTATGTGATTCCTACTGACGAAGAGTTGCTGATCGCACGCGACACGGCGAGGTGTGTTTATGGTACGCCGCAGCGGTACTAGACAAAGTTCGACGTCCCACGAGCCGAGATCAGTGCGCTTGCCGCTTTCCTTGCGGAAAGGCCTATGCCATTCCGCAAGTCTCGCTCCTTAGTAAAGCTAGCGCGAGGCTTAGCCTCGCGCTGCATTGAAAGGCAAGTTTGGCAGGCCGCCGCTAGATCTAAGTCTTCGCGTTTCCTGAATCTGAAACTAAAGACTTCCGGACAGTTTGAACTAAACCGATGCGGCAATCGCCTTATCGAAAATCTCGAGCGCGACGTCGACGTTTTCCCTGGTTAGTATCAACGGCGGTGACCACCGGATCGCATTTGCGCCGGCGCCAAGAAGGATGAGACCTCTTTCGAAGCACGCTACCTCAACCTTGTCTCGCAATTCCGGTGCAGGCTTTAGCGAAACTCGATCTTGAACAAACTCGACCCCAATCATCAGCCCGAAGCCGCGCACGTCGCCGATACAGTCATACTTCTTCTGTAACGTTTCCAAACCCGCTTTCAGGTAAGCGCCGACTTCCGCGCTATTGTTAACGAGGCCACCTTCAAGCAGTTCGATTGTCTTCAACGCAGATGCGATGCAGACCGGGTTGCCACCGAACGTTGAAGCGTGTGCGCCTGGTTTCCAATCCATCAAATCGGCCCGCGCTACGCAGACCCCGATGGGCAGACCCGAACCGATGCCCTTCGCAATGCAAACGATATCTGCCTGCACGTCATAGTGTTCGCATGCAAACATCTTGCCTGTGCGGCCCATGCCTGACTGTACTTCGTCAACGATCAGAAGAATGCCGTGCTGATCGCAAATGCGTCGCAGCCCTTTGAGAAAATCCTTTGGCGCGGGTACGTAACCACCTTCTCCTTGCACAGCCTCGACTACAATCGCCGCAACCTCCTCTGGCGGGGTGGTGGTCTTGAACAGTCGTTCCTCAATCCAATTCAGCGCGCCCTGTGATGCACCTCCATTGCCGCAATCAGCAGCACTGAATGGATTGCGAAACTCATTTGGGTAAGGCACGTGCACAACATCAAGCGCCTGACGCTTGAAGCCAAGGCGTTGCGCGGCCTTCGATGAGGTCAGCGAAAGTGAACCAAGAGTGCGTCCGTGAAAACTGTTGAAAAACGCAATGAACTTCTCGCGTCCGGTGGCATGCATTGCGAGTTTGAGTGCAGTCTCAACTGCTTCGGTACCGCTGTTGGCGAAGTGCGTTTTCGTCGGCGACTTGACTGGAACAATTCCGTCTAGTTTCTCTGCGAGTTGGGGCATATGACGGTAGTAATAGTCTGTGCCGCACATGTGGATTAATTGTTGGGCCTGATCCTGAATTGCCTGTACGACGTCTGGATGACAATGGCCCGTTGAGCAAACGGCAACGCCGGCGTTGCAGTCGAGGAAGATATTACCGTCGACGTCTTCTACCCAAACTCCGCTTGCCCGTTCGGCGACGAGCTTGAAAGCTGGACGGGGATAGGACGGATTAACAAATTTGGCATCGGCCTCAATGATCTCTCTGGCTTTGGGGCCTGGCAAAGCTGTCTTTATTTGGGGTCGCTTGGGTGGCGCGATTACGCTGGTCGACATTATGTTTCTCCTTGTCAATTACCGGATTCGTCGTTGTGGGAATCGGTGTTGGCCTGATAACAAGTCGAGAACTCTCGAGTTCCTGACTCAAGTCTCGAAAAGCGGTTGTTATCGATTAGGAGAACTAGTCCGCAAAGAGATTAGCGCGGGATTCGAGTGGGCGAAGATGTAAAGGCTGCGGGTCTAACATTGGTTTTTGCACCGTGGCTGGATTCTACCACCGCCTGAAGGTCCATGGCGAATGGCGCTGTTTCGCCGACCATTTTTGTGATTGTGCCGCTCTATCGCACTTTCAGGGCTCGGAGCTTTTACGGGGTGGATCCAGTGGCGGCCCGCTACATTGCGTCGCTGGTTACCTTCTTGCTGCCGCTCAAGGTCTTGCTTTACCTAAATAGACTA
>WNFY01003945.1_pt1 | contig 15215 bp, 8 predicted proteins | sample 5400091 | NCBI WGS metagenome assembly WNFY01 (sample SAMN13153364, study PRJNA577476) | soil metagenome | isolation source: 60 cm soil or saprolite under grassland replicate 1 | place: USA:California | collected 2016-06-15 | reverse complement strand
TCGGGTAATTGGTGTGCAGGCAGAAGCCTCTCCAGCTGCCCACGAATCCTGGCAACAGGGGCAATTAGTCGAGACTTCCAACCGTACAATGGCTGAGGGCCTGGCAACCGGTAGAGCATTTGAGCTGCCACAAGAGATTATGAGACAAATGCTCAAAGAATTTATGCTGGTGAGTGAAGAGGAGATTTTGCAAGCCATTGCCTGGTATATCGAACGTGCCCATACCCTGGCTGAAGGTGCAGGCGCAGCCTCTCTGGCCGCCGCCTATCGTTTACGTGATGAGCTAAAAGGTAAGAAAGTCGGCATTGTTTGCTCCGGCGGCAACGTCTCATTGGAGCAATTGAAGAAGGCGTTAGCGTGAGGAATAATATTGGATGAGAAGAGAATATGCTTGTCCCTCCTTGCTATAGATGTTACAATGAGGCAGTAAACATAATACACAAAATAAAGATGAGGTTATGGACAAGCAAGTGGAGGCAGTGAACGAGACCCTGGCGGGAATACAAACATTTGTAGAGCGGTACCCCTTTCCCCTCGACCCTTTTCAGTTAGAGGCCATTGCCCAACTCGCTCAGGGGCAATCGGTTATGGTGGCGGCCCCTACCGGTACAGGCAAAACGATCGTTGCCGAGTATGCCATCTGGCTTGCACAGCAGCGCAACCAGCGCGTCATCTATACCACCCCTTTGAAGGCACTCTCCAATCAGAAATATCGTGATTTGCGTAACATTTACGGTTTTGATAATGTTGGCCTGGTGACGGGAGACATTGTGGAGCATAGCCGTGCGTCGGTCGTCATCATGACCACCGAAGTTTACCGCAATATGCTCCTGGAAGAAGGTGGAGACAGCTTTGTTGGCAATGCACCTCCTGTTCCATCCTCGTTGGCCGATGTCAGCTTCGTGATCTTTGATGAACTCCACTATCTGAGCGATATTGAACGTGGCCCGGTCTGGGAAGAGGCCATTATTTGTTCGCCTGAACACGTGCAACTGGTTGGTCTATCAGCAACAGTGAGCAATGCTGAAGAACTGGCAAGCTGGATTAGCCATGTGCACCGGCCCATAGCATTAGTGGTGCATGAGCAGCGTGCCGTACCTCTTGAGCACTATTACTTTCTCGATGGTAAGCTCCACCTTGTACAGGACGCGGAAGGGAATCGTGTCGAGCGCTTCCCCAATGTCGGTGGAGAAGCCAGGATGGGGCGTCGTCGTTACTACACTTTCGGCGAGGACGAGGATGATGAAGAAGAGGATGATTTTTGGGACGAGCGTGGTAAAAGGAAAAGTTCTGGCAGGCAGGGAGCAATGGCTGCCGGCGACGAACAAACCTCAACAGAGGCTGCCGTACAGGAAAAACAAAAAGCCAGACGATCTCCTGAACGGAAAGCGCCAGAACCAGGAGAAATACTGACGGTCTTGCGCGAGGCCGAACAGGTGTTCGCACTTACCGAGCTGCTGCCGCGTGGCCTGGCCTTCCATCACGCCGGCCTATTGCCAGGCTTGAAAGTGTTGGTAGAGACGCTCTTTGCCAGGGGGCATCTGCGGGCCGTCTTTGCCACCGATACCCTCGCGCTGGGTATCAATATGCCTGCACGCTCTGTTGTCGTAGGAAGCCTGAGCAAATTTGATGGTCAAGAGATGCGCTTACTTACCCCCAATGAGTACCGCCAGTTGACAGGACGAGCAGGCAGGCGAGGCATGGATGTCCATGGCGCCGCGATCATTCCCTACTCGCCATGGGAACCATTTGAAAGTTCCTTCGAGCGTATAACAGACGAACTCTTGCCCGTTACCAGCTCTTTTATTATTCGCTATAACTCGGTGCTCAATCTCTGGCGTCCCGGTGACATACAGCATCTCCGCCGCATCTGCGCTTCCAGTTTGCGCGAATACCAGCGCTATCGCGAGTGGGAACTCCGTGAATTGGAGCGCTTAGAGAAGCTCGAGATGCGTTACCACAAGGGCAGGAAGCAAAGCAAGAAGAGGGCCAGAGCTATTGAAGGAGCTGCCCAGGCATTAGAGAGGCGGCGTAAATCGATTGGCGCTTATCCGCTCAGCCGGGCGGGAGCTGCTGAACTCGATGGCACCATCTTTGCCCTCCGTGCACTTGGCTATATCGGCCAGAATGACCGGCTGACCATCAAGGGACGTTTACTCCGTAGTATCTTCCATCCCTCGGGCGTCCTCATTGTCGAACTGATGATGCTGGGCGCGCTCGATGAACTCTCGGCAGGCGAGTTGGCCGAGGTTTGCAGCTGGTTTACCTTTGATAACGACCGCCGTTTGAATAATCGCGACGTCCTTAGCACAAAGCTGAAGCGCGTGCGGACTGAACTCTGGCACATCCACCAGCAGGTTCATGGTATTGAAGAACGGGCCAATCTAAATTTTACGCATGGCATCGTGCCTGATTTTCACGGCATCGCCTTAGCGTGGGCGCGTGGTACCACCCTCACTGGCTTGCTAAGACGTATTGATCTGGCCGAAGGCGATCTGTTGATGGTACTGAATCAGACGATAGACCTGCTGCAGCAAGTGCAAGCTGCCGTGGGCCACGTGCTGGATGCTCGTGATATCTGGGAACAGGCCTCACCAGTTTTGACCGATGGTGTAGTCGATGAGCGAACCTCGGCCGGTCGTACCAGGAATCGTGCTGAACAATTGCGTACCCAGCGTGAGCATATGGAGCGCCTCCGGCCAATGCTAGCCCAGGCTTCGTCCTCATTACTACGCGGCATCATTATACAAAGCCGCACCGTCCCCTCCATGGCGGCCCAGGTCGGCGACGAAGAACTCCCCCTGGATGCCGAAGAAGATCTCGACCCCCAGGATATCGACCCCAGAAAGTAAGAATAGGCCTCCAGGATACTTTTCCTACCTTCCCTCAATTTGGCTCCCCCACCCGTTTATTGCTGTGATACCCTCTAATAGGTTAAAAGCCGCAGCATGTGAAACTTGAGGGGAGTGCAGAGGGGACGAAGTCCCTTCTGCCGGGGTCTGGGGTGTCCCCAGCCTTAATCTTTTTCGGGTGGGTGGGTGGGGAAAAAGACTTTTAAATTGTTCTGAACCATTACTTTGGTCATGCCTATCAGCCTGATGCATTGTCAGAACTGCATAAGTTGTATAGGATGTACCAATGTAAGGATATTTTTCAGACCATTTTTAAGGAGTAGCTGTAAGTACGCGGGGGGTGCGGAGCGTGGGCAGTGGCAGTGAAATATCAATAATTAAAAGAGGAAAAGCTTTGATGAAAGCAGAAGCATTGATTGGAACCGTGCTGGGAACCTGTACACTCCAGAAAATCATAGGGCAAGGAGGCATGGGAGCCGTATTCCTGGCACAACAATCGCGTCCTCGCCGCCAGGTGGCAGTGAAAGTCTTATTACCGGCAACCTCATTGAAGCCTCATCAGCGGACAGCCTTTCTAGAGCGCTTCCGCCGTGAAACTGATGCTGCTGCCTCTTTAGAGCATCCACACATTCTACCAGTGTACGAATACGGAGAGCGTGATGGATTGGCATACCTGGTCGTGCCATACATTAGCGGCGGGACACTGCGTGACGTTATGGAGCAGGAAGTGCCTCTCCCACTGCCGAAAGTGCTGAACTACCTGGCACAACTGGCTGCGGCACTAGATTTTGCACATGAGCGAGGCGTCATTCACCGGGATATTAAACCGGCCAATATTTTGATGACCTCTGAAGGGCGACTACTCTTGACCGACTTTGGCCTGGTCAAAATCATATCCGATGGACAAACACCACAAATGCGTTTGACAGGAGCAGGTGCCCCGGTAGGCACACCGGACTATATGTCCCCCGAACAGGTGATAGGAGAAGTGGTGGATGGGCGTTCTGATTTGTACTCGCTCGGCGTAATCCTTTACCAGATGGTGACGGGAACGACGCCATTCCATGGTGAAACACCAATGCAGATTGCGGCACAGCAAATGCAAACTCCCCCACCCTCACCTCGCTTGCTGCGTACTGACCTTCCTATCGCTATAGAGCAAGTGATGCTGCGAGCCATGGCCAAGCGCCCGGCAGATCGCTATCCATGTGGACAAGATTTAGCCGATGCATTCCGTAGTTCCTTGATCTTCTCTGGCGTCCCATTGAGCAGCACAGTAAGTGGCCCCCTCACCACCGGTACTTCTACCCCGGCGCGACTCTATACACCGCGAGGCCTCTTTGATCCAACCTGGCAAACGGGAGCAATGGGCGCAATTCCGTCTACCCCCTATGCTTCGAGCCAGGAGACAGGTGTTTTACCTGTAGCCAACGCTGATGATGCCCGCCCATCAGGGCTGCTTTCTCGGACGGGTATGTTCCCAAAAGTTGGTGGAACGGGACAATTGCCTCCTGTTACAGGAGTACTGCCTACCGCTACTGGAGTACAACCGGCGGGCATAAATCAATTATCCCCTGTGCGACATACAACTGGGACCCTTCAGTTACCGGGTACCGATCAGGGGGCCGAGAAAACCGCGAATACCGTGAAACTGACGGGCCCTGTCAAAGTAGTGCAGGTGCCTGTAGCCGGCCAGCCCGGTCGCTATGTCACCGGGTTATTGCCCATCGCCCCTCAATCCCAACCAGCGGAAGAGCAACTTGATACAGCAAAGGGGAGTCGAAAGAAACCCTGGCAGGTGCTACTGACTGCCCTCGTGTTGCTTGTATTTCTTAGCTCTGGCGCATCCTTCTGGTACCTGCGCTCCCATTCAGGCCAGGGAGCACATAATTCCGGTGTTACTGCCACTCACCCGGCAGGAACCCCTGATGTCAGGGCAACTGCAACTGCTCGAGCCCAGGCTACTGTCGATGCAAATCAGATACTTGCCGATCCGCTGACCCATAATATCCATAACCTGCCTACGGGCCCGAACGAGTTTTTTGCAGGTGGAGCCTATCATATCATCAATACTCAACCTAATGCTGTCGCAGTTGTCTTGCCAGAGCAGCCATTCACTGTTCCCAATGCCTACACATTGACCATGTTTGAGGTAAAGGGAGACGATGCCTCAAACAATAACTCATTTGGCATGATTCTTCGCTTTGGTCAACAAACGAAGAATGGTAAAACCATTACCACATTCTATAGCTTTGAAGTGGTGAATGTTGCCGGTGGAGAATACAGGTTTTATAAATATGATGATAGCCCTGGGTCATCTGATCCTGCTAAGAACTGGACCCAACTTTGGCACCGGTCATTTGGCACGGAATTTCACCAGGGGCACGGTCCTAAGAATGTGAATACTATCAGGATTTACCAGAATGGCTCAAGCTTTGCCTTTACCGTCAATGGCAAGATGATAGGTACTGCCCATGATAGCTCTCTCAAAAGCGGTACTCTGGGCATGTTGGTGAACTTGAAAGGTACCGAAGTCGCCTTCAAGAACATGCTGATTACACATAACTGAGAAGTATTACACGAGGTAGAACCTTGATAAACACACAAGCATTGCTTGGAACGCTGGTAGGAAACTGTATACTTCAAGAACTGATAGGCCGCGGAGAGCTAGGCGCTGTATTTTTAGCAGAGAGGGCGCGCTCTCGTCGCCGTGTGGCAGTGAAGATATTATCGCCCGCAACCTCTATGGCAGCGCAGACCTCCGACGAGCAGGCTGTTTTTCTAGACAGGTTTCGCCAGGAGATTGCGCTTGTTACCTCCTTGAAGCACGAGAATATTCTATCTCTACATGAAAATGGAGTGCATGACGGCCTGGCTTACCTGGTGATGCCATATATGGGCAGTGGTACATTGCAAAATGTCATGGAGCGCGAGGGGCCACTGGCCCTGCCGAAGGTCGCCGCCTATTTGGACCAGCTGGCGGCAGCCCTGGATGATGCGCATGAGCGAGGTATTGTCCACCAGGATATCAAGCCTACCAATATTTTGATGACGTCGGAAGGACGTTTGCTGCTGACCGATTTCGGCTTAGGAAAAATGGTGGCTGAGAAGCAGGCCGCGCAAATGCGTTTGCTACAATCCGGTATGCCTGTAGGGTGCCTGGAGTACATAGCTCCAGAGCAGGTGACGGGAGATGTCCTTGATACCCGTACAGACCTGTATGCGCTAGGCGTTATTCTCTACCAGATGGTGACGGGCAAGACGCCATTCCACGGAGAGACAGGAGTGCAGCTGTTGAGGCAGCTTGTGCAGGCATCCACACCTTCACCTCGCTTGTTACGGACAGACTTACCTCTGGCAGCAGAACAAGTGATATTGCGTGCTATGGCCAAGCGCCCACCAGATCGCTACGCACGTGCCCAGGATATTGCCGGTGCGTTTCGTATTGCGTTGACTGCTGCTGGGGCACTGTTGGATAGTTCAGGATGTGAGGCCACCACCAGCGATAGCCCTGCTTCATCACACCTTTTCGCGCCCCGGCCACGAAGCCTTTTTGATCCAATCTGGCAAAAAGCAGAAGGAGAGGTGACACCATCACCGGCCTTGCCGGTAGCACCTGATACGCCTCTTTCATCAAAACGCTCGCGCCTGGGCCTTAAAACAGCTCTATTACGGAGCACAGATGGAACGGAAACATCACTGGCCAGCGCAGCGACGAGCGATGCCGCTCCCCCCGCGTCCAATGGGAAAGTGCCTCTTTCCCCTGGCGTACCATCAGCCGCTCCTGACCCTGTACCACCTGTCCCTGCTGCGAAAGTGACAGGCACACTTCCGGTATCCCAAAGTGACCCGGGTAATCCTGGCACCACTGGGGCGTTATCACCTTTCCCCGCCATGACCGTAACGGGAGCGCTGACGGCTCCAATCAGTGATCACGGTACTACTGGCACCATAAAGCTGACAGGGGCAGTAAAAGTAGTGCAGGTACCTGTGGCGGGCCAGCCTGGTCGCTATGTCACCGGGTTACTTCCCCTGGCTTCTTCCACTTCCCCACTGCAGCAACCAGGACAATCAGAAGAGGAACCTTTTTCAGCAATCAGGAGTACTTTAAAAAATTTTGAGTTGAAGAAGCTGAAAAGGTGGCAGAAGCTCACCGCGTTGGCTTTGCTCATGGTGCTTGCTTTATCTGTTTTCAGCATGTTCTTGTTTTCTCACACAAATTCAGGTCCGACAGCAAAAAAAGCTGTACCTGCCGAGCATATAACTCCCAACTTGCAGGCTATTTTAGCGGCGCAGGCCACTGCCACCACTACTGCAAACACAATCTTAATAGATCCCTTGAATCAAAATATTCATAATTGGCCGGTAGCCACTACGGGTTATAAAATGTATGTTTTCAAAGATGGAGCGTATCATATTACAGATAATGATCCCAACCAGAGCGCGCCTGCCATACTACCTGACGAGAACTTGAAGGGACCAATGGCCTATAGCTTGACAATGGAGGAGATAAAAGGCGATGATAGCTCCGTCAATAACTCATTTGGTATGATTTTACGCTTTAACTCACAGGTTCAGGGAGGCAGGAGTATTATCACGTTCTATAGCTTTGAGGTTGTGAATAGCCACGGCGGTGAGTATCAGTTTTGGAAATACGATAATAGCAAAGGACCATCGGCTAATCCCTGGAAATCAATCTGGGATATGAAGTTTGGTAATGAGTTTCACCAGGGGCAGGGGCCTCAAAATAGTAACACCTTCAAAGTTGCTGTGAACGGCAAATACTTTACTCTTACTGTGAATGGGAAGAAAATTGGAACTGCGGAGGATAGCTCACTAACCAGTGGCGGGGTAGGCATGATAGTGAATCTGAAGGGAACCGAGATTGCCTTCTCAGACCTGAAGCTTACGTATAGCTAGAACTTTGTAGCCCCTTGTGGCTCCTGGGCGGAGGTACCGGTTGATAAATATTATTCTGTCAGTAACACTTGGTTTCACAAGTTTTCTGAGTCTGCTCAATTTTGCCTTTGCATATGCTTCTCGTAAGAGAAGCATTCGCGAAGTGCTCACTTACCTGGGAGTTGGCCTGCTTGAGTTGCTGATTTTTGCTTTCACGCTGGTACTGCGCCTGGGAATACTTCATAGCATCCCACTTCGTCTACCACCTCATCTACCTTTTAACCGCGCTGAGATAGGTGCGACCATCGCTATCGCCATAGGCCTGTTCCCGGCCGCCTACTGGCATCGTACCTCGGCATCTCAAATACGTGCAAAAATGGCAGAGGACGCCAGGGTGATTAAAGAGCAAGACGGCGGCGTACGCATTCGTAGTAATGCTCCCGGAGAGTGGATGAACTAGCATGGCTGGCTAGAAAGTACCAGCATCCGCCTGAAAATTATGTATATTCAGCATTTTGTGGCAAAATGAACAAAGATGATCCCAACCTTGCAGGCAAGGTCAAAGAAGTGCTGGGTGGGTGTGGTGCAGAGCCTAAAAGGAGTAATTGTTGACGATGCTTCGTAGTGCGTTGAGTTGGAAAAATGCCTGGCGTATCCGCATGGTAGCCCTGGGCATTATTGTGCTGGTGGTTGGTACGGGCTCTCAAGTTTTGGTCAATGCTGTCGCCGCCCTCGCTGATACAACCGGTACGAACACAGACTTGATGACAGTAAAAGTAACTGCCTACACCGCGCGTGGCAGAATGGCCGATGGCAATTGGACATATGCAGGTGCCTGCACAGTTTCGCCCTCTCAGTTCCCCTTAGGTACCATCATTGCCCTCTATGATGCAAATGGCTCCCTCGTCCGTCAATGTACGGCGGAAGATACAAACAAAACTATACCTTATGGTGATATCGAACTGGCCATGCCTGGAAATGCCCTGAGCGCAACCCAATGGGGTATGCGCAATCTCTCAGCCCAGGTGGTACGCCTCGGCTGGGGTCCCGGTGGTCCTCCTAACCTTGCCGCTACCTCCGCAGCCCCTATCTCTCCTATCCACGTAATCAGACCACCCTTCCCACGATTCAAATAAGGGTCCTCATTAGTTATCACTTCCACCATCGCGTTCAACAGCTTGACAGATACAATAGCTGAATGCTACATTTGTCTATAGCAATTAGCTATATACTCAGCCTAAACAAGACTGCGAAAAAGGATTAGAAAGATAATGACAATACAACCTGACTCCAATGCATCGCGCATATCGAGCCAGACAATGCAGCAACAAGCAAATCCTCCCTCGGGAACTACCCCTGCCGCTATCGTGACCCGCGATCTGGTGCGCCTATTTGAGCAGAAGGCAGCCGTCAGTCACCTCAACTTAACGGTAAGCCGCGGCGAGTTCTTTGGTTTTCTCGGTCCCAATGGGGCAGGTAAGTCTACGACAATCAAGATGATGGTGGGACTCCTACGACCGACATCCGGATCTGTCTGGGTCGGTGGAGTCGACGTATGGAAAGACCCTGTGCAGGCGCGTGCTTTGATGGGAGTGCTACCTGAATACTTGAATATTTATGAACGATTGAGCGGGAGAGAATTTCTCGTCTTTGCCGGTCATATGTACAGTGTGCCCGGTGCCGATATCCCGCGCAGGGCCGAAGAACTCTTGCAAGTGCTCACCCTTGCTGATGATGCGAATAAGTTGATCGTCGATTATTCCGTAGGTATGCGCAAGAAAATTGCTCTTGCTGCTGCTCTCATACACCGTCCAGAAGTACTTTTCCTGGATGAGCCATTTGAGGGGATTGACCCGGTCAGTTCGCGTGTCATACGTGATATCCTGCACGACCTGACGCAGCACGGGACAACCATCTTTTTCTCTTCCCATATTATGGAGGTCGTTGAGCGCCTCTGTACGCGAGTAGGCATTATCAACCAGGGCACACTGGTTGCCGAGGGAACGCTGCAAGAATTGCGCGAGCGTGCCAGCGGCGAAGATAAAGATGCCACCCTGGAAGATATCTTCCTGAACGTCATTGGCGCACGTAACGAAAACCACAACCTGAGCTGGCTGGAGACACAATAGCCCTCTTTTCAAGTTCCGCCATGATCTTGGGAGGGGAAGCCGTAATCTGTGTGGTATGCGTGCGCTCCTCTCTGTTTGGTCTTTAGTCTCCGCTATTGCCATAGCCCTGACCTCCTTGCGAGGAGAGCATGAGCAAGCGACCACCAAACGGGTTCGTGAATCCAAATCTTAACCACCTTTGCCAAAATTTTACCTCTTTTCAACTCAATAGTAAGATTGATAGAGTTGCATATGCCATAAAATCCCTTGTAGTAGATGAATTATAACCTTTCTCTTGATTAAGAGAAACAGAACTTTAATATCTATTTTATTTATGATGAGGAGAAGATAGTGAAGCAAAGTGCTAGCAATAGAGTGAAAGATAGAAATATCTGTTAGTGCTAGATCATTTTCGGAGGAGAAAGTTCATGAGTAAATATCAGCGATATGTTGCATGGATCAGTGCAATTTTGCTTGTGCTTGTCCTAATATTCGTACCCTGGATAGTTCCGATGGGTAGCCGAGCTTCGGTACAACATGCAGGCACACCAACTACACCCATCAGCCATGTTGTGATCATCATGATGGAGAACCATTCTTTTGATAATCTGTTCGGCACTTTTCCTGGAGCCAGGGGTATTACAGAGCCAAAGGCATCGAATCCAATGGAAAGTGATTTAGGCCATACCGGACCGGAAACACGAGCGGATATCACGGGTGGCAATGCGTACGGTTTTCCTCAAGAGGGCTACGTTCAATATACCCAGCAGGATATTCCGAATACATGGCAATTTGCACAAAATTATGGTTTGAGCGATAGCTTTTTCTCATCGATCAATTCAAGCAGCTTGCCAAACCATATGGCAATGGTCGCTGCTCAGGCTGCGGGACTTGATATGACCCATCTTAATAAGAAAGCATGTGGGGCAGCAGCCAATAGCTTATTAAACTCGCGGAGTGCCGCAACTGGTGATGACTACTGGTCGTATCCCTGCTACAATATCAATAATTTACCGGCAATCCTTGACGCAAATCAGATTAGTTGGCGTTATTATGCCTCGACGCTTTCATGGAATGCCCCAGCTCTCATTCAAAACACTGCTAAATCCCCTAGCGATATCACGAATTCCGCTCAATTCGTCTCAGATGTTCAAGCTGGTCGTATGGCAACTGTTTCCTGGATCACTCCTCCTGGTGGTGGGCCAAGTGGTCATCCACCCAACTCAATGCAAGGGGAAGAAAACTTCATCACTCAGCAAGTTGATACCGTGATGAACAGCCAGTATTGGAGCAGTACAGCCATTTTTGTCACATGGGATGAGTTTGGGGGATTCTACGATCATGTCAAGCCTCCAACCGTCGATGGGGTAGGACTGGGTTTGCGTGTGCCATTGCTGGTCATCTCTCCATATTCAAAGCAAGGCTACATTTCCCATGCACAAGCAGAATTCAGTTCATTTGTGAAATTCGTTGAAGGAAACTTCAATTTGCCGAATCTCGGACAACGCGATGCATTATCTCAGACCAGCGATTTGATGGATTTCTTTGATTTCTCACAGTCACCGCGATCTCCGACTCCTCTGAATTTATTGAATTATATTGAGCCACTGGTTGTTCCATATTACGGTGCCAATGGTACTGTGACAAGCGTACAATCAGCACTTAGCCCTCAAGTTGGTGGCCCCTCGACCGCCTTTAAGTTCACCGTTGTCTATAAGTTGACCATTACTCCAACTATTCATAATGTCAACATTGATGGTGTTGCTCATGCCATGTCACCCATTGGAATAACCAAGAACAAAGCTTATTACCAGTATAGTAGCCACCTCGGTATTGGAAATCACAGCTTTACCTTCACTTTCTCATCCAACGATGCTGGTGGTACTTTCACGCTTCCATACAATTATCAGAGTGCACCATTTCCCGGGCCTGAAGTGCATCCCTTCAACATAAACGCCATTGGCCCGCAGGTGAATACGGTCATGCTCAACCGACCTGTCACTTACAAGCTCTCTTATCAGTCACCCACCAACACTCCACCAACACTCGTCGAAGTCGACATTGATGGCATCCCATACGCAATGACACCGTCGGCTCACAATTACCGTGGCGGCGTAACGTATGCCTACACAGCGAACAATCTGTTTGTAGGAACACATTACTACCGTTTCCGCGTTGATGATGGCTCAGGTGTTGCCATCTACGAAGGACACGGCAATCCAGCAGTCACCCCAATTTCGCTCTCCAACACCTCTGTATCGCCAACTTCTGGTACTTCAAGTACTGTGTATACGTTCCAGACAATGTATACGGATGTCTATGATAATGCTCCCACCAAGGCACTGTTATATGTAGACAAGACAGCATATCCGATGACGTATGTGTCCGGCTCCTACAAAACAGGCGCTCTCTATCAGGTGCAGACGACGTTGCCAATTGGCAATCACATCTTCTATGTAGTATTCGCGGATTCTACTACTAGCTGGGCTGACCCGTTTGCTCCCAATGCTTATGCTGGCCCAAATGTTGGCGCTAATGTCAAGTCCATACCCCGAGGAACCTTGATCTTACCACCTCAAAGTATTCAGGACCAACAGAATCAAGAGGAAGCGGATAGTTAGACGAGGACAGATTTTACCTAGGGTTTTCTCTACCAGAGAACATGAGCATCCCGAAATTTGATCACGTTAGCGAACCCTCTTACTCTGCTTTCCTGGATAGGGAAAAGGTGCCGAATTTGTGCTCGATGTAGGCAAGATTTGCAGCAAGTCAATAAGTTCCTGCTGCATTGGTGATATGGCTTGTTCTGGCACAAGATTGACTACCTGTATTTCCTGGGGGGCGTGTTGTGGTAGTCGTTCAATCTGCATAGTCGGTTCCCTTGGGGGTAGTCTTTTTTCGTCTGTCTGTCAAGAACAAAAAACAGAGTATGCTATACTTTCTCATCAGAGAGGGTAGATAGTTTGCAGATTTGAGATACCCACTCTAATGATCGTTTAACTGAGATGAGAAATGAGTGTTGTTACAGTCACACTTTCCAACACAATAATGTGTTATTGTGTTTCATATCTGAGCTGGCTGGAGTAATTGGTTAGGAAAGAAAACATATGATGGTCATACACCGTGATAAGCTACGCTGGCTATTCTGGTTGCGCTGGAAATTATTCCAGCGCAGCTTCACACGCGATAAAGCACGAATCATCACCACCATCGTCATAGTCGTCTTTGGACTACCATTTTATGGCGGCATCGCCGCCGGAACTTTTCTAGCCTACCGTTTTCTCCCTTATCCTGCCAACGCGGAAGTGCTATTCCTGGTGTTAACAGCTGTCTACCTCTTGTGGATGGTACTGCCCCTGTTCGAATTTACCGTCAATGAAGGCCTTGATGTCTCCAAGTTGATGCTCTTTCCGCTCACTCGTCCAGAACTCATGGTAAGCCTCCTGTTCTCGACCCTGCTCGATATACCCATGTTCGGGCTGATCCTGGTATTCATTGCCGTAGTGGCCGGCTGGGCCACCTCTCTTCCCGTGACATTGTTGACCATCGTGGCGGTGCTTATCTTCTATACACAGGTGGTGGGAATGAGCCAGCTGGTCCTGGCAGTCTTGATGCGTACCCTGCAGAGCCGGCGTTTTCGTGATCTAAGCATTATTCTAATAGCCCTCTTCTCCTCTTCGTGCTACCTTTTCCAGCAACTCGTCCTGCGAGGCATCGGAACCGGGAATATAGTGGCGGGCTTGCAGCGCCAGGCATTCTCTACATACCTGCAGTGGTTGCCTCCTGGTATGACTGCACGCGCAATTCAGCAAGCTGTCCTCGGCAATTGGGGCGCGAGTATCGCCTGGCTGATCGCATCACTGCTTGCAAGCGTTCTCGTACTCTACCTCTGGGCCTATGTCCTCGAGCGCAGCCTGAGCACTCCAGAGGTTGGTGGCGCGGTACGTACACGTCGCCATAGGGCTGTACGCGAAGTGGGAGCAGCTCCTGCTCCCCAGGCCCAAACTGCCGGTGGAAGTATATGGCAGCGCATCAGCTCGACCCAGACCTTTGCTATCACCGTCAAAGACTTGAAATACTTCTGGCGTGACCCACAGTTGAAGGCTCAACTGCTGTCCTCGCTCTATATCGTCATTGTACTGGTTGCAGGTCCTTTCTTCGGCTCTCGGAGTTCTTCTAATTTTGGCTGGCAGTCGTTAACCTTCGGCTCTCCACTGGCGGTCTTTTTCACCGTCTTTACTCTTTCCTACAATAGCCTGGGTATGGAAAGACAGGGTCTCACCACACTCTTTCTCTTTCCCGTTGAGCCACGCCGCATTCTCTTTGGCAAAAACATTGCCGTGGCCGCCCTTGGATTAGTTGAGCTGGTACTTCTACTATTGATCAGCGGTTTTCTATCACAGAATTGGAATTTTGTGCTGCCCGTACTGGTTGTCGGGTTAGCCGGAATAGCCGTGGTACTTGGCTGTGGTAACGTTTCTTCGGTCTTGTTTCCGCAGCGCATGCGCCAGATACAACGTGGCTTCCAGGCAACCGGCTCATCAACAGGCAATGCCGGATGTATGCGCGCCATCATGTCCATAGTAATGATGTTCGTCACGCTGATCGTGCTGGTGCCGGTAGCTGTAGCATTGTTCTTGCCCCTGCTCTTCCAAATACAATGGGTATGGGTCTTTTCCATCCCCGCCGCCCTCATCTACGCCATCGCCTTTCACCAAATCCTAACCCGGCTAATCGCCCCTCGCATAATTGAGAGAACACCCGAGATTTTAGCAGCTACGACCAGAGAGTAGTATGTTTAAAGTAACTGTTAAGCAGGGGTGCAGGGGGACGCAGTCCTCCTGCCGGGGTCTGCGGGGCTCCGCCCCCAAGTGTCCCCAGTTCCCTCCCCAAAGAACTCAGTTCATGATGTCTTTGTGTGACGTACATCACAGAAAATTTGTGAAGTAGTTCATAAGTGGGCAGCACAAAAACAGGTATACTCCTATTAACGCAGCAACTCACACCTATTCGTCGCTTGTAAATGCTCAGCAGGGAGTGCAGAGGGACGCAGTCCTTCTGCCGGGGGCGGCGGGGGTGCCCCCGCTCACTTCCCTCTCCTTGCTCGCCGCCGCAGGCGGCATGAGTCGAGTACCTGAATGAATAGTTATCGTCACTTTTAGTACAACAACATTTTTAATGTAGTCGATCTGAAACCATCTCAATAAAAGGAAAAATACTATGAAAGGTCTCCAAAACACCCATCCATGGTCGGCAACCTCTTCTCTTCGTCCTCGCTTTATCACTCTTGTCGTGGTAAGTCTACTCCTTACGTTCGCTTTTGTCCTGAGTGGCTATAGTGGGAAGCTGCTTCCCT
>WNFY01029622.1_pt1 | contig 15218 bp, 14 predicted proteins | sample 5400091 | NCBI WGS metagenome assembly WNFY01 (sample SAMN13153364, study PRJNA577476) | soil metagenome | isolation source: 60 cm soil or saprolite under grassland replicate 1 | place: USA:California | collected 2016-06-15 | reverse complement strand
CTTCCTTTCCGGGAAGGTTTTTTAGCACCAGGCATTCTTCAGGAAAAGGCGAATGAGAGTTAAAAGAAAACAGGTTTCGGGAATAGGTTCTTTAACTCGTAATATCTGCAACCCGGATCTTATAATCCGGTTAAACATTCGTTTACTATTATGTTCCAACTGCAAACATTAAACGGCCTTCTTTCAAGGAAGGGTTTTTTCTTTGCAGGCATTTTCTCCTTTTTTCACATAGAACAAAATTTTATTGAAAAATTGTTTCCCATTACTTACTTATTCCGACCAATAGTCTGCCTATTGCTCTGTAGCGAAGGCTCAGGTAATACCGCAAACAATTTTTGGATCATCAATCAAACAAAATTATTCAACTAAAAAATTTACAATTATGAAAAAAAATCTCGTCGCCTGTTTTACAGGAATGTCCCTGTTACTGTTTATGAGTATTGGCTCAAATGCACAGCTTTCATTTGTTAAAGTCGAAACTTCAAAAGCGAATCCTTTTAATGAGACAACAGTTTCAAAGAATGCTTCGGACAACATTGAGCCCAGCAGTGTAAACCACAAGGCTGTGAAAGACTTTGCACGAAATTTTAAAAATGCCAATGAAAAATGGTACCAGGTAGAAAACCAGTTTGTGGCTCTGTTTAAGCTTGATAACATTTCTTACCAGGTAGGGTATAACAAAAAGGGAAACAAGCTTTATTCCATTCGCAACTATGATGAAAACAACCTGCCATTGGATATAAGGCATAATGTTAAAAGCATTTACTATGACTATGCTATCACCCTGGTACAAGAAATTGAAATGCCTATGAAACCCCTGACTTTTATTGTTCACCTGGACGGAAAAACAGATATTATCAATTTAAGGATCAGTGATGGAGAAATGGATGAGTGGCAGAAATTTCAAAAATCAAAATAGAACATTCTCATAAGCAATCGTTAGATATTGATGTTCTCCTACAAACATCAAACGGCCTTCTTTTCCAAGAAGGCTTTTGTCATTTCCCCGAAAGAAAGAAACGCCGCCTGTAAAATCGGTTAACTCTTTTGCTTTACTTGAGCTATTTACTTCTGAGGGCTGCTCCAGTTGTCCCCCTGCTGATCGTTTGCTTCCTCAATTGGCCGGTCTTGATCCTAACATTATCCCATTATCATTTCATGTTGATTATTGGAACAATTTGGGCTGGAAAGATCCATTCAGCAGTTCGGAATTTTCCCAACGGCAACAGAATTATGGACGTCGCTTTAATCTTGAAAGCATTTATACACCACAATTAGTGATTAATGGTGAATATGAATTAGTAGGAAGTAACCGGTCCGCAGCTGAAGTTGATATTAAAAAATTACTAAAAGAAAATGCAATCGTCAAAATAACTATTGATAAAGTAAAAAAAGAGAATAATAAATTATTAGTGAATTGTCATTTGGAGGGTGATTGGCAAAAATCAGATCTGCTGGCAGCGATTGTTCAAAAACATGCCGAAATGAATGTGAAAGCAGGAGAAAATCATGGTGCAACATTATCTCATACAAACGTGGTAAGAATATTTCTTGGACAGCCAGCAAAAGAAAAAATGAATTTTGAAATTTCTCTTCCTGATAATATCTCAAACAACAACCTGTCTGCAGACAAGCAAAGTTGGCAGCTTATTATTTACACGCAGCAAAAAAATGATTTGAAAATTACGGGAGTGGTAATTTACAATCCGTAAGCTATAACTCTAACTGGTAACAGTTTCTTTCATTTCCCACACCAGTGCACTGGCTCCCAGTATGGCAGCATCGGCTTCTTTTAATTCACTAAAAACAAGTTTGACCTTGTTTTGAAAAATCTGGAGCAGATTTTTTTCCATATGTTCTCTTGTTGGTTTTAAGATCAGGTCACCTGCTTTAATAACACCGCCAAATAGTATGATTGCCTCAGGCGAAGAGAACATGATAAAGTTCGCAAGAGCTTCACCCAATATTTGTCCTGTAAAACGATAGACCTCCTTTGCGATCTTATCATCCTTCTCAGCAGCTTCTGCTACTACCTTTGCAGTAATTTCTTCCCGCCTGTACCCGCGCATCAGGCTTTCCTGTTTTGGATTTTCATCAAGCATTTCATTAGCTGTAATAGCAATGCCGGTTGCGGAAGCATAAGTTTCAAGAGTTCCATGCATTCCCGTGCCCGAATGTATGCGTCCACCCGGACGAATAGTGGTATGTCCTAATTCACCGGCAAACCCATCGTGACCATATACAACGTGGCCATTCACAACGATTCCGCTCCCTACCCCGGTGCCCAATGTGATCATGATAAAATCTTTCATTCCCCTCGCTGCACCATAAGTCATTTCTCCAATAGCCGCGGATTTTGCATCATTATTAATGACAGAGGGCATTTTAAATTTTGCTGTTACCAATTCGCACAAATGAATTACACCTTTCCATTTTAAGTTAGGTGCATATTCGATCGTACCACTAAATGGGTTTCCATTGGGAGCACCGATGCCAATTCCCTTAATAGTAGTTTCACCACTATTTTTTTCAATGATAGGCTTTAAAGCCTTATGCAAAGCATCTACATAGTTTTCTACCTGGGGGTAGGCATCCGTTCTCAGTTCACCTTTTTCAAGGATCTCCCCACGGTGATTAACAAGGCCGTATTTTGTATTGGTTCCACCGATATCAATTCCAACGGCAAGTTCGTTTGAAAGATCAATCATTAAATTAGCTTTTCAAAACTTAAAATTAAGAGTGTCGAAGATGAAGAAAAAAATTTATTGAAGATAATGATTGCTGCCGTATTTGCAAGTTTACTGATAAGCGGAGTTGGGTGCTTAATAAGATGACTATAAATAAAAAAAGGCCTTCAAAAAGATTTGAAAGCCCTAATGTCTATACTTCAAAGGATTAATCCTCTTTCTTTTGCTTCAATTCTGCTTCAGTTACATAATTTTTATGCCCCTTTTTGTCAATCCAGTAATATTTTGAATGATTGTCAATGTAAATAGTTTGTCCAGCAGGACCTACTTTATCTTTATAAACCTGGTCTATAACTGCTGATTTTCCTTTGGAAGCAACTTCCGCGGTTTTATTCCCAACCGCTTTGGCCCCCTTTTTAACACTGTGCGTGGTCTTTTTCACCACCTGGGCATTTACTGAATAAGAAAGACCCATTAGACACACAAACGCAAAAATTCCTCCTAACTTTTTCATAATTGAAAGTTTTAATTTGTTCTTTATTATTATTTATATGCTTCTAAAACAATGCCAGCAAAACATTAATAGCCCAAACATCAAAAAATAGGATTTATTTATTCAATCTGTAATAAAACAGGTATTAGAATGTAATACCCAAAAAATTCCCATTTCAAGCAATTATTGAATTTCTGATCGATGAATTGATATCGGTAAGATTTTTATTTCGGATAACCTCCAGACAATCAATAAAACCTTTGTTTTTGTTATCAGATCATTAAAATAAAGGGGTGCACTATACGTTTATTTAATATCCAATTAAATCCGTATCATGAAAAACCTCCTGAAACTAATCCCACAAAGTATCTGCTTATTCCTCAGCACAGTTTTATTGGCTGCATTATATACGGCCTGCGATTCTGGCTTGCCCATCACTGCTGTTCATACTTCTATTGCCAATTCAACAAATGCTGAAGAGCTGGTTCCCAAATCGTCAAATATTTCTGTATCACAAAGGACACAGGTGCCTGTTCTCTGCTATCATCAAATTCGTGACTGGAGATCTTCTGATTCCAAAACTGCTAAGGATTACATCGTGCCCGTAAATAATTTTCATGAACAAATGAAATTCCTTGCGGATAATGGATATCATACCATATTGCCCGATCAGCTTTATGATTATTTGCAAACAGGGACACCGTTGCCCTCAAAGCCGGTAATGATAAGTTTTGATGATACCCGGGCCGAACAATATACAATTGCCAATGAGGACCTGAATAAATACGGGTTTAAAGGAGTTTATTTTATTATGACGGTGTCGCTGGGCAGGCCAGGCTATATGACCAGTGAAGAAGTAAAACAATTGTCCGATGAAGGGAACATTATTGGTTCACATACCTGGGACCATAACAACGTTAAAAAATATTCCGGGAACGATTGGATGATCCAGATTGATAAGCCTTCCCTGCAGTTGGAGAAAATCACATGGATAAACAATAGTTTTTAAAATGACGTGTCCAATTGTTATTTGAGATTTGATTTACACCATTCAAGAATCCCGGGAAATAGGCCTGCCACATTTTGATCCTTATTTTGCCTGTGTAGTTCGATCAATGCCCTGTTAAACTCTTTAAACTTTATGTAGTGCCTGGCGACAACCATTAATTTGCAGGATTGTTACGATTCTTGATAGTTGAAACTTCAGTTTTTGCTTTTTTAACATGAAAATTCACCGGCTGTTTTCTGTATGCTTTTACCAGGTGTCCGTTTTGAGTAGCCGGTATCCATTTTGGAGATAATTGCATTACCCGGATAGCTTCTTCTTCCATTCCATACCCATGATTTGTCAGCGATTTTATATCACTTATATTTCCTTCTTTGTCTACAATAAATTGCAGCCAAATAGTGTATGTGCCGGCGGGGGCATTTTTAATGACTGGTATCGATTCTTTCAAATTGTTTTCAATAAAATTATTCCAGGCTGCTTCACCGCCTGGAAATGAAGCGTCAATTTCTACTTTTTCAAAAATCTTATTATCTGTATCAGATATTTTTAGCTCAATAAAATCGTTTTTATAAAACTCAGAAGGTGGTATATCAATAATCATCGCATTTTCAAAAACCAATACACCGTTTTTGCCTGCTTCACCAAATTTTTCAATTGTCATTGGATCCTCTTTTGAGAAGAAGGTAATTTTATGAGAAATAATGGTTTTCTCTTTTAATATTTCACTTTGTTTTTTCTGATCATTTATAATAATCAATGCATTGTTAAAATTGATTTTACTTTTCTCTGAATTAGGATAAAATATCAAACTATCTGCTTCAAGAATAAGCTTATCAGGATGGCTATAGAAAAAAGATGGTTTTGCATGCGGTTTTGGAATTGAATCGATATTTTGATGTTCGATATTATTAGTTTTTAAGTACTGTTTGTTTTTGTAATTGAAAGCAAATAATGAAATCATAATAACAACAAATGGCAATACCATTATCTTTCTCAGGTACTGATAACCGGTTTTTTGAGATGAGGTGATCATAGCTATACGTCGTTTTACCTGGCTATGAAAAAAAGAATTGATCAAACGGTGACAGTTGGTATTTAATGCTTGCATCAATAAAAGCTCCGCATAATTTCCTTTATCCTTTTCTTTCGTGGAAAACTCATCTGCCAGGAATTCATGAATTGTTTTTATTTCTTTCTTAATAAAATAAAGGAATGGATTTACCCAAAAAAGAATCGAAGTGATTTCAATGAAAATAACATCCCGGCTATGGTTTTGCTGAATATGAAATAACTCATGCCTGAATATCTGTTGGCCTTCTTCGGATTCTACCTCAATTTTTTTATTCCAGAATAACCATTTGAAAAATGAGAAAGGGGTTCCCGGCTCATCTGTATTGATGAAATAAATATGATGGATCCTTTCAACATCATATTTGTGAATTAATTTTTTGACGTAAGAGATGGCGATCAAAAAACGAATAAAAATAAAAGAAGTAACTATTAGGTAAAATACTGCAGAAATATTTTCAAGCGTGAAAATGGAAGTATGGGAGGCCGATGAGAAAAAAACTGAAGGCTGGCCACCCGCATGATCAGGTGAAATATTCGCTATGGTTTGAAGAATGCCAGAAGATCTTTCTGCTGAGACCGCGAAATAAACAGGAATATTGAAAAAGGGAATAATGATAGGTAGAACGGTTGCCATCAATAAATAGTAACGGTTGTACCTATGAAATTTTTTGTTACGAAGAGCAACGTGATAATAACCATATAGTATTCCCGCGCAAATGATCACCTGAACAATATAATACAACAGGCTGTTCATTTTTTTTGATTTTGTTGTTTTTTAATTTGCAGCAGCAGTTTTTCCAGTTCTTCAATAGAAATATTTTTCTCTTTGACCATAAATGATACAACATTGCTGAATGATCCTTCGAAATAGCCTTTTACTATTTGTTTCATTGTTTTTTTTGAATATTCTTCTTTGCTGATAAGAGGGTAGTATTCGTGGTGACGTCCCAATACTGTTAATCCTACAAACTCTTTATCTACTAAAATTTTTAAAAGAGTTGCGACCGTATTTTGGTGGGGTTTAGGATTGGACATTTCATCTACAATGTCCCGGAGAAATGCTTTTCCTAGCTTCCAAAGCACCTGCATGATCTGTTCTTCTGCCTTTGTTAATGTTCTCATTTTTTTGAATAGTAATTCAAATCTATAACTAAATATTTAGTTTAGCAACTAATTTTTTAGTTTAAAAGGAAATTTATTTGTTATCAGGGGAATTTCAATAAAGCCCTATACAATTATTAATCTTTGAGTATGGTCGGGGATGATTGGTCTTTTGATTTTACTTCAAAACTTACAACCGATAGATTTTATTTCCTGTTAAAAAGTTGAAGTATCACCCGACTTTAGTTTATTTTGCAAAATAATTTGAATGGAATGGCAGAAGTAATCATTGAACTCAGGCATGCGAGCGTTTACCAGGGGGACAGTTTGATATTGCAAGATGTAGATCTTGCCGTGCATAGAGGTGAATTTGTTTACCTGGTAGGAAAAACGGGCACGGGTAAATCAAGTTTATTGAAGACATTATATGGTGAGTTGCCTTTAAAAGAGGGCGAAGGGAGAGTGGCAGATTATGATCTTGTAGGACTGAACTGGAAAAAACTTCCCTACCTGCGACGTACGTTGGGTGTGGTCTTCCAGGATTTCCAATTGCTTACTGATCGCAATGTAAATGATAACCTGAAATTTGTTTTGAGGGCAACCGGCTGGACAAATGAAAAAATGATGGATGAAAAAATAATGGATGTTCTTGATAAGGTTGGTCTAAAGGCAAAAGGTTTTAAGATGCCTTTTGAACTCAGTGGCGGTGAACAACAAAGAGTGGATATTGCAAGAGCCTTGCTCAATTCTCCCAAAGTGATCTTAGCCGATGAGCCTACCGGTAATCTTGACCCAGAAACCTCAGACGAGATCATGAACCTCTTGTTTCATATAGCAAAGGATATTGGAACTTCTGTTATCATGGCTACACATGATTATATAGTGATCCAGAAATTTCCTGCAAGGATGGTCAGAACTGAAAGGGGTAAAGTGATCGACAATGCTAATATAACCATGCAATAATTTTTTGTGCCTGGTTTTGGATTTACCACGCAATGACGGCCCCTGTATAAAGCATGCAACAATTTTAATTTTATGCCGGTTTTATTAAAAGACGGTAAAATATTAATATGAGCTTTTTGTACCAGGTCATTTATTTCTTTTTCTGATGGATCAGCTACCAGGCAGGTATGCTGGCAAAGGTGCGCCCATTTACTCAATCGTCTTGATGGATGTTTACCGGCAATTACCAGCGGAATCCTGATTTTTGTAAACACTTTATCCAATAGCCAGCAAGCCGCTTTTTCATTTTCAGCAACTGATAAATTTCCATGATATAAGCAAAAGTTCCCGGTTCCTTCCTCACAATTTACCTGCGACCAGCAAAGAAACGCAGGCAAAAACTCAACTGCCGGCAACTTATATTTTTCAACAAATGTGTCCGTGTCTTTTTGAGAAAGACAAGCATACAGGCATCCCCGTGGTAATTTTAATTGGTATTTTTTGAGTAGCCGGCTTTCATTTAAGAAATATAATTTTTTAAAAGGGTTGATTTCATACCGGGCCAAATTTTTGTAATAAATATTCTCATCGTTATGTAATCTTATTAATATTCTTCTTTTTTCATTGTTAATTAAGTTTATAATCCCTGTACAGTGTATGCCTTCGAGTAAAATGGGATAGTTATCTTTATTCAAACGGGATACTAATTCATCATTCTTTCTTGAAGAAACGATGTAGGGGATCGTAAAAGAAAAACCTTTCCAGCCCAATTTTCTTGGATATGAATGAATGGTTTCACAATAATGAGTCAGTTCTTTCATATTCCTTTTCGATTTGAAATCGAAATAATGGAGATGGATTTTAATTCCTTCCTGGTAAAGAGCCTTGATTTTTCCAAACATTTCCATTGCACCACCATAGTCGGGCGGGTACGGCGCATCCAGGCATACAATATGTAAATGGCGATTCAAGAAAAGATATTTTGATAGAACCGGATCAATTTTTTTTCCTCGCTTTGCCAATTCAACTCTTCTCTTGCCTTCATACAGTTTTTTTGAAGTTCCTGATATAAAAGATCATCACCGAGCATCCTGTTCAGGTTTTTTGCCAATGACTCACTATCTAAGTCTTTAACTAAAACAGCTATATTGTACTTTTTGTTCAAATCAATATAAGCGGGATATTCTACACATAGTTGCGGAACACAAGCATGGATGTAGTCGAAAAAACGATTGGCAAGTGAGTAATAATTACTAAGGCCATTGTTTTCAAACAGCGTTAACCCTATCCAGGCATGTATGGTATAATGATAAAGTTTTTCAGGTGTCAATTTTCCCAGGAAACTTACTTTGTCTGTTAAATGATTTTCTTTTACAAGTTGTACTGCCTGGTTCATAAAATTTCCATCACCTGCAATCAGCAGCCGAGCATTTATTTCTTTAAAAGCCGGGATCAGCGTTTCAAAACTCCTTCCTTCATTTACAGCACCCTGGTAAAAAATGTATTTTCCTGGTTTTTCCGGAATTGTAAGTTCTTTCAGGACCGGCGTATTCCTGATAACTTCATAATTGCTCCCATACATTTTCCTGAATTCATCAGCTATAAATTGATTGACAGTGTAGCCGTATTTGAATTTTGGCACGGTGGATCGTTCAATTTTTTTCCATACTTTATAAATAGCCGGGCGGGTAACTATTTCTTTCATTTCACAAAACAACTCATGCGCATCATATACCTTTTTTATTCTTTTTAATTTTGAAATAAGATAGCCGGAAAGAATAGTATCCAGATCGATGGCGCATACCAGGTCTGTTTTTTTAAAGAGAAGAAAAAAGAAAAGCCGCAGGTTATATTCAATATAAAACAGTTTTCCTTTTTCAAAAAAACAAGAAAGTCTTTTCTGACTGAATTCTCTTGATTGCAGGGCGACAGAAGTTTTTTGTTTTCTGCCGATCAATGTAACATGATACCCGGCTAATGAGAGTGAAGTACAGATCCTGATCATCCGTTGATCATAATTAAGATCATTTGTTACAGTAAAAACAAGTCTTTTCATTCGTCTTCGCCGAAAATATTAAGAAAGAAGGGGAGATGCTTTGTATATCTTTTCAATTATTTCAATTGTTTTCAAGGTTTCTTCTGAATTAATAAAATTATGCCGGGGATCCTCTATTGCTTTAATCAGGTGTTCATACACCTTATCATGATTACTCATACTCCCTTCATAAAATCCATATTCATTAGCTGGCTTGCCCTGCTGCAGCGAAGGTTTCGATTCGCCTTCTATGGAAAAATATTCCAGTTCATTCAGGTATTGACCGCCAATTTTTACTGTTCCTTTTTCCCCAAATAATGTCAGGGAGCCTTCCATATTTTTATGGGTACTGTTAATGGTGTAATTGATCGTACCGATTCCACCCGTATTCATTTTGAGGTATCCAACACCTGTATCCTCAAATTCAATACAGTCTTTATGCAAAAAGTTTTGTCGAATACCTTTTGCCTCCGACACATCTCCCAACAGCCAATAAAGGAGATCAATAAAATGACTGAATTGAGTGAACAAGATTCCTCCGTCCATTTTTTGTGTTCCTTTCCAGGGACTGTTGTAATAAGAGGCAGGCCGGTACCAGAAACAATTTATTTGAAAACCGGAGATCGCGCCTAATTTGTTTTCATCAATAAGTTGCTTGACAAAAACAACAGGAGGGTTATAGCGATTTTGTTTTACAACAAACAGCTTTTTCCCGGTTCGTTTTTCTGTTTCGATCATTTGCTTGGCATCATCACTGCTAATGGCCATAGGTTTTTCGCATAGCACGTGTTTGCCTGCCAGTAAAGATTTTATTGAATGAACACCATGTAAGCCATTGGGAGTGCAAACTGAAATAATATCAACTCCTGTCTCTTGTAATAATAATTCTTCAAAATCATAATAAGCCTCAGCGGAAAATTTTCCTGCGAAGTCATTTGCTTTTTCCTTTACAATATCACACACGGCTATTAATTGTCCTTTTTTTTTGATCTGTTCAGCATGTCTTTCGGCAATTTGACCACATCCAATAATCGCAAATTTGTATTGACTATTCATAATTTACAGACGCAAATATAGCGCTTGAAAAATAGTAAGGCCCTGCATTGAAATCAACACAATTAGTAGCTAGGATAATTCAGAAAAAAATATTCAGGAGCAACCATAACAGGTATCTTTTCAGCAAATAAAAAAACCCCGGAACCGGGGTCTGCTTTATTGATTCCAATTTTATCATTTCAGTTTATTGTTGCACTCCCTGCATGCTATTCTGCATATTTTCCTGGTCGCCTCTTATGTTTTTCTTTTTGAATAATGCCACATCAAATTTTCCGAACCTTAATGCAAAATTTAAACGGAAAAATTGTGCATCGCGGGTGCGAAGCGCATGTTGGGTGAAATAGCTTGATTGAGTATAAACATCATTCTTTCTTGTTTTGAAAATATCGCTTACACTTAGCGTAAAGGAAGCCACTTTATTTTTCAAAAATTCATATCTCACGGCCGCATCCACTCCGTAAGTTGGTTTTGAATAGCCTTGGGCATTGCCACTCACAGAGGGGCCAAAACCTCCGCGACCACCACCACCTCCACCTCCACCGCTGCTTGCACTTCCTCCGGGCGCCAAAACAGTTTTTGAAGTGTAATCACCTGATAATTGCAGGGAAAAGTTTTTAGGAAGCTTAAAACTATTATTGATCTTTCCGAACCAGCTATACACCTGTCCTGCAGTTTGTATGTTCGGATCATTCGTATTTATTTTTGAAGTATAAAGATTCAAATTGGTCGTTACATCCCACCATTTGGTGACTTTATTTTTTGCGATAAACTCCAGTCCGCCTACAAAACTTGAGTTTGCATTGATAAATGTATTGATGAAAACAGTATCATTTTTTATTGGATTGATCTCCGTTGACGTATAGCGGGTAATTAAATTGTTTGTATGCTTATAGTAGGCAGACATCAATAAGCTGTTGTTCTTTGGAAATGTTTTTTGATAGGATACCTCTATTGAGTTTGTAAACTCCGGCCTGAGGTTGCTATAAGTGCTATAAGCCGCATACACTCTGTCTCTGTAACTGTAGTTAGAAGATAGTGGGGGAAGCTTCGTTATAGTTAGATCCGAATTGATAATACCAAATTCGCTGCTGCTGGATACATCTCTTTGCGCCATTCTTGCTCCGGTCTCAAATTTTGTTTTATCATTGATAGGATTTGTATAGTCAGTTTGAAATGTCAATTGTTTATTATTGCCTCCTCCTACCTGCTGTTGCTTATAAGTTGAAGTTTGAGGACCACCCGACGTTGCAAAAACATTATTGGTAACGAGGCTTGAATTGTGGTTTATACTTTTATTATAATTCCAATCTGCAGTTAACTGGTGACCGTTTTTGGGAAAATTGTGAAGATAACTGAATACACCCCCCCGATTATTAAATTCACCGTCGTTCTTTGAAGTCCGGTTTGTGTAAGAGGTTTTATCTATTCCCGAAAGCGTATCAACAAAAATATCGCTGTTTACATTTGATTTGAAATGTCCGTGGACTAAAATACCTGAAAGAGTAAATGTATTCGGTCAGTAGCTCCATGCGAAATAGATCTTCTCTGGCCGTAATTTGCGTTTGCAAAAACATTTATTTTCCCCTGCCGGATATTTATATCGCCACCTCCATTTATTTTTCCACGCATATCTACACCGGCTCTTACATTGCCATTGTATCCCGCTTTTCGATTTTTCTTTAAAACTATATTCAAAATACCTGCCGTGCCACCTGATGCATCAAATTTTGCAGAAGGATTTGTAATAACTTCCACGCTTGCTATCTGGTCTGCCGGAATTTGGTCGAGTGTTAGCGTTGTTGGTCTTCCGTCGACATATATCTGGGGGGAGCTATTGCGGAGTGTAACATTACCATCGATATCTACAGAAACGGACGGCACATTTTTCATAACATCTACTGCCGTTCCTCCTGCTACGCTCAAATCTTTTTCTACATTATAAATCTTGCGGTCAATACCTAGTTGTACTAAAGGTTTGGTGCCCGTTACTGTTACATTGCCAAGAACTTTACTGTCAATTTCCAGTTTGATATTTCCAAGGTCTTTATCAAGATTACCTAACATGCTGGTCATGTCCTGGTTTCCATTGTTATTGCCATTGCGAAAGGCATTCATATTAACCAATGAGACATTTTTTTCATAATTCTTAAAACCAATAGCAGTTATCTTAAGTTTGTATTGACCCATAATGGGCACGTTTTCTAAATTGAATTGTCCATTATTTCTTGTGAGCATGCCATTAACAACCACGTCTTTCCTTTTTTTTGTTGCTGTGTCAAACCGGGTTTGAATTAATTGTACAGAAGCAGCTTCGATCGGCCTGTTGGTTATCGAATCAATCACTTTACCATAAAAACCGCCGTTTATTTGCTGAGCCATCCCGGCCCGGTTACCCTGGCCGGCCCCAGGCATTTGAGAAAAGCAGAAAGTGGAGATCAATAAAACTGTCAGTAAAGAAATGGTTCTTCTCATCGTGATTTTTTTGTCCCGATCCCAATAATTATCGGGATTGCCAGGAGGTTGCAAAGATCCTGAAATCTTTTAAACTTGTTGAGACAACTTGATAGATGGTGGTTGGACGATGATAATATAAAAACCTTGCGTTCTTAAATTATTTTGAAATAAGATATATTAATAACATACATATGAAGCCAGTTAATAAGCCTGTGAGTCCGCTTACCAGTTCCGCGAATCTGATTTCTTTGGAAAAATCTTTTCGAAATGCAGATTCTATCTCACTAATGGAAACAGTGGCTATTTTTTGCGTAACCATTTGTTCCATATTCAGGTCACTAATAAGATTAGAAGCATAGCTTCTCATTATGTTTGGAAACAAAGTTTCCAGTTCTTTGGTAAAAACTTTTTTTAGTGAGTTGATTGTTTTATCGCCTATAAACATTCCTATAAAGGGCATTTCTCTTTTTAATTTGTTGCGAAGAAAATCATCGATATGCTCTTCGATAGCGGGCATGATCTTTTGCAAATTGGAAGGATCGGTAACTTTTTCTTCAATTTCTTTTACTGAAAAAAACTGTTCAGCCACTAACTTTCCTGTTTTGGATGCAATCGCTACTTGTTTTGCAGGTAAAATGCCTTGTACCTGTAAACCAAGAATTGATTTTGGTTCGTAAGGGCGAAATAATATTGTAAAAAGAAGTTTTATAATCAGCCAGCAACTGAATGCAGAAAGGAAGGGTATAAGAAATAACCACCAGGCCATATACTTACAGTTAAGATCGAACGCAATCCCGACGCCGATAGCTATCGGGACTATGGGATTGTCGGATTTAAATTAAAAATCCCCGGTTTGTCGGGGATTTGCGGGGTGACTGATGGGTTTCGAACCCACGACCCTCAGAACCACAATCTGATGCTCTAACCAACTGAGCTACAGCCACCGGATAGCGGCAAAAATAAGCAAATTGAAAATTGGCAAAAAATAAAAGGGGTTCACTAATTGCAGTAGAGGTGATGAAATGCAATTTTTTAATAACTGCCTTTCATCAAAAACATTAGTTAAAAGCTATTTGAGGTACGAAATCCTCTGTTTTTACGTTATTTTTGGATTATGCTTAAAGCAATAAAATACATGACAAATATGAAAAGACTTCCGATCCTATTGATGTTGCTGGTGGCAGGCACCTTTTTGGCCTTTAAATCGCTTGGCAAGAGCTCAAATCCACCCTCTAAATATGAAAAGATCCTGAAAAATGTAGGCCAAATGCTTATGGAAGCACATTACAGCCCTAAGGATATTAATGACGATTTTTCAAGAAAGATCTTTAAGAAATTCATGAATGATCTGGACCCTGATAAAAATATCTTTCTCCAGGAGGATTATGATGCTCTGAAAAAATATGAAACAAAGATTGACGATGAGATCAAGGGTGATGCTCCTGTCGAATTCTTCCTGGCTGCCGGCGAGATTTTCAACAAAAGGATTGAGGATGCATCAAAAATTTATAATGCGATCCTTGATCAGCCTTTTAGTTATACTATAGATGAAAACATTAATCTTAATGATGACAAAATAAAAATTTCTTCCAATCAAACTGAATTAAAAGAAACCTGGAGAAAACGTTTAAAATATCTTTCTCTCGATCGTTATTCAGAAATGCTGGATACAAGAGAAAAAAACAAAGGCAAAGATGGATTTGTTGTAAAAACAGATGCAGAAGTGGAAAAGGATTCAAGAGAAAAAATAAGAAGGGCTATGGACAGGACGTTTGATCACTATCGTCATAAATTTTCTGATGATGATAAGTTCAGCATGTTTGTAAATGATATTACTACATCCATGGATCCGCACTCTGAATTTTTTCCGCCGGTTGATAAACGCTATTTTGACGAGCAAATGAGCGGTTCCTTTTTCGGGATCGGCGCTCAACTAACTTATGATGATGGTAATATAAAAATTGCAAGCCTGGTTACCGGTACTCCTGCCTGGAAATCCGGCGAAATACAGGTTGGCGATATTATTTTGAAAGTAGCACAAGGCAACAATGAGCCTGTAGATTTAACAGGATATGTTGTTGAGGACGCAGTGAAATTGATCAGGGGCACAAAAGGCACTGAAGTAAAACTAACCATAAAAAAATCTGATGGTTCAATAAAGACAATATCACTTATTCGTGATAAAATAGTCCAGGAAGAAACTTTTGCACGCAGTGCCATTGTAAAGAACGGATCTGAAAAGATCGGGTATATCTTTTTACCGGAATTTTATGCAGATTTCGATAATCCAAATGGAGCCCGTTGTTCTGCGGACGTAGCTAATGAAATAAAAAAATTGAAAGAAGAAAAGGTAGCTGGAATTATCATGGA
>WNFY01009218.1_pt1 | contig 15227 bp, 14 predicted proteins | sample 5400091 | NCBI WGS metagenome assembly WNFY01 (sample SAMN13153364, study PRJNA577476) | soil metagenome | isolation source: 60 cm soil or saprolite under grassland replicate 1 | place: USA:California | collected 2016-06-15 | reverse complement strand
CCGTGGCCAGCGCCGATCGCGAGAAACCAAATCAAGCCCAGACACGACTGCAGGAGAGGCAGTATGAAGTCACCGTCCCCGTGCTGATGGACCGCTGCCACCAGCAGCGGGTCCGTCACGCGCTGGAGCCGGAGTGGGAAGCCCGGTTCGAACCCCGGTCCTACGGGTTCCGGCCGGGACGGTGCTGCCAGGACGCGGCTGAGGCACTCTACGGCGTGCTGCGAGGCAGAGCCCGGCGGGTGTGGATCTTGGACGCGGACCTGAGCGCGGCCTTGGATCCATGGTCATACTGCTCCTCTTGCTGATTGTGGTGGTCAGAACAGCCCGTTTTGGGGGGCTGGGGGTTCGATACGCAGGCCTTTCCTGCGTCCGGTGCGGACGTGGACGGCGCGGAGCCGCCCGTCCTTGACACGTTGCATGATGGTCTGGCGGGAGACGCCGTGGGCGAGGGTGGCCTCGAGCATGGCGAGCCAGCCGTCGGGGGCGTCATCGACGAACAGGGCGCGGATGGCGGGGGTGAGGCGGATCCGCCAGGGGGCTGCGGGTGTGAGCTGCTCGCCGGCGATGAATCCGTCGTTCAGCCAGCGGTGCAAGGTGGAGGGGGCCAGGCCGAGTTCGGCGGCGGCGTCGGCCACGGTGAGCAGTTCTCCTTCCTGCGGGTCGTCGCCTGGCTGGTAGCAGGGGATTTTCCAGTGGTGGCGCAGTGACTGGACTCTACTGGCGGTGTATGACATTCCGCGGGCGGTGGTGCGGTGCTGCCGGTTGAGGATCCCGGCGATCTTGGCATCGGGGTAGTGGACGGCCAGGCGGCGGATCAGGTCGACGGTGTCCTCATCGGTGCGCAGCCGGCGCGGGGGTGTGCGCTTGATGGGGATGGCCAGCTCGGTGATCGCCCCGCCTTTCCAGCGCAGGACCAGGTCAGCGCGTCCGGAATCGTGGTCGCGGTGCACGGCGATGTTCACCTCGTCCAGCAGGGTGCGCAGCAGTTGCTTGCGGTCCTTATCAGTGGTGGACGGCGCGTCCCAGACGGCCTGCAGGTCGTCGCCGAGGGCCAGGATCGCGGCGCGCTCGGCGCCGGTGAGCGCGGCGGGACGGGTTGCCTCGCGGCGGGCGAGCTCGGCTTCGGCGGCGGCCAGCTCGGTGAGGGCTTTCTCCCAGGCGGCTTCCAGGCCGCGGGCGACCAGCCGGTTTTCCGGGTCGACGGCCTGGTAGCGGCGCTCGGCCCTGGCGGCCTGGTAGCGGGCCTGCTCGACCTGGCGCCGGTGCTGGGCCAGGGCCGCGTCGTGGCCTTGCTCGATCTGCCCGGCGGCTTGCAGGCAGGCCTGCAGCGCCACTGGTTCCAGCGCGGCCAGGAACGCGGCGGTGACCGCGGCGTCGATGGCTACGCCGCCGGCGCGCAGGTGCCGGGTGCCGCGCCCTTCGACCATGTTGCCGGTGCCGGTGCAGTAGTAGCCGGGGGTGGCCTTGTGCTTGCCCTCGTAGTAGACGGCGAGCTTGCGGCCGCAGGTCCCGCAGGTAGCCAGGCCCTGCAGCAAGGCGCACCCCTCACGGACCGCGCCGGTGCCGGGCTGATGTGCCATCGGCCGGATATTCTGCCCGATCTTTGCCTGGTTGGCCTGGTAGGTGTCCCAGTCGATGAACCCGCGATGGTGGTCTTTGATGAGCACCTCCCACTCCTCTTGCGGCAGCACGCGGCGCCGGACCCGCGGCGTCCCGTCGTCGCGGACCAGGCGCTGCTGCCGGCTGCGGCCGAAGGTGTACGCGCCGGCGTAGGCGGGGTGGGTCAGCACGTTGTGGACGGCGTGGTAGGTCGGCTCGGTCCAGATGATCTCAGAGCCGCGGACGTAGGCGCCGGGCTGCAGCGGGAACTTCAGGCCCTGGTCACGCAGCCACAGCCAGACCCCCCGCACCGAGCCGCATACCGCGAACCGGCCGAAGATCGCGGCGATGACACCGGTGACGGCCTCATCGGGGTGCATCAGGATCTCCCCGTCGGCCTCACCCCAGATCAGGCCCACCGGCAACCCGCGGCGCAGCTCGCCGCGGGCGGCCTTGTTCCGGATCCCGCCATCCAGCCGGGCCCGCAGGATATGCAGCTCCATTTCGGACATGGTGCCCTTCATCCCCAAGACGAGCCTGTCGTCGAACAGCGCCGGATGGTAGACGCCGTCGGCGTCGGCGATCAGGGTGTCGGTCATCCCGGCCAGCTCCAGCAGCCGGTACCAGTCGGCGTTGTTGCGGGCCAGCCGGGAGCACTCCAGCGACAGCACGATCCCGACCTGTCCCATGCCGACCTGGGCGGCCAGCAGCGCGAACCCGCTGCGCCCGGCCGCCGAGGCGCCGGAGACGCCCAGGTCCTCATCGATCACCGTCACCGCGCTGCGGGGCCAGCCCAGCTCGCGGGCCCGGGAGACCAGGTCGTACTGGCGGGCGGTCGACTCACGGTTGCGTTCCACCTGCACCAGGGTCGACTGGCGGACGTAGATTAGCGCCGCTCTGGAGCGGTGCGAGGCGGTGACCTTCCACTCACTCATCCCCGGTCACCTCCGGCTGGCCCGCCCTGGCGATCAGGCCGGCCAGCAGCATGATCGCCGCGGTGACCTGCGATCCGGGGAGCTGGGCCAGCAGGTCCGGGGGTGGCGCCGGAACCTGGTCCGGCAGCAGACTGAGCTGCACAGGCTGCACGATTGTCCTCCTTGGCCGGTGGCTTTCGTGCAGCCTGCTCCCGCTCCTCCCGGGCACGGGCGGAAAACGCCGAAACCAGGACAGACGCCGCTAGCAGGTCAGTGACCGACCCCAGCGTCCCCGCGCTGCCCCTGCCGTCGTGGCCTGCGCCGCCGTCGGCGTGCTGGCTGGTCCACTTCGCGGGGATCAGCCGCTTGCTGCCATCGGGCAGCACCAGCAGCAGCTCCAGCTGCCCGTGGCGGCGCATCCCGCCCAGTACCCGCAGCTCCCGGCCTTCCAGCGGGTGACGCGGGCGCGTGATTACCACCGTGCCCGGCAGCGCGGCGGTCACCGGCCAGCCCCGGTCACCACCGCGACACGGCGTCCGGCGGCGTGGCATACCGCCTGAGCGGCCCGCGCAGCGTTCACCCCATCCATGCACAACGCTGCCTCGCGCAGGTCCACCAGGATGCCCTCGGCGATGCTGGCCGCCACCAGCAGCACCTGCCGCTCCCCGTCCGAGCACGGCAGCACGCCCTGCACCGCCTCCGCAGCCGCCGCGAAGTCGACCGCGGCGACATGCCGGTCCCGGAACGGCTCCCACCGGACTTCCACCGCCACCTGCAGGAAGTCCTCCCGCAGCAGCCACGCCCGGTGCGAGATCAGCAGCTCAGCGGCCGCCTCGGCGGGCAGCCAGCCCTTCGCCCATGCCCGGATCGCCTCGGCGAGGTCCTCGAAGCACGTAGTAAGTCGGGGAGTCGTTCGGCCAGCTTGATCGGGGCTGGCTGGAGAGGTTCCTCCGGCACCGGATCGCGGATGAGCGGGTCCTGCGGCTGATCGGCAAGTGGCTGGCCGCAGGAGTCATGGAGGACGGGGCATGGACGGAGAGCGAGAAAGGATCACCGCAGGGGGCATCGGCATCGCCGCTGCTCGCGAACGTGTACCTGCACTACGTCCTGGACCTGTGGGCCGGCTGGTGGAGGAGACGCCACGCGCACGGTGACGTGGTCATCGTCCGCTTCGCGGACGACTTCATCATCGGGTTCGAGCACAAAGAGGACGCTGACCGGTTCCTGGGCGAGCTGCGCGGCAGGTTCGCGGAGTTCGGGCTGGAGCTGCACCCGGGCAAGACGCGGCTGATCGAGTTCGGGCGGCACGCCGCCCGGCACCGGAAGGCACGCGGGCTCGGCAAGCCGGAGACGTTCGACTTCCTGGGTCATGCCGACCTCCGCGTTATGCCGACCTCGCATGGAAACTCCTTGTCAGCGGCGGCGAACGGGCCGATGAGGTCGGCATAATCCTGGCCGCCTGGGCCATCCTCACCTTTCCGGCAACCGAGAAGGGGGAGGCATGGCACGAAGGAACAGAGAGGTGCCAGGAGGCGGGATCACCGGACCACTGGCACCCTTTGCCGACGATTACAAGATGAGGCTGAGAGCCCGCGGCTATTCGGCGCGCTCAGTCGCCTCCGAGCTGAGGCACGTGGCGCGCCTCAGCCGATGGCTGGAGGAGCGCCAGCTCAGCGTGGCCGACCTGAGCAAGGAGCGGCTTGAGGAGTTCCTCGGTGAGCTGCCACGGCGACGCGACGGAGGTCGCGTCTGCTCCCGACGGGCACTGAGCCAGATGCTGGAGGTCCTCGCGGAGCGTGGAGTGGAGCGGCCCCGGGTTGAGCCGGCAGCTGTCTCCCCCAGTGAGGCCTTGCTCGCCTGCTTCGAGCGGTTCTTGCTCCAAGAGCGGGCGGTGGCGCCTTCGACGGCATCGGTATATGTCGCGCGGGCGCGTCGCTTTCTTGACTGGTGCGCTCCGAGCGCTGAGCTCGCCAGCCTGACGGCGAGCGACGTGACCGGTGCCGTGCTGTCGGCATCGGCATCGGTGTCGGTGAGCACGACGAAGCTCTTTGTGACCGCGTTGCGCTCGTTCCTGCGCTTCAGCTTCGTCGAAGGGCTGACGCAGAGCGACCTGTCCGCGGCGGCCCTTTCTGTCGCCCGGCGGCGCCGCTCGTCATTGCCGATGGGAATCGATCAGAAGACCGCCGGTGCCCTGCTTCGTTCTTGTGACCGACGGCGATCCAAGGGCCGGCGGGACTACGCCGTCTTGCTCACCTTGCTCCGCCTCGGGCTGCGGGCCGGCGAGGTCGCCCGCCTCCGCTTGGAGGACATCGACTGGCGGGCCGGCGAGGTCGTGGTCCGGGGCAAGGGCGGTCACGAGCGCCGCCTCCCGCTGCCGAACGACGTCGGCGAGGCGATCGTCGCCTACCTGCGCAGGGGCCGCCCGCAGGGCACTGTGCACCGTGAGGTGTTCTTGCGAGCTGTTGCGCCGATCGGGCCACTGGGAACAAATGGGATCCCGGGCATCGTGCGCTGCGCCTGTGCGCGGGCGGGAGTGCCGATCGTCCGGGCGCACCGGCTCCGCCACACGCTGGCTTGCCAGATGGCCAACGCCGGGGTCCCGCTCCCTGAGATCGCCGAGGTCCTCCGCCACCGCGCCATCTCCTCTACGCCGGAGTACGCCCGCGCCGGCATCAAGGGCCTCCGGCAGTGGCCCAACCGTGGCCGGGAGGTGAGGGACGATGAGCGAGCTCCGTCGCCACGCCGAGGACTACCTGAGGCTACGTCGGGCGCCCGGCTTCAAGCTGACTCTCCACGGCCCGCTGCTCGCCCAGTTCACCGACTATCTCGACGCCGCCGGCGCGCCGGGCATCACCACCGAGCTGGCCGTCTCCTTCGCCCAGCTCCCGCCAGGCGTCCAGCCGATCGTATGGGCACACCGGCTCAGCATGGTGCGCGGCTTCGCCCGGTACCTGCAGGCGATCGACCCGGCGACCGAGGTCCCGCCCCATGACGTCTTTGCTCCGCGCTACCAGCGTCCGACGCCATACCTGTGGCAGGAAACCGAAGTGCCGGACCTGATGGCGGCTGCCCGCCAGCTGCGCCCAGCGCTGTGCGCGCTGACCTACGAGACCTTCTTCGGGCTTCTTTGGTGCAGCGGCATGAGGATCGGGGAGACGATCGGCCTCCGGCGAGGCGACGTCGACCTCAGCGCGGGCCTCATCACGGTGCGCCAAGCCAAGTTCGGCCGATCGAGGCTGGTCCCGCTACAGGAGAGCACGACGGGCGCGCTCGCCTGCTACGCGGCCAGCCGGGACCGGCTCTGCCCCCGACCGCGGTCGCACGCCTTCTTCATCTCCAGCCGCGGCACTACCTTGATCCCCCAAGCCGTGGGACAGACCTTCCACCGCCTCGCTGTCAGAACCGGCCTGCACAGCGAGACGAAAAGGCCTCGTGTCCATGACCTCAGGCACTCCTTTGCCGTGCGTGTGCTCGTCGCCTGGTACCGCTCTGGCATCGACGTCGAGGCGCGCATGCTCGCCCTCTCGACGTATTTGGGCCACGTCAACCCGGTTGACACGTACTGGTACTTGAGCGCATCGCCCGAGCTGGTCGAGCTCGTCGCAGAACGCCTGGGCGACCGGCCAGCAGGTGTCGGGCGATGACCGCCCTCGCGCCGACGCTCGAAGCGTTCCTGACGGAGCGCCTGATGGCCCAGCGGGGAGCGAGCCCCAACACGGTCGCCTCGTACCGGGACACCTTTCGCCTGCTGCTGCGCTTCGCCGCGGAGCGGAAGGGCAAGCGGCCCTATGAGCTGGACTTCGCCGATCTTGACGCGTCCCTCATCGGCGCCTTCCTGGAGTACCTGGAAGTGGTGCGGGACAACAGCGTGCGCACCCGCAACAACCGCCTCTCGGCGGTCCACTCGCTGTTCGCCTACGCGGCGCTCTGCCACCCTGAGCATGCCGGCACGATCCAGCGTGTCCTCGCCATCCCGGTCAAGCTGTCCGACCGCAAGCTCGTCACCTACCTGGAGGACGACGAGGTCGACGCCCTGCTCGGCGCTTGCGACCTCGGCACCTGGACGGGGCGACGGGACCAGGCGCTGCTCGACCTCGCCGTCGAGGCCGGGCCGCGCATCTCGGAGCTTGCCGCGCTCGGGTGCCCGGACGTAATCCTCGGCAGGGGCGCGAACCTCCACGTGACCGGGAAGGGCCGGAAGGAGCGACACGTCCCCCTCGGCCAGGGCATCGTCAGGGTGCTGCGAGCCTGGCTGCGCGAGACCGGTGGCGATGCCGCCGGCCCGCTGTTCCCGACGACCACCGGCGGCCACATGAGCCGCGACGCGATCGAACGCCGCGTCACGCTCCACGTCAGGCAAGCCGCCGCGAGCTGTCCTTCGCTCCAGCGAAAGCCAGTCACCACCCACTCGCTGCGGCACACCTGCGCCATGCGGCTCCGGGCCAAAGGGGTCCCCATCGAGGTCATCGCGCTCATCCTCGGCCACGAGGACATCGCCACCACGTACGCCTTCTACCTCCACGCGGACATGCGCGCAGCAGAGCAAGCCATCTCGCTCGTCGCCCCTCCCAAGACGAAGCCGGGGCGCTATCGCGCCCCTGACCCCCTGCTCGCCTTCCTCGAGGGCCTGTGATTATGCCGACCTCATCGGCCCGTTCGCCGCCGCTGACAAGGAGTTTCCATGCGAGGTCGGCATAACGCGGAGGTCGGCATGACCGAGGTTGTGCCGACGTCGGCACAACCTGGGCTTCACGCACATCTGCGCGACGGCCAGGAGCGGACGGTTCTGGATCAAGCGGATCACGGTCTCGAAACGGATGCGGGCGAAGCTGAAACAGGTCAAAGACCAGCTCACGCAGCGCATGCATCTGCCCGTTCCGGAGCAAGGCCGCTGGCTGGCCAGCGTGGTGCGCGGGCACATGGCGTATTACGCCGTGCCCGGCAACATCCAGGCAGTAGCGGCCTTCCGCGACCAGCTAACCCGGCACTGGCGGCGGACGCTGCGGCGCCGCAGCCAGAAAACCCGGATCAACTGGGAACGGATGAACCGGATCGCAACCCGGTGGCTACCACGCGCCCGCATGATGCACCCCTACCCCGAAGTGCGCTTCGCCGCCACACACCCAAAGTAGGAGCCCAGTGCGGTAATCCCGCACGCTGGGATCTGCGCGGGGGGCCGCCCGTGAGGGCGGTCCCTACCGCGACCCAAGATTCCTCGCAACGAGCCGGACATGATAGGACAGGTAAAGACGGCACGGTGTCGTCGGCTGAGGTCAGCAGCAGTGTGAGCCGACAGGCCGCGACGGGTCGTGTCGACGCCGCTCGGCTTGCTCATAACCCAGAGATCGCGGGTTCAAATCCCGCCCCCGCTACCAAGCCCAAAGGCCCGTTCTCGAACAGAGAAAGGGCCTCTGCATGTGGCTTGTAAACTTGATCCGTAAACCTCACGCTCGTTCACCCGTTTCGTGAGAACACCCGCCGCTGCCCGCCGAACCACGCCTTGTCGGTGCGGGTGCCGTACGCGGCGCGGATGACGATGGCCTTGGACCAGGCAAGGTAGAGCGCGTCTGTCACCTCGGCCTGAAATTCTGACACGTCGGCAAGTAGGACGTGCGGGCCGGCAACAGCCTGCCCGATAGTCGCGGCGGCGGACTCGCTGACATGGGCGGCGGGGGTTTCGCCTGCGGTGCGGCCGGCGCGGAATGGCGCGGGTTCACCTGGTGCCGTCATCGGGTTTCTCCTTTCGCCTGGCGTTCCCGGCGCCATCGCCCGGCGGCATCCGGCGCACCAGCGTGCGGCCCGGTCGACCGGGCCGAAGACGCCCTGGCTGTAGCACTCTTAAATGGCCCCACCTACTGCTTTGATCTGGCCCCACCGGGGCTGGGTCGGGGTGGGGTTGTAACACTCTGATTTGGCTCCACCTGGGCTGGCCGGGCGGGCGACACGCCGGGGAGGTTCCGGGCTGAGTGGTGTGTCTGGATGGATAGTTGGCCGCATTCAGTCGTTTCGCTCAGGGTGGGCCGGATGGGACGGGACAAGGTGTCGTTGTATGCGCAGATCCGTGAGGATCACCGCCGGCTTCGTTTAGGAGTGCGGGCGCTGGCGCGTAAGCACGGGGTGCACCGGCGGATGGTGCGGGAGGCGCTGACGTCGCAGGTCCCGGCACCGCGGAAGGTGCCGGTGCGGCAGTCGCCGGTGCTGGACGCGGTCGCGGAGCTGATCGATGGAATGCTGCGGGAGGATCTGGACGCGCCGCGCAAGCAGCGGCATACCTCGCGGCGGATCTGGCAGCGGCTGCGCGATGAGCACCACGAGGCGGTGTCGTATTCGTATGTGTGCCAGTACGCGGGGGCGCGGCGGGCGGAGCTGGAAGCGGAGCACCGGGCGGCGGCGGGCAGCGTGGAGGGGTTCGTGCCGCAGGCCAAGGAGCCGGGCGCGGAGGCGGAAGTTGATTTCGGCCCGGTGAGCATCGTGCTCGATGGTGAGACGGCGGCCTGTCACATGTTCGCTTACCGGCTTTCCTGTTCGGGGAAGGCCATCCACAGGGTTTATGCCAGCCAGGCGCAGGAAGCGTTCCTGGAGGGGCATGTGACCGCGTTCGGGGTGACTGGCGGGGTGCCGTGGCGCCATATCCGGTATGACAACCTGTCCCCGGCGGTGGCCAGGGTGATGACGGGCCGGGGCAGGAAGGAGACGGTCCGCTGGTCTGCGTTCAGGTCGTGGTACGGGTTCGAGGCGTTCTACTGCATCCCCGGCGTGGAAGGGGCGCATGAGAAGGGCGGGGTGGAAGGGGAGATCGGGCGATACCGCCGCGGGTTCCTGGTCCCCGTCCCCCGCGTGGCATCGCTGAGCGAGCTGAACGAGCGGCTCGCCGAGGACGATGTGACCGATGACCGGCGTCATATCGGGTACCGGGCTCAGAGTGTGGCGGAGGATTTCGCGGCTGAGCAGCGGTTCTTGTCGCCGCTGCCGGGTGATGGGTTTGATACCGGCACGGTGCTGTGGCCGCGGGCGGACAAGTTCGCGCGGATCAGCGTGGGCAAGTGCCGGTATTCGGTGCCGGCCCGGCTGATCGGCAAGCGGGTCCGGATCCAGCTGACCGCGAACGAGCTGGTGGTTTATGACGGGTCGCGGAAGGCCGCGGTGCACCCGCGGCTGACCGCGTCCGGTGCTGAGCACATGGACCTGGATCATTACCTGGAGATTCTGCTGCGCAAGCCCGGTGCGCTGCCCGGGTCGGTGCCGCTGGCGCAGGCCCGCAAGGCCGGGGTGTTCATGCCGGCGCATGAGGCGCTGTGGTCCGCGGCCCGGGCCCGGCTCGGTGACGGGCCCGGCACCCGGGCGCTGATCGAGGTGCTGCTGCTGCACCGGCGGCTGCCGGACGCGTCAGTGATCGCGGGGATCACCGCGGCGCTGGGCGCGGGGTCCTGCTCCCCGGACGTGGTCGCGGTCGAGGCCCGCAAGCACGCCGACGCGGCCGGCCGGGCCGGCCAGGACGAGGCGCCGGCACCGGCTGACAAGATGCCGGCGGGTGCGTCGGTGATCACGCTGCGGCAGCGGCGTGAGCCGCTGCCCGCCGACGGGCGGCCGGTCCCGTCGGTGGCGGCCTATGACCAGCTGCTCGCCCGCCCGGGCGGGAAAGGAGGCGCGTGATGAGCGCCAGGCGTGATGAGCTGACCGACACCGCGGCGGACGCGGCGATCGACACGGCGTGCCGGGTGCTGCGGCTGCCCACGATCCGGGACCGGCATAGCGAGGTCGCCGCCGCGGCGGCCCGCCAGCAGGCCGGCTACAAGGTGTTCCTGACCGAGCTGCTGTCGCTGGAATGCGATGACCGTGAAACCCGCCGCAAGACCCGGCTGGTCCGCGAGGCCGGGTTCCCCCGCACTAAGCGGATCGAGGACTTCGACTTCGGCGCGAACCCGGACGTGCCCGCCGCGCTGATCGGGACGCTGGCCCGCTGCGGGTGGGTCGCTGCCGGGCAGCCGCTGGTGCTGATCGGCGATTCCGGCACCGGCAAGAGCCACCTGCTGATCGGGCTGGGCACCGCCGCCGCCGAGCACGGCTACCGGGTCAAGTACGTCACCGCCGCCGCGCTGGTCAACGAGCTCGCCGAGGCCGCTGATGACCGGACACTGACCCGGGTGATCGGCCGGTACGGCCGGATCGACCTTTTGTGCCTGGACGAGCTGGGCTATATCGAACTGGACCGGCGCGGCGCCGAGCTGCTGTTCCAGGTGTTCACCGAACGGGAGGAGAAAAACTCCATCGCGGTGGCGTCCAACGCCGCGTTCAGCGAATGGGCCGCCGCGTTCACCGACCCGCGGCTGTGCGCCGCGATCGTGGACCGGCTCACCTACGACGCGCACATCATCCAGACCGGCGCCGGCTCTTACCGGCTCCGCACCGCCGCCGCCCGCCACCAGGCCGCCGGCAGCTGAGAAGAAAAGAGAACCCCGCCGTGTCGTTAATCCACTACCCCGGCAGTGACCACCAGATGTCCGTCATCAGCATCGACGCCGGCCACGCCCGCGACATCATGCTGATGCTCACCGACGCGCACGCCCTGATCAGCGACCTCGCCGGCGGCGCCGCACCCGCCGCCGCCCGCCAGGCCACCGCCGTCCTGGCCGGCGCAGACAGCGGCTACACCCTCGACAGCCTGGCCGGCGCGCTCGAAGAAACCGTGAACTGGCTGGCCAGAGCTCACCACGGTGCGCTCGCCCGCATACCCGGCGACTAGCACAGCCCCGGACACGCACACATCGTGCCCGGGGCTTTTCTTTTCATTTCACCTCTGATCAGAAATGAAAAGAAAAGCCTTCCCCGGGCACCCGGACAGGAAGGCACCCGTCATGACCAGCCAGCCCGCCGACGGCCAGGCAGCCGCCGTCATCTGCAGGCGCCCGGGCTGCGGCGCGCCGCTGCCCGCGTCCGGCCGCGGCCGGACCAGGCAGTTCTGCAGTGATGACTGCGCCCGCCGCTACCACAACGACGCCCGCATCCCCGCCGCAGCGGCGGCTCCCATCGGCGGCACCGATCCGCTCACCGCCCTGGAGACCCTGCTGCGGCAGGCCGTCGTGCACGCACGCGCTGCCGCAGAGCAGGCCGCCAGCCTGGACCCCGCCGCCGTCCGCGCCCAGGTCGCCGAAGCCGAAGCCGCCCGCCGCCGCGCCGAGGCCGCCGCCGTCACCGCGGCCGCCCGCGAAGCCGAAGCCCGCCAGGAAACACAGGCACTCGCCGAGGCGCTCGCCGCCGCCCGCGACGACACCGCCGCCGCCCACGCAGCCGCGCAGGACGCCGCCGACGGCGCCCGCACCACGGCGGGCGAGCTCACCCAGCTGCGCAGCGACACCGCGGCGCAGATCACCGCCCTCACCGATCGCGCTGACGAACAGGCCGCCGCTGCCCGCGCGCACGCTGACCGCTGCGCCCGCGAGCGTGACGACGCGCTCGCCGACGCCGCCCAGGCCCGGCACGGCGCCGATACCGAGATCAGCCGAGCCCGCCAGGCCGAAACCGACGCCCGCAACGAGACAGCCCAGGCCCGCGCCGACGCCGCCCGCGAACGCGACGGTCTCCGCGACAGCTGCCAGGCACAGCTCGCCGCAGCACACGCGCTCACCCAGGCCGAACGCGAACGCGCCGAACGCGCCGAAACCCAGCTCGAAACCGAACGAACCGACCGCCGCACCCTCACCAGCAACAGCCCCCAGCCAGGCCCCCAACCCCGCGGTGGGGCCAGATCAAAGTAGAACTGCAACGCCCCTGCGCTCGGCGCGACCGCTCAGGTGGGGCCAAAACAAAGCAGTAGGTGGGGCCAAATCGGGTTGACACAACCAGTCGATAAGGCCGCTGGCGAAGTCCATGTCCTCCGTCATGTCCCGCAGTGCCTTGGTGAACCGGTCTGGGGCCTGGTCGTTGAGCCACTGGTAGGTTCTCGTTGTTATTGCGTACTGGCCTCCTGCGGGGTTGATCCCCAGGAAGTCGGCAGCGTCGCCCATTGCGCCGCCCGCTGCCTGCTGGACGAGGAGGACGGCTCCGAGACGACGCAAGGACTTGGTGCAGGAGCCGGTCTGAAGCGGTGCGAGGTGCTTCTCGTACCAGTGTTGTTCCAGGAACGCGGGGACGTGCTCGGGGCGGTAGCCGTCGGCGCGGACGGGCGCTTTGGTTCCTCGGAAGCCGATGCGCCGGTAGGCGCGGGTGACGGGTGCGGCCGCTTGCCGCAGGTTCTCCGAGCATGAGGACTCGTGCCGGTCGAAGACCTGAGTCCAGGGAGCTCTGCTGGGGCGTCCTTCCCTGGCCGCCCGGGTGTGCTGGGCCAGGACTTCGCGGAGGTCCGGGGCGTCGAGCAGAGCGGCGGCTGCGGTCAGCAGTGCTGCCGTCGCGGCCGGCTCTCTGGGCGGCCTGTCGAAAGCCTGGCGCGAGCCTGCGCTGAGCGCGCGGACGTGCTCGTCGACTGTGCCGCGAACGTCGGGGTCGATCATGTCCCGGCCGGAGGGCCAGGTGGTGCAGAGCAACGCGGTGACCACGCGGAGGTCAGTGAAGTGGGAGGCGGCTTCCTCAGCAGGGTGGCCGGGTCCGAGGAGGTCAAGGAGCCGTCGCTGGGTCTTGAGCATGCTCGTGCTGGGGCGAGGTGGCCCGGGGCCACCGGACTGGTCCAGGCGGGCTCCGCAGGAACGGCCCTTCCGCCCTCGGGAGGCGGGCTGGCCCGGGTCCGGACGACGGCATTGGGCCGGGTGCAGAGTGCTGTCCGCGGCCCGGGTGATCAGCTGGGTGGTGGCCGCCTGCCCAAGGGGGTGGCCCTGCGGGCATCCGTGCTGCAGGAACACCTCGTGGTCTGGGCAGGCGAAGACGATCGGCAAGTGCCATATCGTCTTCCACGGGCCGCCGTACTGCTGCTGGACGGTGCTGCGGTCACCGGCCAGGCACTGCGGGCAGTAGCGAGGGATGTCGTTGAACAGCCAGTCCTCGTGTGATGACCGGGGCGGGGCGGCGGCCAGCGACCAGGCAAGGGGCGGATAGCGGTCCGCCCGGGGGATCAGCGTCAGCGCGCCGGCCTCGTCGTCGCTCAGCCGTGTGGCGTGGGCGAAGCCCTGGACATCGAGGTCGAGCAGGAGCCTGCGGCCGAGCTGAGTCGTCGTGGAGTGTTTCGTGCAGCCGGTCAGCCGGGCCAGGCGGATGGGCGAAAGGTGGAGCCGGCAGGCAAGTCGCAGCAGGTAACCGCCGGCGGACTCACCAGCCAGCGGGTCCAGGCTCCGGGCCAGAGGACGGCCACTCGTGCTTGCGTGGCCCTCAGCCATCGGCGGCCGGCTTGCCGCCGTGGTCGTCGAATACCGTGTTGCGGGGCCTGCGGCTCTTCTTCTGCTGGGGCGGCGGGACGCCGTCCGGGATCTCGGGGACCTCGCCGGCCTCGGGGTCGAGGTCGTCCAGGTTGCCCAGGCGGATCGAGGTCCTGGCCAGCAGTTCTGGGGTGAGTCGTTCCTCGCCGCTGGTGATCGCTTCCGTGCAGCCGTCCTCGATCAGCCGCCGCAGCAGGCCAACGATGCCGTGCGTGCGCCGGAACAGGTACTCGGGCATTTCACCGGTGGTCAGCATCCCGTCGAAGGAGCGGAACAGCCGCAGCTGGTCCTCGATCCCGGCGAGGTGGTCCAGGAAGGCGGTGATCCCCGCCGGGGTGGAGTAGTCGAACGGGTCGAGGTCGACCATGTCGAAGCGGCGTTCGGTCTGGGTGGAGGCCGCCTCGTTGTGGCTCTTGCCGCGTTTGATGTCGGGGAAGACCCACTGCCTGGTGCGCAGGTCCACATAGGCGCCCCGCAGGAGCCCGGAGCAGGGGATGCCGGCGCCGATCAGCACCAGCGTCACGTTCAGGTCCATCAGCTCGCGGATCAGGTCCAGGGTGTCCTGGTCGTCACCGCGATGGAGCCGGAGCCGCGTCACATCGTCGATGAGCAAGGCGGTGGTGTTGTGGTCTCTGACCGCGTCCCGGACCGAGCGGATCAGGTCGTCCAGGTTCTTGGGATGGGGGTCTCCGTAGACGTCCAGGATGGTCTTGCACAACGCCTTCGGCGTCGCCCGCACCGGCAGCCTGCAGTAGGCGACCGGCACGAACACGTCACGGGTCCCCGGGATCTGGGGCTGCTGGTCCGGGAGGACCTGCTGGCAGACCGCGCGCCACAGATCCTCGAAGGCCGCGGCTGCGGAGCACGCCGTCTCCGTCTTCCCCTGGAAGCCGCCGCCGTTGACCATCAGGCCGTCGCGGGTGCCCGGCATGAACTTCACCGCGTTGTTCTGCAGGCGCCCGCGCATCAGGCCGGAGACCCGCACGCTCATCGGCGTCTCCTGCAGGCGCATGTTCACGTGCGTGGCGGTCCGGTGCAGGTCGTGCAGGCCGCGGCGCCTGGGGCTGAGATCCAGGTATTCCTGCAGCGAGAGCCGCGGGGCCGGGATGAACGTGTCCCTGATCCGGCGCCACTGCTGCCAGCCCTCCCATCTGGTGCGGTCAGGTGGCGGCCCGATCCGCAGGAACGGGACGATCGGAGTCTCATCCCCGGCCGGCCGGTCCGTCACCGTGCTCCTCCCCATCGGCCTGATCGTCCTCGGGCAGGAGGAACACGTTGCGTTCCCGGAAGCTGGACCCCAGCGGAGGCGGGATCTTCGGGGTGCCGGGGACTGCGGCCTCCCGCCTGCGGCGGCGTTCGGCATCGAGGCTGT
>WNFY01004436.1_pt1 | contig 15227 bp, 19 predicted proteins | sample 5400091 | NCBI WGS metagenome assembly WNFY01 (sample SAMN13153364, study PRJNA577476) | soil metagenome | isolation source: 60 cm soil or saprolite under grassland replicate 1 | place: USA:California | collected 2016-06-15 | reverse complement strand
TCTTGGGCGCGGAACGGCTGGGCCTTGCCGTGGTTTCGAGAGGTGGTCGCCCTGGGACTCCTGTTCGCCTGCAGTTCTCGACCGTCTTCAAACACCGCACTAACTGCACCACCGAAAGGTGATGCGCATCACTGGTACGATCAGTCCATGGCAGTCGGCAAGCTCAGCATTAGAACGTCTCTCAGGGATGTGGTCGAAGGGCGCGTCGCCGTTGTCAGACGACAGCTCGCCGAGGTCGTCGGCCGGGCCGCTAATCCGTGCGTGGCAGCTGTCTCCGGACATTCCGGTTCCGGCGGTCGTGTTCGCAGAGGTCCGCTACGTGGGCCAACCGATCACGGGGGCTCGGTTGACGACCGCGGCTAGTAGCCAAGGCGCCCTAACCCTCTACACGACGGAGGAAGCCGCCGAGATCCTGCGGGTCAAGAAGAGCTGGCTGGAACGCCAGGCTGCGGCCCGAAGAATTCCGTTCACCATGCTCGGCGGTAGCTACAGGTTCACGACCGTCCACCTGTCGGCCATCGTCCGGATGCACGAGCAAACCCCCGCCCCGTCGGCCGACACAGGCGACAGCGATATCCGTTCCCGGCGACTCAGCGTAGAACCGCGCGTAACAGACCGCGGATCGCTGCCGCTGCGACCCCGGCCGCGCAACGGCCCGCGCAGGGCGGCTTGATCGGCGGCTGAGGCCCCGATGGCACCACGGGAGATGCGATGGCCTACGCGGAGAAACGGGGAAACCTGTGGCGTGCACGCTGGCGCGGCCTAGACGGCACGCTGGAGTCCAGACCCGGCTTCCACACGCGTAAGGCCGCCGAGAACTACGGTCGTGACCAGGAAGCCGCCATCCGCGCCAACACCTATGTCGATCCGCGCGCGGGAAAGATCACGCTTACCGAGTGGGTCAACCAGTGGTACCCAGCTCTGGACCTGGAGCCGACAACTCTGAGCAATTACCGGTACCAGATCGAGGTACATATCCTTCCGGCGTTCGGGAACCGCGCTCTGGCCTCCATCACGCCGGAGGAAGTAAGTGCCTGGGAGCGGCAGATCGCGGCCACTGGGTATTCCCGGCGGACAGCCCGTGACGCGAGGTCCACCTTGACGACAGTCCTCGGCGACGCCATCCCGCGCTATATCCAGGCCAATCCAGGTCAGCGCCGACGCGGCAAGGGCCGCAAGGGGCAGCGGCGCATACAGCGCATCGAGCAGGCCGCGAAGGTGTGGGCGACGCCTATCCAGGCACTGCTGGTCGCCGAGCGATGCGCGGCCCTGTCCGGCTACGACACCGACTTCGCAATGATCATTACCGTGGCGTACACCGGTATGCGGTGGAGTGAGGTCATCGGATTCGGCCCCGAGTGCCTCCATGACGACCACATAGACGTCAGCTGGAAGCTGTACGAACTGAACGGGCGCTTCTACCGAGGGCGGCCCAAGGATGGCTCGATCCGGCCCGCCGACCTACCGCCGTTCCTGGCCGGGATGCTGGCGAACCAGGTAAGCGTGCGCGCCCGGAAGTGCACCTGCCGGAATATCGAGAAACCTTGGTGCCCGGGTGGTCGCTACGTCTTCCTCGGCCCCGAGCAGGGCCACTTCCGCCGGTCCAACTACAGCGAACGGTTCTTCCGGCCCGCCGCCGACGGCTCCCACCCAGTCCGCGGGCAGCGGCCAGCGATGCCGGTCCTAGTGGACATCGAGGCCCCGTACCCGGGACGGCCTTTCAGCCACCGGCCGGCCGGGGCGTCACCCGCCTGGTCAGCGACACCGCGACCGGCCGGTGTGCGGTTTGTGGTCGCGCGTGGCCGCGGCGACTGGACGGTCGCGTCATTTCGCATAACGCTGGCGCTGGCCGCTGCGACGGATCGGGACAGCCGCCGGCTGGCGACCTGACCCTGGCGTCGTGGCTGCCGGTGCTCCCCGGCCTGACCCCGCACGGCCTGCGGCACGGCCACCAGACCTGGATGGACGAGGACCGCATCGCAGACGTTCTCAAGTCTGAACGAATGGGCCATGAAGTGCCCGGCATGCGCGGTGTCTACAGCCATGTGAGCGACGCCATGCGCGCCAAGCTCAAGGTGGCATTGCAAGAGCGCTGGGCGGCCTCACTGCGTGAACGAGCCCAGCTGGCGACACACTCAATCGTGCCTGTCCTCGACGCCATGCTTGCAGAGCAAGGCGGCTCCCAGAACAAGATCGGCTCCCAAATCGCTCCCAAAATCGGACACGAATCGGGGAAGCTTAGACCGAGGAGCAGTCGATAGGTCGGTGGAGCTGAGGGGATTTGAACCCCTGACCCCCTCGATGCGAACGAGGTGCGCTACCGGACTGCGCTACAGCCCCGAGAACCTGAGCAAGCCTAGCAAACCACAAGGCCTGCCCGCGCCGCGGATAGCCAGGTGACAGCCGAACCTCCCCAGGGAATCATGGCCATCATGCGCCAGAACCCGATGACCCCGGCGGGCGCGGCTCCCGGATGCCCGGTCGACGAGTCCTTCGACCCCCTCGCCCCCGAATTCCTCGCCGATCCCTACACGATCATGGCCGGGCTGCCCGAGGGCAGAAAACCCGTGTTCTACGCCCCGTCGATCGGCTACTACGTCGTCACCAGTTACGACGCTATACAGCAGGTCTTCGGCGACCCCAGAACGTACTCCGCGGCGGTAGCCCAGGCGCCGCTCGCCCCGCTAACCCCTGAGGCCCAGCAGATCCTGCTGGCGGGCGGGCACAAGCCCCAGCCGAGCATGGTCAGCCTGGATGAGCCCGAACACGCCAGGCTCCGCAGGCCGGCCGCCCGCGCGTTCAGCATGAAGCGGGTCACCGCGATGATCCCCGCCATCGAGGCCACCACCGCCCGGCTCCTCGACGCGGTAGACGGCAGCGAGGAGTTCGACCTGGTCGGGGCGCTGGCCTTCCCGCTGCCCGCCAACATCGTGTTCTCCCTGATGGGCGTGCCTGCCGAGGACTTCGCCCAGCTCAAGCGGTGGTGCGGTTACCGCGCCGCGCTGGCCTGGGGTCGGCCCGCGCCGGAGGACCAGGTGGAGATCGCCACCAGCATGACCGCGTACCGCAAGTACCTGCGCGACCTGGTGGACGCCAAGACCCGCGCGCCAGCCGACGACCTGACCAGCGACCTGATCGCCATCCACCGCGAGGCGCCGGACCGGCTCACGCTGGACGAGATCGCCTCGATCCTGTTCTCCCTGTCGTTCGCCGGCCACGAGACCACCACCGGCCTCATCGGTAACACCGTGCGTCGGCTGCTCGAGGACCCCGGCCGCTGGACCGAGATCGTCGGGCGCCCCGATCTCATCCCCGGAGCCATCGACGAGACCCTCCGCTACGATCCCTCCGTTCCCGTCTGGCGCCGGGTCACCACCCGCCCCGTCACGCTGGCCGGCGTGGACCTGCCCGCGGGGGCCAGGCTCTTCCTGTGGCTGGCCGCCGCCGGCCGGGACACCGAAGCGTTCGACCGCCCCGCCGAATTCGATATGGGCCGAACGGACGCCGATCACCACCTGGCCTTCGGCAAGGGCCTGCACTACTGCCTGGGCGCCAACCTCGGCAAGCTCGAAACCCAGATCGCGGTGGCCGAACTCGCCCGCCGCTTCCCCGCCCTCCGGCTCACCCCGGGCCAGCAGCTCACCTTCCACCCCAACATCTCGTTCCGCGGCCCCCAGGTCCTGAAGGTCCGGACGCATCCCTGAAAGCCCAGATCTTCCCCACTATCCGAGTATGTGAGTGAGCTGAGATACCGAGGAGGCCGCGGTTACCCGACCGGCCGCCTCAGCCCGTCGGTCAGCCCGCTAAGTCGCCCACCGCGCGCCGCTTGGCGTCCGCGTACTGGTCGTAGAACTTGTGACCCGCGACGGTGAGCGACGCGGAGATGTCGATGACCTCCGCATCAGGCGCGGGCACCGGAGCAGCAGGCCCCGGGGGAGCGGCGCGCTTGGCCGCGGCCACCGCCGCGGCTGCGGCCGCCGTGGCGCGGGTGCGAGCCAGCTCACGCCGTTCGGCGTCGGCCTTGCCGGCCTCATGGAGCAAGGCCAGGTAGCCGAGCAGCATGACGGTCGGCGGCACGACCACCCACCAGGCGGCCATCCTGGTGTACGCGAGCGCGCCGGACGCGATGGCCAGCACCAGCAGCATGCCGAACAGCCGCCGCCGCGCGGACAGCACCTTCTTGTACTCCTGATCCCGCGGCCCGCCGCGGGAATCCTCCGCCGCGGCCTCCTCCCGGGTCTCCGCCCGAGATGCCGGCCGGCCCGCCGCCGTCGGCCGGGCCGCCGCCAACCGTGGCGCCGCGGGCTCCTCGCGCCGCCCCGGACGCGCCGCACGCGCCGGAGGCTCCAGACTCGCCTCAGAACCAGCACCGTGTTCCCGGCGCCGCGGCGGGGGAGCGGGCTCCGCGGCCACCTCGGCCGGGGCGGAGGTTTCGGCGTCCGCCCTGGTCAGATCCTCGCTGGCCCGCTGGCTACCCGCCGAATCCCGCCGAAGCCACCTGGGAATGAGCACGCCAGCCCAGATGGCGACGATGGCGACGTAGAGTATCGCGCTGCTCAACAGTCCTCCCCTCGGCGTGGCCGGCGCCGGGCGTGCTCACGTGACGCAAAGTAATAGCTGCGGACGAGTTAAACGAGGACCCCGCACGGTGTGTCGCAACATTCGCCGTAACCGGCGCCAGTCAGCTCGCGGTCGGGCGCGTCGCCATCTGGATGCTCCGCCACCTGGGCATCAGCCCCTGCGGCACTTCCTCGGCGGTCAGCGCGTAGCACACGTGGTCCCGCCAGGCCCCGTTGATGTGCAGCTGGCGCACCCGGATGCCCTCCTCGCGGAAGCCGAGCTTCTCCACCACCCGCCGGGAGGCGTGGTTCTCCGGCCGGATCGACGCCTCGAGCCGGTGCAGCCCGATGGCGCTGAAGCAGTGGTCCACCGCCATGGCCAGCGTGGTCGGGATGATGCCCCGCCCGGCGAAGGACTCGTCGATCCAGTACCCGACCTGCCCGGACCGGGCCGAACCCCAGGTGATCGACCCGACCGTCAGCTGCCCGACGAACTCCCCGTCGTACGTCACCACCCACGGGATCGCCTGCCCCTGCCGGGCCTCGCGCCGCATGGCCCGGACCATCGCGATGTACGGCCCCAGGCTGGACCGGTAGAGCGGGGTCTCCGGGTTGGTCGGCTCCCACGGCCGCAGCCAGGGCGCGTTCCTGACCCGGATCTCGCGCCACATGCGGGCGTCGCTGACCCGCACCGGTCGCAGGCTCACCGGCCGTTCGAGCAGATGAGGCTCGGTCAGGGTAACCGGCCAGCCGCGCATGCGTGCCACAATCCCATCATTCTCCCGTATCGCTGCTGACGCTACGCGATCTCAGGTAAGCGTTATGCACCGGAGTCCGGCCGGGGGTGGTCACCTCCGTGGATCTGGGAGATCGCGTGCCCGAGCACGGGCCCGAGCACGGCCATCCCATCCCGGACGCCTCCGGTGGAACCGGGCAGGTTCACGATCAGGGTACGGCCGGCCACCCCGGCTACGCCACGCGAAAGGATCGCCGACGGCACCCCGGCCGCGGCGCCGGCCGCGCGCAGCGCCTCGGCGATCCCGGGGACCTCCCGCTCGATCACCCGCCTGGTCATCTCCGGCGTGAGGTCGCCTGGGGTGAGCCCGGTCCCGCCGGTGGTCACCACGACGTCATAGCCGTCCGCCAGCGCGGACCGCAGCGCCGCCTCGACCGGCTCGCCGTCCGGCACCACCAGCGGCCCGTCCACGGCACAGCCGGCCGTCCCCAGCAGTTCGGCCAGCACAGGCCCCGAACGGTCCGGGTATACGCCGGCCGCGGCCCGGTTCGACGCGGTGATGACCAGGGCGCTGATCACGGTCCCAGCATCGTTCACCGCTGCCATCGGCCCGTCTTCCCGCCTTCCTTCCACTCGACCCGCACGTCGGTGATCATCGCGGCCGGGTCGATGGCCTTGACCATGTCGACCAGCGCCAGCGCGGCCACCGACACCGAGGTGAGTGCCTCCATCTCCACCCCGGTCCGGTCGGCGGTCCTGGTGATCGCGGTGATGTCCACGCCGTCGTCGGTCACGGCCAGGTCCACGGTGACCCCGTGCAGCCCGATCGGGTGGCACAGCGGGATCAGGTCCGGCGTCCGCTTGGCGCCGGCGATCCCGGCGATGCGGGCGACCGCGAGCGCGTCGCCCTTGGGTACCTCCCCGGCGCGCAGGGCCGCGACCGCCCGCGCCGACAGCCGCACCCGTCCGGTCGCGCAGGCCGAACGCGCGGTGACATCCTTGCCGGATACGTCCACCATCCGCGCATGGCCGGCGCTGTCCACGTGCGTGAGCCCGGAGCCCGCGTTCTCGCTCGTCACGGCAGGACCAGCACCTCGGCGGTGTCGCCCTCGCTCATCTGGACGACCCACTCCGGCACCACGACCAGCGCGTTGGCCTTGCCCAGCGTGGCTATCTGGTGCGAACCCTGCCCGGTCAGCGGGGCTACCCGCGTGCGGGCTTGGTCAAGCACGCCGCGCAGGAAGGACCGCCGGCCGGGCGGCGAGCGCAGCGGCCCGGTCAGCTCGGCCCGTACCTTCTCCAGGCCGAGCTCGTGGTAGCCCTGCAGCGCGGCGATCGCGGGCCGGGCGAAGACCTGGAACGAGACGTAGGCGCTGACCGGGTTGCCGGGCAGCGTGAAGATCGGCACCCGGTCACCCGCCGCCGGGACCGGCGTGGCGGCCTCTTCGTACCCGTCGCGGCGGAAACGCCGGCGCCGGGGTTCGGTCGGGGCCACCGCGGCCGGGAGCGCGATGGTCCCGAATCCCTGTGGCATCCCGGGCTGCATGGCCACCTTCCGGAACGTGATCGTGCCGAGCTGCTGCAGCGCCGCCTTGATCACGTCGTGCTCGCCGCCCATGCTGACCCCGCCGGTGGTGACCATCAGGTCGGCCCGGACCAGCTGGTCCTCGATGGCCGGCAGCACTTCGTCCGGGTGGTCGGGCAGGATGGCCTGCCGGTAGGCCAGGCAGCCCGCCTCGCGGGCCGCCGCGGCCAGCATGAAGCTGTTGGAGTCCCAGATCCGCCCGGGCACGAGCGGGGTGCCCGGCTCGGCCAGCTCGTTACCGGTGGACAGCACCACCACCCTGGGGCGCGGCCGGACCAGGACGGACCCGCGGCCGGCCGCGGCGATCACCGCGACGTGCATCGGCAGCAGCCGGGTGCCCGCGGTGACCAGCACCTCGCCGGCCTTGGCGTCCTCCCCGGCGAGCCGGATCGCGTTGCCATACTTGGCGCTGGCGCGGATGCTCACCCGGGCGCTGCCGCCGTCGGTCCACTCCACCGGCACCACGGCCTCGGCTCCGTGCGGCAGCATCGCCCCGGTCATGATCTTGATGGCGGTGCCGGGCTGGAGCGCGTACGCCCCGGTGTCGCCGGCCGCGACCTCGGCCGTCACCGGCAGCGTGACCGGCTTCTCCTCGGTGGCGGCCGTGACGTCCTCGACCCGCACCGCGTACCCGTCCATGCCCGAGTTGTCGAACGAGGGCAGCGCGCTGACCGTGGACACGTCCTCGGCCAGCACCAGGCCGCCGATGTCGTTCAGGCCGAGCTCGGTGGGGGTCAGCGGCGTGATGGCGGCGAGGATCTCGGCCAGGTGCTGCTCGACCGGCGTCAGCTCTCCGGAATGACTCACCGAAGGCTGTCCAGGTACTTGCGCAGCCAGGGCACGATCTCCTCGGCCAGGTCGGAGCGCTCGCAGGCGAACTGCACCAGGGTGCGCAGGTAGTCCAGCTTGTTGCCGGTGTCGTAACGGCGGCCGTGGAATAGCACGCCGGTCACGCCGCCGCCGTCGGCGGGCCCTCGATTGGCCAGCGTCAGCAGCGCGTCGGTGAGCTGGATCTCGCCGCCGCGGCCGGGTGGGGTGTCGCGCAGCACCTCGAACACGGCCGGGTCGCAGACGTAGCGGCCGATCACGATCCAGTTGCTCGGCGCCGAACCGGGCACCGGCTTTTCCACCAGGTCGGTGACCGTGACCACGTCCTCCTCGGCGGTCGGCGTGATGGCCGCGCTGCCGTACTGGGAGACCTGCTCGGGGTCCACCTCCATCAGCGCCACGACGCTGCCGCCGTGCCGCTTGCGCACCTCGATCATCCGGCTCAGCAGCGGGTCGCGGCTGTCGATGATGTCGTCGCCGAGCAGCACCGCGAACGGCTCGTCGCCGACGTGGTGGGCCGCGCAGAGCACGGCGTGGCCGAGCCCTTTCGGATCACCCTGGCGCACGTAGTGCACGGTGGCGAGGTCGCTGGACTCGCGCACCTGGGCCAGCCGTTCGGCGTCGCCCTTGGCGGCCAGCGCCTCCTCGAGCTCGTAGGCCCGGTCAAAGTGGTTCTCGATGGAGACCTTGCTCCGGCCGGTGATCATCAGCACGTCGTCCAGGCCGGCCGCGGCGGCTTCCTCGACGACGTACTGGATGGCCGGCTTGTCGACCACCGGCAGCATTTCCTTGGGCGTCGCCTTGGTGGCGGGCAGGAACCGGGTGCCCAGGCCCGCCGCGGGGATAACGGCCTTGGTCACGTCCTTAACAGCCATGCCTGAACACTAGCGAACTCCGGGAGGTGTTCAGGGCCGCAGGTACGGTGAGTGACGTGTCCGATGTCCAGCTGCGCAAGGCCGAATTGCGCGCCCAGGTCCTCGCCCGGCGGTCCGCGCTGCCCGCCGATCAGCGCACCGCGGCCGGCAAGCTCATCCGCGACGCGGTGCTGGCTGCGCCCCAGGTGCAGATGGCCGGCACGATCGCGGCCTATTACTCCGTCGGCACCGAGCCGGACACCCATGGCCTGGTGTACGCGCTGTGGAAGCGCGGCAGCTACGTGCTGCTGCCGCTGCTGCGGCCGGACGGGGACCTGGACTGGGCGTCCTACGAGGGCCCGGACTCGCTGGTCGCCGGGCCGCGCGGGCTGCGCGAACCCAGTGAGCCGCCGCGCGGCGTCGACGCGGTGACCAGGGCCGACGCGGTGCTGGTGCCCGCGCTGGCGGTCGACGCGGCCGGCCGCAGGCTCGGCCGCGGCGGCGGCAGTTACGATCGCGCGCTGGCCCGGGTCGGCCCGCTGGTCCCGCTGATCGCGCTGATCTACGACGACGAACTGGTCGAGCAGGTGCCGGCCGAGGGGCACGACGTCCCGGTCCGCGCCACGGCCAGCCCGCGAGCCGGGCTCACCGTTACCGGGGCGAGATAGCCAGCCCGTTCGGGATCAAGGTGCCGCGCCATCCCGGTACCCTTCCCTACCCCCGCACCCCGCCACCGCCAGAATCCCGGGACCCTCCTTAACTTCCGCACCCCCGCCACCGCCGGAATCCCGGGACCCTCCTTTACCTCCGCACCCCCGCCACCCTGCGGAATCCGCGAGCCCTTTCCGCGGTTGGATATGATTAGCAGTCGGATATCCCGAGTGCTAATCTGAGGCCCGCGCCGAGGAGGGTCCGTGCCCACGTACCAGTACACCTGCACCGAGTGCGGTGAGCCGCTTGAGACGGTGCAGAAGTTCTCTGATGAGCCGCTGACCGTATGCCCGGCGTGCGGCGGCAGGCTCAGGAAGGTGTTCTCCCCGGTGGGGATCGTCTTCAAGGGCTCGGGCTTCTACCGCACGGACAGCCGGAAAAGCGCCGCTGCCGCCCCGGCGGCGTCCTCCTCCACCTCCACCTCCGACTCGGGCGGCAGCAACGGTTCGGCGGACAAGGCGGCCGACAAGAAAACCGAGAAGAAGACCGAGCCCGCCAAGTCCTCGTCCGCGAGCGAGAAGGTCGCCTGACCAGTGGCCGATCTGGCGGAGATCGCTGTCGTCGGCGGGTCGGGCTTCTACGAGTTCGGAGAAGACGCCGCAGAGGTCGCGATCGACACGCCGTTCGGCGCGCCGAGCGACCCGATCACCGTCGGCGAGGTGGCCGGCCGCCGGGTGGCGTTCCTGCCCCGGCACGGCCGCGACCACCGGTTCCCGCCGCACAAGATCCCCTACCGGGCCAACCTGTGGGCGCTGCGCTCGATCGGCGTCCGCCGGGTGCTCGCCCCGACCGCGGTCGGCTCGCTGACGCACATGTACGGCCCCGGCACGCTGGCCTTTCCCGACCAGCTGGTAGATCGCACCAGGATCCGGGAGCAGACGTACTACGACCAGGGCGCCTGCCACGTGCCGTTCGCCGACCCGTACTGCCCGTCGGTCCGTCCGGTGGCCATCGCCACGGCCCGGGAGCAGGGCTGGGACCCGGTGACCTCGGCCACCCTGGTCGTCATCGAGGGGCAGCGGTTCTCCACCCGCGCCGAGTCGCAGTGGTTCGCCGCCCAGGGCTGGACGCTGGTCGGCATGACCGGCCACCCCGAGGCGGTCCTGGCCCGTGAACTGGCCCTCTGCTACGCTCCGCTGGCCCTGGTCACCGACCTGGACGCCGGCCTCGACGAGGGCGAGGGCGTCACCCAGGCCGAAGTCTTCGAGGTCTTCGCCGCCAACATCAAGCGCCTGCGCGACCTGGTCGCCACGATCATCGCCGCCCTCCCCGCCGACCGCGAAGACGACCTCTGCGCCCACGCCCTAGACGGCATCACCCTCCCCTTCCCCCTCCCGTAAACCCGCCAGCCGCCCCGCGTAACCGTCCCGCCGCCAGCACCAGCCGCCGCGCCCAAGGGCTCGACTTGGGCGCCCGCTGCCTGGCCAGCTTGATCACCTATCTGTAGGGTCGGCTCTGTGGCTGATGTGAAGATTGCTCCGGGCGGGTCCGCGTCGGTGTTCGTGCTGCACGAGGGGTATGTCGGCCGGGACGGTGACGACGGCCGGGTGGCCGGGACGGTCACGCTGATCCTGGACGGCGACGCGGTGATCGTCGTCGACCCCGGGATGGTCGCCTCCCGTGACGATCTGCTGGCCGCGCTGGCAGCGCACGGGCCGCAGGCCGGGGACGTGACCGACGTGGTGTTCAGCCATCATCATCCCGATCACACGGTCAACGCCGCGCTGTTCCCGGCGGCGCGGATCCACGACCACTGGGCCGTGTACGTGGGGGACCGCTGGATCGACCGCGACGCCGACGGCGCCGAACTCGGGCCCTCGGTCCGGCTGCTGCGCACCCCGGGGCACACCGCCGAGGACATCTCGACGATCGCGTCCACGCCGGACGACGTGTTCGCGTGCACCCACACGTGGTGGGGCGCGAACGGGCCCGCCGAAGATCCGCTCGGCTCCGACGCCAGCGCCCTGCACGCCAGCCGCGCGAAACTGCTGTCCTTCGCCACGGTGATCGTGCCCGGTCATGGCGCGGCGTTCCGCCCCGACCCGAGCACGCCGCGCTAGCGTCCGTCCGCGGGCAACCTCGCCGCCGTCCTGACCCGTATGGATGGTGAGGAGGTGTGCATGCCACGATCATCGCGCGACGAAGAGTTCTCCGCGTTCGTCCAGGCCAGGCGGACCGGGCTGGTGCGTTCGGCTTGCCTGCTGACGGCCGGTGATACTCATCTCGCCGAAGACCTGGTCCAGACGGCCCTCGCCCGGCTCTACGTAGCCTGGCCGAAGGTGCGGCGAGCCGGTACCGAGTCCGCCTACGTCTGGCGAATCATTGTCAACGCCCACATCGATGAGGTCCGCCGTCCCAGCAGGCGGCGGGAGCGTCACGTTTCCGAACTCCCCGAACTGCCCGCACCGCCCGAGGCCTACCCCGATGGCCTCGGCGGGAGCGAGGTCCGCGCCGCGCTGAGCGCGCTGCCGCCCGGGATGCGCGCGGCCGTGGTGCTGCGGCACTGGCTCGACCTCAGCGTGGAGGAGACCGCCGAACTGATGAACTGCTCCGAGGGCACGGTCAAGAGCCAGACCGCGAAGGCCGCAGCGCGGCTGCGTGACCTGCTCAGCCCGGCCGCCGTGGAAAGGACTTACCCGTGAACGACCTGAAGGACCTGCTCGAACTGGCGCTGAGCGACGTTCCCGGCCGCGCCGCGCGCGTCGACCCCGCCGCGGACCTGGCCCGGGGGCGCCGGCTGCTGCGCCGGCGCCGCCAGCGGCTGGCCGGCCTGGCCGGCGTAACCGCGGCCGTGCTCTGCGGTGTGCTGGTGCCGCTGGCGCTGCAGGGTTCGGCGCCCAGCCACCACCCCGCGCCCGCAGCCGTGGCGTCGAGCCGTCCGCAGCCGGGCCGCTCACAGCCGGGCCAGACCGCCACGCCCGCTCGGCCGTCCCGGCAGATCAAGCTGGTCGCGTGGGTAGGGACGCAGCCACCCGGCTACCAGGTGGCCTGGATGCCCAAGGGCTGGGTGGTCCAGGGCAGCACACCCTTCGCGCTGGTCATGGCCGCGCCCAACGACAAGGACAAGAGCCCGGACTCCTACCTCGGCAAGCTCGTGGTCATGCTGCAGTCCCGTGACGCCACCGCCCCGCCCGCCGACTGGGCCAACCAGCCGGTGAACGGGCGGGAGGGCAAGTTCGACGTGCAAGGCGACACCCAGATCCTCACCTTCAAGAACGCCAGCGGGCAGTGGGTGGTCATCCAGGCTCCCGTGTCGCTCGGCTGGGACAGCGCCGAGCTGGCCAAGTTCGCCGGCGGCGTGCAGGTGCTGGCCGCCGCGCAGCAGGGGCGCGGCTGACCGGCTGAGCCCGCCTGCCTGGCATGACGGCTGCCGCCGTGGCCCTCACGGCGGCAGCCGTCCATGTATCCGGGTAGGCTATGGCGTTGGCAGGCCCCGATAGCTCAGCGGATAGAGCGACTGCCTCCTAAGCAGTAGGTCCCGCGTTCGAGTCGCGGTCGGGGCGCAGGTCAGAGGGGATGTGGCTCTCAGGGAAGTGTCGCTGGGAGCCAAAGTATTAGGCTCTCTCCATGTCCGAGACGCAAGTCCGGCGCCGTGGGTTCGGCGAGGACGGCATCTACTTGGACGCCGCGAGGAACCGGTACATGGGTGCGATCTCGCTCGGCTACGGGCCTGACGGGAAGCGCATCAGACGGAAGGTCTCCGGCAAGACCAAGCAGGAAGTCCGAGCCAAGCTCCAGGCGCTGCACGATGAACTGAACGCGGGAGTCAAGTCCTCGAGCACCTACACCGTGCGCGAGGCCGTCGATGACTGGCTTCGTGAGGGGCTCGATGGCACGTCTGAGCGGACGCGCACCCTCTACGAGGGCCTGCTGGAGCCGGTGCTCGAAGGCATCGGCGCCAGGCTGCTGCGGGATCTTGGCGCGCGTGATGTCAGGTCGGCGCTCAGCCAGCTCGCGACCCGCTACTCCACACGATCGCTCCAGATCACCCGGAACTCACTGGAACGGGCGATCCGGCACGCCGAGTCCAACGACCTGGTCGGCCGCAACGTCGCAGCCCTGGTGAAGACGCCCCAGGGCCGCGACGGGAGGACGTCCAAGAGCTTCACGCTGGAGCAGGCCAAGGCCCTGCTAGCTGCGTCGGAGGGTAGGCGCCTGCACGCGTACGTGGTGCTGAGTCTGCTGGTCGGCATCCGCACCGAGGAGGCTCGGGCGCTGCGATGGGATCACGTGGTGACCTGGGTCGATGATTCCGCCGGATGGCAGCCCGTCACCGCCGCCGGGTTCGATCCCGCCCGAGCCGGTGAGGACCGGTACGCGATCTACGTCTGGCGTTCGGAGCGTCATGGGGGCGATACCAAGACCGAGAAGTCGAGGAGGACCCTGGCGTTGCCTCAGCGGTGCGTGGAGGCGCTGCGGCAGCACGTGAAGCGGCAGGACAGGGAGCGGATGAGGGCTGGTGAGCTCTGGCAGGAGCACGGCCTGGTCTTCACCTCCAGGATCGGTACGCCCCTGTCGGCGAACAACGTGATCCGCGCGTTCCGCATCATCACCAAGAAGGCAGGGCTCGGCGAGGACTGGGTGCCCCGGGAAATGCGGCACACCTTCGTGTCGGTCCTGTCCGCCAACGGCGTTCCCGTCGAGAGCATCGCGCTGCTCGCCGGACATGAACGCTCGGCCACGACCGAGTCGGTCTACCGCCATGAGATCCGGCCCGCGCTCACTCAAGGCGCGGAAGTAATGGACAAGATCTTCAGTTAGCCACGAGTCAGGCGGCCGCGCGCCTCCCCGGACCTGATGTGCGCAGGAGGCTATGCCACGTAGGTGCCGCGGCCGTGCACAGTGATGATCAGACCGCGCTCGCGAAGCAGCACCGCGGCGCGCCGCACAGTGTCGTAGGCGACCCCGCTCAGCGGGCTGCCGGACTTCCTGCTTCCGCCGGCGTTCGCCAGGCTGCGCACCGCGAGCCTCGGCGGAACGGTGATCATCGTCAATGTCAGCCGGTACCGCTGTGACGCTCTCGCCGTCACTCCCGACGGAATCGAGCTGATCCCGCTGCCGGGTGTGTCGGCCGACATGGTCACCGAGATCGCCGAGTCGTTCGTCGACGCTCTGGACGCCTTCGCGCACGGTGACGATCCGGGCCTGGCTGAGCTGGACCGTGTCCCTGATACGCTCCGCTGGCTCGAAGAGAACCTAGGCGCGCCCATCGGGGTCCGCACTGAGACTGCGCCCGCCGGCGGGCCAGGCGTGGCCACGGATCTGGTGGTGCCCGACCGGCCCGCTCGCCCTCCTGCCGCTGCATGCGGTCGTGCTCGACGCGGCGGTCTCCTCCTACACCCCCACGCTGCGAGCACTTCTGCACGCCCGGGACCGGGCAGGTCCGCCGTCCGGGAGCCGGCCACTACTGGTGGCGATGCCCGTCACGCCCGGCGAGACCGATCTGCCGGGCACCGAGCAGGAGATCGAGGCTGTACATGCCCTGATGCCCGGCGCCATGTCGCTGGTCGGAGCCCGCGCCACCCGCGATGCGGTTTTGTACGCGCTCACCCGCAGCCCCTGGGCACATTTCGCCTGTCACGCCGAGCAGGATCCGGCAGCCCCGTCACACGGCCGGCTGCTGCTCTACGACGGGCCGCTCACCATCCGGGAGATCGCCGCCGCCCGGCTGGACCAAGCCGAGTTCGCCTTCCTCAGCGGATGCGAAACCGCACGCGGGGGCGATACGCTAGCCGACGAGTTGCATCAGCCTGGCAGCCACCACCCAGCTTGCCGGCTACCCCCACGTCATCGGTGCGCTCTGGCCGATTAGCGACCTAGATCGATGACCGGTAATTCTGCCGAGCGTGTAGCAGTGGCTGCGGTGGGGTGGCTTGCGAACCGCGGTGGCTAGCTGACCTGGTATTCCCATCCTTCTTGCCAGGCGAAGTCCTGCTCGATGAGGTCTTCCAGTG